>ENA-ORUR01000169-ORUR01000169.1-human-gut-metagenome-genome-assembly--contig:-NODE-169-length-52662-cov-6.78377_pt1 | contig 52662 bp, 50 predicted proteins | sample MGYA00242086_ERZ509223 | MGnify/ENA primary metagenome ERZ509223 (study PRJEB26280, sample SAMEA2338820) | human gut metagenome | biome: human gut; feature: human-associated habitat; material: faeces... | reverse complement strand
TTTATTCAATTATTAAGCTAGAATATTCAACTTCCAACTTTTTGGGTACACGTCACTACGCCCCTTATTTCAAGATAAGGTTGCTTTACTTCGCATCAAAGAATAATTCGTCATCCTTGTGCTTTTCACCGAATAAGGTCCGGTCCATAACTCGCAGTTCATCAACCCGGTTACCATGACCTAAGACTTGTTTGTCATCCTCGCGAATCCCATTCAAATATTCTGAATCAGATAACTTGCGTGCATAGTTCAACAATACATTGGTCATTTGATCGTATACCGGTTGCTTATCCTTGTCATTTTCAGCCATCTTACCTAAGAAAGTAATGAACGCCTTATCCATATCAATCCAGGCATTGAAAGTTTCAGAAGGCTTCTTATCACCAACAAAGGCAACCATGTAGTTCTTGTAGTAATCCACAGCATAGTAGTCTTCACTAGTTGGCTTAACCAAGGAGTTATTTTCAATAAACATCATGCAACCAGCACCATACAAGTAAGTCATGATACCGGCACCCCATTGAGCAGCTTGACCTTCTGTAACGGGATTTTCAGCGTTGACCTCACTATACCGTTCAAATAGTAACAGTGCCGCAATCATAAAATCATCTGCTGCCCAAGATGTTTTAATATCCATCGTGTGGTTGCTGTCTTCACCAGCAGTTGGCATCCCAGCAAATTGAACCATTGCACGGTTACCAAAATAGAGTGGACTATAACTCAAACTAATTGCATTGTTAAATTGCTTCAAAGCTTCTGTGAAATTCCCAGTTGAAGCAAGCTTAACCCCTTTTTGATTGTATTCTTGTGCAGTTGATGCATTGTGTTTTGCCATTTTAGCTTCCCCATTTCATTAGTGAATAATATTAGCGACGGGAGTAGCCAGCTCCCTGCTATATTTTTGTTTTAGCATTCTCAATCGCAAAGTGCAAAATGGTAATCAGCGCTTTACAATCATGACATTACCGTCTTCTTGGTTGCCATAGACGAGGTAGTGTCCATCCAATTTAATCTCATGAACATCCTTGCCAATTGGAATTCCTTTAACTACATACTGACCAGTTGGCAATTCCCCGACTTGATCAAATAATTCTGGAACCGGGTCAATATCAGTCACAAAGACTTGAAACTCCCCATCGACTCCACCATTACTGAACTTTAAGTCGTTACCATCAACCTGGCTAATTACCACTTGGCCAGTCGTAGTTACCTGGTATACCTGTTGCATCATATTCATGACCTCCATGAAAACATTTACATATGTCTACTAAATTTTAGCTAATTTACACCAAATATGTCAATATTTTATAAATTTTACTTTGCCTTTTTATGGATCCTCTTGTAAAATAGTACAAGTCTCAGCACGAATGGAGAATTTGAATATGATTGGAATTATTGCTAATGCCCTTGCGGTTGTTGTTGGAACAGCAATTGGGGTGGTCGTAAAGCACTTCTTAACTGACCGATATAAAGAAGCACTGTGGATGGTCTTGGGATTTGCAGCGTTAGGTGTTGGCACACAAACTATAGTGTCAAACCTTCCCAAGAGTCATTACCCAATCCTCTTTATTATCAGTATGGCCATTGGTTTTCCAATTGGTACTTATTTACGACTTGATGACCGTTCTAACAGTTGGTTAAATTATCACTTTACAACCAAAGTTGGAGAAGGAATCGCAACCGCCAGTTTTCTTGACTGTATTGGTGCCTTAGCAATTCTCGGTCCGGTATATGCTGCTACCAGCGGCAACCAGACCATGTTGTTTACTAATGCCATGTTCACCCTAGTATGTGCCATTATTTTTGGTGCTGGTTTCGGTTGGGGAATGTTATTAGAAACTCCCATCATCTTCATCTGGCTATTCTTAATCTACCTAATTGCGAAATTCCTATCAGCGAGCTTTTTCTCACCAACCTTTATCACTGAGGAATCTATTGTAGGTGGATTTTTGATCATCGCTGCGGGATTCTCTCTACTGAAAATCCGGCAGTTTAAGACCGTCGATATGCTCCCGGCCTTATTGGTACCAGTATTATTCTTTATTGTGTTAGACATAATTCAAACTACTCACTAACAACAAATGTGATCTAGAGCCTGCTTTGCAGGTTCTTTTTTTGTGAGTTCATGTAGTAATCGCAACACTTCATGAATCTCTTCTAGAGAGTATTGAGCGACAGTCATCTCAGAAATTAATGCACGCTCATTACCGTTAATCATTGCTTGTTCTATGTTCATATTCTCATCTCCCATCCATTTATAGACAAAAAACGCCAGAATTCACTTTTGAATTCCGGCGTTTTTTTTAATTGACTTTAATTGCTGCTTCTTTTTTCATTTGTGGAATGATTTTCTTCAAAGCTGCGATCAGTCGGTCAATATCATCGTTAGTATTGGTCATCCCTAAACTAAAACGTAATGATTCATGAATCCGTGGACTATCTTCACCATACATAGCAACTAAGACATGAGATGGTTCCAAAGAGCCGGCGGTACATGCTGAACCAGCAGCACCAACGATTCCGTTTAAGTCAAGGTTTACCAGAAGCGCATCACTCCGAATCCCCTTAAACCAAATGTTGATTGTTTGCGGAGCCATGTTATCAGTAAGGTTACCATTGATTTCATAATCAATGTCGCTATCGTTAAGTCCTTGAATCAGTTGCTTCTTTAATGCAACATAATGTTCAGCATTCTTAGCCCGCTGACCATTAGCAAAGTGCACTTCAACTGCTTTGGCAAATGAAAGTGCTGCAGGAACGTTTTCCGTTCCAGGACGGTGCTTCATTTCCTGGTTACCACCACGCATTAGTGATGGGAAATTAATGCCATCTCTGCGGTATAAGAAACCAATAAACTTGGGACCATTGATCTTGTGAGCTGAAACAGATAGCAAATCAATGTGGTCAGCTTGCACATCAATTGGCACTGCGCCATAACCCTGAACTGCGTCAGTATGGAACCAGGCATTTGAATCCTTCACAATTTCACCAATTTTGTGAATTGGCAAGTGACTTCCCACCTCATTATTAACCGTCATGATGGATACCAAAATGGTTTCGTCGTCCAATGCATCCTTCAATTGTTGTAAATCAATCTGGCCATTTTCATCAACGTCCAAATACGTAACGTTGAAACCATAATTCTTTTCCAAATCTTCAAGAGGCCGCAAAATTGCTTCGTGTTCAAACTTAGTAGTGATGATGTGCTTGCCTTCGTTTTGACGAGCCCGTGCAGTTTGATAAATGACCGTATTGTCACTTTCGGTTCCGCCACTGGTGATATTAATTTCACTATCGAGCTTTGCGTTGATAGATTTAGCCATTACATGACGGGCTTTTTCAAGTGCGCCCAGGGCTTCACGACCATAATAGTTGGTTGCGGAGGCGTTACCCCAAAATTCATGCATTGCATTATTCATTGCTTCCATGGTTTCTGGAATCATTGGTGTAGTTCCGGCATTGTCGAGATAAACTCGCTTCTCCATATTATCCCTCTTTTAGCTTACTTAATGTTAGTAATACTATTATACACTGCTGACCATTTAATTAACAGAGGCACTTGCTCCTGTATCAGCATCGTTGTCATCTGCATCATCTTGTACAGAAGCAGAAGCGTCAGTATCCACTTCATCATCTGTTTGTTCATCGGTAGTAGAAGCCGAGGCATTAGCGTCCACTTCTTCTTCATCACTTTCTTCAACAAAAGCACTGGCATTAGTGTCGACAGAGTCATCCTCTTCCTCCGTCACAGAAGCACTCGCTACAGTATCAGCTTCAGCTTCGTCCTCCTTCTTATCATCCGCCAATTGAATCAAATCCATCACATTGATGACGTTCACCCAACGTACAAACTTTTTCATTACGGAAGTTAGGAAAGTAACGGTTCCTTCGTCCATCAGATCACCCTGATCATCAAACGCTCCCTTGGCATTTCCCAGGAGAAATTCATTGCCGGGCATCACAATTGCCCCAACACCGGGAGCTTCTAAAATTTCCCGCAAATCCAATTGCGCACGGGAAGAACCTTGAGTAAAGTACGATGCACCCACAATCATGACTGGTTTTTCTTCTAATGGGTGGATTTTGTATGACAACCATTCCGCTCTTCAGCGCAGCAGTAATGGTATGGTTATGTTCCGGAGTCGCAATGATGACCCCGTCAGCTGCCTCGATTTTACGCTTCAGGTTTTGAATCACTTCAGTATCGGTAATATCGCGATCTTCACAAAAGATCGGTACATTTTTGATATCTAGGATCTCAAAATCCGCTAAGTCTTGGTAATGCTTAGCAATAAATTTCATTAGTTTCAGATTATATGAATCCTCTGCGATTGATCCCACAATCCCCACAAACTTCATTGACACAGCCTCCTAACCTTGTTCTTCTTCCAGACGTTTGATTTTTTCTAACGCTTCATCGCGGTGATGATCAAATCCCTTGTTAAAGGAAACGAACGTCTCAAAGTCAGCAAAAAGATTATCCAAAATTTCAGTTTGCTCTTCTTCCGTCAGTTCACCGTTATCATTAAACGACTGTAATGAGTTACCAATCATGTATTCTGAACTTGGCATTAAACGAGCAGCCAATTCTGGAGCATCCAGCATTTTCCGCAACATTTGCTGAGCCCGGGAAGCTCCTAGTCGTCCATAGGAAGCACCCATGATCAGAACAGGCTTATCTCTAAACGGGTGGATTGTATATGACAGCCATTCCAGCGCATTCATTAATACTGCTGGAACCCCGTGGTCATATTCGGGTGTCGAAATAATAACACCATCTGCTTCCGCAATTTTGGCGCCCATTTCTTGAACCCGTTCGGGAATGGTGCGATCCGGTGTTTTATAGAAAACCGGTAATCCCCCAATGTCCACGGTTTCAATTGAAGCCATTTTAGCGTACCGTTCTTGGACAAATCTAATCAGTTTTTTATTCGTAGAACCCTGGCGGTTTGAGCCTGCAATCGCGATATAATGATTCATGTCTGTGCCTCCTTAGCTTTTTGTATTTTAGCAATTTCACTATCTATTCACAAGTAACAATTTTTCCATCTTTGTAAATCCCAATTGCTTGAATATTAGGCAATCCGTGTACTACCTGGCGAATTTGTTCCCATGATTTGCCAAATAACATTGAAGTCCAAATTTCCCCGTCAACTGATTGTGGAGAAATAATTGATAAGCTGGCCATGTCCGTTTTTATTGGATAGCCCGTGGCCGGATCAAAAATGTGGTGATAGAACTTACCATTACTTTTGAGGTTCCGTTCATAGATTCCTGAGGTAACGATCGACTGGTTTTTCAGTGGGAAAACTTTCACATAATGACCAAGTGCCTGCTGAGGATCTTGAAGTCCTACATGCCAACACCCATCCCGGTGCAATTTATTACCACCAATCACTACCACGTTGCCACCCAAGTTAAGGACCGAAGACTGAACACGGGAATGGACTAAGTAATCTTTAATTAGGTCCGCACTGTACCCCTTTGCTAGCGCACCTAGGTCAATTTCCATCCCAGGTTCAGCCAGCATTACTGAACGGTACTCTTCATTTAATATAATCTTTTCAGGATCCGTCAAAAGCAGTGCTTTTTGAATTTTGTCATCAGATGGAACGTGCGCATCTTGAAAACCGATGTGCCACAATTTAACTAAGGGACCAATCGCAATATTTAAGTATCCCTTCGAATTCATACTATATTTTTTACCAATTTTGATTAAATCAAACAGTTCCTTTGGCACTGTGACAGCTCTTTTTCCTGCTTGAAGGTTAATTTGCATTAAATCTGAAGAATCATCATTTGCAGAAAAGACCTTTTCATAATGTCGTAGCCTGCGAACTGCTTCATCCGCAACCTGTTCGTCATTCGGTAGCACTGTCTGAATATTAATTTTAATAATCGTCCCCATCAGGTGAATTGTCCGTTCAATCGCCATCATTATCCCTCCATTACTAATCAAATATTACCATAAGATTATTCTTGCATTTACATTTTGCAAAAACATTTTAAAATTAATACTGAACAATTAAAGGAGTAAACATCGTGGACCATCTTGATATTTTTGATTTAAAAGGCATTCAAATTAAGAAGACAAAGGATTCCCTGGTTGAAGCAGGAAAAAAACGCCAAGTAAGCGTCAGTAGTGAACAATTAGGCGAGTACGTACCGGTTCATCGGGATCCTGTTAAAGCAATTAATAAAACTGAATCCAACATGATTAAGGAACTGTTGCCATTGCGTCACGAGCGTATGATTAAAAGTCCCTTCGCATTCTTCCGTGGAACTGCCGAACTAATGGAAAAGGATCTGAAGCGCCAAAATTAAAGTAACATTCCAATCATCATCTGTGATGATGCCCACGTCCAGAACTTCGGTTTCTGTGCCTCACCTGAACGACAATTACTTTTTGGTCTTAACGACGACTTTGATGAAGCGCGGAATGGTAACTGGGAAAGTGATCTCAAGCGGCTGTTAGTCAGCGTGCAATTAGCAGGAGAAGAAAATCAGTTCTCCAATGAACGACAAAGAGAGCTTCTGAAGAAAGTTACCAAAACATACCGTCACGCTATCAAGCGCGCTAATAAGGATTCACTGTTTCAACGATACTACTTCTCATTTAAATTTACTGATATGACTGCTACAATTCAACAACTCGATCATCATAATACCCCTAAGAGCATTCACCACGTCATGAATAAGATTCTCCGCAAGAGTCAGCATTCCAATTCACAAGAAATCGTTAAAAAGATGGCTGAAATCGGTACTGACGGTGAATATCACTTTTTGGAAAATGCACCCCGGGCAAAGCATTTAAGTGTAAAACGCTACCAAGAAATTGTGGACGACTTTAGTCGATACCGTCGGAATGTCCGTCCCGACATCCAAGTTTTACTCGCTAACTTCCACATTTCTGACATTATTCGCTACAGTGTCGGTGTAGGAAGCTTTGGCACTCGGTGCTACTTAATGTTGTTAACAGGAAATGATAATAACCACTTGGTTTTGCAAATTAAGGAAGCACCGCCACTGATATACAACCTGCAAACACTTGGTGTCGACCAGGCAATAGCTAATGGTCAGCGAGCTGGTCGCCGAATTGTGACTGCCCAACGGGCCTTGCGATCGTCATCCTACCCATTCTTAGGGCCAACTAAGTTTGCTCAACGCAGCTACTACATTCGTCAGTTTAGAGACATGAAAGAATCAGTCAATGGATTGGGAAAGTTTCTGTCTATATTGTGAGACGTGTGTCCTTCTGCTCGCCATGGCTCACTACCAAAGTCCAACTTCGCCAATGATTCGTGGATATTTAAAACATCAAAAGAAACTTGACGATTTACTAGCCGATTAGACAATGCAGTACTCAGAACAAGTCCACCGAGACTATGAAGCCTTTGTCGAATACTTAAACTAGCCAAAAGGACGTGGCAACGAAGCTGTAAATGACTTCTGCCACGTCCCTTTTTCTATAGGGCATATTTTTCAATTGCTTCTGCAACCCCCTCATGGTTGTTATCAGCCACCACAACGTCTGCTTTTTTAATGGTACTTGGAATGGAATTTCCCATTGCTACACCGGTTCCGGCAAATTCAATCATCGATTCATCATTTTGAGCATTACCAATGGCCATCACTTCATCCGCTGAAATGTTTAAATCATTACATAACGCAGCTAGGGTTGCACCCTTACCAGCTTGGTTATTAACGAATTCCAGGTAGTAATCCTCACTCCGGACAATCTTAAACCGATTTGACAATTCTTCAGGCATTTGCTGATAAGCCTGGTCTAATTTTGCCTTGTCATCCGTCATCATAAATTTACCGATGATAATTTGGTCGCGTATCATGCTCAACTGGTCCAATGAACGATAACGCATCGGCATAAAGACCAATCCAGATTCATGAACGGCATATGGACTGATGTCCTGGTTAGTGGTGTAGATATAATTCTTGGTTTCAATCACCGACTTTACATGGTGCTTAGTTGCGTAACCCAAGATATCCACGTAATCATCAAATGAAACGGTGTAGTTTACCACCACATTACCATTCGTAGTTTGCGCCAAGCCACCATTAAAGGCAACGACGTATTCATGATCAGAGTCCGCTAAGCCGAGTTGATTTAAAAACGGTGCCACACCAGTCATTGGTCGACCTGTGCATAGAACCACCTTAACTCCTGCTTCATTTGCTTTCTTAATGCTTGCAACCGTCTTTGGGGTAACCTTTCTTTGATCATTAATTAATGTCCCATCAATGTCAATTGCGATTAATTTAACTACCATAATGTATTAACTTTTCCTTTCAATTCTTTTATCAATGTTTCCTAAAACAACCATTTCAGCCATCAGAATTTCTGAATATAGGCTGACAACAACATCCAGGTGAGCTATCTGCTGTTGAGACACTTCACTCAGGTATTCCCGTTCCTCCTGAAACGCTAGACGATACGCCATGTCCAGCGTGTTCATCTCTTCTTGGGAAAGGGCTGGTTGTCGCAACGAATGCTTAAACGCCCGAATGAAATGCTTAATCGACGTCTGCATTCGCTGGGTTTGCAAATCGTAAATAATAATCTGCTGTAAGTCGTTTGGTAAGTATATTTGATTAATCTTATCAATAGCATGCTTAATCATTTCATCCCGAATTTGAATCGTCTTTTGTGAAACTTCTCGATCAGATGGTTTCCGTTTCAAAATGAACTGGAAAATGAAAGTTGGTACCAGCAGACTTAGCATAATCAAGACAGCTTCAGTCATTAGAACCAGGTTAAAGTCCGATTTTTTAACAGAAGTTTCCGCCACCATAAATGCTAAAGCAAATGTCACCGTCCCGTGCACACCACCAAGCGCGAAGATGCAGGCCGATTTGGCGTCCAAATGGCGTACCGCCCAAGTATAAACAAAGCGAACTACAACGTTAGCAACGTACATGATTAGGCCCAGCAGTAGCCATTCTTTAGGATGAGAAACTGCAACGTTGCCACGGGTGATTCTGACCATCATTATCCCAAGGACAACGAAGACGATACCGTTAAATACCTCTTTAATCATCCCAATCAAAGCTTGGGTATCATAAATAATTCTGGGGTTGAGCAGGTTGCTCCGCTCCATTTCAGCATTGTGAAGCAATCCGGTACAGACAACAGCAATGATTCCAGAAACGTGAATGTGTTCCGCCAAAAAATAAATCACAAAGGGTGTCACTAGAAAAATAACTTTCGATGGTGTCCCCGTTGAATTGGCGGTATTGACCAGATTAATGTGGGATCTGATCAATGCCTGACGAATTAAAATTACCACTGCTCCACCAACGAAGCCAAATACGGCACCTCCAACTGCTGAGTAAATGAAGTTGGTAATGGTTTGTCCATAATTAATGTAACCATTGATGTACCATAGGATGGCCATGTTAAGCAGGATAATTCCTGATGCATCATTAAATAGCGATTCTAGCTTCAGAAAGGAACTTTCCCGGTCTGGAATAATCAGATCATGGGAAACCGCCTCACTAGCCGTGGCATCAGTTGGCGTACTGATTGCTGCTAGAACAAACGCCAATGGCAGACTGACCATTCCGGTAGCTGCTAAGCCAAACCCTGCTGCAATAGCACAGAGCAGTGCCATACAAACCGTGAGCGAAATAATTACTTTAAAATTTCTCGCGACCTTATAGAAACGCGTCTCCATCCCATCGTAAAAAAGCAGTGGTGCCACAATCATGCCCATAAAAATTTCAGAATGAAAAGTTTCTACCTGATGATTGAGCATCGGTACCGGTGCCACAATCATGCCCAAAACTAGATTAATATAGTTACTGGCAACATGACGGAAAAATTGACGGTGAATTACGATCCCGACGATAGCAACACCGGTTAAACAGACTGTTGAAATCATCAACCCCATTTGAGTTCAAACCTCCCAAATTTCATACCTATTTATTATAAAGAATAACGCTTGCAGATCGCAATTAATTTCGGCTGTAAAACCACTATTAAGTTAATTTTTTCTAATTTTCTAAAAAGAATGGCGTATAATAGAAAACACAACATTTTTCGTTTATCATTTCTTCAGATTTGCACAATTCTGAGAAATTGATTAATATTTATATATGGTTTACTTAGATTTGTAAACTTAAAGGAGGAATTGATATGGCTGATAATGACGGCCATAATGCCACGCAGGATAATAATGAATTAAAGCGTGGCCTTACTAATCGACATGTCCAAATGATTGCGCTAGGGGGCGCGATTGGGACCGGGCTGTTCTTGGGTTCCGGTGAATCAATCCACTTCGCTGGGCCTTCAATCATTCTTGGATATCTTATTACTGGGATAATTTGTTTCTGGATGATGCGTGCCATGGGTGAAATGATGATGACCAACATCAAGTATCATTCATTTGTTGACCTAATTCACCAATACTGGGGTCATCGGTCCGGATTTGTTATCGGTTGGGCCTACTGGGCCAGTTGGATAGCAATTGCGATGGCCGAATTAACCGCGATCGGGGTCTACATTAAACTATGGTTGCCGGGGCTCCCGCAATGGGTTCCAGGGCTAATTACCATTGCCATCTTGTTATGTATTAACTTGATTACTGTTAAGGCGTTCGGTGAAGTTGAATTCTGGTTCGCCTTGATCAAGATTGTGGCAATTATTGCTCTAATCATTATCGGGATTGGGCTAATGATCTTCAGGTTCCATACCTCTGCCGGGGTAGCAACACCAATGAACTTGGTAAATCATGGTGGCTTCTTCCCTACTGGGATGCACGGCTTCATGATGGCGCTGCCAATGGTTGTCTTTGCCTTTGCCGGAGTTGAAATGGTTGGGATGACAGCTGCTGAAACACAAGATCCGCAAAAAGTAATTCCACGGGCGATTAATAACATTCCTGTACGAATCCTAATCTTCTATATTGGATCTTTAGCCGTTATCATGTCCATCTTCCCATGGAACTTATTGAGTGCCCACACCAGTCCATTCGTAATGGTCTTCAAGGACATCGGGATCAGCGGTGCCGCAGATATCATTAACTTCGTTGTTATCACGGCTGCTGCTTCATCATGTAACAGTGCACTTTACACTACTGGGCGGATGTTAGCAGAATTAACTTCTAAGTCTCCAAACCCTAAAGTCCGCAAGATTAGCCACATTTCTCGTTTCCAAGTGCCAACGTTGGCAATCTTAATTTCAGCTGTTTTAATTACATTCTCAGCAGCGCTCAATTACTTGATTCCAGGTAGTGTGTTCACCTTGATTTCTGGAGTTGCCACAACTAGTTTCCTCTTTATCTGGGGAGCGATCGTTATTACCCACCTGATTTTTAGAAAGAAGTGTCCAAAAGAAAGTCCATTTAAGATGCCTTTCTCACCGGTTTCTGATTACCTGGTACTAATCTTCTTTGCAGTCGTGGCAGTCACAATGCTGATGCAAGAAAGTACATTGATTTCATTGGTTGCTACATTAATCTGGATGGGAATCTTAGTAATTGCCAGCCGACGTCATAAGGAAGTTTAACATTATAGATTTTCAAATTAACAAAAAGGTCCAGCGGATCAATTGAGATCCGCTGGACCTTTTTTAGTAGTATTGAACAAACAAGAAAAGCCATCACAAATGTGATGACTCTATCAGTTGGGCTAGCTGGATTCGAACCAGCGCATGACGGTACCAAAAACCGTTGCCTTACCGCTTGGCTATAGCCCAATAATCTATCGCCTTACGACTATTTAAATATAACATTGTTAATCAAAAAAAACAACTATTTTTCAAAAAAAGCTTACGAAAAATTTTATTTTCTGGTAGAGTAATCAACCGTTGGCAAAAAATTAACAAAAAGGAGTTTTATATATGGAAAACCAAGAAGCCGTGCAACTACACGCACGGGTTTCCGTCCACCATCCTAAGCTGGCGATGGTTAGTATGATGTTGGGAGCGTTTGTCGGTATGTTTAGTGAAACATCCCTAAACATTGCCCTTCCCCAACTCATGGCCCAGCTGCATGTTAATCAGTCAACTGTCCAATGGCTAGTCACTGGTTACATGTTAGTAATCGGTGTCGTTTTACCACTATCTAGTTTACTAACAAAGTGGTTCACAACTCTGCAAATTGTTATTTTCGGCCTATGTGCCTTTACATTTGGTGCCATTGTTTCTGCTATAGGAAATGGGTTCCTGATGGTATTAATCGGTCGGATGATCCAAGGAATTGGGACCGGACTGATCCTTCCGCTCATGTTTACCGTTGCATTACAGATCTTCCCTCCCCAAAAGATTGGGGCCGTCATGGGAATGTGTGCCTTAGTAATTATGTTTGCTCCTGCGATTGGTCCAACTTTAACTGGATTAATTTTAGGAATCAGCAGTTGGCGTTGGGTCTTCTGGTCCTTCGTTCCATTCCTATTGATTGCCCTCATTTTTGCAATTAGTTCACTGGAAAACATCAGTGAATTATCCAAGCCTCACATTGATGTACTTTCTATTCTGGCATCCGCAGTAGGTTTTGCAGGATTAATTGCCGGAGTTAGTTTTGCTAGTGATAGTGGCTGGCTTTCCGCAAGGGTCCTGTGTTGCATTATCATCGGGATCATTGCCCTAATTTTCTACGGCTACCGGCAACTACATATTGCACAACCAATCTTAAACCTGCGCGTTTTCCGTCACCTGAATTTCCGCATTGGTGCTTCCATTGTCATGCTTGATTTTGGAATCATCCTGTCCGCGATGTACTTATTACCGCAATATATTCAAAATGGAATGCTCCTGCCAGTCGCCCTAACTGGGATTATTATGTTACCTGGTGGGATTATCAATGCGATTGTCTCCGCAATTGCTGGGAGAATGTATGATAATCTAGGTGCTAAATTCCCAGTCCGCATTGGGATGCTAATTGCACTTATTGGTGCTCTCATGTTAGCATTCGTTTCCATTCACACTGCTATTTGGTACATCATTCTTGCTCACGTTATCTTAATGATTGGTGCACCTTTAGCAATGTCACCATCACAAACTAGCGCGTTAAACTCATTAACTGGGCGTGAATCAGCTGATGGAAGTACAATTTTAAACACTCTACAACAAATCGTTGGTGCATTGGCAACTGCCCTTGCCACCAGTTTCCTAGAAATGGGGCGTCATGCAATTACTGGTAGCCGGGCCGTTACCTTCACTAACGGTGTCCACTATGGTTTCTACTTTACAATTGCCTTAGTTATTTTGGGATTAATTCTTTCTATGAATATCACAGACGATTCCCATACCGAACAATAAAATTATCGCCCTCACTTGTTTTCACAGGTGGGGGCTTTTAAAATAGTTTTAGAAATTAAACGAAATGTGGTGAATAAGTTGGCAACACAAAAATTACTTCTTCTATCAACGGGTGGTACAATCGCCTCGGTAATTTCAGAAGATGGTTTAACTCCAGGTGAAACTGGTGAAGACCTCCTTAAAATGGTTGGCAATCTGCCATATGACATTACAGTCAAGGACATCATGAATTTGGATTCTTCAAATATCCAACCTGAAGAATGGGAAAAAATTGCTGAAACAATTTACAAATACCGTCACGATTTTGATGGGATCGTTGTTTCCCACGGTACGGACACGATGGCTTACACCGCGTCCATGATGACGTTCATGTTGCAAAATATCGATATTCCAGTTGTTTTCACCGGTAGTCAAGTACCGATCAATGTGCTGCTGAGTGATGCTCCTGACAACATGAAGTTGGCCTTTGCGGCTGCTGCTAGTCTGCAACCTGGTATTTACTTAGCCTTTGACGGCAAGGTAATGCGTGGATGTCGGTCAGTTAAAGTCCGGACGACAGCATTTAACGCCTTTGAAAGTGTGAACTTCCCACCAGTCGCCGAGGTGACCTCTGATGGATTAGAAATTAAACTGCCTGAACAATGGCAACCACGACAATGCATTTTAAATACCAATATTGATACGAATGTCTCCCTCGTGAAACTCTTTCCTGGATTTGATCCGCGTCTTCTTCACGCCATGGCTGAAAATGGCTGTCATGGGATCGTCATTGAAGCTTACGGGCTTGGTGGTATGACGTTTATTAGACGGAATGTTGCCGCTGCAATTGGTGAACTGATTAGAAAAGGAATTCCTGTAGTGGCCGCTAGTCAATGTTTATATGAACGAAGCGACCTGACCAAATATGAAGTTGGTCGTCAAGCATTGCTGGAAGGTGCCATCAGTGCTCGTGACATGACCTCTGAAAGTGCCATTACCAAGTTAATGTGGGGCTTGGGCCAAGGAATGGACGTCAAAGACATCGATAAATTCTTCAATACCGATGTTGCTGGCGAAGTTACAATTGATGAATAAATAGTAAAAACACGTGATAGCACTCATTCGCTATCACGTGTTTTTGTGTAGTTTTTTAGTTGTCATTATCCTGATCTTGGTCCTGGTCAGTATCACTATTATTATTTTGAATGCTCCGACGCTGACTACCATTATTGTTAGGACGACGATCATTACGCAAAATATAACGTTGAATCAGGTCCAACACTTCCGTATTTTGCGGCAGTGATGAATGTTGAGCCAGCTTCCCAGTGACTGTAATCTGCGTATAATGCTTAACTGCTCCTTGGTAAACGTACTTACCAGCCAAGACACTACTTAATGGCACGATCCCATCTTCGACGTAGTTTTCTGAACCGGCAACTGAGTACATATCAATGTTATCAGGAAGGTTCTTACGGTACTTAATAAAGTCCTGCAGCATCTCAGTTCGCCGACTAGTTGGTTCTGAGAAGTTATATGGTGATCCAATGGTCATCAACCGTTTAATGGTGATTTGGTCTTCATCAAAATAGTGTTCCAAGAAGTAGGTGTAAATTAACCCACCATTGGAGTGACCAATACCCTTAAAATTATTGAAATCGTAACGATTCTTTAGCTGGTTAAAGGCCTTATTAAACATTTTGGCCTGCTTCTTAATATTGCTGTAACCATCATGATTATTTTGAAAGCCAACCACGAAGAAAGGTTCATTATCACCACGACGAACCCGACCAGTATAAGTAATTTTACCGTCATTATATACTTTGACCTTCAGTAAACTGTGACGCTTATGGTCCATATTATTAATTTTAGCAACCATACTATCAAATCGGTTCACCGTTGCACTACTACCCGGAATCATAATAATCGGTGACATTCTTGATTGTTGACGGTTTCGTAATTGGTGAACATTTTGGCATGACCACGCAAATGATAGACCGGTTAAAATAGCAATCACGATAATTAGGGTAATCAATAAATTACGATGATTTTTAGTGATTTTCATTGTGATTACCCTCCCTTGCAATCTCTTGTGAACGTTGTTCTACTTTTTCTGCCAATTTAACAAACGGAATATATAATATGACATCCATTACTAACAATAGGATTGTGAAAATAAGTGCCAGCCAATTGCTGCCAGTTGCGATAAATGGAGTGATTATTCCTGGTGTCCCATTTGGTACCGGATAAACGAGTGGTGGGATCAGATGAATAAAGATTAATGTGCTCCCCACTAATATATTAATAATTGATAAGAGCACAAATGGTAATAGGAATACAGGGTTTAAGAATACCTGAGATCCAAAAAGAATGGGCAAGCCAATATTAAAAAAGCCCGGAACCATACTATAATTAGCAATTCTACAAGTATTCTTATCTTTGCTAACCCATAAGATCGCAATGATCAACGCTAAAGTTAAGCCAACTCCACCAAATACGGCAAATCCTTGGTAGAGAGATGATGGGGTAAATGGATATGGAATTCCCCAAGCAGTCTTATGTGTTAAAGCATATCCTAAGTTAGCAGCCATTTCGTTAGAGTAAGCTTGCGAAGTTGCCGTTAACGGTTCAGCAAAACCAAACCATACAAGGATCGTATTAACAAAAGATAAGATAATGTTCAGTAGATAATTACTATTTCTGTCAAGAAGTGACCCAAGCCATTGTGTCACCATTCCAGCCAGTCCAAACTGCCGATAAAGTGAAAAAAGCAGATGGAGAACAAAGGCACCAATGACGACAATTGCAAATGGTCGCAGGTTTTTAAGCGCTGTTGTAATAACATCACTGTTTGATGATTGAAGATTCATAAACGTTGCAGCGTGACCATATTTCACAAAAATCCGCCCCACAACATAACCAATAATGACTCCAATCAAAAACCAAGCAGCAGTGTAGTAACGCATTTCAACAACTGAATTATTGCCGCGAACTCCGTGAATAAAAATAGCAGTGTAACAAACAATAGCTGCCGCCCCAGCAATTGGATTCTCACGATGATAATATTTAGTAGTGACAATGGCACTTACTAACGCCCCAAAGGGAGCTGTCCAACCAACTGTTACCCTTGTCAAATCACTAAATAGTGCTAAGAAAAAAGTTCGAAAAGGTAGCCAGCGGTTAACGTGTAAAACACTACCCAAATATCCATCTGTTGATAATAGGTTTTCGTAAATCAACCACGAAAAACAACCTAGTAAGATTAATGGAAACAAGGCTGCCATTGTTCGACGTAAAATTTGGATAAATGATTTTTGTTGAAAGCGGACGATTCTATCAACTGTCCTCTGATAATTCATCAACGATCACTCCTTATATCTGCTTAAATCTGTTCAATTATAAACCGATTAAAGCCTCTTGAATAGAAAAAAAGGCAGAATAACTCTGCCCTTTTTGAAAAAATAATTATTCACTAACAATCACTAATGACTTAATAGCTTCACGCTTATCCATTACTTCATATGCTTTTTGGATATCATCCAAACTGAAGCGCTTGGCAAATACCTTACCTGGGTGAATTTTGCCCTTCAATACTGCGTCAAGTAGAACTTTCCGGTCATAAGTTGTAACAGAGGCGATGCCTCCCCGTAGTCCAATGTTCTTCCAGAACAAAGTGTTTGAAGAAGGTTCAGTTTGTGGAACACCAACTCGACCAACAATAGCACCTGGAAGGGCCAATTTGCCGGCTTGTTCAATGGCAGAAACAGCACCAACACACTCTAGAACAGCATCAACACCGTTTCCATCAGTTAATTCCATAACCTTTTTAACCGCGTCGTCACCGCGTTCTGCAACAATATCTGTTGCACCAAATTCACGGGCCAGCTTAGCACGGTCTTCGTGGTGGCTTAGTGAAATAATTCGATCAGCACCACGTAATTTAGCACCAATAACTCCACAAAGACCAACGGCACCATTACCGATCACGGCAACCGTGTCACCTGGCTTAACTTCTGCACTTGCTGCAGCATGGTAACCAGTAGCCATTACATCAGCGAGTGTTAGCAAATCATTTAACTGGTCATCAGTGTAGTCAGATGGCTGACCAGGAATTTTAACGAGTGCCCAGTTAGCATTAGTAAACCGTAAATATTCACATTGGTAATCACCGTTGCCACCGGCTTCTTGATTCATACAGTTACCATCAAAACCTGCTAAACAAGCAGCACAGTGTCCACAACCGTGAGTAAATGGAGCGATCACAAAATCGCCAGGTTTGACGTCTTTAACATCAGAGCCCACTTCTTCGACTATTCCAATCGCCTCATGACCAACTAATGAACCACGTTCACGATTGGCAATCCCACGATACCACCATAAATCTGATCCACAGACGCCCGCACGATCTTCAAAATTGCATCAGTTGACTTTTGAATGGTTGGCTTTTCAACTTCATGAACTTCCATTTTGCCTGGTTCCATAAATACAGCTGCTTTAATAATATCTCTCCTTTGTTACTTTTTGTATAAACTAAAGTATAGACCTTCAAGTAAACTCGAAGGCAATTATATTTCTCATTTCTGACCTAATGTTATTATATTTGACGTTCCCAAAAGGCAATTGCATCATTAATCCATCCTTCAGCTTCAGTACCAATTCCGAGTCCATAACCATGTTGCAAACCATTATATAAGTGAAATTCAGTTGGAATCCCGATTTTATCTAGATAGAACAATCGTTGTTTCATGCCACGCCAATCTGCAATCCAATCACTAGTCCCAACGTTGACATAAGTCGGCGCATCCGCAGGTGAAACTTTTCCATAACCGGTATATTGCATAATAACTGCATCTGCTTGAGGAATGTCATCGCGCCCGGTTAGTGACCTCAAAACATCTAAATTTCCTAATTCGGCAGCCATCCGCGCTCCTGCAGACCCACCCCATAAAGAATAATGGTGAGGGTCAACTTGAAGTTCTTCAGCGTGATCTTCGATAAATTGAATCGCTTGTGCTAAATCTTCATATGGTGTCTCAGGACGGTAAATTAGTGTAAAAGCATTATAGCCGCGCTTACTGATTTCCATTGCATGCGGGAAACTATCCTGCATCCCAGCGACATAGTAAAATCCACCACCAGCATTGTTAATTGTAAATGGAGCATGTGGCTGACCAGAAAATAAATAAATTCCAGTGTTTCGTCGGGACGGGTGCTGTCCAATTTCTTGTTCGCTGTAAATATGATAGAAAATGGGGCGAACTGCTTGTTGTTTGGCTAAGGAATTAACGAGCGCAACTGTTGTGGAAACATTTAGGTCTGAATACCATAGATAATGTCCACTATTTGTAATTTGCGACAAGGTTTCTGTATCTTCGAAAGGACGGTCAACAGGGAACAATAATCTGCCAGCATCCCCACCGAAATATTTTTTAACATCACCAATTGTCGAATTTTCAGTAAATTGTGGCATTTATTTCCCTTCTTTCCAAAATTGAATTCCTCCATAATTAATGTTGAGTAGTAATCGACAGAAGTAAAATCCTAACAATTACAACTGCGCTAATAATTTGATTAAGCATTAATCTTCCTCCTCCTTGTTTAAACCTGAAAAGTTAATAACTGTATTGTAAAGGCGTATTAAGTTGAAGAAAAATATCAATTGCTAATACTAGTATACGTTGAGTGTATGCTTACTATTGAAAGTAAGAAAAAGGAACCATTTAAAATACTTTGCTTCCAAGGATGATTTGCTTGCCAAATTACTTCAACCGATCCTAGCGGAAATCAAAAATAATTTCTTCAGCTATATTGACCAACAGTCAGACCTAACCACTCTAGTTCGGTTTATTGTGACAGATCGAATTAACTTTATAGAAAATAATTTTGATTTTCCAGGAAATCTTAACTGGTAACCTATCAGATCAGCATTATCACGACCTTTTTAGCGGTAACGATGGCATTATCCCCAAGCTAAATCAACTACAAAAAACGTTTACTGAGATTACCCAACAATTAACTGCGTTTCAAATTGCCCGGATCTTTATTGGTCCAATTTTAACTTACGTGTTGCAAAATAAATTATTGGGATTACCGGTAGATGATTCAGATCTCACCCTGATTCAAAAGCAAATTTTAGCCAATTTGACACTAGAATACAAAAGGAAGCGCCAATTATGTTGGTGCTTTCTTTTGTATCTTGTTAAAATAGCTTCATCTAATCATCATCGATTATAGGAGAAAAGATTGCATGAAAAATATTGTAATGGGCATCTTAGCTCACGTTGATGCCGGAAAAACAACCTTATCAGAAGCACTGCTCTACCGTGGTGGCACTCACCGCAAACTGGGCCGCGTTGATGATGGCTCCGCCTTTTTAGATTCATCATCTATTGAAAAGCAACGTGGTATTACTGTCTTTTCGCACCAAGCTAGTGTTCAATATGATGACTTGAAACTGACATTACTTGATACTCCCGGTCACGTTGATTTTACGGCTCAAACTGAACAGGTACTCCCCGTTTTAGACTATGCAATCCTTGTTGTTTCAGCAACTGCAGGTATTCAGGGATCGACACGTACTTTATGGCGTTTACTAGATAAATATCAAATTCCCACCTTTATCTTCATCAATAAGACTGATGTGATCAGCGCTAATGTCGAACGGGTTGTTAATCAATTACAAACGGAATTTGATGAAGGATGCTTACCTTTTCAATCCCATTTAACCGATGATGACCTGCAAGATATCGCCACCACTGATGAATCTGCCCTTGACCAATATCTCAATAATGGACAAATTTCTTCAGAGACAATCAAATCCTTAATTAAAAATCGTCACGTTTTCCCAATTTATCAGGGTTCAGCGTTAAAACTTACCGGAATCGACGAATTAATTGGTGGTCTCAGCCAATGGACTAGTGAACCTACTACTGACCAAGAAACTTTTACTGGCCGTGTTTTCAAAATTTCTCATGATGATAATAATGAACGGTTAACCTGGCTTCGCGTTCTGTCTGGAACTTTAACAGCAAAGTCAGAATTGTTAAATAACGAAAAAGTTAACCAGATTCGGGTTTATAATGGCGACCAATTTGCTGTCAAGCAGTCAGTAAATGAGGGTGAAATCTGTGCAGTTACTGGTTTGCAAAGTAGTTTCCCAGGTCAAGGACTCGGCACGGCCGAAGATTTATTACTCAACGATACACAACCAGTATTGAATTATGCGGTTGATTTAAAAGGTAATGATCCTCATCAATGCCTGAAAGCTTTACAAAACTTGGAAGATGAGGATCCGCACTTGAATATTCAATGGTCTGAGGATCTTCAAGAAATTCATCTTCAAATCATGGGTGAAATTCAGTTAGAAATCATCCAAGAGCTGTTAAAGCAGCGATACAATTTACAAGTCGGTTTCTCCGATGGTCAAATTCTTTATAAAGAAACCATTAGTGACAATGTTGAAGGAGTTGGACATTTTGAACCGCTTCGCCACTATGCCGAAGTACACCTATTATTGACACCTGCCCCACGTGGCTCAGGTGTCCGCTTCCATAATAAATGCAGTGTAGATGTTCTTCCACACAACTGGCAAGAACAAATCATGACCAGTCTAAAAGCTAAGCAGCATCGCGGAGTGCTGATTGGTGCTCCATTAACTGATGTGGATATTACATTAATTTCTGGTCGTGGCAGCATTGTTCATTCAGTGGGTGGAGATTTTCGACAAGCAACCTGGCGTGCAGTCCGGCAAGGTTTAATGATGCTTTTGCAACAAGATAGTTGCAAACTACTGGAACCATGGTATCGTTATCGCTTAACAATTGACCAGGAACATGTTGGACGAGCAATTAATGATATTCAACAAATGGCAGGAACTTTTCAAATTGATGACCATTCTTCCAATACCGTTACCATCATTTACGGAACGGCTCCAGTTGCTTCAATGCGGAATTACCAACAAACTGTTCGTTCCTACACTCATGGCGAAGGAGAACTTGAGTTAAGTTTTAACGGTTATCAAGGCTGTCATAACACTGCAGAAATCATCAGCAAAACTCATTACGAACCAACAGCTGATTTGGAAAATACTCCCGACTCCGTTTTCTGTGCTCACGGTGCTGGATACCCGGTTAAATGGGATCAAGTCCCACAAAAAGCACATGTTCCTTTGCGCGAATAAATTATGATTTTATGCCATTAATGAAAATTACAAAATTTGTTTAAGCCATTGTTTAATATCAGCACTACCTTCATGAGCACTAACAACGTCGAGGTTGCCAGCCCATTGTTTAAAGTTCTTTTCATAGTCACCCGCTGAACCAGCATCCGTATAAAAAGTAGCTACTCCGCCTTGATAACCCTGCACTCCTTGCAAAAAAGTATGAACTGGAGTTGCAGGAGCGCCACACCAGACTGGACTACCAACTAGAATCAAATCATAATCTTCCACATTAGGGATAGCGTTGACTAATTTTGGAAAGTTGCCAGTTTGAATTTGCTTGGTCGCGATTGCATCCGTTTCATACATATCATTACTAAAGGTGCCATCTGAAACCGCAATTTGATATTGATCAGCGCTATCAATCAGGTTAGCTAACTGGTCAGCGACTGCCTGAGTACGTCCTGATTGTGAATATGTTGCAATTAATACTTTTTTCATAAGAATCGCTCCTTTAATGTTTTAGTCTAAATTTCAAGTTAATTTAATATAATTATTATGTGTTTATCGTTATTGTATTATTGTATTAAAGAATAACTCGCATTAAAAATACTTCATCTAAATACATGTATACGATAATCGTATAGCAATCTGACGTCTGCTCCTTGATGAAGGCATTATTATCCGCTAAGATATGAAAGAATTAACTAACAAGGGGATTCAGTATGCAACGTTATCGACTATTAACCTGGTTTTACCTCGCCTTTTGGAGTATCGTTATTGGAATTACCACTGGTGTTTACCTCAACACCATCAATGTGGTTATCGATTTGCTCTGGCGTGATTTACCTAATTTGTTGAATATTCCCACACAATGGAAGGCTGTTGCAGTTTGCCTGCCACTTAGTTTAGTGATCGGATTGACCCAGAAATACATTGGCGCATATCCGCTAACGATTGCAGAAATTCTGAGTGAAACCAAAATAAAAGGTCATTTTGACTATCATCGCTGGTGGAAAATTCTATTTGCTGGTCTCCTCATTCTAGGATCTGGAGCAAGTGTTGGTCCAGAAGCAAGTGCCAGTGGCTTGGTTGCCGGAATGATTTATTGGTTGGGATGCCGCTATAAATTAATTCGTGATCATGCAGATGTTGGGTCACATAAATCGTTCTTTGATCAGATACATTTAATTTGGTTAACTCGTTTGGAACATACTGATCACCAAAAAACGTTAACCGAATACTTTCGAAGTGATCGTCAAAGGAAAATTTTCTATCTGTTCTGGACTCTCGTTGCGACGGTCGGTTTTTTCGGCTATTTTCACTTTTTCCCTCAAGAAGGCGTGATTGGATTTCACCATCCGCAAGTTGCTTGGCAATGGCAAGGAATCTTAGTTGTCATCCCTGCCATGGTTATCGGCTGGCTATTTGGTTTCCTGTTTGTCAAAATCAGTGAACTAAGTGTGAAATGGGTGGGCCGATGGAATGCTCCCATTATCAAAGCTATCCTTTGTGGAATGCTTCTAGTTTGTGCTGCAATGTTCAGTAAAGATATCTTATTTTCTGGAGAATTTAGTATTGTTCCCTTTGCTCATTCTTCATTGCAATTGGCTCCAGGATTCTTAATCGCATTAGCATTCATTAAGGCACTGGTAACTAACCTAGGCTTTGCTCTTGGTTGGCGTGGAGGAACCATTTTCCCCGCAATTTTTAGTAGTGTAGCAATTGGAGCAACCCTCGCCCAATTCTTGCAGTGGATGCCTAAGTTAACCGCCAGCCTTGTGGTAGCTACCGCCATTACTGTTATCTTGGAAAAACCATTGATTAGCGCAATCGTACTAATGCTGTTGTTGCCAATTCAATTCAGTATTTTTATTCTGTTAATTTGCGTATTAACTAATTGGATCCTTAAGAAAATTCCGATTCTAAAACCGTAAAAATCGTCAGCTTGATGGTAAGTTCCATTAAACTGACGATTTTGAGTTTATTCAAACCGTTGCAAGTATTCTGCTAAATATTTAGTTGTTAAACTCTGCGGATCCTTTACTAATTGTTGCGGACTACCTTCCGCCACGATTTCACCACCATTTTTTCCACCCCGTGGTCCCAAGTCTAACATGTAATCAGCGTTGGCAATTAGGTTCAAATCATGAGTAATGGTAACAATGGTTGCACCACGATCAACCAGTTGTTGCATCACGTTAACCAGGGTTTTCACATCGAGCGGGTGCAACCCTATTGTTGGTTCGTCAAATACAAATAGTGTTGTCGCTTGATTACGGTTAAGGTGTTTGACCAACTTTAAACGTTGAGCTTCACCACCAGACAAACTTGGAGTGCTTTCGCCTAAGTGCAAGTAGGCCAACCCGACCTCTTGTAATAACTTCAGCTCGCGTTCGATTTTGGTAACATCCACAAAAACCTTCAATGCTTCTCGAACGTCCAGTTTCAAAATATCAACGATTGAATAACCATGCCATTTCACCTGCTGAACATCTTGGTTATAGCGATCACCATTACATACTTGACAAGTCTGTTGCATGTCCGGCAAAAATTGAATATCCAGTGTCACAATTCCTGCACCACCACAGTTAGGGCATGCCCCCTGCTTATTATTATAAGAAAAGTAGCTTGCCGTATAATGTTTCTCTTTAGCTAACGGCTGGTCGGCAAATAGGCGCCGCAGGTTATCCATGATACTGGTATACGTAGCGACCGTTGATCGTTGTGTTTTCCCAATTGTGGCTGCATCAACACTCACTACCTCTTTCAGTGGGGAAGCCAGTTTCGTTACCTGTTGAGGAAGTGGTTGATTCTTAGCTTGATCCTTAATTGCTGGAACAAGGCTGTCCAAAATCAAGCTTGTTTTCCCCGCACCAGAAAATCCTGTAATGGCACTGATTCGGTTAACAGGTAAGTGTGCTGTCACGTTGTTCAAATTAAAGTAATGGTTCACAGCAAATTTAATTTCTTGATGTGCTGGAATCCTCATCAATTTTCGGGCAGCAAGCTTAGCTGTGCCGTTTAAGTACGGACCAATTTTAGATTGTGGATCGGCTGCAATCTCCCCTGGGGTACCTTGTGCAATTACTTGACCACCTTCGGCACCAGATCCAGGGCCAATTTCAATGATCCAATCAGCAGCCTTGATAATATCAACGTTGTGATCGACCACAACTAATGAATTACCTTGAGCCACCAACTCCTTAAAGACATTTAGCAGCCCAGTGATATTGTCTGGGTGAAGTCCAATTGATGGTTCATCCAAAATGTAAAGTACCCCAGTAGTTTGTGTACGGAGCGTTCTTGCTAGTTGAATCCGTTGCAGTTCACCTGTAGAAAGAGTGTTACCATTTCTGGACAAAGTCAGGTAATCCAAGCCTAATTCCAATAAGGGCCGTAAGTTATCATCAAATTCTTTAAACAAACTCGTGGCCATCGTTCCCATATCATCAGGTAATGTCTTTAAAACATCCTGCTTCCAGCTTTGCAAATCGCCAAGGGTCAAGTCGCTAACTTGATCGATATTCAAGCCACCAGCTAATTGGTTTAAGAGTTCCGGTTTTAGTCTGGTACCGTGACAAACCGGACAAGTGGAATAATGAAAGAATTCGCTAATCCGTTTTTGCGCCCGTTCACTTTTACTTGATTTAGCAGACTGAATTACCGCAGCATGAGCATTTTCATATAAGGCATTGAAGTCATGAAAGACACGGCCCGTTCCTGAGCGAAAGTCCATTTTAAATTTCCGCTCTGGTCCATTCAACACGAAATCTTTTTCCTTAGCAGTAAGGTCCTTATATGGGACGTGGATCCGTACTCCTGATTGTTCCGCGACATTTGGCATGAAGTTTCTCCCTGGTAAATGCCACGAAGCCACGGCACCTTCAGCAAGGCTTAAGTTTTCATCACCAATTAATTTGCTTTTATCAATTGAGCGTACTTGACCAGTACCATGGCAATTTGTACATGCACCATCGGAATTAAATGCAAAATCTTCGGCACTAAATACTTGAAAGGTCACCCCGCATTCTGGACAAGTCAGTTGCCCCATCTTGCTATCAGAACGGCTCATCACTTGGGCAATTTTTAAACTCGGCTTCAGACGATGACCATTCGGACAAACTGGCGAACCTAATCGCGAAAAAATTAATCGAATGACATTGAAAATTTCGCTCATAGTTCCTACAGTCGCCCGTTCAGATGGAATACTGGGGCGCTGCTTTAAGGCTAAGGCGGATGGGATGTGCTTAACGCTTGTTACTTCGGCTTGAGCTCCCAATTTGATTCGTCGACGAGTATATGTCGACAATGCTTCCAGATATCGTCGTGAACCTTCTTCGTAAAGAATGCCCATTGCAAGTGAACTCTTTCCAGAACCTGAAAGTCCTGAAACTGCCACGAATTGATGTAATGGGATATTTACATCGATATTCTTTAGGTTGTGTACCCGTGCACCCCGCACTTCGATTTGGGTTGGCAACGTTGTCATCTTACCTACTCCTTTATCAAATTACTGGCTTTAGCATACCACGAAATTGTCTCAGTCAGTGGTATGCTGACTAGTTACCACGCAAAACACTAGTATATTTCAAGTCTTTTCTTAATATGGTACTTCCGTTATTCTATCACCATTGAACATTAGGAAGTCCAATATGGGATATTTTCAATTAGCAATAGCAGTCGTAATGGAAGTCATTGGCACGAACTTCATGAAAGCATCGGTTGGTTTCTCAAAACCAATTCCGACATTATTAACCATCATTGCTTATGTCGCCTGTTTTTATTCTTTTGCTAAATGTCTTAAAGAAATTAATTTGAGTATTGCATATGCGACTTGGGGCGGATTAGGAATTATTTTAACCACCGTTGTTGCAGTTGTCGTTTGGCATAATCGGGTTACCATTCCTGAATTGATTGGCATCGGTCTAATTGTTATCGGTGTTGTCATCTGTAATATTAGTGGTAATTAATATAAAATTTCGTTATACATAAAAAAGCTGTGGATAATTTCCACGGCTTTTTTAGAATACTATTTGTGAACAATTAGTAAACTGGACGGTTGTTACCTTGGGTATCTGGATCAGCAATTCCTAAACTGTCATTGCTACCAAATGATGGGGCAGCAACGATCTTTAGTACTACGTCAGCGATACTTTGCCGTGATCCTGAAACACCGACAAACTCATCATCTTTGTGAGTAATAGTGTACTTCACTTCATCCCGGTCATTTAACCATGGTAGCCGTAAGGTGGTGTAATCCAAACCTGATTCAGCTGCTAGGCGATCAGAAACCACTGCTGCGTTATCATCACTAACTATCCCGCCAAAGCAAGTGTCACGGTTCCACTTACCAAATTCACCAGGAACTTCATCATAAATTCCGAGTAAATTAGTAAGGATTAAGCGGTTAACACCATCCTTCTTCATGGCATTAATAATGTTGTGCGTTGGTCGATTGTGACCAGCATCATCATGATGAATCACCGCATTAAAGACCATATCTTGTCCTTGGACGGCCTTTTCAACGTCATCTGGATTATTTAAATTCCCTTCAATCAAAGTAACCCGTGGGTTATCTTTTAAGTCATTCAAACGACTAGCATTCCGCAATAAAAGTGTTAATTCAACGTCTTTGAATTGATCTTCATTTAAAATACGGTTTTCAACGATTCGGGCAATTTGTCCGTTGGCTGCTAAAATAGCTAACTTCATAACTTATTAACTCTTTCTTTAAAGCATTATCAATTGTTATCAATATTGATTGGCTTTATTGTATAAAAACACAATCTTTGATAAAAGCACTAAATTCTTATACTAGTATACGTTAATGTAATGCTGAACTTAGATAAGTAATGCTACTCAAAATACTAAAAAATCGGCCGATAAATTTTCGGTCGATTTTATTTAATATTTTAATGACGGCGGTCAATAATGAAAGTTGCAATTCCAAAGATAACTGTCCAAGCAACACCAATTAACGAAATCACGGTTCCCAAGCGAAGTCCTGGAATATGGTAGTGAAGCACTACTCGGTGAGTTCCTTTTGGAAGACGAATTCCTACAAAGGCCTGATTAGTACGAATAATTGAAGCAGCTTTTCCATTAACGGTTGCCGTCCAACCAGTTGAATATGGAATCGAAGATGTCAGAATTCCTGGTCGGGTCGTGGTGATCGTTCCAGAAACGCGATTCTTACCAAACTTTAGATTATTTAAAGAGTGGTTCTGAATCGTCCGAACTTGATTACGATAGTGTGATCCCAGTTTAACGGCAGTCACTTTGTATTTAAGCTGGTACGTTCCTAGTTTACTTGGTTGGAAGGTTAATTTTTGTGGGAAGTTACCACTATAGTAGCCAATATTCATGGTGCCATTCTTAACCTTCTTAAACAGTGATAAGGTACTCTGCTTTGGTTGTTCAATGGTGGCTGTCCCAAACCGACTCTTGAAGTTCAGTTTGAAGCTGATGTCAGGCGAACCGTTAATAATATGATAGCGTAGATACTTATACTGGTTAAAGCGATGATTAATATATGATCCCGGATTAACCGCCATTTGCAACAAATGCTGTTGTTCATACTTAATCTGGTCTTTCATCGAGAACGGCGTGTATTTAATCGTTGAGAAATCAATATGCAACTCACTGCCACGCAGTTTTTGACGATTCCGTTTCTTCTCCATTGCTGGGAAAGTTAACTGATAGGTTTCATCACTATCAGTATATTTCAAATGTGCGGGGTTAACCTTATTCAAACGATTCGAAATTAATTCGGATTTAACTGTAGTAATTGAATTACTCAGGTCGGCCCGACTCATCCCCTGAACATTTTTTTGGTTTCCATTCACTAATACCCCACTAGCAAGTACCCGTTCCTTGGCAGATGCAGAAAGCTTTTCATACCGTTGAGGGCTAATGTAGGTATCCTGCCAGTACAATAATGGGAAGGCATTTTTCGTGCGGTACCGAATAGTTTGCGTTGGTACAAAATCAGACTGCTTTTTTGCATCTGATGGCTGCCCCACGTCATAGTTAATGATTGGGTCGGTTAACTTGTCCTGGGTATAGCCTGCAGGAATTTTTCCCGCATTATCACTGTTACTCTGCACAAACAAGTATTTAACCCCAAAGAAGTTGTTCATCACCGTTCGATCATCCGCCTGCCGAATCGGAATGTTTGGAGTATATTGAATATTTTGCAATGAATTATTGAATTGACCCAAGTACTTGTTTTGCAATGAGTAGTAAGAATCAATGTTATTCAATCCGGAAGTCAAATCATTATCCCAGTTGACTCCTGGTACAATCTTATTTTGGCTCACGGTCGATACTCGGTAGAAGTATTGACGATTGAGGCCCTGATCTAAACCTCCATAACGGTTCTTAGTCATGGCTTGGTATTCGCCACGGTTTAACATTCTGCTGGAGAATCCACCATTATATGGAAATGCTGCGTAAATTGCATTAAAACCAGCATTAAACATAATAATTGCCAACAACCAATAGTCTGGATGGCGAACTCCATGCAAGTTCAAGATCCAAAGAACCATCATTGAACCAATCAAGAACAGGACTGGCATAAACATGGCATCGTCATTTTGGAAAAAGTAGGTGGCAAACAGAATAATCAAATAAATCAACGTTGCCCAATTAAGGATCCACAAAGTGTGCCGGCTTAGATGATCTGCATTCTCTAGCAAAATACAAATTGCCATTGCCAGTGGTAAATAAATCAGCAGCGTCCAACGGTTAGAAGCAGACATCATTCCGTTAAAAAAGGAACCAACTGCAGGAATCAGCAACATGATTAAAGATAAGCCCAAACCAATTGTTAAAAGCGGATATTTTTTCGGCTGAATATAGATGTATACCAGTGCAATGAACCCAATGCTGACGATCCCCAATGCAGACCAGAACATAAAGTACCATTGTCCACCATTGATCAACTGCTTTGGCAAAAAGAGGTAATAATACAGTGGATAGGTCTTCAGACCGTTGGCAAATTGTGAACCGGCCCGGGTTGAATTCATCACCGCATTTAATTCTGGAACCAGTAGTACAGCTGCTAACAATATACTGGTGACAGTCGCAAATGCTAGTTTCAAAAATACACGTGGATAGTCCAATGACTTGCGGTAATGGGTTAATACTCGCAAAACCAGGTAAATAAAAGCACCAATACCTAAAACATAAGCAAGGTAGTAGTTGCTGACCAGCATCCAGAAAAAGGCCCCAACAAGTGGCCAAACTGACCGTCCTTGTAATACCCGTTCAATCTGAACAACAATTAATGGAAACAGTATAAACGGCGTGGTAAAAAATGGCTGCGCAACACACGCATACAACAAAAAGGCATTAACCATGTACGCAACCGTTCCACCTAAAATGACGTTGTCACGCAATTTAAAATGTTGTGCAAAGTAGACAAAAGATAGCCCTACACAATACATTCTCAAGATTAGGATTATCTGATAAACCCTGGTCATCTTGCTAACTGGAAATAGCAGTGCTAAATAAGAAAAAACGTCCCCTAACGTATAGTACGAATAGACCTGAAACGTATCAGTTCCCAACCCCATTTGCCAGGACCAAACTTCATGAGCATGGAATGGATGTTTCAAAAACTCTAAAACCGCTGCTCGATATTTTACCATTAAAGGCAGGTGCTGGTTTAATGCATCCCGATTTAAAATAAAAGTATGTCCAAATATTAAATATGAACCGAATATACAAGCAGCAATCACGATAAAAAGGAGACTATAGTTGAGATATAGTCGCTTCACATTGCGCTTTTTAAAAGAAAAATCCATTCTGAATCTCCATTTCTCTAAATAAAAAAGCGCTGGTAAGAACACTCTCACCCGCGCTACTATCGGAAAGACAGGATTCGAACCTGCGACCCCCTGGTCCCAAACCAGGTGCTCTACCAAGCTGAGCTACTTTCCGAAATTATTTGTTACTAATCAGCAACAAATAATATATTACCGTTGTTCACGGGAAATGTCAACGTTTTAATTTGCGTGCAGTGCGACCTTAATAATTGCAATTACAACTGCAGCTGCGAACAAAATTACATTTGCTCCCATTAACCATCGATCAGTACTTTTCAATTCTTCAGACCAAAGTGCCGCAATCGTACCTGCTAGTGCAAACAGTACCCCTAACAAATTAATCATTTCTTTTTGAGCGCCATTTAAAAATAACACAGCATACAAAATAACGATCATTCCGATGAGGCTTAAACTTAATGAACAAAGCTTCTTCATAAACTACTTATCTCCCAACAACCTACTTTTTTGAAAATAATTGTGCTGCTCGGATTGCCTGTTGCCATCCGTCATACAATTCATCTGCCCTAGCTGAATCCATTTGTGGATCAAACTGGGTGCCTAATTTGCTTAGTTTCTTTAAATCGTCCTGGCTGCTCCAAAAATCAACTGCCAAGCCAGCTAAGAAACTAGCCCCTAAAGCAGTTGTTTCTTCAATTTGTGCACGGACGATTGGCGTTTGCAGAATATCGGCTTGGAATTGCATCATGAAATTATTGCGTGACGCACCGCCGTCAACAGCGAGCATTTTGAGTGGCAAACCAGTATCAGCAACCATCGTATCAACAACATCCTTCGTTTGGTATGCAATTGCTTCCAAGGTAGCTCTAATAATATGATTACGGTTCGAGCCACGGGTTAAGCCAAACATCGCACCCCGCACTTCTTGATCCCAGTATGGGGCACCTAAACCTGTAAATGCAGGGACAACGTATACTCCACCAGTTGTTTGAGCAGCTACCGCCATTTTTTCTGATTCACTAGCGGATTTAAAGAATTGCAACCCATCTCGTAACCATTGAACAGCAGAACCAGCAACAAAGATACTCCCCTCTAAGGCGTAAGTAATCTTGTTATCCAGTCCATATGCAATTGTTGTTAATAAGCCATTGTCAGATAAGGTTGGTTTCTCACCGGTGTTCATAACAGTAAATGCACCGGTACCATAAGTATTTTTAACACTTCCCTTTTCAAATGCGGCTTGACCAAACAAGGCCGCTTGTTGGTCACCGGCAATCCCGGCAATTGGGATCTGAACCCCATAGAAATGGTAATCGCCGGTATAACCGAAAATCGAAGACGATGGTTGAACCTTTGGCAGCATTTGTCGTGGAATATCCAAAAGCCTTAGGATGTCGTCATCCCAGTCTAAATCATGAATGTTGAATAACATTGTCCGACTGGCATTAGTAAAATCCGTTGCGTGAACACGGTGACTAGTGAGGTTCCACAAAAGCCAAGTGTCAATTGTTCCGAACAGCAAGTCGCCATTTTCTGCCCTTTGACGAGCACCGGGAACATTGTCCAATAGCCACTTAATCTTGGTTGCTGAAAAGTAAGAATCAATCACTAACCCGGTCTTTTGATGGATCATATCTGTATAACCATCTGCTGCCAATTGTTCAGCAATTGGTGCTGTTTGTTTAGACTGCCACACAATCGCCTTATGAATTGGTTTACCAGTATGTTTGTCCCAAATAACAGTCGTTTCCCGTTGGTTAGTAATACCAATTGAAGCAATTTTATAAGGTTGAATACCCGCCTTAATCATTACCTCAGACATTACTTGCTGGACAGCTTCCCAAATTTCTAACGCGTCATGTTCAACCCATCCAGGTTTAGGAAAATACTGGTGAAACTCTTGTTGGGCAATGGCAACTTCTTGTCCATCGTGGTTAAAGATAATGGCTCGAGTGCTGGTCGTTCCTTCATCAATCGCCATTACATACTGTTGATCACTCATCTTAATAGTCCTTTCAATGGTTAATTTATCATTTTAATTTTACATCAAGTCCGTGTTTGATGCGACTAAGCTTAGCAATTGTAAGTTAGTTCTGCTTGCTTAATTCACGCCGGATAGTCGCAACAGTTCCGAGATTTTTAGCTGTAAATATAATGTGATCATTATATTCAATCGTGGTCCCGCCTGTTGGAACAATCCACTGGTTACCACGACGAATTCGACTAATCGTAATTTGGTCAACAAACGGTAAGTCCATCAGAGGCCGATCTGTGTACTTGTGGTTGCGTACTCTAACTTCAAATAAGCCCGCTTCAGTACTGGTTAACATTTGGTAAACAGCTGGTGATTCGATCAATGACCTTAATACTGATGCTTCAACATTAAATGGGTTAAAGAATTCAACCCCTTGTTCACCCAACATTTGCAATTGTTTTTCATCTGACGTCCGATTGACCTGCGCCATAATCACCCGGTTAACCGCATGATCTTTGGCCATACGACTGAAGCTGATATTCTTTTCGTCTCTTCTAAAGCCCGTTACTAAAATATCTGTATTAAAGTAATCATTCTCAGCTAATGTTTGTTCATTCAGGTTCGGGAAGTACTTTAAATTATCAACCTGGCTATTGTAGGTCTTATAGTTCTTTTCATCATCCGTTACCATTCGAATATCAAACCAGTTGCGGCCAAGCTGTTGGGCCACAGGTATGGTTAAAGTGTTGGCTCCCAGGAAGACTACTCGTTGACGAATCAAATCTTCCCGATCTAGGTGATATTGAGAATTAAAGATAATCGGTGCCAAAATACATACAATTACCGCCGCCAAAATAAAGGCATCTGATTGGGTACCAGTAATTGTATGCAAATTGCGAGCAACCTGCAGTGATGGTAAGACCAGTGTAATGGTCGTAACCGTTAGAAAACCACCCACAAAGGCGTTACGACGCTTAAAACGCAATCGGTAAACCGGAAATGCCCATGCCTTGGCCAAGATAAAGCAGATCACTAGGACAGGAATCAACATCAGAGCTTGCGGATTAGCAAGTAATGTTCGAAGATTAAAACGAACTCCGGTCATGATAAAAAAGATTGGGATGAAAAAGCCGTACCCAATTGAGGTCAGCTTGTCTCTAGTAGCTTCACTAGGTTCCAACAGTTTCATAACCATCCCAGCTAAAAAGGCACCAAGAATATTCTCTGCACCGACTGTTTCAGCAATGATTACTAAAGTAAAAATTAAGAAGAACGCCAGTCGAATATCTAGCTGAGTGGTAGATTTTGTAACCTGGTTAAACCAAATATATGGTTGCTTAAACCGACGCAGTAGAAAAATTGCTGCTAAGAATAACAACACGATTAACCAGATCTGGCTACCATTACCGCCGTTTAAGGAAGCATATAGCGTTAACGCAAACATGGGAACCACTTCGCCTAACACGGCAGTGAGGAGAATCGTTTGTCCCATCGGACGACTTAAAATTTCCTTTTCCTTTAATGTTGCAATAACAACACCAAGGGCCACCGTAGAGAATAGAATTACCGACAGGAAAACATTATCGAATAATCCAGTGAACTTTAAAATCAGTCCTAAGATTAAGCCATTAACAAGGGTGCCGATAAATGCTATGCCAGCAAGTTTTACTGGCGACCAGCTATTTTGATCATTACTACTACCAGGTTTGAAAAGGTCGAAATCAATTTCCATCCCGGATAGAAACATTAGAATAATTACTCCCAGACTAGACAACTGAGTTAGTTCTGGTGTTGTTTGAATAATGTTCAAACCGCTTTTACCAATTATAATTCCCATCACGATTTCCGCGACAGCGGTTGGCACTCCCGTAATTTTAAAACGTGCCATTAAGATTGGGATTAATAGTGCGGCTAACATTACTAGAAACATTGATAAACGTTCCATACTTTTCCCTCTTTTCGATTCTTAACCATTTTACACTGGATTAGTAGTAAAATTAATACCATCAACCATTTTAAGGAGGATCCCATGAAAAAATTTTCTGCTTGTACCAGTATTTTAGTCGGTAAAAAGGCTTCGATAGATGGCACAATCATGATCGGAAGAAATGAAGATGCCAAAGCGGCGTGGCCTAAAAAATTTGTAGTTCACGAACGTGGAGCTCTTGGTAATAGCTTTACCTCAAAAGAAACCCAGCTCAGAATTCCACTCCCCACTCCTAGTTTTAAGTACACAGCTACTCCAGAGTGGACTGACAAAGAAGGCTTATTTGAAGAAGACGGCATCAATGAATTCCATGTTGCAATGAGCGCTACGGAGAGTGCCTACTCTAATGACCTAGTATTAGGTTTCGACCCGTTAGTTAAAAAAGGGCTCAATGAAGAAGCGATGATTACCACGGTTCTGCCATTTGTAAAAACGGCTCGTGAAGGCGTGCAACGTTTAGGGGACCTGATTGCCAAATATGGTACTGGGGAAACCAACGGCGTACTGTTCGCGGATGATAACGAAGCTTGGTATTTTGAATCCGGCGCGGGTCATTACTGGGTTGCCCAACGCATTCCCGATGATTCGTATGCTATGGTGGCCAACCAGCTAGCTATTCAAGAAATCGATTTTGATGATTCCGCTAATTTTATGTTCCATCCTGGTATTCAGGAATTTGTGAACAAGCATCATCTAAATCCTAATCCAGGAACATTCAATTTTAGAAAGATTTTTGGGACTGCAGACCGTTCTGACGCTATTTATAGTACTCCCCGTGTCTGGTATGGTCACCAGATGTTTAGCAAAGCCATAGCAACAAACGAACATCCAGAAGATCAAGATTTGCCATTTATTATGAAGCCTGACCAGCAACTGAGTATTTTTGACGTTCAAAATTACTTAGGTTCCCACTACCAAGGAACCCAGTTTGACCCAATTGGCAATGGCAATGACCAACTTCGTCACAAGTACCGACCAATCAGTTTAGCTAAGACGCAGGAATCCCATATTCTTCAAATGAATCGGCCACACAGTAACGATATTCACTGGTTAGCAATGGGTGTGACGGCAGAAAGTTCATATGTACCATTCTTCGCAGACATTAATGATACCCCTGCAACTTACAAACGAGGGAAATTACCTGCCCAATTAACGTCAGCCTATTGGATCTTTAAACATGCCAGCGTATTAGTTGATAGCCACCTTCATGATTTTCTGCCATTACTAGAAGATGTCCAGAAAGAAATCAATAGTAACGCCATCACCTTTATCAACAAAATGGACCTCCAAATCGATCGTCAAAAGAATGATTGGAGTACAGAATTAACTCAGCATAATAACGCTTTTGCTGAAGATGTTCTGAAAAAGTATCGTAAACTGACGTTAGAATTAATTACTAAAATGACTGATTACAGTCCTTTGAATTTTAATACGGATGAGAATCTGTAACAAAAATATTTATTGAAGCACACCAAACGGCCTGATTATATTATTTCGTAAGCAAGTCGTTTTTCAATACAAATTATTTATAATCACTGTATTTTCCTTAACATTTTTAGATAAAAAGCCCTCTAAGCATTAAGATGAATTTCAATTCCATCTATATACTTAGAGGGCTTTATTGCTATCAGAAAATTTCTAACTGAGCAAAATCTTCTATTTTAGAAACAACTTACCAATCTATGAATCTTTTGTTGTTTTAACAAGAATTCATTCTTCAAGCACTATGTCTAATCATGCTTCTTTTTAAAGCCAGAAAGACTAATCAGACTAACGATGCTTGTTAAAGCTAATCCCACAACACCTAATCCTCGATTGGAATCATTCCCTGTTTGCGGTAATTGTTGCTTATTATTTGCAACCTCATTATTGGACTTACCTTTAAGTGATGAAGCATTTTCAAAGCCTTTCCCTTTCAAACTATCTTCATCGTTTGGAACATTAGGAACAGATGGGTTAGGAATTTCAGGATTAGCCGTATAGGTAACTGTCTTGACAATGTCTTGGTCTCCGACTGTAACATTTTGCGCATCGATTTCGGATTGATCCGCCGTGTAGCCAGTAATGCTTGGTGATGGCACGGCCAAGAAGGTTTGGCTTTCTTGATCCCATGGCTGCCAATCAGTCTTACTGGTTACTAAGTCAGTCGTGTTCTTTCGGGTAAAGGTGACTTCTGCGGTCTTGTCAGCGGCTGCTTGTCCACTGCGTGGTTGGTTTGGCCCATATACATAATGAATCGTTTCGTGCAACGTCTTGCTATACGTGGCGTCTTGGGTAGCGTGAGTCAAGTGAACGTTGTAAACCTGTTCCTTACTGCTATCCGTGTCATAAACTAAGTCGGCACCCTTGGTATCATCAGAAACTAAGACATAGTGCAGCTTAATGTAATCATTAATCTGTGACTTTGTGTTGTAGTTAGCACTGGTTCCTGAAGCCCATTGAAGGTGCTTAGTGAATAAGGTCTGACCGGTCACATCATCAATGTAGTTAACCGTGATCTTTTGTTTATCCAAGACTCCAGTTACTTTAATTGATGAAACACTTGCTGAATTTGGTAAAACATTAATTGGCTTTAAAGAATTATCTGTTGTATAAAGACTGGATGAAAGGTAACCTGTCTTATTTACATCGTTAATAATAGTTGGATCAGTCCCGTTAAGAGTCACCCGTACAGATTGACCAATCGAAATACTTGATAAAATGACTCGTACTGCTCTAACTTGGTGGATATCTGTCGGCAATGTGCCAAAATCACCACCTGTTGGCTGCCCGTTTTCGCTTAAGTTTGCTCGATTAGTTGAATATTTTACTTGTACCCTAGCTAATGATTTACCAGTGGCAGCATCGATCACAGTTACCGGTTCATTAAGATAAAAATTAAAACCGGAATTTCCATCAGCTGTATCGGGTAGATTTAAATCATACGTAACATTATTTAACTCATTATTTGTATTATTAATTACTGATCCTGTATAGGTCATCTTGTTAGACCCATGGTTATCAGATTCTCCAGCTAAAGTTAAATCAGTATTCTTATTTCCTCGGCTTTGTTCAGCAATTTGTGTTCTCTTTGCGCTTTCAATAATCGAATTACCACTGCCAACTAAGTATGCATTAGCATTATTTTCAACATATTGCAGATCAGCTTAACTTACTTTATTGCTTCCTGTAACCTGCATACCGTCAGGAACAACTAAATAAATTTTATAGTTAGAAGTACTATGAGGTAAGTCAGCAGAATTATTTAGATACAAATAATCATAGCCATAATATTTAAAATCTTGGCTTGTCGTATTATGATAGACAACTTTAACGATCGTACGTCCATCTTTTGCCTTATAATTGGTAACATCAGCTTTAGGAGATATTGATTTATAGCTGTTAAAGCTTGCATTTGAAGGTAAGACATAGTAAATAGTTGGATTAGCAAAATCACTATTACTATTCGTACTATTCCAGCCAAGCCCTACTTGTCCAGAATCTTGTACTCCTGGCGCCGTATTATACTGGTAAGGGTAATTGCTGACACTAATTGGTTGAACCTTTTGGGCAACCACGTATTGATCTGCAGTCCAGTGTTGGCTACCATCACCAATCGTTAAGTTAGATGTTAATTTATCGCCTACTTTAACATCTGTCCCATTAGCATATTTCTGGCTAACATAACCATAAACCCGAAAACCATTGCTAGTCGAAAAGTCCGAGGCAGTATAATCAACCCCCGAATCTAATGTTGCTAACGTTAACTGAATAGATCTAACATTTCCTGCCAAATCGGTGAAATCTATGGTCGTTTGCCCTGAATTTAGAACACCATTAGTAATTTCATCAGGGTGAGCAGCATCAACATAACGATGTAAAGTGTAAGTTATTTTTCCACTATTGTACGCCGTTGGGAGAACCAGTTTTGTCGGCTTCATGCCATCAGGAAGTGTGATGTTAACAGGTACATTTGTCAAATTAAATGCAGAAGCATTTCCTACTTGATGTTTCCAAAACGAAATCAAATCTGGGTTTTTGGACAATGGTACTTTACCCAATTTATACTTATCTAAACCGCCACCATAAGCTGTATGAACACTGCCCACAAAGATATCACCTTGTGGATTATCTTCATACTTACTCATTAATTGATCAGTAAACGGTGGTAGTGTTGCAGTTAACTGTGTTCCATTTCCTGTATCTTGTACAATACTAATTTTCCGACTTGCTGCAACTTGTTGTGAAGTATCTGTTAATTGATTTGTAAAGTGCCCTACTATCACAATTGAAACAAAACTACTGTCATGATCATGACTTACAAAGACAACATCACCGCCTGGTCCATCAACCTGTGAGGCAGTTCAATGCATATTCCCAAATCCAGTCTTACAAAGGTCTTCTGTGGCCTTTTCATTTAAAACAAAGCCTTGTGGAACTGGAATTGTTACTGTTGTTCCATGATTTATTGTTTTAGATGGACCGGTAGAACGCGATGAACTGGATTTTGTTCCGGGATTTTCATTGAAATTTAATGTCCATTGATAGTCAACATTAGGTGATAATTTACCGACACTTTCTGAAGATGGCTTCGTTCGCTGAAATGTTGGTGCCATCGTAGGCTTAATGATTTGATTAAAAGACACCCTACCAATTTCCTTACCATTTTTTTGAATAATCACTGGTATTAGTGTTGTTCCAGCTGAGAATAAAGTTCTGATCTTAGAAGAATAGGGTTGCAATGAAATGGTTTGGCTAAAGGATCCTCCAGTTGTAAATTCATCCGTAATCAAAGTAGAGCCATCACTTTGGGTTTTACTAGTAGTTGTTCCTGATGCCCCTAAGCTGGGATAACTTGGCTGTTGATAGGCTCCTTTTGGAATTACAAACGAAATTTTATCTCCTGCTTGTGCGCGGATTTGCGCTGTTAACTGAACTGCCTGATCATCTTGTGGATTATACTCAGTTCTATTCAAGGTTACACTAACCCCATCATTATCCATGGATGATTGTGGATTAGCGGTTGCCACTGACTTGTTCTCTGCGAGACTATCAGTATTTTGCGCTTATTGTACGTTATTTGCATTATTCGTGTTTAAAGTATTTTTAGATGTAGGTTGTAATAATACCACCTTTTTAGCATCTACTAATTTATTGGCGTTATCGTTTTCTGATTCAGTATCACTGCCGTTACCTACTTGTCCTGTAGTGATGTCAGCCTGTGCGCTTACACCAAAAAACAAGGTGGTCCCTAATAATACTGAAGCAACTCCTACGCTCAATTTACGTAATCCGTAATGAGGTACGCGTTTGGCTTCATCTTGCAATTTTTTATTCATATTATGTTTGGATACCATAACTGATCTGCCCTCCCAAAATCTTTATATATACCATTATATAAACAATTAAGTGATAAATCTAATGAAATATCGATATTTTTATAAATCTATCATTAAAAACCATAGTAATTAGTAGAATATCGGTTTATAAAAATTACAATCATCGAATAATTGGCAAAATTGTTGTATCATTTGATTTTCAAAATATTTTTAAGTTAATACAAAATGATACATTACTTATGTTTAATAATGTAGAATCAATCATATGTGTAATCGTTTACAATTAAGCCATTTAGCCATTTACTCAAGATATCATTTATATATTTATCGTTTCATTTAATTACTATCAATTGATTAGTATCATCGATTATTTTTAATATCCAAAGCATACAAAAAAAGCTCGCGCTGAGGCGCGAGCTTTTCACTTACTACCAACTAGCCTTTTTAACACCAGGAATTTGTCCCTTATGTGCTAAATCACGGAATGTTAAACGTGACATTCCAAACTTACGCATGTATGCATGTGGTCGGCCATCGTATTCATCACGATTCCGTAAACGAACCGGCGAAGAATTCCGTGGCAACTTTGATAATGCTACGTAATCACCGGCTGCTTTTAGTTCACGACGCTTTGCAGCATACTTCTTAACTAAGGCACGTTGGTGTGCTAATTTAGCAATCTTTGACTTTTTAGCCATATATTATATCGTCCTCCCTTGACAATAAATTTAGTAACTGGTTTTTAAAAAGATTAAACATTTATTCGTCAATTTCGTAGATTAATTATCCCATATATTTATCACGATATCAACAGTTTTTACTTACTTTTTGTTATTTAATTTTTGGGCATATTGCCGATATTCTTCAGCATAACAAAACTTCTTATTTTGTTCATCCACTAATGGCTGGTTGTGAGTATCAACCCTACCACTCTTCAAAGTACGGTGATACAAGTACAAATATGGGACGCCTGATTCATCAGCCAGCCGACCTTCAGCTTCGCGATCGTAAGCAACGTGACGGAAATTAAGACCTGCGATCCCTAAATCATCAACATCCATAATCAAATAATGAGCACGAGTATCTTTTTGCAATCTGTCCCAGCCGTTAAATGGTTCACCTACAGATCCTGGATTCAATACCTTGCGTTCGTCACTAGCGTACCGTAATAATTCATGATGCACATGCGCATAAATCGCGACATCAATCTTATCATTGTTAAATAATTGGTCAAAATTACTGGAATCATTTGTTGGAAATAGTGCCTGCCCCATATCTAAATCAGGCAAATTATGTGAAATTCCAAACGTTAACGTCCCTACTTTTTTAGTCTGATGAATGGGCCAGCTTGCAATTTCATCAATCACAGCAGGGTCAACTCTCTCACCAATGTATTGAGCTAGACGGGCAAAATACACATGTGATGGCCGGTCAAGATCCATCTGACCACGTGCCCCCCGCACTGTCAGATCATCCCAATTTCCGCGAACAATTACTGTCGGTTGCAATTTTTTGAAAATTTGCCAAATACTGCTAATCCCTGGTCCTGGCATTAATAAATCACCAACAAACCAGCTTTCATCAATTCCCTGTTGAATCGCATCCTGATACATGGCTTGGAATGCACGCACATTACCATGGACATCGGAAAAAATCGCAATCCGTTTTGTCACAGTTGATCACTCCACTTCTTATTTCTACATAACACTTTACCATATTTTGTTCCCAAAATTCGCATTAAAATCTGATATAATGAGCGTTATATCGATTAAGGAGTGATTACTAAATATATGGATACCGCAGATTATCCTGAGCCCCTGCCCAAGGGGTGGCATAAGACTTTCTATACCCTTTGGATTGGTTGTTTCATCACAGGAATGGGCTATTCAATGACCATGCCCTTTATCTCCCTGTTTATCAATGAGTTAGGAACCTTTAGCCGCTTTGAATTAAATATTTATTCTGGATTATCGTTTGCAATGACCTTTATCTCTCAAGCGATTGTTTCACCCTACTGGGGAAGCCTAGCCGATCAAAAAGGCCGTAAATTAATGTGCTTACGTGCCTCTGGTGTGATGGCATGTACCATTTTCATCACTGGTTTATCAACCAGTGTCTGGATGATTATTGGAATGCGCTTCCTGCAAGGAGCTTTCTCTGGCTACATCAACAACGCTACCGCCTTAATGGCCGGTGAAACTCCCCACCATAAAGCTGGTTGGGTAATGTCAGCCATGATGACGGCTGGTGTTACTGGGAACCTCATTGGCCCATTAATCGGTGGTGCCCTGTCCAGTTCATTTGGTTACCGAATTCCCTTCTTTATTACCGGTGGTTTGATGTTCTTAGTATTTATCGCTACCTGGGTCAACACTAAAGAACACTTTAAACCAATTAAGAAGACCGATATGAAGTCAATGAACGAACTAATGCACAATATTCCAAACCTAAAAATCATTGTTGCGATGTTTATCACCACAATGATTGTGCAGGCTTCCGTAATGAGTATCGACCCGATTGTCAGCTTGTATGTTAAAGAAATGATGCACGACAAGGGCAACATTGCCTTTGTTGCAGGGGTTGTGGCTGCTACCCCTGGTCTCGGGAACTTACTTTCGGCTTCGAAAGTTGGCCACATTATGGACGAAATTGGTCCTGAAAAAGTCTTGATGGCTGGGTTGATCATTGCCACCCTTTTATTTATCCCGATGACCTTTACCACTTCACCGTGGATGTTAGCTTTTTGGCGGTTCCTACTAGGACTTACAAATGCCGGCTTAATGCCAGCTGCCCAAACGATCCTAACATTGGATGTTCCAGACGAGGCCTTTGGACGAATTTTCTCCTATAACCAATCATTCCAAGCTGCCGGTTCAGTCTTCGGAGCTCTCCTTGGATCAATGATCTCAGGAATTTCAACGTATTCAATGGTATTTGCTTTCACAGGAGTCACGTTGTTTATTAACATCTGGATTTTCGTTGCTTGCCGGAATAAGAAAGCAACTGTTAATAACTAAATTGAAGGAGCTCATTTATGAGCTCCTTTTTATATTATCAACCGTAATGACCACTCCAAGTTTCTTAAAACTGTTGACGAGCCGGTCTTTTCCCTGCTAAGATTTTGGTAATGTTTTTCAAAATAAATATGGATGCGGAATCGCCGGGTTCCGTTAAGATTAACTTACTGGTTCTCTACTGACAGGCGCCTGTTAAGGGGAGGTGGGACCGACCACTTGGGAGGTTAAAATAATGCAACTAAAGAACGAGGTTAATCACTACGTCATTCGTAATACGGCCGCATCCGCTGGGATGTCGATGTACCTATTAATCGACACCCTTTTTATTTCAATCGCCGCAGGTCCACTGGGACTAACTGCCCTCAATGTTTCACTACCACTGTTTTCACTTTTCAACTGTTTAGGAATGCTCCTGGGTGTTGGAGGAGCTGCATATTACTCACTAAATAAAATCGAACATCCTGAGCGGGTCCATTCAACATATAGTGAACTGATGATTTTCGGGGTGCTTCTTGGGTTGCTAATCACTTTACTTATTGAGGTATTTATCCATCCCCTGATTTATTTTTTAGGCGGTTCTTCACAAACTTACCGGCTCGCGCACACTTATATTTCAATCATCGCTTTTTGTGCGCCACTCTATATTGCAAACTTCCTGTCAGTGAACTTCATCCGTAACGATAACCACCCCAACTTGACAATGGTAGCCACCCTTACTGAAACCAGTAGCGTGCTGGTCATCGACTGGTTCTTTATCTTTGGTCTCAGTTTAAAGATGGAAGGAGCCGCGATGGCAACGATCTTTTCACCACTCTGTTCTTTACTGATTCTTTCGCGCCACCGTCACTTTGCTAACCGGCAATTGTCATTATATTGGGTCAAACCGCGGTGGCAAAATATTCGAAATGCAACCCAGTTGGGCCTGGCAGCCGGAATCAACGAACTAAGTAATGGTTTTGCGGTCTTTATATTCAACATCATTCTGCTCCGTATTGCTGGTAACTATGCCATTGCAGCTTACGGGATCATCTCGAACATTGCCCTGATTTCAGTTGCCCTGGCTAACGGTGTGGCCCTTGGCATTCAGCCGATTACTAGTCGTGAATATGGGATCCGCCATTATGAAAACGTCAAAAAGGCCTTCTGGCAAGGACTTAAAATTACTGTTGGAATCGGCCTAGTCGTTTTCATCATTTTGACGGTCTTCCGTTCACAAGTAATCAGCCTCTTTAACTACCAGCACCAAGCTACGATGGCACGATATGCTACCACTGGAGTGCCAATTTATTTTAGTGGAGCAATCTTTATTAATGCCAACATTTTAATGATTCTCTTCCTGACGTCCATCCGTTCAGCTCGCTCAGCATTTGCACTGTCACTATTACGAGGTTACCTGGTACTGGCACCGGTTACCTTCATACTAGGATTTACAGCAGGAATAAATGGGGTTTGGGCTGCTGTTCCACTAACCGAACTAATCGTTTCAATACTTAGTGCCGGTATTATTTACCACCGTTTCAAACATTTTTCACCGCTCGATAATTAATATTCGACAGTGAGCCAGGTAAACTAGAAAAAGCGCGAGACATAAGTCGATGACGACTTTCTGCCTCGTGCTTTTTCATTATTTCACATAGTTTTTTACTTTTCGTTGGTTAAGAAGTGCTCCAGACCGGTTTTTAATAAACAATGGTACGGTTTCTTCATACGTCTGACTAAACTCCAAGCCGTAATATTGAACTGGCGACAGTGTGATATTTTGTAGAAATAGTCGCATTTGAACCAACCACCGACGAATACCTGTAATGTTGGAGTTTGGTGATAACCGTTCCTTCAGGAAAATAAAGCGGAAATCACCAACATTGCGTCCCGGCATCGTGGTGTACTTTTGAGGTTGTTTGTCGAGGACATTTTCTGCCATCAATTCTTGAACGACCTGCCGTAAGTACAGGTTGACACTATTATCAATTTTAAACCCTAAATATAGCTGTAAGTTAACTATATTACGAGTGCCCATCATATCAACCTTATAATAGCAAGTATATGGTTCATCAGTGGTATTCACCGTGACAAACCAGTAGACTTTTGCCCGTTTAGGAGTCTTATCGAGAATTGAATAAAGGGTTTCCCGCTTTAGAAGGTGGTTTTTGTTAATCCGTGCCATCATGATCAAATTACTGACGTAAAGCGGAATACTATCATCCTTGGATAATTTTTCAAGCTGATTTTTATAATCTTCAAGATTCAAATACTTACTTTCGTCATTCATTTCGTCCCGAACTTTGTCACCATAGTACCAACAAATCATTACCATCAGGATCACTACAGTAATAATGACCGTCACAAACCCACCATGAACAAATTTGGATAGGCTGGAGAGTAAGAAGACAGTTTCAATTGCCGCAAAGACTACCATGAAAAGCATTGCAAAGACCTTTGACCAATGACGAGATAGATATTGGTGCAACAAAATAGTCGTCATTAACATTGTAATGGTAATTGCTAAACCATAGGCCGCTTCCATATGCGCTGAGGTTCGGAAATAGAATAGGATACCAGAGGTAACCAAGCAAAGCAACCAATTAATCACACTAATATAAATTTGGCCCCGTGATAGTGATGGGTGGCGGACCTTTAAGCGCGGTAATAACTTCAACCCTACCGCTTCTTCCACTAGCGTAAATGATCCGGTAATCAACGCTTGCGAAGCGATAATGGCTGCTAAGGTAGCAATTACCACACCAAAGAGGTACACATGGTGAGGTAGCATTTGATAAAACGGATTATAACTAGCTCCATTTGAACCTAGGGATGGCAATTCTCTAATTAAATAGGCACCTTGGCCTAAATAATTCAATACTAGTGAGGTGCAAACAATCGGCCATGTTAAATAAATGTTCTGGCGACCGACGTGTCCCATATCTGAATAAAGTGCTTCTGCACCCGTTGTTGCCAAAAAGACTGCCCCAAGAATAAATATTCCCATCCGATTAGACGGCGAAAACAGTAAACGAATTCCGTATACTGGGGAAAGGGCCTTTAAAATTTCCGGTTGATGAACAAGGTTAGCAATGCCAAAAAGTGCTAAAAAGCCAAACCAGACCAGCATAATTGGTCCAAATGCTTTCCCTATCACACTGGTTCCAAATCGCTGAATAATAAACAAGAATAAGAGGATCAAGAAAGTAATCATAATAACTTCGTTTTGATCATTAACTAATACTCGTGACCCTAGTGCAACACCTTTCAACCCTTCAATCGCAGTTGTTACAGTAACTGCTGGCGTCAATGTCCCATCCGCCAGCAAAGCGGCTCCTCCAATCAGGGCCGGAATAATTAACCACTTAGCTTGATGACGAACTAGAGCATAGAGAGCAAAGATCCCACCTTCACCCTTGTTGTCTGCCCGTAAAGCAATCAGAACGTACTTCACCGTAGTCATTAACATTAACGTCCAAAAAACCAAGGAAACGCCACCAATGATATACTCCTTCGTCAATGCTCGTGTACCACCGGCATCATTAATTAAAGCGTTCATTACATAAAGCGGTGACGTTCCAATATCCCCATAAACAATTCCTAATGCTACCAATGCACTAGCAATTAAATTACGGTCCCTTTTTTCCATCACAATCAATCATCTCTCTTATTAGCGATCAAGTATAAAAGGAGCGGCCACGTGTCTTCATCAACGTAGTGCCACCCCAAAACTTAGCATTTAATTTAAATGTTCACAGAACCATGAAACAGCGTGAATAATAAAGTTGTGTCCACCATTTGAATGGTTCTCACCAGTCTATACCGTTCAAACTGATTGGATACATTATAGCATAGCTACTCTAAAATGATTAATGTTCCATCGGAAATTGCTGCAATACCCAACAAAAAGTGCCTTAAATATTCGGAAATAAGTGTTTAAGGCGTTTTAAAATTCTAAAAAGAAAATTCCTAATTAGTTATTTTCCTTTTGATCATCATTTTGATCTTTTTTTGGAGTTGGCTTTTGAATTTGAATGACTTTAAATTCACTCACATATTCATTTTGCACTTCCGTTGGTGTAAATGAGAAGTTCCCCAACCGGATTGGTCGGTTAACCTTTAATGGATATTCTTCTTCTAAGAAGTACCCAGTCAGAGTTGCAACGTCCTTGTCCTCAAATTGCGGAATATCGACATTAAAGTAACGTTCAAAGTCAGATAACGGTGTCTTACCAGAGACCTTGTAAACCTGGTTACCCTTCTTATCGGTTCCCTGTTTTTCAATCATATCAGCTGAAACATGGTCAATTTCTTCTCGAACGTTACCAAACATTTCTTCATAAATATCTTTGTCGGTAACAATCCCAGATGTACCACCATATTCATCTTGTACGACCGCAATCGGAGCCTGCTTACGCATCATCTTGCGTAATACATCCGTCAGTGTTTCACCTTCGTAAACAACCGGGATCTTTCGGATAATCTCACGAATGGATGACTTAGGATTGATCTGATTTTGCCGCATAATATCGTAACTAAAGATGTAGCCGATCACGTGGTCTTTATCATTATTTTGAACAACTGGGTAACGAGTAAACCGCTTCGTGAAGTATAAATGTGATGCTTCTTCAATCGTCGCGTTTCGGTCAATGACTTCCAGTTGTGTCCTGTCAATCATAATATCAGCAGCGACCTTATCATTCATTTCAAATGCCCGCTGCATAAAAGTAACATCCTCCTTATCCATTTCACCAGCCTTTTGTGACTGCTGTGAAAGGGTCAGAATTTCGTTTTGTGAGTACGTATCTTCTTCAGGATGAATACTGAATCCTAAGGCTTTGGTAATTGAACCGGCAACCACCGCAAATAACCATACAAATGGGTAGAAAATCCAGTGGAAGAACTGGATTGGGTGCACGATGGCTAACAAGATCGGAACTGGCCGGTCAATCGCCATGTTCTTAGGTACTAAGTCTGTGAAAACAGCATGAAAGAAGGTAAAAATCAGCACACCGATAATTGGTGCTAATGGTTTCAAAACATCCGCTGGAATGAACTTCATCTTCAGCAGTAAATCAGTAATGAATTCATCACCAATCCACCCAAGAATCAGTGAAGTCATCGTAACCCCAACTTGCGCAGTTGAAAGATATTCTGACATGTTTCCAACCATGTGCTCAGCCTTTTGGACCACCTTGGTCTGCTTCATTTCTTGCAGTTCACTTGGACGTACCTTAACAACTGAGTATTCTAGCAGTGTAAATAACGCTGCTAATAGTAAAATTACAATGATGATTAACAAACGTATCCAATAGGATTCCATATAATTAATTCAACATCCTTTCGTTAATAATCTAATTTACATTGTATCAAATTTTTTTGTGTGTGGTTTGATCAGCTACAAACTGAATGAATTTTTCTACAGTCGGCGTTAATTGAACGTTTTTCCGCCAGACTAGAAGGTGACCCGTTATCTTAGTAGGACTAAAAGGAACAAAGGCTAAGCGCTCATCATGATACTTCTGATAAACTCCATAAATACCAAAGTGATAATATTTTCCAGATAAAACTAATTGTTTGGCATTTTCCGGTAAATTAATGATTACTCACCAGTCAAGTTTATTGGGGTCGATTTTGAGGGTATCCGTAATATCATCACGGACAATGTTTCGGCGCCCGACTACCAGCGGCAGTTGATACAAGTCATGTGCCATGATGGTCTTCCGCTTTGCCAACGGATCATCTTTTCGCATAATCAATCCCCATTTCTCTTGAACTGGTAGTGGAAAATAATTATACTTAGCAGCTTCAATTGGTTGAATAAGGGCCACCAGGTCACAAAGTCCCTGATCTAATCGTTCTCGTAAGGTGTCACCATCACCATCGAAAATGTTAAAACGAACGTCTGGAAACTTCTCCTGAAATTTCTGAACTGCCCGCATCATAAAATCAGACACTGCACTCTCTACCATGCCAATATTGATGGTTCCAGACAACTGATCATTGACTGCTAACAATTCATTTTTGGTTTGATCCATAACGGTAATCATGGTCATCGCCCGTTGTTGAAAAAGGGCACCAGCCTTATTTAGATGCATTTGCCGCTTTTCACGGTCAAACAACTTAACTCCCAATTCCTTTTCAAGTTCCATAATTTGACGTGATAACGTCGGCTGAGTGATGTGTAGGCGTTCAGCCGCTTGAGTGATATTATTCAGTTCAGCAACTGTTAAAAAATACTTTAAAACACGTGTTTCCATATTCTTCATCATTCCGATTCAAAATTATATCATCTATTCAATATTTGAATCAAAAGAGATTATAAATAAGCATTTCACATGAAGATTGGACTTCCATATAATTAAAGTCAACAAATTAATTGGAGGCATTAAACATGGCAAAGAATGAACAAGAAGTTAAAAATGATATGTTTGGCTTTGGTGACAAGAACGTTGCATTTGCAAAATACTTTATTGGTACCAGTTACCTTAACGGTTTAGTACCTGGAGATGAAAATATTGATGTTAACGTGTCTAATGTTAACTTTGAACCAGGTTGTCGTAACAACTGGCACATTCACCATGATGGTTTCCAAATCATCATGTGTACTGCTGGTGAAGGCTGGTATCAAGAAGAAGGCAAGCCTGCTCAATTACTGAAGCCCGGTGACGTGGTTGCAATTCATGAAGGCGTTAAGCATTGGCATGGTGCTACCAAAGATTCTTGGTTCTCACACATTGCCATCACTAAGGGAACCAGTGAATGGTTGGAACCAGTTAATGATGATTACTACAACACTTTAGGTTAATTGAAAGGAAGTTTTACCATGGCTCAAAAACAAACTGCAGGTCGTGACCAATTAGGTGATTTTGCCTCTAAATTTGCTGAACTTAATGATGACGTATTATTCGGTCAAGTATGGTCTCGTGAAAAAGAATTGAAGCCACGCGACAGAAGTATGATTACGGTAACAGCCCTCATTACTAAGGGTGCCTTTGAACAACTGCCTTACCACATGCAAGCAGCTAAGAAGAATGGCATTATAAAGGAAGAAATCGTTGAAGTCATTACTCAGTTGGCCTTCTATGTTGGATGGCCAAACGCTTGGTCTGCATTTAACATTGCCAAAAAAGTATGGACTGACTAATTTCCAATTCCCCTTTTATCACAAAACCGCTGGTGTTTCCGTCAAGTGAACACTAGCGGTTTTTAGTTATCATTTATTTTTTGTGGACCAGCTCTTGTTTCCAATGATTGAGGTGGCGTTTGGTAACCACGCATAACCCATCTAATCCTAATTCATGCATTTTTTCGGTACATTGAATATCAACATGCGGATCAGCTTGTGCACGTTGTTCACCCCAATAATTTAAATAGCGTAAAGCAGCATATAAGTCCTCACCTTCGCTAGTCAATGAATATTCTACATGCGGAGGAATCACTGGCAGACTATGGCGTTCCACAATGCCAGCAGCTATTAAATCCTGAAGCTGCTCTGACAACACCTTTTGTGAAATTCCCAATTGCTTGCGTAGTTCACCAGTCCGCCAAGGATGACCGGCAAGCACAAAAACGATGACTGCTTTCCACTTACCACTGAGAACACTAAGGGCATATTCAGCTCCTGTATTAAATTTCTTTGTTTGATCCATAACTTCCCCAACTTTTTTCAATTAGCTGATCACTACAGATTTCGGTATTAATTACCATTCAGTAACTAGGTTACCAAAAAGTGATTACTTTTAATTAGTAAGTTAACTTTCTATACTTTAACTGTAATCATATCAAGGAGGAGTTACTATGACAAATCGAATTTTAATTCTCGGTGCAAGTGGCCATATCGCTCACTTTGCGATTGAAAAGTTATTAAAAAGCACGGATGATCATCTAGTTCTTTTTACTCGTCATCCGCAAAGCTTGGCAAAAATGGATCCCGATCGGACAATTATTTTTGAATGTGACACCTTAAGCCCTGATGATCTGGCACAGGCAATGGACAACGTAAATATCGTTTACGCTAATTTAAGTAATCCTGATATTCAGCAACAGGCTGCAAACATTGTTACTGCGATGGATCAGCACAAAATTAAACCATTAATTTGGATCTCATCTATTGGAATTTATGATGATGTTCCTGGCAAATTTGGTGAATGGAACAACGCCATGCTCAGAAAAGGCGGCAAAAATTCCTACTTAGGAACCTATCGGGCTGCTGATGATGTTATCGAGCAGTCGGATCTGGACTATACAATTATCCGTCTAGCATGGTTAACCAATAAAGATGAGGTTATCTACGAAACAACTGAAAAAGGTGAACCATTTAAAGGGACTGAAGTATCACGAAGGTCAATTGGCTATTTAGTAGCAGACATTACTCAAGATCTTCAAAAATGTGTCCATCGTTCAATTGGTGTTGATAAACCAGGAATTGATGGCGATAAACCAAGTTGGTATTAAAGTAAGGTCCCCGTCTTATACAGAGATAAAATTTTACAGCACAGTAGATAAATAGGGCCCAAGCATTCGGAAATTCCGAACCCTTGGACCCTATTATGCTCGCATCCTTATTTATCAGAATGCTTTGTTAACATTTCGTAAACATAACTGGTCTCTTCCGGACGGTAGACCCCATGGAGAGTACCAACACGAGTAAAACCGCTCTTCGTAATCAAGTGTTGCATTGCTCTGTTGTCTTCGTGCGTATCAATCCGAATGGACTTAATGTCCGTACGGTTATTATTGATGTAGCTGATGACCTCTTGGAATAATTTTGAGGCATATCCTTGTCCAGCATGATCAGAATGAATGGCAACCCGGTGAATAGTCAAGTAATCTTCAGTTTCCATAAGCCATTTCCCATCCAGATTGTCGTAAGCATGGTCTGGTGAAGGTAAAATTGTAAAAGTACCTACAGTTTCATCGTCGTCAGAATGAACTAAGTAGGCAAAACCATTTTCCACGTCTTCTTTAACGTGTTGAGGATTCGGGTAGTCACCTTGCCATTGATCAATCCCTCTTTCGGCCAATTGATTGCGACCATCCTTCAAAATTTCAACAATTCGCTCGTAATCATTTAGTTTTGCTTTTTCAATGTGCATAATGCAACCCTCTTTCCTAAAGTTTTATTCAACAAAAAGCTATTCTACACAATTTTCAAACAAATAGCAATTACCTTACAAAAAGTAATATAATTTAAATAACAATTTCAAGGAAGTGAAAAAAATGTCAAAAACAGCACGTCGTAGTATTACTGCGATTATCATCATTATTCTACTAGGAATCATTGGTTTTGCTTGGCATCAACATGAAAAGGCTAACAAATTTGTCCAGTCTACTACTCCCACCCTCTTTTTCCACGGTGGAGGAAGTAGCTACCATGCTGAAGAACACATGGTTAATGCTGCCAAGAAAGCTGGGGCAACCAAGACCATTCTGCGGGCCAACGTTGATAAAAACGGTAAGGTAACCCTTCACGGAACGATGCATAAAAATTCCATTAATCCGATTGTCGAAGTTAACTACTAAGATAATCGTCAGCTCGATTTCACCAAACATGGGGTTTGGGCAAACAATGTTGTCAAAGCATTGCAAAAACAATATGGCATTAAAAACATCAACATGGTCGGCCATTCATTAGGTAACATTTCGATTATTTACTACATGTTGCAAAATTCGCAAAATAAATCCATGCCAAAGTTACGCAAACAAGTTGATATGGCTGGTCACTTTGATGGATTTGACTTTTCAGGCCTCCCAAACGAAATTCGTTAACCACAAGGACTGAAGCTCGACAAAAATGGCAAGCCAAATAAAATGAATGCTACCTATCAGCAAATGACTAAGTTGCGTTCTATCTACCCTAAAAACCAAGTTCGGGTACTCAATATCATTGGTGACATTGGTGGTAAAACTGATGGGACCGTTACAAATGTATCTTCACTTAGCTTAAAGTACCTGGTCGCTAGTCGTGCTAAATCATACCAAGTCAAAGTTTTCCATGGCAAACTAGCCCGGCACAGCAAGCTGCACAGTAATCCCGCTGTTGACAAGGTTTTAATTAAATTCTTATGGGAAAAGTAAAATGAAGCTGAACATCTATCAACTCTACCAAAAAATGCTGAAAAACATGGGACAACCCGGTTGGTGGCCCGCCGATTCGAAAAATGAGATTATTTGTGAGGCCATTTTAA
>ENA-ORUR01000168-ORUR01000168.1-human-gut-metagenome-genome-assembly--contig:-NODE-168-length-53213-cov-70.9469_pt1 | contig 53213 bp, 44 predicted proteins | sample MGYA00242086_ERZ509223 | MGnify/ENA primary metagenome ERZ509223 (study PRJEB26280, sample SAMEA2338820) | human gut metagenome | biome: human gut; feature: human-associated habitat; material: faeces... | reverse complement strand
GCCGTATAGACTAATTTTTTATTTTTTTAAGTGTTACCTTGACAGGGTATAGTACTATCTCGCCAAGCAGCGAGATGCCTCATTTTTTCGTGTATTTTTCAACCCGTACCATTATGGTGTGCTTACGATTATAGCCCAGAAATGCGCCGGTCGACCGCTGCTTTTTTATTCTTTAATTTTTGAAATTGCCCACTGCTTAGCAGACAACACGGTTCAATATGGTGTGCTTACTTTTAACTTTTAGATTTTAAAATGATTAATTTATTCAATCCTAATCCCGCTAGTGTAAATAAATATGGTAAAAATTGAATAAGATATCTACTACGACCGCCTTCAAACAACAATAGAAATATAAAACCGCCAACAATAGTATATTTTAGTAATTGGATTGTTTCAAAACTATCCCCTATCGATGCCAAGAGCATAAAAAGTAATGCAACAACCCATACTATTTGTGGAAAAAACTTATATCCACTTATATTTGTATCAGCTATTAAATAATTTTGATTAGCATTTTTATGCATAAATAAGATTCGTATATGTTTCTCTATCTTATTTAGATTCTTTACAAACGGGTCATATAAGTATTTTCCTTCATTAGCCCAACCAAAAGCTCCATCAGCAGTGTTGTTAATCTGTTTTTGGACTAAAAATTTTACATAACCTCCTAATCCCATTTGTGAAAGTCTTTCTCGAATTAATTTAATATTATATTTATTTCTTTTTTGGGGGTTTTTAATATTAATATTTTTCGTCACGTCATTAGCGTTATAACTACCATTGCCAGACATCCCCATGGCTATAAAGTGGGTTATTGGCATCTTTTTGTCACTTTCAATATTTACTATATTATTATACTGTTGATAAGTCTTTACTGGAGAATATAGAATAACAAATCCTAATCCAAAGCTAACAATAATTTTAAAAAGTTTTCTAACTTTTATTTTTCGCTTCCGTTGCAAGCTAAAGAAGCTTTTTGTAATCACCATGGCAATTATAAAAATCACTGTACTTGGTTTCATAAGTAAAGCAAATGCAGTAACTATTCCAAAACAAAGGGTGAGAAAAAAATTATTAAAATTCTGATTTTTTGAATAAATAAGAAGAAAGAGAGTGCCTATTAAAATTGACCAATTGTCAGAATATGGGATTACTACAAATGGCCACACTATATATAAAACCCAATAAAATAGGAGCGTACACCAAGCAGCTTTTCTGTTAAATAAATTCTTAGTAGCAACAAACAACAAATATGCAGATAAGTCAATTATAACTATATTAAGGATATTTAAAGCAAATATCAGTTTGCTAGGTGTTTTAATGAAAAAAACAGTTTTAAATATTTTTTCAATAACTAATAATAGAAAATTATTAGGATAAAAAGAAAAATAAAATTTATCATGTACTGCTATTGATTTTCCAATAACGTAACATATCAATGTATGGGGATCCCAACCAAATTCACCAGATAGAGCCCTAACTAACATAAATTGCCAAATTAAAGTTATACAAATAAATATAATTAATAACGGCTTTTTTATTTTATTTAGGATTCTAAAAAATTTCTCTTTTACTCTTAACAAACTATACACAACATAAGCTAAAATCAGTAATCCAATAAAACAAAGAATAGCCTTATTAGGAACTAATTGTAACAATGTTGGCAATAATGAGATACTGCCACAAATACTTATTATTAGTAAAGGAATCAGAAAAAATTCAACTAATTTATTGCTTATCTTTTCAAAATTCATTCTTTCTCCCTCTCATCCTCATCATCCATTCGATTTGTATAATTTTCATCTTCAATATTGAATCTTGGTCGATGTTTAACTTCAGTAAAAATCTTACCTACATATTCACCTATCGTACTAATAGATATTAATTGAATTCCACCCAACAACCAAATTGATATCATTAGTGAAGACCAACCTGACACAACATGTCCCATTGCTTTTTGCACTAATGTATAAATCATTAAGACAATACTTACGATAGTTGTAATAATGCCTAGCGAAAGAATTAAATGGATCGGTGCAATTGAAAATGATGTAATACCATCTAAAGCAAAATGAATCATTTTCTTAAGTGGATATTTAGAAGTTCCTGCATATCGTTCCTTTCTAGGATAGTAAACTTTAGCTGATTTATAACCTATCAGCGGAACCATTCCTCGTAAAAAAAGATTTCTTTCCTTGTACGAAAGTAACGATTCTGTAGCGCGCTTACTCAATAGCCTGTAATCGGCAGAGTCTGGAACTAAATTAACTCCCATTTTCTGCATTAATTTATAGTACATCAATGCAGTATGCTTTTTAAAAAATGTATCTGTTTCTCGACTGTTTCTAACTCCATAAACAACATCGAAGCCTTCATGGTATTTATCAACCATTTTATAAATTGCATTAACGTCATCTTGTAAATCTGCATCAATTGTAATAATCATATCAGAATACTTTACAGCGAGACTCATCCCCGCTAACAATGCATTCTGATGCCCATAGTTACGAGTAAACTTAATCCCCGTAACATATTGAAATTCTTGACTATATTGTTTTATCAACTGCCATGTTTTATCTTTACTGCCGTCATTTACAAACAGCAACTTGCTATTTGCATTAATTTTTTGTTGCCGAATTAAATCGTTTAAAATTTTACCAAGTTCTTTGACTGTTTCCGGTAAAACTTCTTCCTCGTTATAGCAAGGAACTACAATCGTTAATAAATTATTAGCCATTTGATTTCCCTTCATATATTAAAAAGACTATCTATATAATGGTATCATAATTATTAAAAATAAAAATCCTAAACCTACATACTCATTTCATTTTAAAGCCAAGTTAAAAATAATGGCACTATAATTAAGCTCTATAAAGCTTAACATAGTGCCATTTTATTTTATAAAATAACCAGCTTTTTTCGTTTTTTCATGCCCTTATCTGCGATATACATAATAGTATGGGTAGCTATCTTCACCCCAGTACCAGAAGTAAGGGAAGTTTTGAACAGCTGTCCCCTTTTCACCCTCTGTCCAGTAACAAGTTGATACCATTGTTCCATTTCGACCGGAACCACTAATAACACCGGTATGACCGGCTCCACCTGCGCTACGTCCACGCTGGCCCCAAATAATAATATCACCGACCACTGGCGAGGTGTAACCATTGTTTTCATAAACTAAATGATAGCCATTCCCTAACAGATAACTATGTAGCATTTCAGTGTTATACAGCAACGAGTATCGCCAAGCACCCGCCTCATACAATGCTTGAGTCAATGAGCCGGAACAATCAGCGGTTCCATCAGCACCATTTCGTGAGCCATCCATCGAATAAGTTAATTTACCCATTCGATTAAAGAACCATTCCAAAAGTTTAGCAGTCCATTGATCTTTGACTTGTGCTCCAGTGATGTAGTCGAAATAGTATTCTTGTCCATTAATCCATTGAGCACCAACATACATATTCCCATCTTGTCCGTTAAAGTAATAAGTATTCCCGTTTATATTCTGCCAACCATAAACCATATGGCCTTGGGCATTATAATAAACAGTACGTCCATCACTTAATTTAATGAAATTAGCAACAGCCTCATTACCATTATTTAAATCAAAGTAATACCAATCGTTTCCAAGCTTCTTTTCACCATAAGTCATATGGCCATTTTCATCATAGTAAACAGTGCGACCATCAGTAAGTTTGATAAATTTTGAAATTGCTTCATCACCAGTCCATTTATCAAAATAGAACCAGAAACCATCAATTTTCTTTTCGCCATGAATCATTTGAGCTGTATCAGGATCATAATAAACTTTTTGGCTATCCGACAATTTCTTCCAACCAGTTACCAAGACATGATTGTTAGAATCATAATAATACCATTGTCCATCGACTTGGTTCTGACCATCGTTAAGAATAATATTTCCTTCATCATCTGTTTTTATCGTGTGTTGAGCAACAGTAGCTTCAACATTCTTACTTAACGATCCATTGGCAGCACCATAGTATTGTAACTGTTTGGTTGCTAAATTATATACCACACCTGTTTCTTGGGCACCATTTTGAAGATTAAAATAGTATGTCACATTATCAATTAGTTGTTCACCATGCAGCATACCTTTACTATCATTTGCATCTTTATAATCGATATCATAGTATACTCTTCTACCATCAGCTAATTTTTGCCAGCCTTGCAAAACATTACCATCAATTGAGTTAAAGTAGAACCAATTGCCATCTATTTTAGCCTCACCATGATACATTTTACCTTGAGCATTGTAATTAACCAAGCGTCTTCCTGAAAGGGTATACCAACCAGTCCGCGCCGCACCATCAGCGCCAAAGTAATACCAAGATCCGTTAAGTTCTTTTTCGGTATTTTTTATCATCACTGGACTAAAGTAATAATATTTGCCATTGACTTCCTTTAGACCGCTTTCCTCTGTACCATATCCAGAGTTGAAGTAGTAGTCATTACCAAGCTTCTGCATTCCATGCAACATACCTTGACCATTGCCATTGTTGTCAACGTCATAGTAGACTTGGCGTCCGTCTGGCAGATTGTACCATCCTTGCGCGACCTTGCCCGAAGTAGCATCAAAGTAGTACCACTTACCATTAATCTTCGCTTCACCATGATACATCTGACCTTGATTGTTGTAATTAACCAAGCGTCCATCTGATAATGTATACCAACCAGTTTTAGCAGCCCCATCTGATCCAAAGTAATACCATGAACCATTAACTTCTTTTTCAGTGTTTTTTATCATCGTTGGACTGAAATAGTAGTACTTACCATTGACATTCTTCAAGCCGCTTTCTTCCGTTCCATAACCAACATTGAAGTAGTAGTACTCATTACCAATCTTTTGCATTCCATGCAGCATACCTTGACCATTGCCATTGTTGTCAACGTCATAGTAGACTTGGCGTCCGTCAGGCAACTTGTACCAGCCTTGCGCGACCTTACCCGAAGTAGCATCAAAGTAGTACCACTTACCATTGATCTTCGCTTCACCGTGGTACATCTGTCCTTGATCATTATAGTTGACCAATCGTCCATCTGATAATGTGTACCAACCTGTCCGTGCCGTACCATCATCACCAAAGTAGTACCAGGCTCCGTTGACTTCTTTTTCGGTGTTCCTTATCATTACTGGACTGAAATAATAATATTTACCATTAACTTCCTTTAGACCGCTTTCCTCTGTACCATATCCAGGATTGAAATAGTGGTAGTTATCGCCAATCTTCTGCATTCCATGCAGCATACCTTGACCATTGCCGTTGTTGTCAACGTCATAGTAGACTTGGCGTCCATCTGGTAACTTGTACCATCCTTGCGCGACCTTGCCCGAAGTAGCATCAAAGTAGTACCACTTGCCATTGATTTTCGCTTCACCATGATACATCTGTCCTTGATCGTTATAGTTGACCAATCGTCCATCCGATAATGTATACCAACCAATCTTGGCTGCCCCATCAGCACCAAAATAGTACCAGGCTCCGTTGACTTCTTTTTCGGTGTTCCCTATCATTACTGGACTGAAATAATAATATTTGCCGTTGACTTCCTTTAAACCGCTTTCCTCTGTACCATATCCAGGATTGAAATAGTAGTAATTATCGTCAATCTTCTGCATTCCATGCAGTATACCTTGACCATTGCTATCGCTATCAACATCATAGTAGACTTGGCGTCCATCTGGTAACTTATACCAACCTTTAGCGACATTACCATCAGTAGTATTAAAAAAGTACCATTTACTACTGATATTTTGTTCACCATAAAGCATCTCACCAGTTGTGTTATAATAAACGGTTCGATTTCCACTGAGTTTTTGCCATCCCGTTAGATTATTGCCATTTTGGTCCTTCAAATACCAATGGCCGTTTTGAGGATTATAGTATTCAGTTGGATTAGGAGTAACTGTAGCATCATTTTTTTTGACCAACACTTTGTGAATCATCATTGATCTTAGATTCTACAGTCTGATCTTCGATGCCCGTTATGGTTGTTGATTCATTAGTCATTTCTGCTGAATCAGTAAGGGTTTTATCTTGGCTACCAGAACCATCAGCTACATTGTTTTTAGTGTCAGTAGTTTGATCTACTGAAACAGCATCGGCTTGACTAGTTGCTTCAGCATTTTTTACAGTAATAGATGATTCAGCATCCGTGCTTTTTGGCTGTAATGATGCCGAAACTATAGTCTTTTGAGAATCTACGCTAGTTTCATCAGCATGAACTACTTGCATACTACCGATTAGCAAACTAACTGCTGCAATTCCAGCGACTACCCATGTTTTACCACTTTTATACATTTTAAAGTGTTTTTTCTGGTCAATTAGCTTTTTCATAATAAACAGAATATCCCCCAAAATAATGAAATACAGTAATAGTTTATACAATTTTTGATTTTATCACTGGTAATATGTCAATTCAATGTAATCAGGTTTCCCACAACTAAGCCAATAAATAAAATTGATTATCAATTCCTTTAATATAAATACTATCCAAAGTTTTTAATTCATTAATATAAAAAAATATATAGAAAAGACTCGCCAGTACTGACGAGTCTTTTCTATATTTCTTATTTAATTACTTACCGAGCTAGAACTACTGGAAGTAACAACTTGTGCGTTGCTTGGTAGTGGGCCACTCCAATCAGCATAGGTAGTCTGCCCATTCTTAACTTGACGATCCATACCATCACTATCAACGTTGTGAACAACACCATTACTGTCAGTCCAAGTAGCAACATCATTCAAGCCTAATTGGATGTTACTGCTACTTTGAGCTGAGCTACTGGATGAGTTACTGCTTTGGCTCTCATTATCTACCACAGCATTACTACTGGAATATTCACTTTCAGCTTTACTAGATGAGGTTTTACTCTTGGAAGAAGAGCTTGAGACCTTTTTTGCTTTAGTTGCATTCTTCTTTTTAACTACTTTGCTTGAAGTAGTCTCACTTTTAGATGAACTTTGCGCAGATTTAGAACTATTTCCACATCCTGCCATTAAAAACGTCATACTAAAAATCATCAAAATAGCCATTAAACTATTTTTTACTTTTTTCATTATGTGTATGCTCCTAAATTTTATTATTTCAGTTAACCATATGGGCTATATTATAGCAAACCAAAAGCATATAAGGAATATATTTGATTTATTAAATGTATTTAAGCGAACTTAGTTTGTTGACGAAATAGTTCCCTCACCATTTTTATCAAAGTAGTATAGGACACCATCAATTAATTTCTGTGTATTTTTAATCAGTTTTGGATCAAAATAGTAATATTTACCATTGACATTCTTCAAGCCACTCTCTTCTGTTCCATAACCAATATTGAAGTAGTAGTACTCATTGCCAACCTTTTGCATTCCATGCAACATGCCCTGACCATTGCCATTGTTGTCAACGTCATAGTAGACCTGGCGGCCGTCTGGCAACTTGTACCATCCTTGTGCTGCCTTTCCTGTTGTTGGATCAAAGTAATACCATTTTCCGTCAATCTTAGCCTCACCATGATACATCTGACCTTGACTGTTGTAATTAACCAAGCGGCCGTCCGATAACGTGTACCAACCGGTCTTTGCTGCTCCGTCCGATCCAAAGTAGTACCAGGCCCCATCGATTTCTTTTTCGATGTTTTTTGCCATTGTTGGACTGAAATAATAGTACTTACCATTAATATTCTTCAGACCACTCTCTTCAGTGCCGTAGCCTACATTGAAATAGTAGTAATTGTCTCCTACTTTTTGCATGCCATGTAACATACCCTGACCATTGCCACTGTTGTCAACGTCATAGTAGACCTGGCGGCCGTCTGGCAGCTTGTACCATCCTTGTGCTGCCTTTCCTGTTGTTGGATCAAAGTAATACCATTTATTATTGATCAACTGCTCCCCATATTGCATTTGTCCTTGTGCATTATAATAAACAATTCGTTCATTCGTCTTATCTAATAATTTTGTAAAGCCAGTCTGCATAACACCATTAGCATCAAAATCATACCAATAATTATCAATGTGCTTTTCGCCAATACTCATTTGAGCGGTATCTGTATCAAAATAATATTTCTCGCCAGATATTGTTTGCCATCCAATTAAGAACACATCTTTAGTCGCATCATAATAGTATGAACTACTACCAATCTTATAAATACCAGTAGTATATCCATGAGTATTAACTGACCCATCAGAATTTAACTGAATGGTATTATTACCATCCGTAACACTATTTACACCCGTTTTCAGCGCGCCGGTTGCTGAATCATAATATTGTAATTTCTTAGTATTTTGGTTATAAACTAATCCTTTTTCTTGAACCCCGGTATTGATATTGTAATAATAGTTACGTCCATTAATAGTGGTTTCGCCAAGTGCCATTGCACCAGTAACTGTATCAAAGTAATATTTACTATCATTGATAGTTTGATTACCATATTGCATCTGGCCCTGCGAATTATAGTATACTGTACGGCCATCTGATAGTTTAGTAAAGCCAGTAGTCATGGCACCTGTACTAGTATTAAAGTAATACCAATAACCATTAATATTTTGTTCACCATACTGCATTTGGCCTTGACTGTTGTAATAAACAGTTCGGCCATCCGAAAGGTTCTGAAAGCCGGTTTGACGAACCCCATTTTTGTACAGGTACCAATAGCCATTTTCTTGCTTTTCACCGTTTAGACTCATGTAGGTACTAAACATTCCCATATTAATGGAGCCATCGTAGCCATTAAAACTATCAGTATACTGCCAAGCACCATAATCTGAATTCAACATGGTATTTTTCCAGTAGTCATAGTAGTAAGCAGCGATCCACGTCTTACTATGGCCAACCGTTGAACTAACATTGTATGTTTGATCATAGCTATAACTTGCATAAACACCATGGTTGGTGTAACCTCGACGGCTCAATTCATTCCAAAATTCATTTAAAAGTGCAGCAATGTTGGAACGTTTAGTAACATTATCTTCCATATCAGCAATCATCAATGTGCTACCATCTAAGCCATAAGAACTGGCAACATTGGCATAATGATCAGCCTCGGCAATGGCTGATGCTGAATCAGTGAAAACTGCATAGTCATAGGTTGCAACTGTCAAGCCTGCTTCTTTGGCATTGTTAATCTGCGTTTGTGCATATGGATTTGTATATGTAGTACCTTGAGTCAGCTTAACGATAACATATTTAACGCCTAGGCTCTTAAGCCAGGAGTAAGTTTCCACACTCATGGCACCTTGATATGAAGAAACATCAATTGCATCAGCTGAGGTACTGTATGCAGCCAAAGCTTGTAAGGCAATTTCTTGATCAGTGTTGGCAACAACCACTGCTGTAGAAGATGCTGCCACTGTTGAAGACTCACTATTATCAGTTACTATATTGTCATTTTGATTTTCATCAGTAGTAGCAGTCACTGTACTTTCTGAACTGCTTTTACTTAAATCTTGTGATGATGTGGTCTGTTGTGCAGTGTTACTATCTTGTGTTGAAGAAGCTATATTAGATGTAGTACTGGTTTGTGTATCAGAAACTGATGAGGAAGCATTTGTACCCATTGCTGCTGATGCGTCATTTTCACTACTGCTGCTTGTAACTTGCGCGGATGAGGTACCACTCGCATTGTTAGTTGATGCGGAAGTTGAAGTCAGTACTATAGATTCATCATTAGCATCACTAGCAGTAGCTTGTGACACGCTACTACTACCAGTTGTTGCAGCATCAGCTTGTGCAGTACCAGAATGTAAAATTAATCCAAAACTAAGCGCCGTTAGCGTAATCCCAGAAAAAAGCGTCCATTTTTTTAAAGTTTTCTGCTGTTCACTTTGGTATGCTTGTACCTTTTGACGTTCGTTATTCAAATCTTTCCTCCAAATTAAAAATCCACAAAAAATTCAAATTTTCTTAAAAAAAGGGGGCTTCCTTAAAAGCTCCCCTTTTTCTGTTTAGTTGCCCAACAAAGTCAATGGATTAATCCATGTTCCATTGTTGTTAAATGAGTTTGCCAAGGCAACACTAAAGTTCTTTTGACGAGTAATTCCCAAATGCAAGTGAGCAGTCGTTCGTCCACCAATTACGTCACCAACGTTAACCTGTTGACCAACGCTTACCCAAATATTAGAACGACTACTGAAAGCTTCTTGGTAAACGGTCAAATATTCGCCAGTATCAATCAATACGTACCAGTCTAGCCCTGAAGCATAACCAATTCCAGTAACCGTACCCTTGTGAACTGCATGAACTTCATAACCTGGGTGGTCGATTGAGCCAAAGTCGAGACCGTCATGGAAACCGTTCAATCGGAATTCACCACCAGCATTTACACCAAATAATTGTGCTCCCGTGAAATAGCCGCGACCGTCAGCTGGGAATGGCCAACCCCATGTATCCTCTACACCGTCAGAGCCAAAAGTATGCTTAGTTCCATCAATATAGTGCGTACCAGTATACATAGCACCAGTAACCAAATCAAAGTAATAGGTATTATTATTGATCGTTTGCCAACCATAAACCATATGGCCTTGCCCATCATAATAAACAGTTCGACCATCACTTAAAGTGACAAACTTGGAAACAGCTTCAGTACCTAAGCCAGTGTCAAAGTAATACCATGAGCCATTAATCTCTTTTTCACCTTTTACCATGTGACCTTGATTATCATAATAAACAGTTCGGCCATCGCTCAAAGTGACAAAATTGGAAATCGCTTCGGCACCGGTAGTACCGTCAAAATAGTACCAAGAACCATTCAGATATTTTTCACCATGAAGCATTTGGGCATTAGAAGGATCATAATAAACCGTTCGACCATCAGATAATTTATACCAACCAGTTACGACTTTGCCAGTTGATCCATTATAGTAGTACCAATTACCATTAATCTCATTTTCACCATTTTTTAAAATAAAATTACCATTTTCATCAATAGTATAGGTATTATCTCCCAATTTGATTTTAACATTAGTGCTTAATGCACCATTCTCAGCCCCATAATACTGCAATTTTTGAGTAGTTGAATTATAAACAACTCCTGTTTGTTGCGTACCATAGCCAATATTAAAGTAGTAATACTTACCATTAATTTTTTGCATACCATACAGCATGCCTTGACCATTACCATCATTATCAACGTCATAGTAAACAGCACGGCCATCAGGTAACTTGTACCAACCTTGCGCAGTTTTACCAGAAGTAGCATCAAAGTAGTACCACTTACCATTGATCTTAGCTTCGCCATGGTACATCTTACCTTGGCTATCATAGTTTACTAAACGGCCATCAGCCAAAGTGTACCAACCAGTTTGAGCCGTACCATCCGTACCAAAGTAGTACCATGAACCATTGACTTCTTTTTCAGTATTTTTTACCAATGTTGGACTGAAGTAGTAGTACTTACCATTGACATTCTTCAAGCCACTTTCTTCCGTACCATAGCCCACGTTGAAGTAGTAGTAATTGTCTCCCACCTTTTGCATGCCATGTAACATACCTTGACCATTGCCATTTCGATCAACATCATAATAAACTTGACGGCCATCAGGTAACTTATACCAACCTTGTGCAGTTTTACCAGAAGTAGCGTCAAAGTAGTACCATTTGCCATTGATCTTAGCTTCGCCATGGTACATCTTACCTTGGCTATCATAGTTTACTAAACGGCCATCAGCCAAAGTGTACCAACCAATTTGGGCCGTACCATCCGCACCAAAGTAGTACCATGAACCATTGACCTCTTTTTCAGTATTTTTAACCATCGTTGGGCTGAAGTAGTAGTACTTGCCATTGACATTCTTCAAGCCGCTTTCTTCCGTACCGTAACCTATATTGAAATAGTAGTAATTGTCTCCCACTTTTTGCATGCCATGCAGCATACCTTGACCATTGCCATCATTATCAACATCATAGTAAACAGTACGTCCATCAGGTAATTTATACCAGCCCTTAGCAACATTACCATCAGTAGTATTAAAGAAGTACCATTTACTACTGATATTTTGTTCACCATAAAGCATCTCACCAGCTGTATTATAGTAAACAGTACGATTACCACTAAGCTTTTGCCAACCTGTTAAGTTATTGCCATTTTGGTCTTTTAAGTACCAGTGACCATTTGAATAAACTTCAGTGGTCTTAGTAGCAGAAGTTGATGACTGGTCCGTAGCGGAGGCAGAAGCTGCTGCCGTTGTCATTGAAACCGTGTCAGCTTCTGCATTAGAACTAGTTTCAGCCTTAGTATTGCCTTGGTTGTCTTGAGTTACCGATGCAGTACTCTGTTCAACAGTTTCAGCCGCCTTCGAAGCTTCAGTTGAAGTTTGACTAGCAGAATCAATTGCTTGATCAGTTGATGACGTTGCCTTCTGAATCGTATTCGTAGCTGAAATTGATTCATTAGTAGTAGAAACAGCATCCTCAGATGCAGTAGCAACTTGTGAATCATTGGATACTGCAGTCGTAGTGGTCAAAGCAACCGTACTGTTATCACCACTATTACTATCGTTGCTTGTACCAGTATTGGTATTAGCAACAACTGCTTGATCACTATTGCTAGTTGCCGTGCTGTTGTCAGCTTGAGCAACATTACCGCCAGCCATCAAACCAGCAGTTGCAGCAGCTGCAACCAACCACAGCTTGCCTTTTTTATACATTTTAAAGCGTGTCTTAACTTCAGGACTAGGTTTCGCCATCATTTTCTCCTCGCTGCTAATTACTCGGTTTTTAAATTTTATTTCTTAGTTAATTTCTTGATTCTTAAAACTATTTAAAAGTTTATCATTGCTGTCCTTTTCAATCAACGTGATTGAAAATATGATACATAAATGTCATATATTGGTTACATTTTGATAATACAAAAAAACGCTAATCACCACATACTGAGGCAAGATTAGCGTTTTTGATAATTTTTTAATATTACAACTATATGTTAACGTTCGTCGTACATTTGAACGTTGTTGGCAACTTGATTTACATAGTCAGTACCATTGTTTTGGTTAGCTGTGTTAACCATGTCGGAAACCTGGTAAGGGTTCCACTGTTGGTTATTGTAAATGTAAACCGTGTCAGCAATTGGCGAACCGTCTACATCTTTGCCTTGAGCGTAGTAGTTTACCCATTCACTTTCGTCAGGCTTTGCGCCGTAGATTTGGCAGTAAGTGTTGTTGGTACCATTTGGCAGAGGTGCCAAAACAGAACTTTCGTTCATTGCAGTTACAACCAGCGGACGATTTGCTTGAGGAGCTGCTTCGTTAGTTACGTAGTGGCTCGTGTACCATGCCAGCAAACCAGCCTTTTGCTGATCAGTCATCTGATCTTCATTCAGCTGAGCGGCTTGTGTTTCATTATTTTGAGCAATTGCTGGTTGCTGCGTAGTTGCAGTAGTACCAGAAGCTTGAGCTTTTTGGATAGTTTCAGTGGTTGCCGCCACTGCTTGAGAGTTTGTAGCTGTCTTTGATGATTGCGTTTCAGGCAAGGTAACCATTGCACTGCCGACTTTTAATGTATTAGCAGAGCTTGAGGCTTGGCCAGCCGATGCAGCACTGTTTGAAGCTGCGGTTAAAGTTTCATTTGCAGCAGTTTGACTAGCAGCGTTTTGTGATTCATTCTCTTGATCAATAGTCTTCTTTTCACTAGCAGCTGCTTTTGCAGAGGTCTTGTGCTTGTGAGAAGTACTTTGTTCAGTCCGTGTGCTGTCAGCGTTGCTCTTAGTAGACGTGGTCGTTGTCTTGGCCCCACAACCAGCCAACAGACCTGCAATTACCAAGCTGCTAAGCAAGATGTTCATGTTCTTCTTCATAAGCTTATCCCCCTTACTCTCTTTTGAATTATGCCTTGAAGTTTTTGCTTATTAACTAAATTAAGTTTGTTACTTAAATATCATTTATGTAACATCCTTGTAACATTATTATAGCATACTCTTTATTTTTTCGTAACCTTTTTGCAAAACAAAATATTTAATAAGTCCAACAGCAAAGCGTTGTAAGCGTTTAACGTTAATTATCAAAACTATATTACGATTGTTACAAATAAAGAGGCTTTTGCTGTAAAAACAAAAGCCTCTTTATTATCTATCTGCCAAAATCTGCTTGGCCCGTTTAACGATGGGGGCTCTAAATACAAGAATACAAAGCAGATAAACTACCGCCCCAATAATTACTTGAGCTGCTAAATTAATAATGTTCATCTTCATAATTTCATCTAGACGTAAAACTACGAAGTACATGATAAGACCGCTCAATAAGTACCGCCAGAGATCTTTAAACAACATTCGCCGACTGATGGTGGTTCGAACAAAATACAGCTGCACTGCCGTTACCGCAAACTCAGAAATAACGGTTGCTATCGCTGCCCCATTTGCGGAATAAGGTTCAATCAAAAACAGATTTCCAATAATGTTGACCACTGCACCTGCCGTTACCGAAAGCGTATATTCTTTGACCCGATTAACCGGCATTAGATATTGCGTTCCTGTGACGTTACTCCAGGCAATAAACAGAATTACCGGCGCCTCCAAGAAGATGATTCGGCCAGTATCAACATATTCCGCTCCTAAGAACCAGGGAGCGAATCTAGATGAAATTGCCATTAAGCCAAACATCATTGGAACGGACATTGCCGTCACAAAATCAAATGAAGAATATAAACTTGTTCGAATCCCTTTAACGTCGCCATTAGCATATTTATTGGCGACATGAGGCAACATAACCGTCCCTGTAGCCGTTACGACTGCTAAGACCAACTTAACGATTTTATCAGCAAAATCGAATTGTCCCAAGGCCGTTGGCTGCCCAATCTTACCAAGCATTAATTTGTTGACAACTAAATATATCTGCGTGGTAATTGTTGGGATAAACAGCAACAGCGATGGGTAGAAATGCTTAAGCGGATGCCATTCTTTGATTGGTACCCATTGAATACTGTTGCGCAGATAAGGCCATAAAGTAACGTTACCACCAACCTGCGCCAATCCCAAAAGCAGCACGTACTTCCAAAGATCGGCTTCCGTTCGGACAAGTATAAAGATCAACGCAATTGAAATCAACTTGACGATTGTATTTCTCGTAACCGTCTTTTTAAAGTCTTCCATTCCCATAAAGTACCAAGAAACATCAAGTCCTGCAGCCACAATCCATAATGTTTGCAGCAGGTAATATTCCTTAAACGTCGTACTAAAGAGAAAAACAGCTGCCAAATAGGCTATCAAGGCAATGGTAATCGTACCTAATTGAAGAAGCTCAATGCCCCAGAAAGTTTGCGAACGCTTATATTTATCATCACGATGATAGGCTACTTCACGGTTACCGTAGAGGGTTATCCCCATTTGACCCATCAAATAAAAGAAAGTAACCCAACCATTTGTATAAGTATTGATACCATATGCATGTGCTCCCAAAACCCGTGAAACATATGGTGTCGTAATCAAAGGAGCAAACATCAATAAAATTTGGTAGCCCGCATTATACAGATAGTTTTTGATAACCTTCATGATCTACTTGTCAAACTCCTCAGCCACGGTCGTTAAGGCCGCCTTGATTACTTGATCCATGTTGTAGTACTTGTACTGACCCAAACGACCACCAAAAATAACGTTTGGCGCCTTTTGTCCGGCCAATTCCGTGTATTGCTGGTAAAGACCGTTATTACGTTGGTTGTTAACTGGATAGTATGGTTCATCGCCACGTTTCCAATCAGCTGGATATTCGCGCGTAATGATAGTCTTGCCTTCATCGCCCTTACCGAATTCAAAGTGCTTGTGCTCAATAATCCGCGTATATGGCGTTTCGGCATCGGTATAATTAACCACGGCATTGCCTTGGTAGTTGTCTTCGTCAAGCTCTTCAGTCTCAAAGTGTAAGCTGCGGTATTCCAACTCACCTAATTCATAGTTGAAGAATTGATCGATCATCCCAGTAAAGACGATCTTAGGGAAGTTTGCCAAATATTCGTCTTGTTGATCAAAGAAGTCGACACCCAGTTCAACATCAATTAAATCACTGGCCAGCATCTTTTCAACGATCTGCGTGTAGCCGCCCATTGGAATGCCTTGGTACAGATCATTGAAGTAGTTATTGTCGTAAGTCAATCGAACTGGCAGACGCCGAATGATAAAAGCCGGCAGTTCAGTTGCCTTTTGACCCCACTGCTTTTCGGTATAGCCCTTGATCAGCTTTTCATAGATATCGCGACCGATCAGAGAAATAGCCTGTTCTTCTAAGTTCTGAGGCTCTTTGCCATCCATTTCAGCTCGCTGCTCATTGATCTTAGCCATTGCTTCTTTAGGCGTTCGAACTCCCCACATCTTATTAAAGGTGTTCATGTTGAATGGTAGGTTGTACATTTCCCCTTTGTAGTTGGCTACTGGAGAATTCGTGTAGCGGTTGAATTCCGCAAACTGATTAACGTATTCCCAGATTGCCTTATCAGAAGTATGGAAAATATGAGCACCATATTCATGTACCTGGATACCATCAACTTTCTTAGTGTAGATGTTGCCAGCAATATGGCTGCGTTTCTCAATTACCTTAACACGCTTGCCACGCTTAGCTGCTTCGTAGGCAAAAGTGGCTCCAAATAAGCCGGCGCCTACTACTAAATAATCATATTGTACCATTACAATTCCTCACATTTTTAAATTGCTATCTTTAAATGATAGGGCAAATTTTTCCAAACTACAATAAGCAAATTATGCGTTTTAAAAATTACTTAAGCTATTCTCTTAAAGTAACACCTTTAATTTTGAAATAGTGTTGATATAAAAGATTAGGATAAGCATTAGGATCGTTGGTAATTTCCCAATGCAGACTATACTCTGTTACCGGCGTATAACTTAATTTCGGAATTGATATAACCTGCTTTTTACCTTTTCTAATCTTTTTTTCAATCAAAGCATATCTTTGTCGATAAGCATGATCTGTACAAAGCGCATCTATCATTCCAGTCGATATTTTGCATACACTAAAAATTAAAGATACTAAAACTACCATACGAATTATTTTATTATCTTGCTGTTTTAACGATTTCGATAAGTCTTCTGGAACGCAGCGACCGATTGCAATAATCATAAATATGACACCACTAAAATAGGCTCTATGAGTACCACTAGTTCCAGGAGCTGCCGCCAACATATAAATAACAACATAGCCACTGATAAAATAGGCAATTGTTTTAGAGATTTCTGCAATATTATTTCGTCCTCCAAAAATATATTTAACAGAAAAAAGGCAACAAAACATAATCGTTAAAATAACAGTTACACTGTAAGACCAAAAATCTTGATTACTGATTGCAATATTAGTGATTACTCTTTTAATAACTGGAATATTCGCCTCTGCTCCAAGCCGAATTCTATTCCCTGGTGCCTTAAGCAAAAATAGATATCCAACTATAGAGATAAGCCATAAAACTATTTTTAAAATGGAAACTCGCTCATGCGGATTAATAAATATAATAACTGCTGCAATTATTATGATCCCTAAACCGGTATTTTCATTTGACCATCCCGAAATTAGAGCTAATCCACCACCAAGAATAAATAAAATTATTCGTGACAATAACTTTTCTTTATTAAAAGATACCCTCTGTAAAAAATAAAGATATGCTAAGCAAATCGTAGTCATCCATAAATAGTTACCTGCGCCAGCACGCCACATAACTGTTTCACCAAATTCAGGAATAAAGCTTATTGTCAAAAGCGTCATCCAGAGAGTTTTTGAAAGAGTGCTCCTACTGCTCAAACCTGATAATTTATTAATGAAAAATGTTAAAAGGGTAAAACAAAAACCATTCATTATTGCTGCAACTATTCCATTATTAAGAACTAAAAGCCTTGCAAAAAATTGGCCGAAAAAGCGTCCATTCCATTGGAAATACTCTCTTACTCCTTCACTAATAATCCCTTTTATCGATTTTGTTACCATAAACAAATCATCACCCATTAGAGGTGTATACAGAGTCCAAGCAGAAATACCAATAAAAACAAACAGATATACCAAGCCAATTATTTTATCTTGATTGAATTTTTTTGCTAGTTCTTTTTTATTCACTTTTAAAATTCATTCCTTGTATCTAAGATTTTAATTTTTGCTTAAATCGATCAATTGCATAGCTTCGATCAAGCTCATCAGTTTGATACTCTGCCAAGTAGGTAACTGATACTTGCCGATATTTAATCCAAACATTTAGCAAACGCTCACTCAAGAAACCATACAGTCGTTGTTGGTATTGATCATAATTAGCAATATCGGTCCGCTTTTCAACTTCAAATAGTATTTTAAACAGCCATTCACAATATGCATCCATTTCTGATTTGCTAGTATAAAACATATTGTAAAAAGATATCTGTGACTGCTGCATAACCTGATCGAAGGCCGATAAAACCTTAGGACTAAATTCAGAGATTACTTGGCGAGTAATTGCTAAATCATTTGCATTATGAAAATTTTTAAATTGCTGTTTAACATTCCCCTCACCGCCTTGCTCAGGCTCTGATAGAATCCAATCAGTAGTTTGCATTATCTCATCCAGTTTTTTTAGGCTGACCGGTGCAACTTCTCCTTTGATAATTGTAGCAAGATACATACGACCTCTTGTCGGATATTTTGAAAAATACCGACGATAGTGGGAAAGCCCAATATATTCGTCATTGGCATTTTTCCATAACCAATAGAGTCCCGTAAGTTCGCAATAAGATGGGTTCTTATCAGAAATATTCTCACCTTCATTATCTGGCTGATAATGATTTGGATTAGCATTTTTATCAGCGCCAACCAAAATTGGCGTATATCCTGTTGGTAAAGGATAGTCAAAAGCCTTATGCGTAATTACATACATTGTCATATTAATCAACCATCCTATTTTTTAATATATACTAAGTACCAATCACCTAAATATTGACGTTTCCGAGGATAGCATCCCCAATATTTAGCTAATTTAAGTCCATCGATAACACTCTTCTTATTGTAAAATCTTTCTCTGATCGTTAACCACCGATCATTTTGAGCTAAAACTTCAAACTGTTTCTGCTTATCTCCGCTAACGTCTTCTTCTACATATCTGCGCATTGTTTCATCAAAGCTTTTTGCAGTATTTATCCACTGCTTTTTAGCTGAAACAGATTTCAAATCACGACTTTCTTTTGCAAAAGCACTAGTTGAATGGTTTCGCCACTTAATTAAATCATCAGTGACTGCGTATAGTGTGTTAGAAAAAAGTCCCAAACGCCATAACAAAGCGTCATGAGGATATTCAGGCAGCCAATACTTCTTGCTTAACTCCAAAAGCTCTCTGCGTACACAATATGTACAACCTGGTGATTTTACAAGCAGATAGTTGTCGGTTAAAGGAACCTTGATTAATTTATTTTCTTTTGGCCACGGTCCAATTTTTTCCTTGCCATCTTCAAAAAACTCACAATAATCAGAGCTTAAGATATTAATCTGAGGATTTTGATCCATAATTTTGGTCATAATCTCTACTTTGTCATTACGCCAGATATCATCTTGATCACATGGAAAAATCAAGTCACCATGACTTGCCCACATTGCTTCCATGAAATTTCGACGCCATCCTTTGTTCTTAGCGTTAACCTTAACTGACCAACCATCAAGCTTATATTTATCAATGTAAGCTTGAGCTAATTTTACCGTATCATCACTAGATTGATCATCTGCAATCAGTACTTGGTCAATCTTAATAGTTTGGTTTCTTAAGGAATCCAATTGTTCAACAAGGTAATCATGGCCGTTATACGTTGAAACAACTACTGAAATTATCATTTTGTCTCCTATTTGTTGCCCTTGCGCTTTTCATATTGTTTCCAAGCCACTCTGTAAACTGGAAACCCAAAATCTAGAATAAAATATGCAATTCGATCTCGTTTAGGTGTCTTAGGATCTGACAAGACTGCTCGCTTATTTTTCTTTAGATAGTCAAGCAATTCTTTCCTAACCTCTACAACAGCAAGATCACCCGAGTTCAAAGTTTGGTTTAAGGTACTAAATCGCGCATATACTTGCCTTCTTAACACCGCTTTTTCCAAATCAGGATATTCTTTCTTAACATCCATTGCCATTTTATCCGTCATCTCTAACAATTCCAGTTTGTTTGCTTTAAAGCCAGAGGTCACAATTGAACCAGAACGAATGACATAGAAATATTTTGGCGAAAATCCGCAAGCAACTTTTGGTGACTGAAGAAAAAGTTTATACGTAGTGCCAATATCTTCAAAAAGTTTACCTTCTGGAAATTTTACATTATCATATAATTCTCTTTTAGTTAGTTTGGCATAGGCACAAGTATCTACCAGGTCATGATAGCACATCATCTCAATGCATTTCTTACCTGTCAAAACTACCTTCTCACCATTACCACAATCTTCTCTTCGTCCAGTACTGCTAAATACATTCATTAATGAGCACATAGCCATTGGAGCCTCAAAATCATCATCTGCAAGTAAACCAAGCATATATGAGACATAATCATTGGTTACATAATCATCAGAATCAATAAACGTAACATATTCGCCATGTGCTTTGGCCAATCCATTATTTCTAGCATTTGACAACCCACCATTTTTTTGATGAATTACTATAATTCGATCATCTTTTGCTGCATAATTCTCAGCTATTTTGCCAGAATCATCTGTTGCCCCATCATCAACCAGAATAATTTCTAGATTATCATAGTCCTGTGAAATCACTGAATCCAAACAGCGCTCCAGATATTTCTCTACATTATAAATTGGAATTATAACTGATATTAGTGGTTGCGTATTTTGCATGTGTTTCTCCAATTTCATTTTCTCAGATATGTTGTAATTACACGTTTAACAAGATATAACGATGAATTGATATCAGCCTTTATCCCCTTGGTATCCCACTTTCTAACCGTAGTATTGATACTTGGGAAGTATTCGCCGTATCGTTTCACCATTTGTCTGCCAATCAGAACATAACGATAGTCTTCAGATGCTCCTGCTGAAGTATGCCACACTCTTGCCGGTACAACATAATTATCTTTATGATCTAAAAGCGCAATTAAACTTTGCTCAACCGCATAAAAATGCCAACCTTTACATTCAGTAAAAGGATGTTTGTCTAACCACTCATGTTTAACCACAAAAAAGCATTCATCTAAGGTCTGAACTTTTTCAGTTTTACTAATCAGCGTACCAACAGACTCTTTATCAGCTCCTTGGACAATGGTTGTTAAGATTTGGCGATCATTATTTACCAAATTTTGCGGGCTTCCGGCGATTCCTGCTACCCCTAAATTAGGCAATTTTTTGATTTCATTTAGAATATCCGATAATGCATTTTCATCTAAAAAACGAATATCAGGATGCAAAAAAACCAAGTATTCCCCATTGGCTTTTTTTGCAGCATCATTATAAGCTGCTCGCGCTGAATTAAATTGATTATCATAATTGTCGATTTTTATAAGTTCATAGTCTACATTTACTTGAGTATCAAGATTCTTTTTGAATTCTTGATAGACTGGTTCTTTATTTACAATCGTGATTAGTGAAAATTGACGAGTGTATTTCAATTGTATATCTTCCTTTATTTTGCTTAATCTAGACTCAGTAAACAGTATAGCAAACATTTATACTTTTTCTCTTCATAACTAAATAAAAGCGACTCTTTTAAAGTCGCTCGTACAATTAATCAATAATTTTCTTCCAAGTAATGGCTACAAAAGAAATAATCATCCCTAACAAGCCACCTAGCGCCAAACCAACAACGGCATACTTTTTGGTATGAGGCGTAGTAATGCTCTTTACATCGTCCTTACTTGCTTTAGCCATCAACTTAACGCTACCGGCACCAGGTTGAATTTCAGGAAGCTTTTCTTTTAGCCCTTCAGCAACAGCATTAACCAGCTTAACTGCATCTTTTGGATTATCGGTTGTCACGCTCAAAGACATTACCAGTGATTGAGGACGCGTTTTTGCCTTAACATTATCACTCAGTTCAGCAGCAGTGTATTCTTTTCTTAATTGCTTAGATAGATGCTTACGAGCTGCTTGGGAAATTTCCTCATTTTGAGCAATTTCCTCATAGGTAGTCATCATATTAATGTCATCATTCGTTACAGAATTTGTATTTCCAGTTGATGAATTATTTTCTGAATTCATTTTATGCGAAATCAAAACATAACGCTCAGCTGTGTAAGTTGTATGTTTTTTATGCTTCGCCACGCCAATCATTGCAACTCCACCAAGAACGGCCATAATAACAGTAAATATAAAGGCCTTTACAAATGGTGCTTTTAAATCTTTAACACTGTATTCCTTCAAAACTAAACCTCCAAGGTAGCTAAATCGTGATTTTCATGACGATCGTGCCCTGTTATCTCACTAGCAAACAATGCAATTAAAAATGGATCATATGACATATCCAATAAATGCTGTTCAATCACACAGCTTATTGCTAACATTACCATAATTGCAGCCAAGCGATAATCGCTTGTTAAGACTGATTTTAAGCCAATAATGGTCATCACAGCAATAACAGCTACAAATGTAATTACACCATAGATAATCATTAAGCGCATAAATGATGAGTCAATAAAGAAATACTTACCACCCATTCCTGACTGATAAAAGGCTTTTGAACCAGCATTACCACCAAAACCATGCTCTTGAACCAGATTTCCAAAAACGGATACTCCATATTTCTGAAAAGCCGTGTGCGATAATGCCAATCTTCCCGAAACAATCTTATCAGCAAATATATATGGCTTAGAATGACTATAGAAATAAGCCGCCAGGACAGTAATGTACGCCAAAATTGGTGCAATCATCCAGTAAAAAGATGCCATAAACTTGGAAAAAACCTTCCCTTCAGAGGCTCTCTTGGCAATCCATATGACTGGAATCGTTAGCAAAATAGAAATAATGTCAAGACGAGCCTGAGTTTCAACAGTTAAAAAAACTGCCAACAGTATGAAGGAAAGATATGCTTTCCAATCCAACTTTCGAAAATATACATAACAATATGCCAATACTAAAAAGAATGCATGTGCTGCAAAGTCTGTTGGATATAAAATACCTAATGAGTGTCTTCTAACACCATTTCGAATAAAAACTAAATCTTTAATAATGCCTAGTCCAGATGAGATAACCATGAAGACCAGCATCAATATCCCTATTTTAAGATAAAAATCGATTAATGCATGATAATTTATATCCCTAGCGCTGATAACAAACAACATATAAAGAAATATATCGATTGCATGAGTGCTACGCCAAATAACTACCCCAACAAGAATAACTAAACTATTTATTAAAAAACTTTTGACTGTTTGTTGATCAAAAAAATATACTTTAAAGATCAACAATAAAGCGATTAAGTAAGTTATCCTGACTAATTGATTAGAAGAAACAACTTCTGTATATGTAGATGTTCTTAAAAAAGAGATCACAAAATACATAATAAACGAAAAGAAGTATATTCCTCTACCGGTAATTTTTATATTTTTAATTTTATTCGTTATCTTACTCACATTCATCTCTAAATTCTTCCATAACCATTAAGCAATAATTATAGCTAATATACTATATAGTAAATGTTTTCATCTGACAAGCTATTAGTCATCAACTTAAAGATTTATAGAACTTAAGAATTTAGATAATGCTTCATGCCAATCGATAATTTCAAAACCAGTGGCTTCCGCTTTTTTCAGGCTCATAATGGAATGACGTGGTCGATATGCCTTTTGCGGATATTCTTCAGAGGTAACTGGAGCAACTTCTACGTCCTTATCTTTCAAAATTTCACAGGCAAATTCATACCAAGAGCAACTATCTTCATTCGACAATTGATAAACGCCATATTCACAATGATGATCAACCAGATATGTCATAAATTCTGCCAACGTCCGAGTCCAGGTTGGGCGACCAACTTGATCATTAACTACTGTCAAGCGATCATGATCCTTTGCCAGGCGCAGCATTGTGTAGACAAAGTTCTTGCCATATTCGCCAAAGACCCATGAAGTCCGAATGATGTAATAATCAGTCATGGCAGCTTGAATAGCCTTTTCTCCAGCCAGCTTGGCTTTGCCGTACTCATTTTTAGGATTGGTAGGATCGTCAACTTCATACTCGCCCGTCTTAGTACCATCAAATACATAATCCGTGCTAAGGTAAACCAGCTTGGCACCAACTTTGGCTGCTACTTCAGCCAGGTTGCGAGTACCATCTTCATTTACCCGCCAGTTGATTTCTTTACCTTCGTCTTCAGCCTTGTCGACTGCCGTATAGGCCGCACAATGATAGATTACTGCTGGCTTAAGAGCCGTTACCTGTTCTTCAACTGCTTGACGGTCCGTAATGTCCATATCCTTGGCATCACGTGCATCATAAGCAATTCCGCGTTCATCCAGTAAATGGCGTAATTCCGTCCCTAGTTGACCATTCGCGCCAGTAATTAAGATTTTTGACATTAGTATTTCCTCACAAGTCTTTCTTAATCTTAAAAAATCGCCGAATCACTTGCAATTCGACGATTTTAGCTATTTATTGACCATTCTTAGCGTACTTGGCTTCCACAGCGGCTTTTTCCGCTTCCCACCAATCACGGTGTTCAGTATACCACTTGATCGTGTCCTTCAAGCCTTCACGGAAGTCCGTGTACTTAGGCTCCCATCCCAGCTCATTCCGCAGCTTAGTAGCATCAATCGCATAGCGCAGGTCATGGCCAGGACGGTCTTTAACGTGATCATAGGCGTCTTTAGGCTGACCCATCAGTTCCAGAATCAATTCCAGAACCTCTTTATTGTTCTTTTCGCCATCGGCACCAATCAAGTAAGTCTCGCCAATCTTGCCCTTGGTCAAAATCGTCCAAACTGCTCGTGAATGATCATTGGTATGAATCCAGTCACGCACGTTCTTACCTGAGCCATAAAGCTTTGGCCGAATACCACTCAAGATATTGGTAATCTGCCGCGGAATAAACTTTTCGATGTGCTGGTAAGGACCATAGTTGTTTGAACAATTGGAAATCGTCGCCTTTAATCCAAAGGAACGAACCCATGCCCGTACCAGCAAATCAGAGCTGGCCTTGGATGATGAGTAGGGGCTGGATGGACGATATGGTGAATCAGGCGTAAATTTTTCACCCGGACCTTCACCGTGACCAGGCAAGTCTTCCCGCAATGGCAGATCACCATAGACCTCATCAGTCGAGATATGGTGGAAACGGACATCATATTTGTGGCAAGCTTGAATCAACGTGTAGGTGCCGACAATATTGGTTTGAATAAATGGATCCGGATTCTGCAGTGAATTGTCATTATGGCTTTCAGCCGCGTAGTGAACCACGGCATCAGCTTTTGAAACCAACTGATCAACCAGTTCTTTGTCACAAATGTCGCCGACTACCAGTTCCACCCGATCAGTTGGCAGTCCTGCCAGATTGGCCTTATTGCCGGCATAAGTCAGCTTGTCCAATACCGTGATGTGTTCTACTTCCGGATGATTGTTAACGACGTAGTGAACGAAGTTGGAGCCAATAAAACCACAGCCACCCGTTACGATAATATTCTTAAATTCCGTCATGCTCACGTCTCCTAGATTTCACCGTAGACAAACGGATTGTCCTTTTCGAATTCCGTCAGGGTTGGCTGCTTGGCATCTTTTTCGGAAGTAATCGCCTTGTCAAATTCAATTGGCCAGTCAATGTTGAGTTCAGGCGTCTTAAACGAGATTCCGCCATCAGCTTCAGCATCGTAGTAGTTGTCGCACTTGTAGACAAAGTTGACATTGTCAGTCAGCGTCAGGAAGCCATGTGCAAAACCGCGTGGTACCAACAGCTGACGATGGTTGCTGGCTGAAAGAATGTAGCCTTCCCACTGCTTGTACGTTGGTGAGCCTTTCCGCAGATCAACAATGACATCCAAAACCGCGCCGGTAACCACGCGGATCAGTTTAGTTTGCGCAGCCTGACCACGCTGGAAATGCAAGCCGCGTAAAACACCAGCTTGAGTGGACAGCGACTGGTTGTCCTGAACAAAGTCAAAATCAATGCCAGCAGCTTTAAAGTCACGATCGGAGTAGGTTTCCTCAAAGAAGCCACGGTGATCGCCAAAGACGGCTGGTGTGATAATCTTAACGTCTTGTAATTTTGTCGTTTGAACGTTTAATTTACCCATTAGTGTTCCTCTTATTTCTGATCTAATAATCGTAACAAGTACTGTCCATAATCATTCTTTTTTAATGGTTGAGCTAATTGATACAGCTGATTGGCATCAACATACCCCATTCGATAAGCAATTTCTTCTAGGCTTGCAACTTTTAAATTTTGGCGTTTTTCAATAGTTGCAATAAAATTCGATGCTTCCAGCATTGCATCATGCGTACCGGTATCAAGCCAGGCATAGCCACGCCCCATTAACTTTACATCTAATTTACCATTACGAAGATATTCAGTATTTACATCCGTAATTTCCAATTCGCCTCGGGCAGAAGGTTGAATACTTTTGGCAATATCAACAACATCATTATCATAGAAGTAAAGACCAGTGACCGCATAGTTACTCTTCGGATGTTTAGGTTTTTCTTCAATTGATAATGCGTGCATATTCTCGTCAAATTCAACGACGCCAAAACGTTCTGGGTCGTTAACATGATAACCAAAAACAGTTGCGCCCTCACCCTTGGCCGCCGCAGATTGTAATAACTGCGATAAGCCGGCACCATAAAAGATATTATCACCAAGAATTAGGCAAACACTGTCATTGCCAATAAACTCCTCGCCTAGAATAAAAGCTTCCGCCAATCCATTAGGCTGTTCTTGAACTTTATAACTAAAATTCATTCCAAGTTCAGAACCATCTCCCAATAACTTTTGGAATAATGGCATATATTCAGGTGTAGAGATTATTAAGACATCACGAATCCCAGATAACATCAAAGTTGAGAGGGGATAATAAATCATTGGCTTATCATAAACCGGAATTAATTGTTTGGAAATACCACGTGTAATCGGATACAAGCGTGTACCAGATCCACCAGCAAGTATAATTCCTTTCATAATACAGACAGCCTCCAAACTAATATAATTAAGTTAAATCAAGTGTTATTTTAACATATTTAGTACACTTAATTCGTTTGTAAACCAAACTCATAACAATTCTTATCTTAAATCATCAATTTAAAATTGGCTATACATGTATTATTTTTAATTGATATTATTAGTGTTCACCATGTCCCATGATTTTACGTTTCAAGAACTTACCGCCTTTTAGCAGCCAGTTCTGCTTTTCCATAAAGACATAGTTAACGTCAACCGTCCGATACTCTGGATGGCATCCCAGCCAGGTGTCCAACAGCAATTCACTCAAAAATCCAAAGACCCGCTGCTCATATGGCGTGTAATTGGAATAGTCGATACGCTTTTCTACTTCGCCTAAGACGTCAAACAGCCAGGTGCAGTACTCATCGAGCGGCTGTTTTTTCATAATCATCATGTTGAAATAGTGTGCCTTGGTCCGCTTCATTACGGTTTCAAATGATTTGGCATAGGCAGGATACTTTTTGTTGATAACCTCGCGCGTAACTTCCAGCGGCTCATGTTCATGAACGTGCAGGTAGTGCGATTCGTTGGTTTCAATAAAGTAGTTGCGCTGCTTTGGCAAAATAACGTCATAATTCTTTAACAGATTCTCCGCTTCAGCCGTACTCAAGACCTTGCTTAAATCCTTGTCATGATGCAAAGAAAAGTAGCGACGATAGTGAACCAGGCCTAGTGCATCAACATCTGGCAGGTTTTTCCAGCCCCAGTAAAGCGCGGTCAGTTCGTTATAGTGCGCGTTCTTCTTAGAGATATTGTCACCAGTATTGTCGCCTTGGAAAGTATCGTTAACGTCTGGATGCAGATCCTTACCGACAAATACCGGCAGATACATTGGATCACTAGGCATTGCGTAGTTTTTGTGCACCGCTACTAAGACTTTAATGTTCACTAATCTTTCCCTCCGACTCAGTAAGCACCAGTATTTTTAAAGATGCTGATAATATTCTTAAACATAATCTTTACATCATACCAATATGACGCATGATCAACATAGCTTAATTCCAGATCACAACGCTCGGGATAGCCGATATTGCTGCGGCCGCTAGCCTGCCAAAGTCCCATAGCACCCGGCTTGACCGACAGGAACTTATCGACGCGATCGCCATATTCCTTGAGTTCTTCTTTAACGACTGGCCGTGGTCCGACAATGCTCATGTCACCCTTTAAGATGTTGATGAACTGTGGGATCTCGTCAATCGAAGTCCGCCGCAGCCAGCGTCCCAGCTTGGTAATGCGTGGGTCCTCATCCGGCTCGAGCTTATAGTTGTTTTCAACGTATTTTTCATAAAGCTCGATGTTGGAATGCAGGATCTCATCAGCATTAACGATCATTGAGCGAAACTTGTACATTTTAAAAGGCTTGCCGTTTTTACCGATTCGGGTCTGCTTAAAAAACAGCGGTCCCTTATTGTCGCCAAAGCGGTTGGCAATCCAAACGCCTAAAAACACTGGACTAAAACAAATCAAAGCGAGCAGCGACAAAACGATGTCGGTCAATCGCTTAAAGAAAAGATAGGTCAGTGATTGTTTTTTTATTTGACTTTTTTCCATGATTTCCGTTGACTCTGTTTCTTCAATTTGATTTTGCATAATATCACTTAAAACTCTAGTTAAGATTTTTGAAAGCAATTCCTTATCAAAACAATACTTTCTACATAATACCAGTAAATTATGAATTTAAAAAGACATTTTAAAACTACTATCGGTCTCAAGAGTTCTCATGCTCATTCAGCCAATGCTCAACCTCATCCAGGTCAAACCCCTTTCGATACAGAGCCTGCTTAACTTTAAGCCGTCTTTCATAATCCGTCGGCGCGCGTTTTTCATAGCGCCGCCAAGCCTTTGCCGCTTCTTTGGCCAACAGTTCGTCTTCCTGCTCAAGATCAGGCTGCGGCGTCACAGTGTCCTTGATCTCATTGAACAGATCAGCCGCATAGCCATTCGTTACCAATCCCTGCCGCACCTTTTCAGCCTGGCGACGTGCTGGCAGCTTGTTATAGCGTTTAAACAGCTTTTTGGCCAGCTTGGTCGCGTTCGCCAGCTGCCGCTCCGGGGTAAACTGCGCCAGGGCACTGTCGATATCCAATTCACCGATCTGCTTTTGCCGCAGTTTCTGCCGAATCACCTGGGGCCCTTTCAGTTCAGTATTCATCACCGTGCGCACGTAGCTGGCCGCGTACTCATGATCATCTAAAAGATGGAGCCCGCGCAGCTTTTGCATCACCAGTTCAATATCTTCAGCCGGGGTCTTGAGCTGACGCATCTTCTCATAGACGTCATGTTCCGTTCGCAGCTGGTGAGCCAGATAGTCCAGCATTTTATTATAGGTCTTGGCAATCTCATCATCATTAGAAATCTGAGCCAGCTGTGCTTGATCGAGTTCCATCCCTTTCATGAGCCGGTACTTGATCAAGACGCTTTCAGCTACGGCAAACGCATACTTGCCATCAAGATAGATATTATAGCGGCCAGGACGTTTTTGTGCTTCAATTTTTGAAATTTTCGCCATTTCTTAAAAACTTCCTCACTTTAACCAAATATAAGTCCAACTGTTCAAAGCGCCAGCAGATCCTTCCTGCCGGCGTTTTTGCTTTTATTTATGCTCATCATAATGGTAGCGGTCGTTAAACTCGCGATGCCGCATCTTGCGCACGTACTGCCAAAGATGCTTCTTTTCCTTGATCTCGCCGTCATGGGCATCCTGCAGCGTGGCATTGATGGTGGCCCCGATCATGATCACCATCCCGGACAGATCCAGCCAGATCATCAGCACGATAAACGCCCCAATCGTTTTATAAGAAGTAATGTTGTGGGCAAAAATCATCGTGTAATAGGAAAAGACTCGGGAAAGTCCCATCCATAAAAGATCCGCAATCAAGGCGCCCGGAATCACATAGCGCAGTTTGACCAAAGCATTGGGAACAAAGTAGTACAGCAGCGTTAGCAAGATAAACAGGGCCCAGAAAGTAACCGGCCACTTGATCGACCTGAAGAACGTGACGTATTTGGTACTAAAGCCCAAGATCGGCTGCAGGCTGCTCAAGGTCTGTTCGCCAAGCCCGTATAAAATCACCAGCGTTGTCACGATAAGTAAGATGACCAGCATCCAAAGAAACGACACGGCGCGGTTGATGATCGGATTTTGGTTTTCCGCGACCCCATAGGCATGATTGACGCTGCGCTGAAAAGCCGCGATTCCCAAACTGGTGGACCATAATGCCACGATCGCACCCAAAGTCAATGTGCCGCCATTCCCATGCTGCAGGAAGTCATAGATGATCGGTCTTAAAAAGTCATACACTGATTCTGGAATCGCCGTCTGCAGATAGTCCAAGACGGTTTTGGCATTCAGCCCCAACATTGGCAGCAGGTTACCGACCACGATGATCGCCGGAAAAACCGACAGCAGCGAGTAGTAGGCCAAGACCGCCGCTGACGCTGAAACCTGTGCCATGGTGAAATGCTTAATAAAAAGCAGCACGAAATTTTTTATTTTATTCGGCTTTTTGTCCATGGTTAACCTGCCTTATTCAGAAATAATGTTTTTAATTTTATCAGATTATCAGCACGGAGCGACAATGCAATATCAAAAAACATTATATCACGAAATAAAAACGCCCCTCTTATCTTGAGGAGCGTGCGTTCACCCGGTTTGCGCGGGTATTGTCTAACTATTTCATCATGCCATTTTTCAACAGGTACTGATGACCAGTCGTCAAATCATATTGAACCAACTGATAGTCGTGCCAGAGCTGCCGTTGTTTTTTAGTCAGCTTGGCTTTGGCAACGACTTTTCCTTGCTGGTTGATAAACTGCGCGGTGGAATTATAAGTATTGGTAGTACTTTGACTGGTATCCATCGCGGCAGCCGGCAGCTTTTGCCAGACATCCGTTAACAATGCCAGATAAGGCGTTACCTTTGAGTTGGTCTGCGCCGCGGCCATCGCAATAAAGTCACTTGGTACGACATAGCCGGTACTCTTGGTCAGATTTTTGGCTCCCTGCTTTCTAGCCGCGCGATTGGAATAGATAAAGTAGTCCGTCTCATGCATCTTTAAACCATCCTTAGCCATGTCGTTTTGGTAGATGCCGGGCAGATGATCGCCATAAAAGACTACCGTAACAGGCTTATTCAATCGGTCGATCTGCTTGATGAACTTGGCGACTGCTTGATCGGTATAGTGAACGCCCATTGCAAACTGCTCTACTTGGTCGGTCGATGTCCCATTTTTGGCACTGGCATGATAATAGTCGGCGCCATCATAGTAGTGCTGGCTATAAGGGAAGTGATTCTGCATCGTTACAAGATTGACAAAGAGGCCATTGCCACCGCGCTTTAGCTGATCCAGCGTATTGGCGTATGAGGTCGCGTCCGAAAGATACTGGCTGCGGCCAATTTTAGACTGATGCTTAATCGAATATTTGCTGCCCAGGTACATGAACCGATCAAAGCCGAACTTCTGATAGACCGCTATCCGACTGTAGAAGACGCCGACGTATGGATGAATGGCCACGGACGTTTTAAACAGCTGGTTGATCGACTAGGCTTGATTTTGAAACGGCACTAACTGGGTATAAGGCGTTGGCAGGGTTGGCGAAAAATTGCAGAGCGCCAAGCCCGTCAAGGTCATGTATTCCATATTGGCCGTCCCGCCACCATAGCCCGAACTAATCATCAGGCCACTAGTGTTGTTTTTCTTCAGTCGCTCAATATTAGGCATCGGATCATGAGCCAGCTTGATGCCGGGAACGCGACGCGGATCAGAAAAGCTCTCACTTAAGTTAAAGATGATGTTTTGCTTGGCCAAATCGTTTTTACGAGTTTGATTGATCCGCCGCGCCTCTTTTTGATAGCGCTTGGCGATCACAGCCATCTTAGCCTTTGAATATCCGTCGGGCTCATTCATCACCTTAACGTCCAGATTGTTCATAAATTGAATCAACGGGCCATTAATGCGGGCACCGGTCAATTGGTTATAAAACATTGCCTGATCGCCCATTCCGGTCATAACGGCATTAATTACCGATCCTTGATTGTTCCAAAACAGACTGCTGCCAAATGCCATCACGGTCACGACCAGCCAGCCGATTTTGGACGGCAGCTTGATTTTGGCAACCGGATAGCGTTTTTCCAGTCGAACAACAACTATGATCAAAAGCAGCACCACGATTGCGGCCACGACCCAGATCCAGCCCTTGACCATCTTAAACAGACTACCATAAGCCTGAACCATTCTAACCTCAGATGGCAAAATCGGTTCATTGCGCGCGGCAATCTTGATTCGGTTGACCACAATCATAATCATAACCAAAGCAGTTGTCATGCCAAGCGCCACCCAGTAACGATTAAATAGTGCCTGCATTGTCTTTGCAATCAAGACATACAGCAGCATCGTCAGCAAGACCATATTATGACAGACAAACAATGTGTACAGCAGTGTATTGTAAGAAGCATCTGCATTAGGTTCCAGCCGCCAGCTGCTGTTCATTAATAGAAACGAGACGATAGCCAGAACATAGCAGCTGCCCCATAACAAGACCGTGCTCCAGTTTCGCTGCCACCACTGCTTAAGCCATGGCCAGCATTGACTAAGACTGGTTGGCAGACTCGCGACCCAGTTGTTCAGGCGCCGCATCAAACCCATTCGTTCAAGCAGCCATTTGCCAAGCCAGCGCAGCAGCACACCCGCAATGATAACGACAATCGCGATTGCCAACAAAAGACCCATTTTAACAATCAGGTTTTCAAAATGTCCAGCCGCCAAACCGATAAAATGCTGTTCAAGCAGCGGCTGTTGGGCAATCGCCGCCGTTCCCAGGGTAATCCAATAGGCCTCATTATGCCGATCGCTGACCACTGCCTCAAACTCATCAGCCAAGCGTCCAGGCATGCTCAAAACTAGATTCAGCAGCAGCGCCACGATGATCAGACAGAAGTTGTTTAAACTGGCGATTCGGCTGGCCGTCGACATGTCATTATGCAGCATGATTGAGATCTTAGGCATGATCATTGCCATCACGCTGGTTGCAGCCAACAGACCACCAGCAGCCAAGAGCAGCCCGCGCTTTGACTGAGGTCGCCGCTCAGTTGTCAGCACGCCTAACGATAAAATCAGCAGCGTGCTTAAAATCGTATTGCCGCTGTCTAATCCCCAGAGGTCGCGATTATAAACCGTTGTGGTTAAAAACACCAACAGAACTGCCACCGTCAGTCTTAGCCGTTGCTTAGACTTGAGGTTAATCAGCTAGCGACTGGCTACCCCTCCTAAAATGAAAGTGGTCGCTAACGGCATGGCGTTGCGCGTGATCGGCATCACGGCATCCAAAAAACTGCTGAATTGAAAGCTCTTCTTCCAAAAAAGATCTAACAAGACTGCCAGTACGCCAACCGTTATCATCAACAGCCAGCTGCTGATGACGCGGACTTTAGAAAACCGCAGTCTCGCCATCATTTTGCCCAGCAGCATCAAAATCAAAAGTTCACTAACGATCAAAACAACATGAATCAGCTGCAGAAGCATCATGTGGGTATTATTTTCCTGATAGCCGACAAATGGCAGCCGCCCATCCCACATCCACAGATTCATTACTAATAAAATACTGGCTAAGCCAATTAAAGTTCTCCGTAACGTTCTACTCATTTTGCACCCATTATAAATAAAAGACGTGGTGGAGCTTAGCAGTAAGCCAAGGCATCACGTCTTTAGTAACGCATAAATTATCTTATGGACTATTTCATGTACTTTTTGGCAACTTCCTTGGCCAGCTTAGCATAGTGAGCCAGGTATTCAGCGTAGTTGTCATCATACAAGTAATCAGCATCAGCTTCCGGATCTTGTGAAGTCAAGATCTTAGGGCCTTTGTCGGTAACGACCAATGTGTGCTCGTATTGGCAACTCAGTCCGCCATCAGCTGTCTTAGCCAGCCAACCGCTTGGATCACTGGTATCAGCTTCCCAGGTACCAGTGTTGATCATCGGTTCGACGGTAATGGTCATCCCATTGCGCAGCCGAGTTCCTTGCCCGGCCTTGCCATAGTGCGGCACCATTGGATCTTCGTGCATCGTAGGTCCAATGCCGTGGCCAACAAATTCACGCACGTCGCCGTAGCCATTTTCATCTTCGGTGTAGTGTTGAATAGCCGCACCAATATCACCAATCCGGTTGCCGACCTTGCATTGATCGATTCCCAGATACAATGACTTGTAGGTAACGTCCATCAAACGCTTGACCTCATCACTGGCCTTGCCGACAACGTATGACCAACAAGAATCACTGTAGGCGCCATCCAGGTTAACGACCGTGTCGACCTTAACCAGATCATTATCCTTAAAGATCAGCTTCTTGCGGGGGAAACCATGGCAGATTTCATCATTAACGCTGATGCAGGTAGCATACTTATATCCTTCAAAGCCGATCTGAGCGGCAATGGCGTGGGCCTTTTTGAAGTATTCACGGGCAAATTCTTCAATTACCCAGCTGGAAATGCCAGGCCGAATGATTTCACGCACCCCAATGTGCATACCGGCCAAAACAGCACCGGATTTTTCCATCGCTTCAATTTCGCGTGGTGACTTTAAACTAATCATCCAGAAAGTCTCCTTAGTTTATAAATTTTAATATCTTATTTAGTATATCACTCAAGGTCCCAAAATAATTCTGTGTTATACTATCCGTTGCGAATTTATTTACGAATCTATTTACGTGGAGGGAAAAACAATGGCAAAAGCATTGGTCGTATATGCCACGATTACTGGCAATAATGAAGACGTTGCCGATATTATTACCGAAGCTTTGGAAAATCAAGGCGTTGAAGTTGAAGAAACCGAAATGACGATGGCCGACGCGGCTGATTTTGAAGACGTCGACATCTGCGTAGTCTGCCCATACACTTATGACGAAGGCGCTCTGCCCGATGAAGGTCTGGACTTTTTTGATGACCTAAAAGAAGAGGATCTGAGCGGCAAGGTTTATGGCGTGGCCGGCTCCGGCGATACTTTTTATGAAGACTTCTTCTGCCTGGCTGTTGACAAGTTTGGCGAGGCCTTTGAACAGACTGGTGCCACTAAAGGTGCTGACAACGTTCACATCAACCTGGAACCTGATCAAGACGACATCACCAAGCTGGACGCGTTTGCCAAGCAGCTGGTAGAAAAGGCAGCTCAAGACTAATGGCTGAATTATGGAATAAATACAAAAGCGTCATTGCCTATCTTTTTTGGGGCGTGGTAACAACCATCGTCAATATCGGCGTGTTCCAATGGCTCAGTTCTGGCATTCACTGGAACTATGAAGTTGCTACTGTCATTGCTTGGTTCGTGTCTGTTTTGGTCGCCTACCTGACAAACAAGGTCTGGGTCTTTGGCTCGCACTACACCACGGTCCGCGCTTTTATCGTAGAGTTTATCAAGTTCTACTTCTACCGTGCCTTGACGCTTTTGATCGATATCGTCTTCATGTACGTCGGGGTGACGCTTTTAGGCTTTGACTCCGCAATTCAGCAGCTGGTCGTTAAGATTTTGGACAATGTCGTCGTCGTGATTGCCAACTATATCTTCTCCAAGTGGCTGATCTTTAAGACCAACGACAAAATCGCCAATCGCTAGGTATTGCCAGACTTACGAGATTAATCTGACTGGCAACCGCAAGCTGAGCCCGATTGTCAGAGCGCTGACTCGAAAGATAAGCTCTAAAACTTAAATTTACTGACTTTGAAGCCGGGATTCCGAATTCCAAAGAGAAGATTCGGCTCCTAAACCAAACAGCATCGCGTGATCCCAGATTTTACCAGATCTGCTATCACGCTTTTTTTGTCCATTCATTTATGATGCGGCCCCAATCCAGCTCGTCCATTACCTGCATTTAACGGAAATATCGTCCAAATAGATAAGACTTCAAAAATTGCTGCGGTCATTTATCTGCCTTGCGCCGAAAATGAAGCAAACGTTGTAATCGAAAAGTTTGCAACGTTCCAAAAGCGATCTTCTCCATGAATGCGGGCATCTACTCGACAGCTAGGTAATTTCAAAGGGTGCAACGGGTCAACGCTTGATTCCCTTCACAATCCGCCGATCAGACACCACCGAATCATAGTTAGCCGTCACTCAATTGCCGCCAAGCGTCATCGACCTCAGTCAAATGTCAGCGAGCCATGGCCTGGCGTGATCAAAGTCCCTGTCAAATATCATCGGCGGCACTTTCCAAATTGGGCAACGAGCAGCGACTGGTAAATTCCATTACCAGTTTCAGTACAGGAGCAGGCAGCAACCAAGTCATTCCCCAGGCTTTGGTCATTATAATGACGCCAGATATTGCCGGCAGCCGTGTCGCGTGGCCGCTCAATTTACCGAAGACAAGATTGACTAAGCGAATGGGCTGCACTGGTTGACTTTAACGAAAAATTTAGCCTACTACCAAAACAAGCCGCTACCCAATTAAGGATGGCGACTTGCTGAAGACCTGCATTAAGTTAAATTAAATGATCCCATCCGGATTCGAACCGGAATCGACCGCTTAGGAGGCGGATGCACTATCCAATTATGCTATGGGACCGCAACAAGAAATATTGTCGCACATTTATGTTCAATCGTAAAGTCAACAATATCTCTTTAATATTGAATCTGAATCAAGCACGCCTTGTATTTGAAACGATGCCACCCCTATCAGACAGAGATAGCCAGGCGGAACCGAGATTTCACTTACTTAATCAATATCCATCAGCGCCAAGACTATTGATCAGATTGTTTTTCCGCCATGCGACGGTGCTTGAGACGAATCCCCTTGTTTTTGCGATTCTTCTTGCGGTTTTTGCGCTTAGCCGGCATCGAAAAGCCATCCAGCGTATTGTGAATGCTCTTTTTAACCTCACGCTTGCTTTCACGCTGTTCCTTTTGAATCGCACGGCTAGCTTCTTTACGCACCGGCATTTTGGCTGCTCCATCGGCCGGTTTTTCATCGGTGACGGTTTTTTCACCAACCGTCAATTCCGTAAACTGATAGTCGGTATCGGCCAGCAGCTTTTTCAGATCACGAAAATCATGATCACTGCCCAGGTTGATTACCAAGCCGGGCTCACCTTGCCGTCCCGTTCGGCCAGTTCGATGCACGTACTGATCGACAGTGGTAGGCAGTTCGAAATTGATCACGGCTGGCAGTTTGGGAATATCCAACCCCCGCGCGGCGACATCAGTGGTCAAAAGCAGCTTTAACTGACGCTTGCGGAATTGACGCAGTGCCGTTTCACGTTCTGTTTGCCGCTGCTTGCCGCCTAGAGTTGCCGAAGCGACGTGCTCATGCTTCAAGCGACTGGCCGCGTAGTGCAGCGTCTTGATACTGTCAAAGAAGACCAACGCCCGAAAATCCTTGGTGTGACTCAACCGATTAAGCATTGCCGTTTTTTGACTCATCGTTCGTGCATAGACCAAGCCATGCCAAACCGGTCCACGGCTTTGATCCGTTTCACGAACGTCATAAGTAATGATGTCGCGGCCAAACATGACGCTGAGCTGATCAAAGGCTGCCGAACTTGTTGCCGAGAAAAAGGCCAATTGCGCGTTGAGCGGTGTGGCGCGTTCAATATCTTCGACCACCGCCTGCGTATCATCGCGCAACAGATCATCGGCTTCATCAATCACCAGCGTCTTCAGCCGGTCAAGCTTCAAATCGCGATTGTCCAGCATATGCAGCACGCGTCCCGGCGTCCCGACTACGACATCTGGGTGCTGTTTTTTAAGCATTGCCACTTGCCGCCGCAGATTGGCACCACCAGTCAGCGAGCGCACCTTGATCCCGATCAGATTGGCCCATTCGCGTAAAACTGCCGTCGTTTGAATTGCCAGTTCCTGCGATGGTTCCAAAATCAAAATCTGAACGCCGGCACCGGGCTCAACTTTAGGCAAAAGCGGCCAGGCAAAGGCCAGCGTCTTACCAGAACCAGTTGGCGCGATTCCTAAGACTGATTTTCCAGAAGCTAGGGTTTCAGCAACCGCGGTCTGAATCTGCGTTGGCTGCTGGAAACCTTTTTCATCAAAAAGTTGTTGAAATTGTTCGATCAACAGATATCCATCCTTTAATTTAGTCAGTTGATGTCTAACGATTATCGTCAGCTGGGAAAGTCAATTCAGCCGAGCGACGCAGATCATACATTACCGTGTTGACCTTGCGCGCCAGATCGAACCAGCGACGATATTTAGCCTGTTGTTCTGGATTTTCCGGATCATTGAACAGATCAGCAAAATCGTTAAGCTCATCAACCATTGAGTTTTCATAAAATTTGGCTTCCAGTGGGTGGGCCTGCTTTTCACTGTCATAGTAGGTTACTTTGGTCGTGTCAAAGATTGAGTCAAAGACCAGCGTATCCTTAAGACCGTACACTTCAGAAACCAGATGCGAGTTGGCCGTCTTACCAAAGTTCAGCGTTACGGCAAACTTGTCATACTTCAAAATGGCGGTGTCCATCCCATCAACACCGCTTGCGACCATCGTTGGGAACAGCACGACACTGTCCGGAACGCCAAACAGAGTAACGGCACCATAAACAGCGTAAACACCCAGGTCCATCAATGCCCCACCGGCAAATTCAGCCGTGAAGATGTTTGGATATGGCTTGTCGCCGGCAATTACCTTGTCATAGCGAGAAGAATACTTCATTACCGTAATGTTGGCACCTTGAATAACCGGCATCTGCTTGAGCTGTTCTTCAGCCGCATGGAAAAGACCCGTGTGAATGTGACGAGCAGCTTCAACGACACGGGCCTTTGGGTGGGCTGCCAAAAGCGATTCAATGCCCTCAAATTCGTTTGGGTTGACAAAGGCAGGCTTTTCAACAATTACGAATTTGTCATTTTCGATTGCTAAGCGAACCTGTTCATAGTGCAGGCTGTTTGGTGAGGCAACGTAGACCACGTCAAAGTCGCCTTCATCAAAGAAATCTTCCAAACTGTCAAAAAACTGCGTGGCTCCATATGGCTTGCCGAACTTTTCAGCATGTTCCTCAGTTCGCGAGTAAACCGCCGTCAGTTCGTACTTGCCCGTGGTTTTAGCCGCGTCAAGCATTTGATCAGTAATAATGTTAGTTCCAATAATCCCCAATTTTAGCAATTCGATCACTCCTTTACAATTGCTACGTTTCATTCTAACAATTATTTTCAGTTTTTAACAGAAATGAAATCTTTCTATAACACAAAGCTGTGTATAATTAAAATCGTAAATTTATGATCAAATGAAAAATCAAGTTAAATTGAAGGGGATTGAGCAGAATGAAGAAAAAAGGAATGTTGCTTTTCGGTGCGGGACTAATGGCTGGAATCACCAGTTCATTTGGTTTCAGCCGATCTAAGAAACAGAATCATCCCGTCGCGGCCTTGCCCGTTTTCTATGCCGGTACCTGGAAATACTATGATGAAGAGCGTGACCGTTCACACATTATTACGATCTCACCAGAACTCAAGCTGGGAATCGACAACCAATTGATTCCGGCTACCGTTCAGCAGGTCAGCACTGAGCAACTCGTCTACTTGGACAAGTTTGGCTATCACATTACGATCCAAGCCAATGAACAGCGCCCCGCCAAGCTGATCGATGAAGCCGATGACCAAGTATACTATATTCAACCGTGCAATAATTAATTTAATTACGTTATGACTCATTCACATTCACGACGTTCCGCGACGGACGCCGTTTTTTTATTGCCTTCAGTCTTAGCGATGGCACTGGTTTGATTATTTGAGATTGGTTTGCGGGTCGCCATTGAAATAAGTTTGGAACGATTTAACTTAAGCTGGTTTGATGGTACAGATGAGTTCGGTGGGCCTCCTGATTTTCCAAAGGCTGTGGCGATTTTAATGGCAAATGTGGCTGACGAGTGTTCGACACATGATAAGGAGTCCTCAAAGCAGTTGTTTCCACCAGTGTCTGTTCGTCGACAACCGGTGCGATGCAGTTAAAACTGCTGACCGATTCTCATCCTTGATAAAACATAAGCCGCAAAGGATCAATCGGTTTACAATTAAGGTAAAACCAAATGGAAAGAAGCGATTTGATGATTAAGAGTTTAGCCGTTTACTGTGGCGCGCATCTAGGCAATGATCCCATCTACCAAGCAAGGGCCGCGGCGTTTGGCAAAAAGATGGCGCAAAATGGCATTGAACTGGTCTATGGCGGTGGCAAATACGGAACCATGGGCGTGATTGCCAATGCCGTACTGGATAATGGTGGCAAAGTCCATGGCGTCATCACCAGACAGCTATACGAACGCCAAACCGCACTGGATCGCGTTGAGGATCTTAAAATCGTTTCTAACATGGACGTGCGCAAAGATTTGATGATGGATCTTGCGGACGGACTGGTGGCGCTGCCCGGTGGAATCGGCACGTTGGAAGAAATCAGCGAGGCCTTTTCATGGATGTCCTTAGGCGATAACGCTAAACCAACCGCGCTTTATAACGTCAACGGTTTTTATGACCCCCTACGTAATATGTTGCGACGCATGCACGACACTGGCTTTTTGGAACAGTCATACCTGGACGCGATCCATTTCGCCCATTCATTTGACGACTTGATGAAGTTTATGAACCATTACCATGCGCCAGCCCGCCGACAGTACCGCTAAATTAGACCAGCTTGGGAATCACTCTGGCAAACTCACCTCAAACAACCACGCCAGTATGCGTATTTACTGTCTGCGCCAATCTTCAATTATGCCTGCAAACTAAAAGATCATCCCGAGCCTAACGCGACCGTGATGATCTTTTTGATTGATGCGATCAGCTAAAATACTGGATCGACTTTTATCAGCAAAATCGACAATCTAAATTTAGGATAATCAATTAACGAAACGCCCTAACCTAGTCCTCAGTTGGCAGTTCAAGCAAGATGTTTAACTGATCTTGAATGTTTTGGGCCGCGACTTTAAGCTGATCTTCCTCCAATGGTCGTAATGGCAAAAGCGTATAGTTGCCAACGCCCTGTCGACCAAGCTGCGCGGCAAAACTCAGATAGCTTTGATACTGCGGCTGATAAAGCGCCACGGGAATACTGACCTGTTCATCTGAAAAAACTGCCTGCAAAATCCGCATCGTCCATAATGCCATCCCGCTGACGTCTTGTCCTTGACCTTTGATCGCATACCAGCCATTCAGCTTAGCTTGAATCTCGCTTTGGTGCGGGTCGATTTTTTGTCCCATTACCGGCTTTTCCAACGGTTGGCCATTGATGCGAAACGTTGACCAGATTGGCACGGCCTCGCCATCATGCTGACCATAGACAAAACCAGTCACCGCACTGGGCGCGACGTGGACCTGATCGGCAATGGCCCGGTGCAGGCGTGCAGTATCCAGAACCGTTCCCAGCCCGATTACCTTTGGCCGCGGCAGTTCCGTTAAATACTGCAGATAGGCCGTGGCTGCCTCGTTGGGGTTGGCCAGATTAATCAGCACGCCGCTAAAGCCGCTTTGTTTGATCAATGGTGCAATCTGGCGCATCATCTTCCCGACATCGGTCAATTCGGCAAATCGTTGCTCTTTTAACAATTCCGCCTTGCCAATTGCCAAGACAACGGCGTCCGCATCCTTGAGCGCCGCGTAATCCTGTACTTTGATCGTTGGCTGAACTGCCAGTGCCGATATGCCATCAAGCAGATCATTTTGCAACCCAACCGCCAGATCACTGTTGGCATCAATCAAAACCAGCTCATCAACAGTCTGCCGTGCCACCAACAGATTGGCCAGCAGCGCGCCAACATTGCCAAGTCCAATAATTCCAAGCTTACGCAAAATCCATCGTCCTTTCTTTTGAAAATCAAAGCAGCTAACTATTATGCAAATACGTGTTGAAAATCAATGTGGCCAGCGTAAATCGATCATGCCAACACGTACCCTGCCACATAAACAACTGGTTCAAGCTAAGCAGCCAGCATGGCATAACCTAATAATCTCATAAGACCGTCGCTGTGCCCCCTATTAAGCAGACACTTATCAAGCTAGACGATTCTGCAGCATAGATTTGTCAAGCTGAGCACCCATATGACATTAAAAGGCGCTTCCCATACAGGGCGCGCCTCCCAATCGTTTTTCACTATTCAGCCAAATTCCCTTCCAATTCTGGGAACAGATTCAATAAGTAGTCCAAAGCGCCACGAGAAAGATCAAGATCAGCCTGCGCGTCAAAGGTCTCAACCCGAGTACCGACGCTGAGCTTTAGGGGATTTTCAAAATCAACGTGGACCCCGCTCATGATGGCAATCTTAATCAATTGCTGAACACTGTCGGAATACTGGCCAGCCAGCGCCTGCAATGGATGTGGCGAGCGTACGAAACTGGTATAGCGGTCATTGGCAATCTTGAGGCCGAAACTCAACAGGTCGCCCTTCGCCAGTTTTTCCGCTACCTGGCCACCGATCGTCAGCGTTGGATCTTCTACCCGCCGCTTAACGAAACTCAAGGCCAGCTTGTATTCGCGCGGTGCATTAAATTGATCGCAGAATTGACTCAAGCGCTCAATCAAATCCATAGCCTCATTGCGCATCCAGTCGGTTTGTTCATCTGGTGCCTGCAAAGCGACCTCATTGTTGCGCTCAATTGCCTGGTCCAGTTTTTCACTAAGATTTTCCGGCATTGGCGAAACCAACGTGTAGATCATTAACAGCTCTAAGAAATTCAGCGTATCTTCACTGATCCCGCCTTTAGCAAATGGATCCAGATCAAACGAACGAAAACTGATGAATTGAATGCCGTCCTTAACGATCTGGCGCAGACTGTCATCATCATGCTTACCGTGCAGCCGAACCGGACCAAAGAATTCTTGCGGACCATAGTAAGTGCCATCTTCCAAAAATTTCGAGACCTGATCAACAAAACTGTCCAGGCTTTCATAACTAGGCCGCTCATCTGGCAGATTGTCATAGCCATAGGTGCTGTTACGGAAACTGCGCACTGGTAGGTTAATGTGTTCTGGCATATCGTGTTCAACGGCTTCTGAAACCGGACTGGCACCATACAGATAGGTAAACAGCCACCGCCATAGACAGAAGCACTGGGCCATCTTAAAGTAGACCGCGTTTTGGAAATCAGCCTGAGTAGCAAAATCATCCTTAAAGCTTTGATCGTATAATGCGTCAAGCAGCTCCTGGTCCAGGTTAAAGCCAATGTGCGCGCCCCCTAGTATCATCCGCTTAATGCCATATTTTTCGCGCAGGTAGTTGGTGTATTCCTTGTTCCATGGCTGTGAGCAATTGTTGCCGACAAATTCCAGATCGTGCTGATACTCCGGCGCTGGTGCCAGACTCAATGGCCAGATCCGTTCGTCTTCATGCAGCTGACTGTCAACGATCTGTTCTAAGACCTTTAACTGCTGACAAGTGGCCTTGCTCCCTCCGACGATTGGCGTGGTAAATTCCATCAGATTATCAGAAAAGCCACTCAAAAGATATGGATTAGTTTTGCGTGAGCTAAGGTTCTTGGGATATTCATAACGACTGGCCCGGCCATTCGTTAAAATCCGGTGCTCTTCCAGGCGCAGACCAAAGCTAGCATTAAACATCCGCTCGTTTAATGAGCCCTCACTCAGCATTTTCAATAGTTTGGCTTGCTTTTCAGCCATAGTTTTTCCCCCTTCAACCAATGTCTTGCTGCTGGTTCATCGCTTAGACATCGATTGCGGACTGTCAGTTAATCAAGCTTAAACAGCACGCAATCAAAAAAGATCAGCCGCCTGTTCAGGAATGCAGATCTCGGTGGTTGTTTCTTCAACACCCTATTTTAGCAAAACTTTAAAAAAATGGGGTCGGTTATTAAAAAATTGCTGCTGTAAAATCCAAGCAACCAACTTTTTAACCAAATTTACTAGTTAACAAGCAAGCCAGGCGACAAACCGTCGATATCATGTTAGGCTAAAGGCAAATATTTTAAGGAAGGCGTTTTCTTATGACTGAAAAGAAATTAACCAAGATTACCATGACCCCGCAAGCCAGCAAATGGTTTCAAACCGAAATGCATCTTAAGCCTGGCAACGGCATCAAACTGTTTGGCAAAGGCTATGGCGAAACCAATGCCCATCAAGGTTTTTCACAAGGCATCGGTCGCTGTGATCATCCCGTTGACCCCGTCGTTGATCAAGTCATCGATGGCATTCATTACTATATTCAGGCCTTTGACTATTGGTTTTTCAATGGTTTGGACGTCGCGATCGACTATGACGCGCAGATTGATGGCCCATTGATGCACTTTACGCCGAATGATGGCTCAAGACTGGACGCGACAACCGGAGCCTCCCAACGCGTCTAGGCAACGACTGTTTGAAATCGCCCCACAATATTTGCCGTTCAAGATCCGATCAGCGTGTTTGAGCGACACGTCTAGCAAATCTTTACGAGGTTATTGTCAATCCAGCCAGGCGTTATGTCCCATTCGCTCATAACCTGCTTAGGCAAGACATTTGACCGGTTTGAGTCCTAATTATCATGATTTTTTAATTTACGAAAAATTTTCGAAAGTGGTATAGTTAAGATATAACTTTCGCTTGTATATCCGTAAGTCAGACTGACACTAGGAAAAGCATTTTTGCCTTCCCAGTGTCAGTTTTTTTATTTGAGAAAGGGGAATTTGATTTTTATGGAGCAAACGAACGAACATCAAGTTACCAAGAAAACCAATCTGTCAATTATTGGCATTGCTGGCCTGGCATTTTGCGGTGTCTTGGTTGAAACCTCAATGAATGTTACGTTTCCAACTTTGATGCGTGATTTTCACCAAAGTCTAAATGCCGTTCAATGGGTCACGACCGGCTATCTGCTGACCGTCGCTCTAACCGTTGTCTTGGCAGCCTTTCTGCAACGTCGCTTTAAACTGCGCGGCTTGATTGTTGCATCTAGTCTGGCATTTATCACTGGCGGTCTGCTTTGTGCCCTGGCGCCTCAGCTGTGGATGCTGTTGTTAGGCCGTTTGATTCAAGGGATCAGCACTGGGCTGGCAATGCCGCTGCTGTTTTTCGTCATTATGCAGCAGATTCCATTTGCCATGCAGGGAACCTACGCCGGCTTGGGTGGAATGGTAATCGGGCTGGCACCTTCTTTAGGACCAACTTATGGCGGCCTGGTTAATCAATTCATCAACTGGCGCGTAATTTTTTGGATCGTCCTGCCAATTGGGATCATTTTTGGCCTGATCGGGATTGCCAATATTCAGCAGATCGATCAGCCAACCACCATCCATTTCCAGTTTCTACAGTATCTGCTGGTTGCCATTGGCTTCATCTGCCTGGAAATAGGGCTGAACAGCGTTGGTACCAGCGGCTTTGGCTCACCAGCCTTTTACGGAAACGTTATTGTCGCACTGGCTGCCTTGATTATGTTCGGCTACCTGACCTCGCATCGCAAACACCCGCTGGTCAATACCAATGTCTTTGCTGACCCGATCTATCTGCCATGTCTATTGCTGTATTTCATGGTTCAATTCATTCAAATCGGGATGACGTTCCTTTTGCCAAACTGTGCTCAATTAACGCTGCACCAGAATTCTTTTGTCGCTGGTCTGATGCTCTTGCTCGGGGCACTGATCTCAGCTGTCCTGCTACCGCTGACTGGCCGCCTGTTGGATCAATCAGGAATCAAGAAGCCGCTGATCTTTGGCGCGCTTTTTACCAACCTGGCCGTGATCTTGATGTATGCATTTAGCAGCCATCTCTCAATGTGGTCGCTGACGATCTTTTACGCGGTCTACATGATCGGTTTCGGCTTTTTGTTCAACAACGTCATGACCTATGGACTGCAGCACCTAAAACCGCAGCTGGTTGGTGACGGCAATGCCTTGTTCAGTACACTGCAGCAGTATGCCGGCTCAATCGGAACCGCCTGTGTTTCCACGATTCTGGCAATTACTGCTGCGCAGATGCCTCACCAAACCACCGTCGTTCAGACTGCCATGGGGACCAAGTATTCATATGTTTTGTTTATCATTGGCGCCTTGATTATGGACGTTTTGATCGTTGATATCTGGAAGCAGATCGGTAAGGAAAAGCATTCATTCGAGCTGCTTGACCAAGATAAGTAAAATAAGACAAATAGCGCTATAGCAGGTCTTACATCTGCTATAGCGCTATTTTCATATATTATTCTCAGAGCTGACGCACCAACAGCCAATTACTAATCACGATCATCAGCCACCCTACCTGCTTTCATTGGCTGGCGTATTTTTTTCAAAACGGTTGCTGATCTGTTGTCCAGCCAGCCAAATCAGCATGAGCAGAATGGCAACCAGCCACAGATTCATTGAGAAGAACAGCATCATAAAGATTCCAGCCAGCCAGATATTGCCCAGCAAGCCGATCCCAGAAGAAATCCCCACCAGCATCACGATCAAGGTAGTATCATTTGTTGGCAGCAGCTGGGCAATCGCGAAACCATTCGGCAGCGCGGCAAAAACAATCGGGAAGATATTACCACCCGTCCAGCTGCCCCATAAACAGACGTCCAAAAAGAACAGTTTTAAAGCAGCCAGCCCCAGCAGCATCAATGTTGATTCCCGCAGCCCCAGATTAACGGCCCAATGCAGAGATGCGGTTGCTGTTTAACGACATCAATTTTGGCGAGAAGCCCAATTTTTCGATTAAATCCTAGGTATTCCGCTGCTGAAGCCTAATCGGTGGAAGAATCCCCTGGCTTTAATAGCCAAATTTCCCAAGCCAGGCCAACCAAAATCTTAATCGCAATCTAAAAGCGCCACCTCAAGATGCAAGGCTGTTATGACAAGCCCCGTCTGAGATGACGCTTTTATCAATTACGGTAATCTGCTTTATTCACCACTGGCACCATAGTTCTTGAGGACCCGTGCGCTTGGATCGTCAACGTCACAGTTCTCCCATTCCTTGTTTGGCATCCAGAAGTCCTTGATCCATTTTGCTTTTCCCGGGAAATATTCCTCAAAAATATCACGATACAGCAACGACTCTTTGGTAAATGGCGTGCAGTATGGATACTTTTCCTTGGCGTTGGCCACGTCTTCATCAGTGTAGAGCGTTTCGGCGTAGTCCTTCAAGTCGTCAACCAATGAGTGACCAACCGCATCGCTAAAGGCCGCCTTTTCCCGCATGATGATGTCGTCTGGCAGATATCCTTGCCCAGCAAATGCTTGCCGCAGCAGATACTTACCCTTGTGATAGTGGTTCATCTTCAGTTCTGGATCAGTTGACAGCGCATATTCGACAAAGTCAAGGTCCGCAAATGGTACCCGGCCTTCCAAAGAGTTGGAAGAAATGCAGCGGTCAGCCCGCAAAACATCGTACATATACAGCTCGTGCACCCGCTTCAATGATTCTTTTTGGAATTCTTCCGCGTTGGGAGCAAAGTCCGTGTACTTGTAGCCAAACAGCTCATCAGAACATTCACCGGTTAAGATTACCTTCAAATCAGTGTTTTCATGAATGTTCTTGCAAAGCAGGTACATCCCGATTGAGGCCCGAATCGTCGTAATGTCCCAGGTTTCCAGCTGGTAGATAACCTCATGCAAAGCGTTGAGCACGTCTTCTCGCGTCATGATAAATTCGGTATGGTCAGTTCCCAGATAGTCGGCAACCTCACGCGCGTACTTGAGGTCGATCGGGTTGCGGTCCATCCCAATTGCAAAGGTCCGAATCGGCTTGCCCAAAAGCTTGGTAGCAATCGAGCAGACCAAGGATGAGTCCAGGCCACCAGACAGCAGGTAGCCAACTGGCGCATCAGAGTTTAGGCGCTTGCGAACGGCTTCAACCAATTTTTCGCGCAGCGTGCTGGCTGCCGTGGCAAAATCGTCGGTCCGCATCTTCTGAACCGTCGTAGCGTCATGGTAGCAGACGAACTTTTCGCCATCATAGTAGTATCCTGGCGGGAATGGATAGATCTCATCGCAAAGATCCATCAGCGCCTTGGCAGTTGAGGCAAATGACATCTTATGCTCGCCTTTGGTATAACCATAAAACATTGGTCGAATACCAACTGGGTCGCGGGCAGCAACAACGCGCTTAGTGGTTTGGTCGTATAAGACAAAGGCAAATTCCGCGTCCAGCATCTTGCACATTGTATCCAGACCATATTTTTTATAGAGTGGAATCAAGACTTCGCAGTCACTGTTGCTGACAAACTCATACTCTGGGGCCAAGTTCTTTTCCAATGCATAATAGTTGTATATTTCGCCATTGCAGACCAAGATGCAGTCATCACTTACAAAAGGCTGCATCCCCCGCTCAGACAGGTCCATGATGGCCAGACGATTAAAGCCAAAGACCTTGTCATCCATTGAAATCGTCCGGGTCATATCAGGTCCACGATCGTTCAGCTTAGCCAAGGCATCCGCAAAAGCCTTGGGTGCAAACTCACTGGAACCAGCGGCTAAAAATCCACACATCTTGTTCTCCTCTTTCCTCTTAAAACATTAAATATTAAAATATAGTATATCGCACAGTTCGATTTTAATAAACTTTTAATTTTAAGAAGAAGGCATTCTATCCTAGCTGGTACTTATTATTTAATTGTTTTTGCTGCGCTGATTGTTAAAGATAATTAAGTCTGATGTTATTTTTTCTAATTAATTAACGTTAAAACCGTTTTCAACAAAAATTTATAAATATCCATAAATTTACGGCTGCCGCTACCAATTTTGAAAGGAGCACTCAAAATTGCTGAAGTACGAATATCATTCCCCATTAGGTACTATGACTATGCTGGCCGATGACGCAGCCTTGCATGGTCTCTGGTTCAACGACCAAAAATACTTTGGTGCCGACTACGCATTAGACGAAATTGCCGTTGGTGAAAATTCCATCATTAAAAGCACAACGGCTTGGCTCGATCAGTATTTCGCAAAACAGAATCCCGACCCGCATGCCATTCCGCTAGCCTTAGAAACTACCCCTTATCGGCAGCACATTCTAAGCGTATTGCAGGAGGTCCCCGCTGGCAGCACCATCACCTATCAGGAACTGGGACAAAAAGCCGCGCCAAATCAAAATATTTCAAAAGGAACCGCGCGGGCAGTCGGTGGCGCCGTTGCCCACAACCCGATTTTGATTTTGGTGCCCTGTCATCGCGTTATTGGCAGTGACGGTCGCCTGACTGGCTATGCTGGCGGCACCGCACGCAAATTAGCTCTGCTGCAATTGGAGGGCGTTGATTGCAAAGAGCAGCACCAACCGCGACGAGACGGTGATTGCAAACAAAAGCGCCACATTGATTGCAAGCCAAAGCATGAATCGGCAGGAAAGGCTGCGATTAATGGATTTGCATAAGTAACTTAGGCCAAGGTTATGAATCTGTATAAAAGACGGTAATTAATGAATCAATAAGAAAAGGAGCAATTCAGACCAAATCAATGAATCAATAATTAAGGAAGCCACAATCGCCTAACGCCAAGGAACGATTGCAAACGACCATAATCCCCAAAATCCTTAATCAAAGACACACCCCGCAGTCCAAAGCCGAAACCGCGCTAAATAAAAAAGATCTCACCGATACTCGCGATGAGATCTTTTTTATATGAACTTATTTTAGTGGAACTGCATCCCGCCATCGACTTCCAGAGTTTGACCAGTAATGTAGTCAGAATCTGGACCAGCCAGGAAGGCAACGGCATTCGCAACATCTTCAGGTTCAGACAGACGTTTCAGCGCGATGTCCTTAGCAAACGTCTGCATGCCCCATTCATCGCTCTTACCTGCATTCTTGCCGACTTGGTGAGCAATGTCCATCATCATTGGCGTCTTCACAATCCCAGGTGCGTACGCGTTAACCGTCGTGCCTTCTTCAGCCAGTTCACGAGCCGTAACCTGCGTGATCCCACGAATGGCAAACTTGGAGCTGGAGTATACGGTCAGGTTAGGGTTCCCAACGACACCGGCTTGGGAAGTAGCGTTGATGATCTTGCCTGGGTGGCCAAGCCTCTTAAATGCGGCATGAGCAGCCTGAACGCCCCAGATCGTACCACCAACGTTGATGCTGTAAACCTTTTGCAGATCTTCAGGCGTTACAGTGTCAATTGGTGTCGTTGGAGCAACCCCGGCATTGTTAACCATAACATTGAAGTCGCCGTAGTGTTCAACAGCCTGGTCAACGGCAGCAAAGACTTCATCGCGCTTGGCAACGTCGGCCGTAACGGCAAAAGCTTCACCGCCATTTGCCTTGATGCCTTCAACTACTTTTTGCAGTGCGTCCATGTGGCGAGCAACAACGACGACTGAAAAGCCATCTTTAGCCAAACGTTCAGCGATTGCCTTACCAATCCCTTGACCTGCACCGGTAACTAATGCAACTTTTGTCATAATTATTGCCTCCTAAAGATTGTGAATTAACTATCAAATTGTTGAGATAATTCTAAACGAACATCATCGAAAAATAAATTAATTTCACTAATGTAAACACAATGAAAACGATTTTTGGCTTAACCAACAAAAAAGTTAAAATATGAGCAAAGTTTCCCTAACCAAATCTGTTTACAGCGGATCAGTCAGCAACTGTGCAATCGTTTGCTATTTTAGATTTTCACCCTATTGAAATTCGTGAACGATTTTGCAGACGAGTTGATTTTCATAAAAGTTATTATTATGCTGCTGCAATCATAGAATTTCAAGTTGCGGTTTTGGCAAGCTTTTTATTCAGATATCCGCTTTTAAAAATAAAAACAATCCTCATTCATCAACATGAAGATTGCTGAACATATTTACGATTTACGCAGCCAATGCACAGTATCCGCAATTTATATCAGGCAGCGTTACTGCAGCAGAATCTTCAAAAGTCGATTCAACTCGGAATAAGACAGCTGCAGACGTTTTTTTAAGGTTTCCGTCGCGGGCATGGCATCATTATGCAGGTTTAGATAAGTCGAGTATTGATGAAGTCCATTCAGTTCGTGCGCCTTCATATAGTCGATTACCAAAAACGTCAGATCAGCATTGGAATACCGGCTCCAACGACTGGTTTTGCGAATGCTTTCACCGTATTTGGCAGCATAGCGTTTCTTGAGTTCCTCAAAAGAAAAGCCATAGCGCATCAGCGAATCATAGCTGACGCCCAGAACCGGTCGGCAGCGCAGACGAAAATCCTTTACATTATAGAGCTTTTCGCGACGCATAAGTTCTAAGGCTCCATTTACGACCTGCTCACATGTCTGCGGGTCTGCTAAACGAATGGACTGCTTGGCACCGAGATGCTTGCTGGCTCCCTTTTTACCATTTTGCGCAATGTTTTTCTTGGCATCATAACTAAATCCCAGGTCATGCATCAAATCGCTCCAAGACATTTTGGTGATCTGCATGGCACTGTTTGGCGAAGGTGCCTCGCCACGATGATAGCGATCTTGATAAACGGTGCGGCTGGGATTATTTTGAATCCCCAAACGGATGATTTCTTGCTTCAGCAGAACTTTAATGATTTCTGGATCAGCGGCTTTATGCGGCATAACGACAACCTTCTTTCGTAAAAGGCTTTAGTCTAATGATACCGTAATTTAAGCAAAAAATCCCCTAATCTCTTAAACTGATGATCGCCATCGCGTTTGGCTGTCTGACATTTCGGTAAATAATTGACAGTAACTGCCAAGCTGCTATGTTCATCCGCGTCATACCTAATCATAATGGCTCAGATTACTGCACTAAAGCTGGTTATTTGCATAAGACCAAACATACCAAGCTGAATCGTTAACCACTGCCGACCATCTTATCATTGCTAAATCTAGATGCCCAAAGCCAGCTTGCCGCAGACGCTATTTCATTCATACCAGACTCAGCCATGATGCTTCTTGATTAATTTACATTGTTAGATGGCAGCATAAGCGACCCGACAGCCATACTCTGTTAAAAATGCGCTCAATACGTCCGCATCCAGCCAGACGGTCGCCGTATTGGCATTGGCATGAACCCCAATCAAGCCGCCTTGAAAATCTTGGTCCAAGTAAACCTGCACTTGATGTTCAGTATCATTCAGCGCTCCCATCGGCGTCACTGATCCTGGACGTAAAGCCAAATATTTCTCCATGTCTTCAGCTGAGGCAAAACTCAGATGCCGCGCTCCGATTTCTTTACGAAAGGCTTTCAGATCCACACGCTTTTGCGGCATGATCGACACCAGGTAATAGTGTTGATGCTTATCATCGCGCAGGAAAAGATTTTTGGCTGCCGTTTCTGGATGGATCAGATTCAAATCTGCAATCTGGTCAATGCGATCAACTGCCGGATGTCGCTGCATTTCATAGTTGATCTGCTTTTCATCCAGCTTGGCTAATACATCCTGAATTTTCTTTTCGTTTTCTTCCATATCAATTCATCGCCTTTTGAGTTTTAGCATTGATTATAAGGCAGCTAATCGTTTTCAAGAGCTAGAATTTTTATTTTCTCAAAATTACCAGTTTTTATTGCCGATTTTGGTAAATTTCGATCAAAACCAGGCTGACGATTGACTAGTTCCTTTTTAGGATGCAGTTGAAAACCTTGATAAAATCACCCTAGTTACCAATTCGCTTGATTGGGAGCGATTATATTCTGACCGATTTCTCGGCAGCAGCGAGCCTGCTACATTAAGCCATAAACCTTATCTAAGCCAGCAAATGTATTTAGTTGCGCCATCTGCCTGATAAACGGCTTGGCTTTGTGATTTGATAGAAGCTTCCATGGGGAAAGCCTCCGTATTCTGATTGGTTTTAGCAGTTCAATCATACGGGGAGGGCTTTCCCTTTTTCAATTCCTCCTTTAAATTTACACAAACAATTTTACACTCCCTTGATATACATTGATTTTTACCTACTATACATCGCTTTTTTGAAAAAAGTAGGTAATGAGATTTTCGTCATATGTTATTATGTGTTATTATGCAGAATTTTTTGCATAATTCAGTCTAAGCAAGCCTAGCCACGACTTTTTCATGATCAGCCAGCCCAATTTGCACTGATTTTGTTGAGACGAGTAACAATACGATCCGCATACCGGTCTTCATTGATGCCTTTTTTGAAGCAGGAAATTGATCTTCACCAATCCGATTTGACAAAGACCCTAAAAATCAAAAAAAACAGCCATCAGTAAAAACTAATGACTGCTTAGTAAAGATATATAACTGAATATTTAATGCCTCCGGTGGGGGTCGAACCCACACTCCCTCAACGGGAACTGGATTTTGAGT
>ENA-ORUR01000158-ORUR01000158.1-human-gut-metagenome-genome-assembly--contig:-NODE-158-length-54516-cov-7.15204_pt1 | contig 54516 bp, 50 predicted proteins | sample MGYA00242086_ERZ509223 | MGnify/ENA primary metagenome ERZ509223 (study PRJEB26280, sample SAMEA2338820) | human gut metagenome | biome: human gut; feature: human-associated habitat; material: faeces... | reverse complement strand
TTTTTTGTTTAAAACACAAAAATGGCATTGGTATAGAGATGAAAAATCTCTAACCAACACCATTTGGTGTAGAACCGCTTTTACTATGTGGATAGAATTAGTTAAATTTTTTGATCATTATTAGTTAATAGTTTTGATATGGTATGATTAATTAGTTAGGGGGTAGAGGAAATGCAATACAACGGCACACAGTCGGTTTTGACATTATTAATTCAATTAGCAATGATTGTCGTTACCTTTCGGGCAATTCAATCATTCCATCTTGATACTTTTTTTCGGCATCCACCCCAAGGATTACCAACAATGATTGTCTTGATTTCTATCGCAATCGGCTATGCCGCAGGATCCTTCTTTGCTGAGTTTTTTATTGTTTTGCATGGCTTATTAAACATGGCACACTAAGGTGGTAATTGATAATGACAAAATTAGTAATTAATGGTCATCATGCTTTAAAAGGGGCAGTTGGATTAAGTGGTGATCAACAAACAGTGATGGCAATTCAAGCTGCCTGCTTATTAGCTACGCAAGGAACAATGATTCTTGATAATGTACCTAATACTCAAAATATCAATTTAATGAATCGTTTGTTACAAACAATGAATGTTCAAGTTGATTATAATCGTCATCAAAATGTTTTAAAAATGGATGCAACTTGTAAGATTAGACCATTAAAAATCAGTGGACCAGCGCTATTAACTTCAGGAGCTATCCTGGCGCGTTGTCATCATGTTCAGTTAGTAGATAATGGTTTAAATACAGAATACCAACATGACATTAATGCGCTTTGCAATGGATTTCAAAAATTTGGCGCCACCATTGAAAAGGTTAATGAGGGCGTTAATATTAGAGCTGACAAATTAACAGGACAAAATATTAATTTAGAATCTGCAGGTTTAACTCCAACACTTACCATGATGATGGCTGCAACACTGGCTCAGGGAATCACCGTGTTAAAGAATCCCAATCATAATCCAGTTGTGGTTGAACTAGCTAAGGTTTTAAATAAAATGGGAGGTCGTGTTCATGGTGCAGGGACGGATACTATTCGTATTCAAGGCGTAACGTTCCTGCATTCGACTGATTACTTAGTTTTAGATGATCAGGAAGAAGCTGGCTTTTATTTAGTCCTTGGTGCAGCGACGGCTGGTGATATTCTAGTTCAAGGTGCCCATCCAGAACACCTAAATTCGTTAATACAAATGCTTGATAATATGGGCAATACAGTGATCGTTCAAAAGAATGGAATTCGTGTTATCGGAACAAGCTTATTATTGTCAAATAACATTGATATATCAGAATACCTGCAGTTGGGGAAGTATGGTCAAATGGCTATACTGGGTTTGTTAATGCTTACTAATGGAGAAACGGTTGTTGATGGTTTTAATGTCGAGCAACTTAATATTATTGGAAACATTTTTATGAATAATGATGGTCAAATTCAACACCACAATCATCAGTTAAAAATTATTGGACCGTTAAAGCATTATCCAAAAACAATCTCGACGACGTCAACTGCAGAAGGAATGTTATCATTGGTATTTGCTTTGGGTGTTAAACAAATTACAACGATCGATCCTGCCGAAGTAGTAAGCAGTAGTTTTACAAACCTGATTGATAAATTAGTAGCGTTGGGTGCGCAAATTGATTTAAGTTTTGACTAAGGAAACTGATACATGCCTTTTAGAGAGACACTGTAAAGAGTCTTGTGGTATAATATCAAACGATTTATGTAGAAAATGAAGGAGAAAATTATGGCAAAAGATATCGGAATTGATCTCGGAACAGCCAATGTTCTAATTTATGTTCAAGGAAAGGGCATTGTCTTAAATGAACCATCGGTAGTTGCAATTGATACTAATACCAACAAGGTGTTAGCGGTTGGTTCCGAAGCTTATCGGATGGTAGGGAGAACGCCAAGTAACATTCGGGCCATTCGGCCACTTAAGAGTGGGGTAATTTCTGATTTTGATGTTACCCAAGAAATGCTCTCATACTTTATTGGTAAGTTAAGTGTTAAAGGAGTAATGTCTAAACCTAACATTATGATTTGTGCTCCAACGAATATCACTGAGATTGAACGAAAGGCCATTATTCAGGCTGCGGAACAATCTGGTGGTGGAAAGGTTTATCTTGAATATGAACCAAAAGTTGCCGCAATCGGAGCAGGCTTGGACATTTTCAAGCCAAGTGGCAATATGGTAATTGACATGGGTGGTGGTACCTGTGATATTGCTGTTTTATCCTTAGGTGACATTGTTGCTAGCCAATCTATTCGAATGGCTGGTGACAAGCTTAACACAGACATTGCTAATTATATTAAGGATAAGCATGGCCTAGTTATTGGTGAACATACTGCTGAACAAATTAAAATTCAAATTGGTACTGCATTGCCAGTTGATAACCCTAAGAAAATGGATGTTCGGGGCCGTGATGTTACCAGCGGTATGCCTCGTCAAATTGAAACTAATGAAAATGAAATTGAAGAGGCTTTACATGATACGCTCCAACAAATTGTTAAGGCAGCAATTTCTGTTCTAGAAGTTGTTCCACCAGAATTGGCCAGTGATATCATTGACCGTGGTGTAATTCTAACTGGTGGAACTTCCTTGTTAAATGGTGTGGATAAACTATTTAGTGACCATTTAAAGGTTCCAGTTGTTGTTTCTCAAGATCCACTGGACAATGTTGCTAAGGGTGCTGGTGAAATGCTTGAGCGGATGCAAAAAGATGCCGGTAACAAAGGCGCTAAGACCAGTTGGTTCTCACGGAAAAAGTAATGGTTAAAAAGTTAATTGATTTGGTCCGTTGGTATCAGACTCATGTTTCAGTTCGACGTCCTTTCCGAGTTTGTCGGTATGAGCCTAGTTGTTCTGAATATATGGTGGAAGCATTACAACGTTTTGGAGTGAAAGGCCTATTATTAGGTTTTGCACGAATCTTAAGATGCCAACCCTTCTCCAAAGGGGGATTTGATCCCGTTCCGTTTCATTTTACTTTTAAAAGTTATATGGATAGGCAAAGGTGAGAGTGTGTCAAAAAAAGAAAAAAATATTGAAGTGACTGTTAAAGATATACAAAGAAATAGCCAACCGATTCAACAGGTGTTTATTGGCGAACAACTAATTGGTGAAGTATCAACACAGGAGAACCGTTTTAAAGCACTTCTCTTAAATGGTAACCAAGAGTTTTCTGTACAATCACAAGAAGAAGGCCTTGAAACAATTCTTCAACAATATCACTTGCACCAACGCTAAAGTGGTCAAGGAATAGAAAGGAAGTTGGCTCGTCATGCAACGTTCGCAAAGCGAAGACATTGAGTCGCGAATTGATTGGGGAATTATTTTCTGTGTTCTATTGCTAGCATTAATTGGCCTAGCATCCATTTATGTTGCCGGAACCCATGATCGTCAACAGGTGAGTGTGGTTCGTCAAGTTGTAACTCAACTTGCTTGGTACGTTATTGGTACTATTTTAGTGATTGTGATTATGCAATTTGACTCTGAGCAGTTATGGAAAATTGCACCGATAGCTTATTGGGTTGGCGTTTTTCTAATGTTTGCAATCTTAATTTTTTATAGTAGATCATACTATGCAAGTACGGGTGCAAAGAGCTGGTTTGCAATTGGGCCGTTTACTTTTCAACCTTCTGAAATTATGAAACCAGCGTATATCTTAATGATGGGTAGGGTTATCACTACTCATAATAGCGAGTATGGTGTCCATTCTGTTAGAAATGATTGGCATTTAATTGTTACAATGGCGCTATGGCTATTGCCGATTCTGATATCATTGAAGTTTCAAAATGACTTTGGGACTGCATTGGTCTTTTGTGCTATTTTCGCTGGAATGGTGTTAGTTTCGGGGGTTACTTGGAAAATTATTGCCCCTGTAGCTGCAGGAATAGCAGCTGTTGGTGGGACTGTTTTAGCTATGGTTACTAGTTCCACAGGACAACGAATTTTGGAACATGTTGGATTTCAAGCATATCAATTTGACCGTGTTAATACATGGTTAAAGCCTGATCAAGATACATCTAATCAAGGATATCAGTTATGGCAAAGTATCAAAGCTGTTGGATCCGGTGGTATTACAGGGACGGGATTTAACAACTCGCATGTGTATGTACCAGTTAGAGAATCTGATATGATTTTTTCAGTCATTGGTGAAAACTTTGGATTCTTAGGAAGTATTTTGTTGATTTTACTGTATTTATTACTAATCTACCTTATGATTCGAGTAACCTTTGATACGAGAAACGAATTCTATGCTTATGTATCTACAGGGGTTATTATGATGATTTTATTCCACGTTTTTGAAAATATCGGAATGAATATTGGATTATTACCACTGACCGGGATTCCATTACCATTTATTTCTGCAGGGGGGTCTTCTCTGATTGGGAACTTAATTGGTATTGGAATGATTATGTCAATGAGATATCATCATCATTCGTATATGTTTAGTAATAACAAGGAGTTCCATTAAGGACGGTAGTAAAATGGCTAATTTTGATTATCCATGGTTGATTGAACATCATGATGATTATGCTTACATCAAATTTTCACCCATTGCAGTCAAGGCTTTGGGGGAATTAGTATTTTTAGATCTACCTAATGTTGGAGCTCATTTAAAGAAAGGAATGCCAAGTATTGGAATTGAGGCTGAAAACTGGATAGGAACTAGCAAAGTCCCAGTTAATGGTATAGTGACAGCAGTCAATCAACAGATTGTTGATTTTAAGAGTTGTCATTTAACTAGTGATGATTGGCTTTTAAAGATAGTTTTAGATTGAATTACAATGTAATGATTCAAAAGTAGGATACGACTATATTAGCCATATCAATTACAAATAGGCCTTAAGCATTCGTGATGCCGGATGTTTAAGGCCATTTCTATATAAGAATATTGTCACAATTATTGATTATTAATTATGAGGATGAATTATGGTGAAAAATGATATAACCAAAACAATGTTAATGCTTTCTGATATCCATCGACGCTTAATGGATGGACAAGTTTATTTAGAAGCCATTAATGAAGTGAATACTTTAATTCACAATGCTGAACGGAAGCAACGGACACCTGTAGAAGTTGCACAACCAGAATATGAAGTTCGTACATTATTTGGTGATTTTGTGGATAATGTCCAACAGGGGCATCATGTTAAAATGAGTGATCAATTAATAACTGGTATAATTGAGAATTCAAGCACCGACAGTATGGCATTTCGCCGAATGTTATTAGTAACATTGGAATTAGGTTTGGAAAATAACTTAATTACTACGGAACAGTTGACAACCCTTTTTCGGCATTTTAGTCAACCGCGAGTTCTGTTATCCCATATTGATGAACCAACTAATAAGGCAGCATATGGGCGCTCAATTGCAGTTAATATTATCAGGTTAATGTTGATTGCTGATCGGTCTGGTTACTTTTTCTTGACGCAAGATGATTTGGATAAATTCTTGAATACAGTTGGGATGTTACCTGTTTTAGAAAAGGACAGTCGCGGATTTGTCTCACATGTCGGTTGGGTTCACATGTTTACAGGGATTGCAAACCTTTATAGTGAACTTTGCGAGCATGATGAATTAGTTCGCGGTAATAAAATTTTCCTATTATCAACTTTGGTAGAGGGGTATAAAAGTATAGATACGCCACTGGATATGGGAGAAAATGAAGACGTTGCCAGTTTTCTGATTAAGTTATTCGATCAGCATCGGTTGTATCAAGAATTTTTTGTTAAGGAAGTTGAGATATGGCGTACAGAAATCAACCACTTTAGCACATTTTCAAAGGAACAATGGGTCCGCTTATTTAATTATCGCCGCCTCATGCAAAGCTTAATTATGGATGGTAATTTACCGGCTAAAGTTATGAAAGCAATTGTTAAGGATTGATAGTATAAATTGGTAGTCAATATTGCGATTTATATGTTATACTTAAGGCTCGGTAAAGTCGGAAGAAATAAATTATAGTAAAAGGTGGTATTGTAATGACAGCCCAAAAACTGAACGTTGCCTTATTATTTGGTGGCAATTCATCTGAGCATGATGTTTCTAAACGATCTGCTCATAATATCTTTGATGGGATGAATAAAGACAAGTATAACGTGAAGGTCTTTATGTTTACCAAGGATGGAATTCTACTAGATAACAATTATTCGCAACGAATTTTTGATGGAGAACCTGAAGATCAAGTTGTGAAAGAGGCATACGCCAAGATGGATTTAGATTCGCCATTGGCGCCATTGGCAGCACTGCAAAGTGCGGGACCAATTGACTTTTTCTTCCCAGTTATTCATGGTAACCTTGGGGAAGATGGAACTGTTCAAGGTCTGTTCCGGTTACTAAAGAAGCCATATGTAGGCTCTGGTATTACAGCGAGCGCATTATCTTTTGACAAGGACTATACTAAGCGAATTCTTGATTTAGCTGGAGTTCGTAATACGCCTTATGTATTGGTAACTCCAGAAAATCGGGATCAATATACGTGGTCAGTTATTCAAAAAGAACTTGGGAACACTGTATTTGTAAAACCTGCTAAACAAGGGTCCTCAGTTGGTATTCACAAAGTTACTAATGAAGCTGAGTTCAAAGAAGCATTAGATGACGCATTTGTTTACGATTATAAGGTGCTTGTTGAACAGGCAATTAATAATCCACGAGAAATTGAAATTTCTATTTTAGGTAATGAGAAACCAATTGCTTCTAAGCTTGGTGGTGTCAGAGTTCCTAAGGGTGATGAATTTTACGATTATGAAAATAAGTTTGTTGATGCCTCGGGAGTTGTGTTCGACTTACCAGTTATCTTGCCAGATAAGTTAACCAAGGAAATCACTGAGATGGCCTTGAAGGCTTACAAGGCATTAGATATGAAAGGTTTAGCTCGGATTGATTTCTTAGTTGACGAGAATGATGTGCCATACTTAGGTGAGCCAAATACTTTACCTGGTTTTACTAATATCAGCTTATACCCACAAATGTGGAGTGTATCAGGGATTGATTATTCAACTTTAATTGATAAGTTAATTGAATTAGGAATTGCTGAGTTTAAACGTCGTTCTAAGATTAAGTACTCCTTTAAAGAATTAGGCGAAGAACATGTTGGTAAAAAAGAGTATCATTAAATGATAATTAAAAACTGAATTAAGATAAAAGGGACTGTGATTACAGCCCCTTTTATATATCGTATTTTAAAACTATTAAGATTATCAGATGATATCTAATAGATAATATGATTAATTCTGCAACAAGTCTTAACAAATTACGTGTAAAGTTATAAAATTAGAAATAATTAATGCTATAATTATATGTGATAGATTAAATACTAGTCGTTTTTATGAATATTCATTGATAAGCTGAATATAAATTAAATATCAAAGGATAAGTTAAAATTCTTTAATGTAAGGAAGAGATATTATGAAATTAAATGGTGAAAAGTTACGAAATGTTCGACGAAAACGAGGATTATCGCAAACGGCTCTTTCGGTTGGCATTTGTACCCAGGCTACAATTAGTTTGATGGAAAAACAAAATCGTATCCCTAAGATGAATATCCTAACGGCAATTTGTGCGCGTCTTGATATTGAAGTAAGTGATATTGTAGAAGATGACGATAATTCAATGACCATCGTTTTTGATCAAATCGACACAGCAATTATTCGTGGAAATTATCCAGAAGCTAAGCGTCTTTTGTCAAAGATTAAAGTTAAGAGCTTAGGTAACGAGTTTGATAAACAACGATATTATTATCTTATCGGAATGTATCAAGTTGAAAATAACCAAATGGACGACGCCATTTTTAATTTCGAATTAATTTTGACACAATTTTCAACAATGAGCGCTAATATTTACTGGGCTTTAACAACTGTTGGAATGGCAATGGCTTATGAACGTTTAGGTAACAAAGCTCGCGCATTGAAATTCGTTCAAAGAGCGGTTAGCTTAATTGATGAAAAGCAAATGACTGGTGGTCAACGGCAATGGCAAGTGATCTACCGTAATATTGCTGAATTGTATATTGAGTTAAAACAATGGAAAGAAGCTATTGAAGTTGCTAAGCGAGGAATTCAAATTTGTCGTGATAATGAGTCTTTCTTCCTTTTAGATAACTATTATTATTTAATTGGTCAAGCGCAATTAGTTGGTGGACAACGACAGGCTGCCAAAAGTTCTTTGCAAATTGCCTTGGATGTTGCAATTGCAGTAGATAATCGAGAATTAATTAAGAAAATTGGTTAACGTTAATAGTGAGCAAATAAAAATAGGATTGGAAATTTCCAATCCTATTTTTTTTACTTTTTGGTTACTTCAACAGGTTTATTATTCAAATCAGTCCGAATAACCATCACGTCACATACAGCTGCACGGGTAACAAATTCAGTAACTGATCCGATCAAAATGCGTTCAACTGCATTTAAACCAGTAGCACCGATCATAATTAAATCAGCGTTAATTTTTTCTGGAACGTCACGAGCAATGATAGTTTTTGGTGCACCATATTCGATAGTATAACTAACTTTATCGACACCTTGCTTTTTAGCATAGTCAACGTATTCATCTAAGGTCTTTTTAGCTGTCTTGGTAACCTGTTCAACCATTGAACTATCAAAACTAGAAATGTTTTGAAAAGCTCGGGTATCAACAACGTGAAGTAAGTGAAGCTCTGTGTCTTCACCATTACGCTTAGCCACGGCGACAGCCTTTTTAAAGGCTAATTCGGCTTCTTCAGAGCCATCAACAGGTACCAGAATCCGACGATATTGTTGTACAAGCATGATAACAACCTCCTGTATATTTGTTACATTTATTTTACACCATTTCACTTTATTTCGTAAAGAAAAGGAAGTTTCTTAACAAAACCGTAGAACAGAGCCTCACAAAAATGAAGAATAAAAAAGACCAAGGAAACCTTGGCCTTTTTCCAAATATGTATGGAAGACTCCGTTAGTGCCGTTATTTGTTCGACAGTGTTGACCTGTAGTTAAGACAGGTGGGATTCGGTGGATAGCTTTCAACTACCGAGTGAAAGGGCATGTTGTCTACTATCCTGAAACACAAATCCCTATATAAAAGGTTGTAAGGCAAACCTGCGATATGAACAAGGCGTACACAACAGAATCTTCTTTACTAAATCCTAGCATATTGGTATCAAAAGTGCAATTATTGACGATGACGCTGGGCATTAATCAGTGAACGATATTGTTTGGCATAAGCTTTTTCAAACCGTCCATTCTCTTTAGGGTGATAGTACTGGTCATTCTTAATAGGATCCGGAAGATATTGTTGGCGAACCCAATCTTCAGGAAAATCGTGGGGATATTTATAGTCTGTGCCATGGCCCAGTTTTGCAGCACCCTTGTAGTGAGCATCTTTGAGGTGATTTGGAATTTTCCCATAATGTCCTTGATGAAGGCGTTCCAATGCATTATCGATGGCCATAATTGCAGAATTTGACTTTGGAGATAGGCAAAGTTCAATCACGGCATTAGCTAAAGGAATTCTTCCTTCGGGGAAACCTAACTTTTCTGCAGCTTGGATTGCTGAAATTGTTCGAGCACAAGCAGGCGGATTAGCTAAACCAATATCTTCATATGCAATGACACTTAAGCGTCGTGCAATACTAGGCAAATCACCAGCTTCAATTAGTCGAGCAAGATAATGCAGAGCAGCGTCTACATCGCTACCACGAATCGACTTCTGAAATGCAGAAACAGTATCGTAATGCCCATCACCATTTTTATCGGCAACTAAGTTACGTTTTTGAACGCTTTCTTCAATGGTTGACAGAGTGAGATGAATGTAACCATCTTTACCCTTAACGGTAGACTTAGCAGCCAGTTCCAGACCATTTAATGCGCTTCTCAAATCACCATTAGTGGCAGTTACAAGTGCTGTTTTAGCGTTGTCATCGATCATGATCGGCATTTTACCTAGGCCACGTTCCGGATCAGTTAATGCTCTATCTATTGCAATTTTCATATCATCAATAGAGAGGGGGTGTACCTCAAAAATTTGTGTTCGACTTCGAATGGCTGGGTTGATGTTGATATATGGGTTTTCAGTGGTTGCACCGATTAAAATAATATGGCCACTCTCTAAGTGGGGAAGTAAGAAATCCTGTTTAGCTTTATCTAAGCGATGAATTTCATCTAATAATAAAATCACAGTGCCACTCATCTTAGCCTCTTCAACAACGACTTGAAGATCTTTTTTAGTGTCTGTTGCCGCGTTGAGTTTGCGAAAAGCATATTTTGTTGATCCGGCAATTGCACTTGCAATGCTTGTCTTACCAGTACCAGGCGGCCCGTATAAGATCATTGATGAGAGCATTTTGGCCTTAACCATTCGCCAAATTATTTTACCAGGATCAATTAGATGTTGCTGCCCCACAACTTCATCAATGTTTCGTGGACGCATTCGGTATGCTAAAGGTTCCAAAGCATGTCCTCCTTAGATTTTAAAAAGTCTTTTCCAAATTGATGAATTCTTTTTTGATGAGACAGATTTATGATTATTATTTGACTGACCATACTTCTTTTGAACGTCTACCGGAGATTCGTAAACTGCTTGATGATCACTGATGACCAGTGCCAAAGAATCTGGAGTAGTTTTAGCATCTGAACCAGTCTTAATCGTGAATTGAACTTGCATCTGGTTAGCAAGCATGATGTAATTACGAGTTAAGTGATCCGCTAGATTCCCATTAATAATTACTAAACTGTCAGGATGCTTAGTTAACTCTTTCCGAACAGCAAATGACCAGTCATTATTGTTTATTTCGGCCACCGAAATTGTTAACCAAACTCGCTCACGAAAGGTTCCCATATAATGGCGTTGTTCATCTGGTTTTATCTTTGGAGTGCCGTAAATACCATTTTGAATTCTTTGATCAATTTCTGATTTTTTATCTGGCATTGTCGCTGACCTCCTTATTTAATAATAAAGTTATTGTACCATTAAAAAAGACCGGGATGAAACCCGATCTTTTTTAATGAACTGAGTGATTAAAGCTTGTTGTAGAATTCAACGATAAGTGATTCGTCAATGTCAGCGTTCATATCTTCACGAGCTGGCAAACGAACAAGCTTACCTTCAAGCTTATCAGCATCAAATTCAACGTATGATGGACGTGCAACAACGGCGTCAACAGCGTTCTTGATGATGTCTAAGTCTTTAGACTTTTCACGAACACCAATTACTTGGCCAACAGCAACTTCGTATGATGGAATATCAACACGCTTGCCATCAACAGTAATGTGACCATGGTTAACTAATTGACGAGCTTGACGACGAGTAGTAGCCAAACCTAAACGGTATACCATGTTATCAAGACGACGTTCAAGTAATACCATGAAGTTAGTACCGTGAGTACCTTCTTTGATTTTACCAGCACGCTTAAAGAGGTTACGGAATTGACGTTCAGTCAAACCATACATGAAACGCAACTTTTGCTTTTCACGAAGTTGTGTACCATATTCTGAAAGGCTACCACGACGGTCATTACCATGATCACCAGGAGCATATGGACGACGTGCTAATTCCTTACCAGTACCTGAAAGTGAAACACCAAGACGACGGGAAAGGCGCCAACTTGGACCTGTATAACGAGACATAAATAGATTCCTCCAATATATTTTGTTGGAGTAAAATAATCCGATTGTAAGGTTACATTCGTGCATAATGATTGGATCGTTCACCCTCGCAGCTGGGTTACTAGAAACACCGCTTTGGCATCATTATGTTGACGAGCTTGCTCCTTACTGCTGCATTATTTTACACAAAGAATAGCTTACTATGTTTCGTTGGTAATTGTCAATGAATAATTTGTGATAATCACATTTTCTTTTTTCAAAATTATTAGGCAAATTTTAGCAATTAGGTTAATAAGAATCATTAATGTTGCGCTGTTTATGATATAATTTAATTTGATTATAATTGTTACTATAGATTTAGGTGGGAATAGACATTATGTTGCAAATTTTAATTGGTATTTTGATTATTGCTTTGATTGTATTAGCAATCATTTTTTTCTATCAGAAACGGATTATTACAGTTACTAAGGAATTATCTGCTCAGGTAGATGCGTTAGATGGTGAAAATTTAGCAAAAAAATTGGATTCAAATCATTTAGAAGGGTTAATGGGGGAATCATTAAAAAAATTTACCGCATTACGAGAACTCTATGATCATGACTTTGTTGATGATTACCAAAAAGCACAAGATTTAGTTAAATCCATTCAGAAAGATTTACATGGTAAAGCTGTTTTTAGTACCAGTTCACAAGTAACTGAATTGCAAAAATTAGTTTCACAATTAAATACCACCCAATCTAAGCTAAAAAAAGGCATTGACGAATTAGATCAAGCAGTTAAAACTCAATCAGATGCAATTAAACAATTGCGTGAAGAATATAACGCATTTGGTCGTCAATTAGATGAAAAATCGTTTGATTATGGCAATAGTAAGGATGAATTGCAATCAAGATTAGTGAACCTAGAGAAAAAATTTGAACATTTCTCAGACGTCGTAAGCAAAGGCGATCATGACGCGGCTCAAGAATTGCTAAATGAGTTACAGGAACGAACATCAGCATATCAAAAACTGATGGACGAGATTCCAGGTTTATATCGTCCATTATATGCTGTATTTCCTGATCAATTGAAAGAATTAAAGTCAGTATATGCTGATTTAACCAAGCAACAGTACCGATTTACCGATGATGATATTGATAAACAAGTTGACGAGCTTGAAAAAGAACGTCAAATGGCTCTTAAGAAATTGGCTAATTTAAATATTGCACCTGTTAAAGAAGCGAGTGAACATCTGACTACTGAAATAGATCGGTTATATGATGTGATGCAAAAAGAAATCGATGCTAAGCCATACGTTGATAAGTATATTCATCAGCTCCATCGTCACCTTGAACATGCGGAAAAGCAAAATCAGGAACTGATGAATGAATTACAAAGGTTGAGCAACAGTTACACATTAAATAACGATGAAATTGCTGATACCCGTCAACTTGATGAACAGTTAAAAGATATCTCAAAGCAATATCATGATGATATTGATAGCATTGAGAAGCATCAAGCAATTTATAGTAACATCTGGCAACAGCAGCAAGAAGCTGAGAAAGCTTTAACAGAAATTGAGGAACAACAAAAGAAAATTAATGATAGTGTTGCCGGATTACAAAGCGATGAACAACGAGCAAGGAAGGCTTTACAGGGTTTTGTTTCTGATATTAGAACCACTAAACGTCGTGTGGAAAACTTGAACCTTCCTGGAATTCCACAAAATTATTTGGATTATTTCTTTGTTGTTAGTGATGAAATTTCAAAGCTGTCCAATGCAATGAATAAACCGCAAATTGATATGGAAGAAATTACCAAGCAGCTATTGATTGTGCAAGATGACTTAGAAACTCTTCATGACAAAACGGACAATTTACGGGATAGCGCAGCTTTAACTGAACGAATGATTCAATATGCCAACCGACTTAGTAATAATAATGATGAAGTTGATTCTGCTATTCAAAAGGCACAGCAGTTGTTTAACAAGCATGATTACTCAGGAGCATTAGAAACAATTGGAACAGCACTTGAGGAAGCTGAAGCTGGATCGTTTAAGCGGATTGAACAAGACTACTATAAAGGTTTAAATAACTAATAAAAATACAAGACGCTAAGGTGTTATTATCATCTTAACGATCTTGTTTTTTTAGTTATCATTAGTAAGTGATATCTGGTATAATCTAACAAGTTAATCCTGAAAAGGAAGGAGAATTGCATTGATTTATTTTGATAATAGTGCAACAACGAAAATTAATTCTGAAGTATTGGATACCTACAATACTGTCAGCAAAAAAATTTGGGGAAATCCTTCAAGTCTTCATAATATGGGGGAAGTATCTTGGAATTTATTGCAGCAATCTCGTCAACAAATTGCTAAATTACTAGGTGTTCAACCCGGAGAAATTATTTTTACTAGTGGAGGTAGTGAAGGTGATAACTGGGTAATTAAAGGAACAGCATTAGCTAAACGGCAATTTGGTAAACACATTATCACCAGCTCGGTTGAACATGCTGCTGTCCGGAACGCAATGCATCAACTGGAAGATTTGGGGTTTGAAGTTACCTACTTACCAGTGGATGCTGAAGGAAGAATTAATCCAGAAGATGTGAAAGCGGCTATTCGTCCAGATACAATATTAGTGTCCATTATGGCTGTGAATAACGAAATTGGAACAATTCAGCCGATTCGTGAGGTAGGAGCAATTTTAAATGATTATCCACGAATTCATTTTATGGTTGATGCTGTTCAAGCCATTGGTAAAGGAATTGATGATATTGTATTTAGTGATCGGGTTGACTTTGCAACATTTTCTGGTCATAAATTTCACGCGCCCAGGGGGACAGGTTTTGTCTACAAGAAGAATGGTCGTCAACTTTCTCCGTTGATTGATGGAGGCGGTCAAGAACAAGGATTACGGGGTGGTACGGAAAATACCCCGGGTGACGCTGCATTGGCAAAATCAATTCGCCTTTTAAAAGAAAAAGAATCTACTGTAGTGAACACTGAACGCCAGATCAAGCAACGGATAATTGATCATATCAAGGCATTCCCACACGTTAAAGTATTTTCCAAAGATAATGATGGTTTCGCTTCACATATTTTATGTTTTGCAATTGTAGGTGTTCGTGGTGAAACGGTGGTTCATGCGTTTGAGGACCGTAACATCTACATCTCAACTACTAGTGCATGTTCATCCAAAAAAGATACTGAGACGAGTACATTGTCGGCTATGAATGTTCCGCAAAATATCGCTGAATGCGCGGTAAGAGTTAGTCTTGGTGACCAGAATACATTAGAAGAAGCTGATGTATTTAATGATACATTTGATGAATTATATGATGGATTTAAGAAAATCCTAGGTTAGGAGGCTTTTATGCAATATGATGAGATAATGGTTCGCTATGGTGAACTATCCACCAAGGGCCGTAATAAACGGCACTTTATAGATCGCCTGGGGACAAATGTCAGAGATGCTTTGCACAAATTTCCAGATGTAAAGGTGCATCCTAATGCTGATCGAATGCACATCATTTTAAACAATACAGATAGTGATCAAGTTATGAAGCACTTAAGCAAGGTTTTTGGAATCCAAACTTTTTCACCGATGCTGAAAGTTGCTAAAGAATATTCTGCTGTCTGTCAAGCTGCTAAGCAAATGGTAGCAGACCAATTAACAAAACCAGTCACTTTTAAAATTGAGACTAAGAGAAGTGACCACCATTTTGAAATGGATACTTTTGCCATGAATCGTGAATTAGGTGGATTTTTATTAGAACAGTTTCCTGATTTGTTAACTGTTGATGTTCACCATCCTGATGTCACAATTTGGGTGGAAATTCGTGTAGATGGTATCTATCTGAGTAGTGAAGTAATCAAGGGTGCTGGGGGACTCCCTGTTGGAACCGCAGGTAAGGGAATGATGATGTTATCTGGCGGAATTGATTCTCCAGTAGCAGCATATCTTGCTATGAAACGTGGGGTATCCTTAGAAATGGTACACTTCTATAGTCCACCATATACTAGTGAACAAGCATTAGCTAAGGCTAAAGAATTAACCGGCAAATTGGCTCATTATTGCGGCAGTATTAATTTCATTGAAGTGCCATTTACTGAAATTCAAGAAACCGTAAAGGAAAAAGTTCCGGAAGGGTATCTAATGACCATCCAGAGACGGTTTATGTTGCGCTTGGCTGTAGCAATTGCGGAACGACGGAAGGGACTGGCCATTTTTAATGGTGAATCTCTTGGACAAGTAGCTTCACAAACAATGGAAAGTATGCGAACAATTGAAGAAGTTACCAATATGCCAGTTCTAAGGCCTGTGTTGTCTTATGACAAGACGGAAATTATTAAAATTGCAGAAGATATCGATACGTACGATCTTTCAATTTTACCGTATGAAGATTGTTGTACAGTCTTTACTCCACCATCTCCAAAGACCAAACCACGGATTGACCGTGCACAAAAATATGAAAAAGTCTTAGACATTGATGGATTAATGCAACGTTCATTAGATGGCATTAAAATCACTAAAATTCATGCCGGAGATGAATTTTTAAACCAAAATGAAGATGTATTTGCCGAGTTACTATAAAAGCCTTGTTAGATAGCAAAGCAAATAGCAATAATTGCGATAATTGCAGGTAACATTTGTAGAAGCCAAATTTTACGTGTTGATGTAAAGCCACCATAGAGGGCAACAACTGCAATAAAAGTTAGTAGTAGTAATTGAACAGTTAATTGTGTATTGCCTGAGAAGAGCCAGAAGCTTGATAAAATGGAAAGTCCTAACATTCCGTTGTAAATTCCCTGATTAGCCAGCAACACCCTTACTTCAGGTTGCTTGGTGAATTCCGGATTTAAATCGAACGATTGCGCCTGTTTTGCAGGTTTGGCAAACATTTCAAGAATCATGATTCCCAGGTGTTCAATTGCAACAAAAATAACCAAAATAGTAGCAATAATTTGCATTATTAGTTCTCTCTTTCAAAAAGTTTTCAGTAATTATACCTTAATTTTTAGTTGAGGGTACAATAAAAATTGTTAACTTTCATGGATAAAAGTTGGTGTACAGGGGTTGACGCTATACACAGTAATAGCGTATTATAATGCCATTAAAGCATTGACCGAGAAAATGAGAGATTTAAATTTGACAGAGAGGATTAGTTGGTGAAAAGGTCCATTAGTCTCGATAAGTAGCTCGCGAGCAAGTTAACTGAACTGATAGTAAGTTAACTCGGGTCATTCCCGTTATCTAATGAAGAGTGAAGATGTTGTTTTGACATCTTAAATTAGGTGGTACCGCGAGTTAGCTCGTCCTTTTGTTAAGGACGAGCTTTTTTGTTTACCATCAGGAAAGGGAGTTATTGATATGGCAGATAAGAAAGAAATGCCCACTAAATTTGATCCTGCTGCTGTAGAAAGCGGTCGTTATCAATGGTGGGATGAGAATGGTTTTTTTAAACCAAGTGGAGATAAGAAAGCACATCCTTATTCAATTGTTATTCCACCGCCAAATGTTACTGGAAAATTGCATTTAGGCCATGCTTGGGATACAACATTACAAGACATTATTATTCGGCATAAACGGATGCAAGGTTATGATGTTCTATGGCTACCAGGAATGGACCATGCAGGGATTGCCACTCAAGCTAAAGTTGAAGCAAGATTACGTAAGGATGGTATTTCTCGTTATGATCTTGGCCGCGAAAAGTTTGTCCAACAAGTGTGGGATTGGAAAGACGAGTATGCAGATATCATCCACAAGCAATGGGCTAAAATGGGGATTTCCGTTGACTATGATCGCGAACGCTTTACCTTAGATGAGGGACTTAACAAGGCAGTGCGGAAGGTCTTCGTTGACCTTTATAACAAGGGCCTCATATATCGTGGAACATACATTATTAACTGGGATCCTCAAGCGCGAACAGCCTTATCCGATATTGAAGTTATCCACAAAGATGATAAAGGCGCATTTTACCATGTTAAGTATCCATTTACAGATGGCACCAAATTTAATGGTAAAGATTATATTGAGATTGCTACTACCCGTCCTGAAACCATGTTTGGTGATGAAGCAGTGGCAGTTAACCCTAATGATGAACGCTATAAAGAATTAGTTGGTAAACACATTCTAGTACCACTGGTTAATCGGGAGATAGAGATTATTGCTGATGACTATGTAACCCCTGACTTTGGAACTGGTATGGTTAAGATTACCCCAGCCCATGATCCGAACGACTTTAAAGTAGGTAAACGTCATCACTTGCCTGAACTGAATACCATGAATGAAGATGCTACCATGAATGAAAACGCTGGTAAGTATCAAGGGTTAGATCGTTTTGAAGCACGTAAGGCAATTGTTAAAGATCTTCAAGATGAGGGTTACATGTTAAAGATTGACCCAATCGTTCACTCTGTTGGTCATTCTGAACGGACCGGTGTTCAGGTAGAAGCACGTTTGTCAACACAATGGTTTGTTAAGATGAAACCTCTTGCGGAAGCTGCTTTAAAGAATCAACAAACGGATGACCGCGTTAACTTTATTCCAGGCCGATTTGAACATACATTTACACAATGGATGGAAAATATTCATGACTGGGTAATTTCTCGTCAATTATGGTGGGGACACCGGATTCCTGCTTGGTATAACAAGCAAACTGGAAAAATGTATGTTGACATGGAAGCACCTAAGGATGCCGAAAACTGGGAACAAGATAAGGATGTTCTTGATACGTGGTTCTCTAGTGCACTTTGGCCATTCTCAACAATGGGCTGGCCTGATACAGATGCTGCAGATTACAAACGTTATTTCCCAACCAGTACATTAGTAACGGGATATGATATTATTTTCTTCTGGGTTTCCAGAATGATTTTCCAATCTCTTGAATTTACTGGGAAAGCACCTTTCCGTAATGTTTTGTTGCATGGATTAATTCGTGATGAACAGGGTCGTAAGATGAGTAAGTCCTTAGGAAACGGAATTGATCCAATGGACGTTATTGCTAAATACGGGGTTGATGCTTTGCGTTGGTTCTTGGTAACTGGGTCTACACCTGGACAAGATATCCGGTTCTCTTACAAGAAGATGGATGCAGCCTGGAACTTTATTAACAAGATTTGGAACGCTAGTCGTTACGTAATCATGAACCTGGATGGTGTTGATCAAGCACCGGTATTGCCAAATAAGGATAAATGGGATCTGGCTGATCGTTGGATTTTAGCTAAGCTCAATGCTACCGTTAAACAAGTAAATAGCCAGTTTGATAAATTTGAATTTGGTGAAGCTGGTCGAGCATTGTATAACTTTATTTGGAATGATTTCTGTGATTGGTACATTGAAATGACCAAAGAGAAGTTAACCAATGGAACCGACGAAGAAAAGCTGGATACCAAGAATATTTTGGCTTATGTTCTTGACCAAATCTTGAAATTAATCCACCCAATTATGCCATTTGTTACTGAAGAATTGTGGCAAGCAATGCCTCACGAAGGCCAATCTATTATGATTAGTAACTACCCAGTAGTTCATAATGAGTTAGATGATGACGCTGCAGTTGAACAAATGGGGGACCTAATTGACCTCATTAAGGCAGTTCGTTCGATTAGAAATGATGCTGGAGCACCATTATCAAAGCCGGTTAACATGTTAATTAAAGTTGATACAGAAAAGCTGGGTAATATTTTCAAAGACAATCAGGATTATATTCAGCGTTTCTGTCATCCTGCTGAATTAACAATTAGTACTGAGGTAGATGTTCCTAAACTTGCAATGAGTGGTATTTTAGCGGGAGCAACTGTTTACATTCCAATGGCAGAATTAGTTGATTTGGATGAAGAAAAAGCTAAAATGCAAAACGAAATTGCTAAATTGCAAAAAGAGGTAGATCGTTCTACAAAGAAATTGGGCAATGAGAAATTTGTACAAAATGCTCCTGAAAAAGTAGTAGAAGAAGAGCGTAAGAAAGCTGATGAATGGCAACAAAAGCTATCAGCAGCAAAAGAACGATTGGAATCTTTAAAAAACGCATAAAATAATCTAATGAAAGGTGTCGATTTTGGTCGACACCTTTTTATTACGGGTATAAAATTTGGTTACCTAAATTTTCATAAAGAAGGGGAAGGCATTGATCGATAATTACGAACAAGCTCTGACTTTTATTCACAATCGTCCACATTTTAAAAAGAAGCCAACTTTGTCACGAATGAGATTACTATTACACCGCTTAGGTGATCCGCAACGCGGTCAGAACTATATTCACGTTACTGGAACGAATGGTAAAGGGTCTGTAGTAGCAATGACCAGGCAGATGCTAATGGAACAGGGCCTAAATGTAGGAACGTTTACATCACCATTTATTACCAGATTTAACGAGCGGATTGCAATCAATGGTTGTCCAATTTCTGATGATGATTTGGTGAAATATACGGATCTAGTCGCAAAAGAAGTAACAAAATTGGATCATGAATTGCCTGAAGGTGGGCCTACGGAATTTGAAATAAACACGGCTATAATGTTTTGTTACTTTGCTGATCATGACTTAGATGTAGTTATCCTAGAAGTTGGAATTGGTGGTTTATATGATTCGACCAACGTCATTAAGGCTCCATTAGTATCAGCAATAGTTACGGTTGGTTATGATCATATGAAGTATCTAGGGGATAGTCTTCCAGAGATTGCACGACAGAAAGCAGGAATTATTAAAGATGATTGCCCAGTAGTGGTAGGTGATTTAGATCCTAGTGTACAAGATGTTATTGATAAAGTCGCTCATGGAACAGGTAGCAAGGTGTTCAAACCAGGGAAAGATTACTTTTTTGAAGTAGTAAGTCCGCAATCACTGTATGCGACAGTTAATTATTCCGGGATCAGTCTTTCACCGGATAATTACAAGTTGTCATTGGCAGGTGAGTACCAAGCACACAATGCAGGAGTTGCAATCACGATAGTTCAGGTGGTAATGAAGAAACTAGGAATTTCTCTAGACAAAAGAAGCATCAAAAGAGCATTGGCTCATACTAAGTGGCCAGGGCGGATGGAATTAATAAATGAACAACCTGTAATTATACTAGACGGCGCACATAATTTGCCTGGGATACAAGCACTAGTTAAAACCATTCGCGACGACTTAAAAAATCAGGAAGTGTATATTTTAGTAGCTATTTTGGCAGATAAGCAATATGATTTAATGCTTGGTGAACTCGCAAGCTTACCGAATGTTCATATATTTGTAACTAATTTTGATGGGCCATATAAAGGTAGGGAAAGCGCTGACCTAAGCAAGATTATTCAAGAAATTCCAAGTCATTACCCAATTGAAATTATTAATAATTGGCAATTAGGATTTGCTAAGATTGTTCATCAGATGTCTGAGGATGATGTCATAATAGTGACAGGATCTTTATATTTCATTTCGGATGTAAGACATTTAATGACAGATTAAAAAAATTTTGCCTCTCTTTTACGTCTATTAAATGTGAAGGGAGAGATAGAAATGTTTTTAGATGTTAGTAGCAGTCGTTATCAAACACTAATTCGAACGTATTTTAATGATGAACCCAACTTAGCTGAACAGATATTCAAACTTGCTCCAACAGCGGCAGAATTTCGACAGCTTAGTACCAGGGAAATTACATATTTAAAGAATTTGTCAACTGAGAAAATGGGGCGGTTTCTGGATGCAGTTCAAATTGGTGAGTTCATCGTGAAAAGCCCTCATGATTTATATGGTCATGCATATTCAAGCACATTAGTAGGTCAAGCCTTACTTGAAGAATACGCTGGTGATCAACAGGAAAGCGTCACAATATTGTGTACTGATGTTCACAATGAAATCATAGCAAAGCAACGGCTATTTATCGGTGGTCAAAGCCAATGTAGTTTGTTTCCTGATCAAATTTTTAGATATGCTATAAAGAATTGTGCTACCGGAGTTATTGTAGTTCATAATCATCCTAGTGGGAGTATTGAACCATCTGATAATGATTTGCAAATGTGTCGTAGAATAGATCAAGCGGGGAATACAATTGGTATTCATTTACTTGATTTTTTAATTGTTGGTAGTGAAAGCTACTACAGTTGGCGTGAAGACGCATTAGATCTTTAAATATCTTTAAATATTAAAAAAATCCTGTCCTTTTGTTAATGAGTGTAGTATATTGTGACTGTTAATCTTCGGGATAGCTATGGTATAATACTGCTGTTCTACTTGAAATCAAATGAAACCTAAAAATGAAGGGACGACATAGATTGCCATTAGGAATTGGAACCAAAAATATTGGTATTGACTTAGGAACTGCCAATACAATTGTTTACATTGAAGGTAAAGGAATCGTTTTACGAGAACCTTCTGTAGTTGCTCGTAATAAAAAATCTGGCGAAGTGATCTCTGTTGGTGAAGCCGCCCGTGATATGATTGGACGGACACCTGCTAGTATCGTTGCTATTCGGCCAATGAAAGATGGAGTTATTGCAGATTACGATACAACTGTTGCAATGATGAAGTATTACATGAACAAGGCACTTGGCGGAAATGCTGGGAAACCTTATGTAATGGTTTGTGTACCAAGCGGAATCACAGAAGTTGAAAAGCGTGCTGTAATTGACGCTACTCGTGTTGCAGGGGCTCGCGATGCTTATGTAATTGAAGAACCATTTGCTGCTGCAATTGGTGCTGGTCTTCCTGTTATGGATCCAACTGGAAGTATGGTAGTTGATATTGGTGGTGGTACTACAGACGTGGCTACCATCTCTTTGGGCGGAATTGTTTCTAGTCGCTCTATTCGAATGGCCGGAGATAAGATGAATGATGCTATTATTCAATTCATTCGTCAACACAAAAACTTGCTTATTGGTGAACGGACTGCTGAAAAACTAAAGTGGGATATTGGATCTGCATCTCCTGAAGCTGCTAAAGATATGGAAAGCGCGGAAGTTCGTGGTCGTGATCTGGTAACAGGATTACCAAAGACAATGCAGGTTTCCGCTGAAGAATTATCTGGTGCATTGCAGGATGTTGTTGCTGCGATTATTGATGCAATTAAATCAACATTAGAAGAGACTTCTCCTGAAATTGCTGCGGATGTAATTGACCATGGAATTGTCTTAACTGGTGGTGGTTCATTATTAAAGCACTTGCCAGATGTTATTGCTGATGCTACAAAGGTTCCAGTATTTATTGCTAATGATCCATTAGATTGTGTAGCAATTGGTACTGGTGAATCTTTGAAGAGTATCGATGTAATGAAGAAAAAATAATAACTCATAGAAAACCAATTGAGATGTTATAAGATGGGCGGAGCGAGTCGCAAAACGATGTGTTTTGCCGAGCTCCGCTTCTCTTTTCTTAATTGGGAGGGGGATTCTTAGAATGCGTAAGTTTTTTTCCAACCGACGACTTGTTTTTATTGTTGTAGTGCTAGTGGTCGCGTTTGGTTTGATGGGCGGATCAGTTGCACTTCGGAATCGACGGCAAACACCACCGATAGTGCAACAATTCGGCAATGACATTGTCGGTATGGTAGGCAGTGTAGTGGCCTATCCAGTGAATGCAGCTCAAAATGGTGTGAGTTCATTTTCTGACTTATTAAATACCTATTCGGAAAATCAAAAATTAAAACAACAGGTTTCTGAATTAGCACAAGACAAGGTTCGCAATCAAACATTGTCAAAGGAGAATCGTGAATTAAAGGCTGAATTAAAGGTCAAAAAATCAATGACTGATTATTCCACCATTAGTGCTGCTGTTATGTCACGAACTCCATCATCTTGGCAAAAACAATTGATTATTAATAAAGGTCAAACTAGTGGGATTAAGAAAAATATGCCTGTAATGTCTGCTGGCGGTTTAATTGGACGGGTTATTGAAGTCAATAAAACTAATAGTAAAGTAGAATTATTAAGTAACACTGGAGAATCTGCTAACCGGTTTGCCATTCAAATTAAAGGAGAAGATGGCAAGACTGTCAACGGAATTATTACGGACTATGACTCTGAAACTAATAGTTTAGTGATGGGACAAGTTACTTCAAAAGCTAAAATTAAAAAGGGCACCAAGGTTACAACTAGTGGTATGGGAGGCGTAACTCCTAAGGGGTTATACGTTGGTAAAGTTTCACGAGTTGGTAAAGATGATTATGGCCTTGCTCAAAAAATCTACATTAAGCCCGCAGCTAATTTTAATGACGTTAATATTGTGACGGTTGCAGAATTGGATTCATAGGAGGAAATAAATGTATCGTTTATCTCGAATTAGATTTTTATTTCCGATTGGATTATTTATCGCTTTCTTTTTAGATGGATCATTCAGCAAGGTATTTGCTAATCAATTTTTTTCATTTCCATACACGATGGTAAGCCAATTAGTCCTTTTATGGTTAGTATTAGCCTATTTCTTTGAAGCTGATATTAAAATTCCGTTATACGGATTTGCAGTAATTGTTGGAGCATTGACGGACTTGTACTATGCTGGAGTTTTCGGATTATTTATTGTTTTGTATCCTTTAATGGTATGGGTTACTAAAACTTTGGCTGGACTGTTTAACGAAAACTTTTTCAACACAATGATTATTTTCTTTATTGATGTTTGTGTATTCCAATTATTAAATTATTGGGCATATTTAATTATTGGGATTGCTCATGTTAATTTTGGGAGTTTCTTGTTATATACATTAGCTCCAACATTGGCTTTAAACTTAGTTTATTTTGTCCTGCTATATTGGCCGATCAATACTTTATTTACTAAGGCACTTTCCAAAAAACGATCCTAATAGTTTTATGAGAGTTTTTTAATTTAAGTATTGACTTTCATAATTTACACGGTTATGATACTTATAATAAAAAAAGACGAAGATCAGAATAGTAAAGCAATTAATCTTTTACAGAAAGTTTCTAGTGATGAGAAGAGATACTGATTAATGCTTGAATCACAACTGTGAGTTGATTACTGGACAAAAGGTAATCCGGGGAAGCCCGTTATAGCGCGGAGTTTATTTATGAACTTACTGAGGTTGGATTCGTGAGGGTCCAACACTAATGAGGTGGAACCGCTGAAAAGCCCTCTAACTATTGTTGAATAGTTAGAGGGCTTTTTAAGTTCTGGTAGAGGATAAACTTATTGAGGTAGTTAGTGTGAACTAACTATAAATTGGGGTGGAAACACGGTAAAGCGTCCCCTTGGATTAATTTCCGAGGGGACGCTTTATGTATCTAAAACATAGAAAGGGGAATCTTCAATGTCTTTACACTACATTACACAAATTTTACCATCACTTTTTCAAGGAGCCGGAATGACGTTAGAATTATTTTTCCTAACACTCATTGGTTCATTACCACTAGGAATTATTTGTAGTTTAGGGTTAGTTTCAAAAATTAAACCTTTAAAATGGTTCCTTGAATTTTATGTTTGGTTGATGCGTGGAACACCATTATTATTACAATTAATTTTTGTTTTTTATGGTTTACCAATTATCGGAATTGTTTTTCAACGATTTGATGCCGCATTAATTGCATTTATTTTAAACTATGCTGCTTACTTTGCTGAAATTTTCCGTGGTGGACTTCAATCAATTGATGAAGGTCAATACGAAGGTGCCCGGGTATTAGGCTTGAGTTATTGGCAGACGGTTCGCAAAATTGTCATTCCGCAGGTCGTTAAAATCGTTATTCCATCTATTGGGAACGAAGTAGTTAATCTGGTAAAGGATTCCTCATTAGTTTACGTAATTGGATTAGGAGACCTTCTTCGGGCAGGTAATGTTGCAACATCACGCGATGTTACTTTAGTTCCATTGCTGTTAGTTGGGGTTATCTACTTAATCATGGTGGGAATTTGTACTTATATCCTTCACAAAGTTGAAAAACGTTATTCTTATTACAAGTAGTTAGGAGGGTTAATCAATGTTAGAAGTAAAAAATTTGAAAAAAAGTTTTGACGGTCGCCCAATCTTAGATGATATTAGTTTTAACGTTAAAGATGGTGAAATATTAACAATTGTTGGCCCATCTGGAGCAGGTAAAACGACCCTTCTACGATGCATTACTGGATTAGAATCAGCTGATTCGGGTGACTTTCTGATTGACGGTCAACAATTTAATCCCCAAGATTTAGAAAGCTCTGAAGCTGTAATGGGGGTAGTTTTCCAAGACTTTAATCTATTTCCACATTTATCGGTTTTAGAAAATCTAACGTTAGCTCCAACAATGGTTCTTAAACAAGACCCCAAAATTGCGGAAGAGAGAGCATTGGATTTATTGGCGCAATTAGGTTTAAAAAATAAAGAACATCTTTATCCATACCAATTGTCAGGTGGACAAAAACAACGAGTAGCGATTGCTAGAGCTCTGGCAATGAAGCCTAAGATTTTATGTTATGACGAACCCACCAGTGCTTTGGATCCTAATTTACGTGATGAAGTTGCAAAGCTCATTCTTTCTTTGAAAGAACAAGGGGTTACTCAGTTGGTAGTTACTCACGACATGGAATTTGCTAAGAAAATTGCTGATAATATGTTAACCGTAAAAGCATTAGATCAACGAAATTGATGACGAAGGAAGGAAACGTGCTTATGAAAAGGGTAAAAGGATGGCTGTTAATGTTGTGCATCATTTTGCCAACGCTTCTTTTGGCTGGGTGCCAAAGCGTTACATATCGTGCTGCACACCAAGATACGTGGGGACGTATTCAGCGACGGCATAAGGTTATTATTGGCCTTGATGATAGTTTTGTACCCATGGGCTTTCGTCAAAAAAATGGGAAACTCGTTGGTTACGATATTGACCTAGCTCGTGCTGTTTTTAAGCAGTATGGGATTAAAGTTGATTTTCAAACGATTGATTGGTCGATGAAAGAAACTGAATTAAAAAATGGCACTATTGATTTGCTTTGGAATGGATATTCGGTTACCCCGCAACGTCAGAAGAAGGTTGCGTTCAGCCGTGTTTATCTTCTAAACAAGCAGATTTTGGTAACCAAGAAAAAGGATAACATTCAAAATTTCCAAGACATGGCTGGTAAAACATTAGGTGTTCAAAATGGTTCCACAGGAATGACGATGCTGGACGAGTATCCTAAATTATTAAAAGATCGGATTAAAAATCACAAGGCAGTATTGTATGATACATTTCCCAATGCTTTTATTGATTTAAATGCTAATCGGATTCAAGGTATTTTAATGGATGAAGTTTATGCTAACTACTATATTCAACATCAAGCAAACAAGGATGCTTATGCAACATATAGTAGTTCTAAAATGCCAGCGGATAAGTTTGCAGTTGGAATGCGTAAGGGTGACAAGACACTCCGTCGAAAAGTTAACCAAGGTTTAGGTCATTTGCAAAAAACAGGTGAATTACGAAAGATTAACCAAAAATGGTTTGGAACTAATAGTAATTATCTTGGACCAAACAATTAATATGGAAGATGACGGATAGAAAGAATAACAATGGTCAGATAATGAGGCCCCAGTGTACTGATAACAGCACGCTGGGGCTTCCTGTTATTTTGAAGTTGGCAAAAACTTTGATATAGCTGTTTCTTGTATTTTGATTTAAAAATGCGTATGATATTTCATACATTGATTAATAGAGAAAAGGGGATAAGGAATGCAAATTAGTTTAGCACGAGGTGTAAGGTTACATATTATCCCTACTGATAAATATACGACAACCCGGATTTTAATTAGTTTTGCTACAAAGCAAACCAAGCAAAACAGTGCTGTGCGGAACTTGCTAGTTAACTTATTAATAAATGGAATGCAAAAATACCCTGACCAAACTGCAGTTGCACGTCGGTTATCTGAAATGTATGGTGCTGAGTTAGATGGGTATGTAACAAGAATTGGTACTGTTCATAATTTAAGAATTAGTTTAAACATCGTTAATGACAATGTGCTTCAACACCATCTATCTAATGATGCCGTTCACTTCTTGCATGATTTATTATTTCATCCATTGATGAAAGGTGGAGTGCTCTCACCACAGAGTTGGCAACTTCAAAATAAAAATTTGATAGCAACGTTACAATCGTGGAATGATGATAGGCAATATTTAGCAGCTAAGCGTCTACTTCAGCTTTATTTTGCACATGATTCGATTATGCAAATGCCAAGTGTGGGAACTGTGGAGGCACTGACCAGTATTTCTCCAGATCAGTTGCATGAGGCGTATTGTTCAATGATTGCAAACGATCAAATTGACATTATCGTTGTGGGGAACGTTGATGAACCGCATTACCAGAAATTATTTGAAGAATGGGAATTTAGTGATCGTGATCAGAATTTGAGTAGGAATATTTTTTATCAACAGGGTCTTAAAAATGAGATTGCGGATGATTATGATTTTGATGATATTCAGCAATCTAAGTTAGATCTCGCTTACCGACTGCCAATTTATTTTTCAGATAAAGAATATTATCCTGCTTTAGTGATGGATGGTTTATTTGGGGCCAGTCCATATTCGTTATTGTTCACAAATGTTAGGGAGAAAGCTAGCTTAGCATATTATGCTTCGAGTGGATATCGCCCGTTTAATGGCTATGCCTTTGTTCAATCCGGAATTAATAGTCAAGATCGTGATAAGGCACAACAGCTTATTCAACATCAATTAATGACGATACAAGATGGGAAAATTAATGAGCGGCAATTGGACAGAGTAAAAAAGAATATTATTAATGGCTATTTATTAGGACAGGACAACCCTGCGCGGTTAGTGGAGCGTGAACTAGTTAGTGCCTTGATGAATCGGCAACTTGATAATAACGAGATTATGCAAATAGAAGATGTTAATATTTCTGAAATTGTTAATGTGGCTCAGCAAATGAAATTACAGGCGGTTTATTTTCTAGATGGGAGATAAAAAATAGTGGAGAAGAGGATATACCAGCAGTTTAATCAAACTGTATATCATCAAAAATTAAATAATGGCATGGACGTGACCTTAATTCCACGGCAAGAATTTAAAAAAGCTTATGGAATTTTAACAACTAATTATGGTTCGGTAGATAACCGTTTTTTTACTAAAGGATCCACTCAAATCACTAAAGTACCGGATGGAATTGCTCATTTTTTAGAACATAAGATGTTTGAAAAAGCTGATCATGATGCATTTGATATTTTTGGTGAGCAGGGAGCTGATGCAAATGCCTTTACTAGTTATACGCAAACAAGTTATCAGTTCTCAGGTACCACAAATATTCAAAAAAACGTACGAACATTGTTAGATTTTGTTCAATCACCATATTTTTCAGTGGCCGGTGTTCGGAAAGAGCAAGGAATCATTGGTCAAGAAATAAAAATGTATAATGACAACCCTGATTCACGATTATATACAGGAACCATTGCGACTTTATATCCAAATGATCCAATGCATATCGACATTGCAGGAACCATTGAAAGCATTGGGGAGATTACCCCAGAACTTCTAATGAAGTGTTATAAAACATTCTATCAACCTAATAATTTGAAATTAGTGGTGGTTGGTAATATTGATCCTGAAACAACGTTGAATTCAATTGTGGATGAAGAACAATTGCATCGTGGAGAATTTGAAGAATTTCAACGTGGTGAGATAATTAGCCAACCAAATGGCAAAGATGTGATCAAGACTGGTAAAGAAGTGATGCCGATTACCAGGCCGAAGGCGATGATCGGAATTAGGGGATTGAGAGTCTTTGATAATCATGAAGATCGATTAAAATACAAACTTGCTTGTGAATTAATGTTGGAAATGTTGCTGGATGATACTACAGAAAATTATTTGCAATTATATAATGCAGGATTAATCGATGATTCGTTCAGTTTTAGTTTTGAAATGGAACGTGGCTTTCATTTTGCTACAATTAGTTCTGACACCGATGAACCGGAACAGTTATTTGAAGAAATTCAAAAAATTTTGTTGACGGGAATTGATAAACTGGAAAATATGACGGACGAGTTCATAAACACTAAACGTGGTGCATTAGGTCGATTAATCATGAGTCTTAATTCTCCAGAAGCAATTGCTAATCGCTATTCATCATCTTTGTTTGGCTCGATCAATATTTTTGATGAAATTGAAATTTTACGTTCTATTACAATGGAAGATTTATATGCGGCCTATCAACATTTTATTGCTCCGTTTAGATTAACTGAATTTATGATTCAACCAACTTAATATGTAAGAGATTCTTAGGATTTGAAAGAGCGTAAATATGCTATACTAGTTTTTGGTTTAAATAATGAAGAGTGAGGGACTTTACAATGAGTGAAGAACAAGACAAACAGCTCAATATTGGAAAAAAATTAAAGGATGCTCGTGTTGCGAATGGTTTGACTTTAGATGACCTCCAACAGGCAACCAAGATTCAAAAAAGATATTTAATTGCAATTGAGGATGAAAAATTTGATGAATTACCTGGCGACTTTTATGTGCGTGCATTCATCAAACAGTATGCAAATACGGTTGGCTTAAATGGCAATGAATTGCTTCAAGAATATGATGACTATTTGCCAAAAACTAAAACAGAAGATTATTCAGAACACCTGAATCAAGCGGTTGAAACCCGACGAGATGGTGCAAAGAGAACGACAGCAGCTGATCGAATTGATGGTATCAGACGCTATTTACCAACCATTATTATCAGTTTGATCGTCATTATTGTTTTAGCTGCCATTTGGGTAACAGCCATTGCTCGAAATCATAAAGATTCTTCGAAAATTGATAGCAGCTCAGTCTCTGTTTCAGGTGAGTCAAGTAAAAAGAAGGCATCTTCAAGTTCGAAGAAAAAGACTAAACAAAATAATAAACTTAAGTTTACTGAATCTTCTCGTAATGCCAATACAGTAGCTTATCGGACTAGCAAGCCACTCAGTAAAAACACCAATTTACAGATTTCTACAACTGGATCATCAACTAATAGTGTGAATGTTGATGGTAGAAACCGTTTAAATCAAACAATGGTTGCTAATGATAAGAAAACTGTTGTCTTAGCTAAGAACGCTAACACTGTTACTATTCGAGTAAGTAATGCTCGGGTAACCAAGATTAAAATTGGTAATCAGACGTTAGATTTCACTGACAACAACCGTTACCCAGCAACACGTGTAATCACAATCACGTTTGGTGGACCTACCACAAGTTCAAGTAGTTCAAGTTCAAGCAACACCACTCGTACTACTAGTCAAAACTCTACCAGTAATGTTCAAAACAATCGGACGGTACAAAACAGAAATAGTCAAGTGACTACTAATAACAGCAGCGTTAATAACCAAAGAACTGCTAATAATGGAAACCAAGCCAATAATCGGCAGTAAAGTTATGGAGGATTTACTTTGAATTTACCTAATAAACTCACAATTGTGAGACTTATCATTATTCCGTTTTTCTTAATTTTGATGGTTGTACCATTTGGTTGGGGAAGTGTTAGTTTCTGGGGTGCTACAGTACCTGTTGCCCAATTAATAGCCACAATTTTATTTATTGCCGCTACCATTACGGACAATTTAGATGGTCGAATTGCCAGAAAGAATCATTTAGTTACTAATTTTGGTAAATTTACTGATCCATTAGCAGATAAAATTTTAGTAATGACGGCTTTTATTGTTTTGACTGCAAGTCATGATGTTCCTGCATGGGTAACCAGTATTATCATTTGGCGAGAATTAGCAGTTACTGGGTTACGATTACTAATTGTTGAACAAAATGGTCAAGTTTTGGCTGCCAAAATGCCTGGTAAGATTAAAACAACGACGCAATTTATTGCCATCATTTTCTTGCTATTACATAATGCTATTTTTGCAATCTGGAATATTCCATTTGGGCAAATTATGTTGTACATCTGTTTATTCTTCACTGTTTATTCTGGAGCAGATTACTTTATTCAGGGAAAAGGAGTATTCTCCGACGGCTTCAAATAGAAAAAAGACTGTTGAAATAATTAATTTATTTCACAGTTTTTTTTCGTCTTTAGATAATAAGGAGGTTATTTATGGATGCAGAGATTATTTCCGTTGGGACGGAAATTATTTTAGGACAAATTACTAATACCAATGCCAGATATTTAGCAGATCAGCTTCGTCAATTAGACATCAAAAGTCATTGGCAGACCTCTGTTGATGATCACCCTTCCAGAATTATTGAAGCGATTAAGCAGGCTGAGAAAAGGGCTCATTTAATCTTTATTTGTGGAGGCCTAGGGCCAACTGATGATGACGTCACGATGTCCAGTGTTGCTTCGGCATTAGACACAGAATTAGAATTAGACCAGGATTATTGGATTAAGCTTCAAAACGATTTTGCAAAACGGCAAGTTGATTTAGCACCGGAAAATATAAGACAGGCATATTATTTGAAAGGCAGGGAACCATTAAGCAATCCTGTTGGGCTAGCGTTAGGGGCAATTATTACTCAAGGTCATCATACCTTCGTTGTTCTGCCAGGGCCTCCTCGAGAATTTAAGGCTATGGTTAGTAATAGCTTGATACCAAAACTGCGACAACGGACAAATGGTCGGACAATAATGAGTGCCAATCTACATTTTGTTGGTTACCCAGAGTCCTCATTAATGGATGATATCAATCATCTGTTAGAGCCTTATCCAGAAATAATTGCAACTTCTTATGTACAACCTGATGAAACACAAGTTCGCTTAACTGTGTATGATTTAGCAGAGGAACATGCTCAGAAGATTATTAACAAAGCTAGCTCAGTAATTATTGAAAAATTAGGACAATATTATTTTGGAACCGGTGAGAATATAACGTTAGCTGGAGAAGTGGTGCAAAGACTGGCCAGTTATCATTACACAATTTCGGCGGCGGAAAGCTTAACTGGTGGATTATTCCAAGCAACATTGTGTTCGGTTCCAGGGGCATCGCGTGTTTTTGAGGGAGGCTTTGTAACATATGCCACTCAAATGAAGACACAACTACTAGGAATCCCCAGTGAGTTTATTGAACAATATGGGGTAGTAAGTGGTGAAGTAGCAGGTGCTATGGCTAAAATGTCCGCTGAAAAAACTGGAGCAAACATTGGTATAGGATTTACAGGAGTGGCAGGACCTGATACTTTAGATGGTCATCAAGTAGGCGAGGTTTGGGTTGGCATTCAATATGATGGTCAACTTATAAAGCGCCAGTTACACTTATCAAAAAAAATGGGTCGAGAAGCGATTCGTCGGCAAAGTGTACAATTGGGCTTATTAATGCTTCTTCATTTATTATTGAATAAAACAGAATAATTCGAACATTGGTTCGACTTTTCCTTGTTTTTTGTAAAAAAACTGATATGATTAAATCAGGTTCCTGATAAGGAGGAAAAAAATGGCTGATCAAAGAAAAGCTGCATTGGATAATGCACTTAAGAAGATTGAAAAGAACTTTGGAAAGGGTTCAATCATGCGGATGGGTGATGCAGCTGATACTCAAATTGCTACAATTTCTAGTGGATCATTAGCAATTGATGAAGCATTAGGTGTTGGTGGTTATCCCCGCGGACGAATAATTGAAATGTATGGTCCAGAAAGTTCTGGTAAAACTACAGTTGCCCTTCATGCTGTAGCAGAAGTACAAAAACAGGGTGGTACAGCTGCATACATTGATGCAGAAAATGCTCTTGACCCGCAATATGCTGAAGCGCTGGGTGTTGATATAGATAATTTACTTCTTTCACAACCAGACACTGGTGAGCAAGGTTTGGAAATTGCGGATGCCTTAATAGCCAGTGGTGCAGTTGACATCGTCGTCGTAGATTCAGTTGCGGCATTAGTTCCACGAGCAGAAATTGAAGGTGAAATGGGTGATACTCATGTGGGTCTTCAAGCTAGATTAATGTCACAAGCTTTACGAAAGCTTTCTGGTGAAATTAATAAAACTAAGACCATTGCAATCTTCATTAACCAAATTCGGGAAAAAGTCGGCGTAATGTTTGGCAATCCTGAAACTACACCAGGTGGGCGTGCATTAAAATTCTATTCTACAATTAGAATGGAAATTCGCCGTGGTGAACAACTTAAAAATGGTACAGATGTGATTGGTAACCGTGCGAAGATTAAAGTTGTCAAAAATAAGGTAGCTCCACCTTTTAAACGTGCAGAAGTTGATATTATGTATGGTACTGGTATTTCAAAGACCGGTGAATTACTTGATATGGCTGTTGATAAAGATCTCGTTAAGAAGAGTGGTGCTTGGTACTCTTATGGATCTGATAGAATTGGTCAAGGTCGTGAGAATGCCAAGAAATGGCTAGAGGATCATCCCGAACAAATGCAAGTCTTAATGACGAAAGTACGGGAAGCCTATAACATGCCAGTTAGCGAAGAAGAGAAGGCAAAAGCTAATGGTGATGATAGGTTTAGCCAACAAGAAACGATTGAAGAAGCCTCAAAAAAATAAATAAAATAGCAGAATTAGTTAAAGCCCTTTGACCAATTCTGCTTTTATATATGATGCATTATCCATTTATTGACACCATTTGAAACAACGATTAAAATTAACTTTGTACGTGTTTTTACACGTTATTCAATTTTAATTGATGAATTTCACAACTCAATAGTTGATTTGGAGGTGTCATAATGGAAATTATAATGACAGCCGTCATCGCTATTGTTGCTTGTGTTTTTGGTTATGTAATCCGCAAAATGATCGTTGAAAAACAAGTTGCGGAAGCCAAAAATAATGCTAAGGAAATTATTTTATCTGCCAAAAAAGAAGCGGCCACTTCTAAAAAAGAAGCCATTTTGGAGGCTAAGGAAGAAAGTCACCGTTATCGTGAAGGCGTAGAAAAAGATCTACAAGATCGTCGTCAAGATGTTCAAAAACAAGAAGAACGCTTGATTCAACGAGAAAATACTTTAGATCGCAAGGATAGTGCCTTAGAAGATCGTGAAAACGTAATTAGTTCGCGTGAATCGAAATTAGATGAAAAACGGGAACAAGTACAAAAAGATCATGAACAAGTAGCAAATTTAATTAAGCAACAACAACAAAAATTACAAGAAGTTGCTGGATTAACAAAGGATCAAGGGAAAAAGCTCTTGTTGGACCAGTTAAAGGATGAACTGGCATCTGAACGAGATAAGATGATTCGAGAAAGCGAAGAAGACGCGCAGTTAACTGCAGAGAAAAAGGCAAAGAATTTAATTGTGAATGCCATTCAACGGAGTGGCGCTGATATGGTATCGGAAGCAACCGTTTCAGTAGTGAACTTGCCAAATGATGATATGAAAGGACGAATTATTGGCCGAGAAGGTCGTAATATTCGAACCTTAGAAACACTAACTGGGATTGATTTAATTATTGATGATACTCCAGAAGCTGTTGTATTAAGTGGATTTGATCCTGTACGTCGTGAAATTGCCAAGATGGCTTTGGAACGCTTAATTCAAGATGGACGAATTCATCCGGCAAGAATTGAAGAAGCCGTGGAAAAGGCTCGGCAAGACATGGATGCTCAACTACGAGAAGTTGGGGAAGAAACGATCTTTGACCTAGGGATTCATAGTATGCATCCTGATTTGATTAAAACAATTGGTCGAATGAAATATCGAACTAGTTACGGCCAAAATGTATTACAACATTCCATTGAAGTTGCTAAATTGACGGAAATCATGGCTGCCGAACTTGGTGAGGATACAGTGTTGGCTAAACGTGCAGGACTGTTACATGACATTGGTAAAGCAATTGATCATGAAGTTGATGGATCACACGTTGAACTAGGAGTCGAATTAACCCGAAAGTATAAGGAAAACCCTGTTGTAATTAATACAATTGCTTCTCACCATGGGGATGTGCCTGCTACTTCCACCATCGCGGTACTTGTCCAGGCTGCAGATGCAATTTCAGGAGCTCGACCAGGAGCACGGAGTGAGTCATTAGAAGAATACATCCAACGTTTGAAGCAGCTGGAAGACATTGCTAATCAGCATCGTGGTGTTGATCATAGTTATGCAATTCAAGCAGGACGTGAAGTGCGGGTCATTGTAAAGCCAAATAAAGTATCAGATAATCAAGCGGCTGCATTATCACATGACATTAAGCATGAAATTGAGGACCAATTAGAATATCCGGGACACATTAAAGTCACGGTAATTCGTGAAGTGCGGGCCATTGATTATGCTAAATAAAAAACAGGGCTGGGTGTGATTCCCGGTCCTTTTCATTACAGATTGAACAACTTATTTTCAACATGAAACTAATTTTGTAAAGGATAATGAGGTGACTTGCGTGGCAAAGAAATTAACTCCAATGATGGAACAGTATCAAAAAGTAAAAGATCAATATCCAGATGCTTTTTTGTTTTATAGATTAGGTGATTTTTATGAACTATTTAATGATGATGCTGTTAATGGAGCTCAGTTACTAGAACTTACTTTAACCAGCCGTAGCCACAGTGCTAAAAATCCTATTCCAATGTGTGGTGTACCACATCGCGCAGTAGAAAGTTATGTGGACATTTTAATTGACAAGGGCTATAAAGTTGCTATTTGTGAACAAATGGAAGATCCAAAGAAAGCCAAGGGGATGGTTAAAAGGGCAGTGACCCGGTTAGTCACTCCAGGGACGCAAATGGATTTGAAAGGTGACCAGGCGCAAACAAATAACTATCTTTCTGCGATCTATATTAATGATCAAACATTTAGTTTAGCTTATACAGACCTCTCTACTGGTGAATTAAAAACAACTACTTTTCAAAGTGAGGAAACATTAATTAACGAGCTGATTAATTTGCAAACCCGTGAAGTGGTTCATTTAGAGAAGTTACCAGCTTCATTGATTGATCAGTTGCAAAAGCGCAATATTTTGATTTCGAGTCAACCTGAAATATCTAAAGAATCTGAAGTCAGTTATTTAATACAAAATTTAGATGATAAAAATCAGAAACACGTCGTAGCTATTCTGGTTTCTTACTTATTAACAACTCAAAAACGATCTTTAGCGCATTTACAGATTGCCCAGGCTTATCAACCTAATTCTTTCATGAAGATAGATCATTATTCTAAAACTAATTTGGAATTAATGACTAATATGAGGAGTGGTAAGCGGCAAGGAACACTGGTCTGGTTATTAGACGAGACCAAGACAGCAATGGGTAGCCGGCTATTAAAGCGCTGGCTGGATCGTCCGCTGATTAATCAAGAACAAATTATTGAACGACAAGACAAGGTTCAGGTATTGCTGGATAATTATTTTGAGCGTAAGAATCTTCAAGAAGAATTAATTAAAGTATATGATTTGGAACGACTAGCTGGTCGGGTAGCATATGGTAACGTCAATGGACGAGACCTCATCCAATTAAAAACGTCACTACAACAAGTTCCCAAAATAAAGTATGTACTAGAAACAATGGATTCACCAGTGCTGGACGAATTGGTTAACAAGATGGATCCACTTGAAGACATTGCCAATTTAATTGATCAGGCAATTGTTGATGATCCACCGATTTCTGTAACTGAGGGTGGAGTCATTAAAGATCATTATAATGACCAACTCGACCAATATCGTGATGCCATGAATAATGGTAAACAGTGGATTGCGGACCTACAACAAAAAGAACGTGAAACCACTGGTATTAATAATCTTAAGATTGGTTATAACCATGTTTTTGGTTACTATATTGAAGTTACTAAGGTTAACTTAGATAAACTGCCTGAGGGCCGTTATGAACGCAAACAAACTTTAACCAATGCCGAGCGTTTCTCTACACCTGAATTGAAAGAAAAAGAAGCGTTAATACTGGGGTCTCAAGAAAAGTCCACCTCATTAGAATATGACTTATTTGTGGATGTTCGAGAGAAAGTTAAAGCAGCAATTGAGCGGTTACAAACATTAGCCAGTGCTTTGTCTGAATTAGATGTTCTCCAAAGTTTTGCAGTGGTTTCTGAGGATTACCATTTTGTTCGACCTCAACTGAATCATGATCATCAGTTAATGATCAAAAATGGACGGCATCCAGTGGTTGAAAAATTTATGGGACACCAGGAATATGTTCCTAATGATGTCAAAATGGGAAAAGATACAGATATTTTATTGATTACTGGACCAAATATGTCGGGGAAAAGTACATACATGCGTCAACTAGCGCTATCAGCTGTAATGACCCAAATTGGTTGCTTTATTCCTGCAGATAAGGCTAATATGCCGATCTTTGATCAAATTTTTACCAGAATTGGTGCAGCGGATGACTTGGTTTCTGGCGAAAGTACCTTTATGGTTGAAATGATGGAAGCAAATAATGCACTGATGCATGCAACGCCAAATAGTCTGATTCTGTTTGATGAGATTGGCCGGGGAACTGCAACTTACGATGGGATGGCACTTGCTCAAGCAATTATTGAATATGTGCACAATAATGTTCACGCCAAAACATTGTTTTCAACACACTATCATGAGTTAACTTCATTAGATGAGCAGTTGCATAAATTACACAATGTTCACGTTGGAGCAACTGAAAAAAATGGTGAACTGATATTCTTGCATAAGGTTACATCAGGTCCGGCAGATAAGTCTTATGGAATTCACGTTGCTAAGCTGGCAGGAATGCCACAACAGTTACTGACACGGGCTAATCAGATCCTTAATCAACTGGAAGGGCAACATGAAAATGACCATGTAGCCGGTCAAAATCAACAAGACAAAGTTGTTACAACAGTTAATGAAAAACCATCTGAGAGCACTGAAGAGGTTAACGAATTACCAGAAGAGAAAAATGGACAGTTAGAATTATTCCCTACAGATTCACAGCCACAGCTTTCAAAGAAGGATGTTCAATTGCTGAAACAGATTAAAGATTTGAGCTTGATGGGAATGACACCAATGGATGTAATGAACAAAGTTTATGAGTGGCAGCAAAAACTAAAATAGGGGGATTAAACTTGGGTAAAATTCATGAATTAGATAATGTCTTAGCAAATCAGATTGCTGCTGGTGAGGTAATTGAACGACCAGCCTCAATTATTAAGGAACTTGTCGAAAACTCATTAGATGCTCGTAGCAAACGGATTGATATCATTGTTACAAAAGCGGGACTTGGAGAATTGCGGGTTATTGATGATGGAATTGGAATTGCTGAAGATGATGTTAAAGAAGCATTTAAACGGCATGCCACCAGTAAGATCAATACTCGACAAGATCTATTCCGAGTCCAAACAATGGGCTTTCGAGGTGAAGCTTTACCCAGTATTGCTTCAGTAGCGGATGTTTTAATGACCACTTCAACAGGTGGTGATGCTGGTACAATGATACATTTGCATGGTGGGAAAATGACGGATTTTGCTCCAGCACCGGCTCGCCGAGGAACAGATGTTACTGTTAAGGAATTATTTTTCAATACACCAGCACGTCTAAAATATTTAAAATCACCACATACAGAATTAAGCCGCATGGTAGATATCATTGATCGATTAGCACTGGCAAATCCTGATGTTGCAATATCTTTTACTCATGATGGTAAAGAATTGTTTCGTTCGGCTGGTAATGGGAACCTTCAGCAAGTCATTGCTGCTATCTATGGTGTTAAGGCAGGGCGTAAAATGCTACGAATTCAGGGTGAAGACAATGATTTTCAAATAAGCGGATATGTCTCTTTACCTGAATTAACACGGGCTAGTCGCCAATACATGACCATTACCATTAATCATCGTTATGTAAGAAATTACCAATTGTCTAAGGCGATTATTGATGGATATGGTTCAAAGTTAATGGTGGGACGTTATCCGATTGTAGTAATTAACATTGGCTTGGATCCGTTATTAGTTGATGTTAATGTTCATCCAGCTAAACGTGAAGTAAGGTTAAGTAAAGAACCACAACTATCGTTATTAATTAGTGATACTATTCGTCGCGAAATCGCTAAGCAAAACCTGATTCCGGATGTGGGTGACAAAGCGGATCAATTAATTGTGCCTAATTCCATTAATAATGTTCATGATACGCAACAATCATATCGGCCAAAACATTATTCTGATCAGGTTAAACAGAACTTTGTACCAGATAATAATATTAATCCAGCTTCTGCGGGAGGTAGCGATAGTGCTGTCGATGATCCAATTATTGTTCATAATCTTCAAGAATTAAATGAAAAATCAATGAAAGAATTTGATAACCGTTATCGGAATGAGCAGGTGCAAACGTTCGATAATGATGGTGTTGATACTGAAATCGTGAATAAGACCAAAGATGGTCAACACAGCGAAGAGCTTCAACTGGATATTGATGATAAGGCAGATGAACAAACCAAACGTTTTCCAACTTTACAATATATTGGTCAGCTCCAGGGAACGTTTCTGCTTGCCCAAGCCTCAGATGGCCTATATATAGTTGATCAGCATGCAGCACAAGAACGAGTTAATTATGAACGATTTAGAAAAGAAATTGGTAATGTTTCAGATGATCAGCAAAATTTCTTGAATCCAATTGTTTTGAATTATTCAGTTCCAGATGCATTAAAAATTAATGAACATTTAGATGTTTTAAATGATGTTGGAATTCATCTAGAACAATTTGGTCAAAATAGTTTTCTATTATCTAGCCATCCGACTTGGTTTATCGATGGTCAGGAAGAGGACACTGCCCGTGAAATGATTGATTGGGTCATTAACAATGGAAAATTAACGGTTGCTGAATTTAGAGCCAAAACGGCAATTATGATGAGTTGTAAGCGTGCCATCAAAGCTAATCATCGGCTTGATGACTTACAAGCTAAAGCATTGCTCAAGAAGCTCCCAACTTGTGAGAACCCATTTAATTGTCCTCATGGACGCCCAGTGTTAATCCATTTCACTGATACAGATTTAGAAAAATTGTTTAAACGAATTCAAGAATCACATCAACCGTTTGCAGATGATTTTGATGATCATGAATATTAAAAAAGGAGGCAAAGAATGTACGAATATTTAATTGGCAATGTTACGGATGTTCAACCTGATTACATTGTGGTTGAAGTCCAAGGGGTTGGTTATCGAGTGCAAGTAGCAAATCCATATAGCTTTGACGTTAATGAAACCCCAGCAAAAATATATATTTATCAGGCGGTTAGGGAAGATGCGATTAGCTTATTTGGTTTTCATAGCAGCGATGAAAAAAAACTATTTCAAAAGTTGCTGAATGTTTCCGGAATTGGTCCTAAAAGCGCCTTAGCCATTTTAGCCAATCCGGACCATAAGGGATTGGTTGAAGCAATTGCTAATAATAATGTGAGCTATATCACAAAATTCCCCGGTATTGGTAAGAAGACGGCTTCTCGAATTATTATTGAATTGCAGGATAAAATTGAAGCATTATTACCGACATTTAAGCTAGAGCCACAGATTTCAAATCAACCAGTTAATGATGATCAGCTGAACCCCGAATTAAAAGATGCTTTGGCAGCACTTAAGGCATTAGGATATACTGAAAAGGATGTCAAACGGACCCAAAAAGCTTTGATTAAAGAACCGTCAATGAGTACGGATCAATATTTGCGACATGGGTTGTCATTGTTGAATTAATGAAAGGAGATGGCCAGGCAATTGAGTGATCAATCAAACATTATGTCGAACCAGTCTACTGGTCATGATGAAAATGTAATCGAGACGAGCCTCCGTCCCCAAATTTTGGCTGATTATATTGGGCAAGACAAAATAAAAAAAGAACTTCAGGTCTACATAGAAGCTGCTAAATCACGAGAAGAAGCATTAGACCATGTCTTATTATATGGCCCACCAGGACTAGGGAAAACAACGTTAGCAATGGTCATTGCTCATGAAATGGGGGTTAATATTAAGACAACGAGCGGCCCTGCAATTGAAAAGCCAGGTGATTTAGTAGCTTTACTAAATGAGTTGCAAGCTGGTGATGTTTTATTTATTGATGAAATTCACCGGTTACCAAAAGTCGTAGAAGAAATGCTATATTCAGCAATGGAAGATTTTTATATTGATATCGTTGTTGGTGAAGGGCCTACTGCACATCCAGTTCATTTTCCATTGCCACCATTCACACTAATTGGTGCCACGACACGTGCTGGTGCATTATCCGCGCCACTACGAGATCGTTTTGGAATCGTGGAACACATGGCGTACTATAATGCGACAGAGTTAAATCAAATTATCATGAGGAGTTCCCGAATATTTAATGTACGAATTCAGGATTCAGGAGCACATGAATTAGCTCTTCGTTCACGAGGAACTCCTCGAATCGCCAACCGGTTGTTAAAGCGAGTTCGTGACTTTGCACAGGTTGCAAAGAAGCCTGCAATTGATCATGAGATCGTTGTCAAAGCTTTAAAGTTGCTTCAAGTCGATAATAAGGGATTAGATGAAGTCGACCGGAAAATGTTGATGACTATGATTAATTTTTATCATGGTGGTCCAGTTGGTGTCAAAACGATTGCTGCAAATATTGGAGAAGAGGTTGATACAATTGAAGAAATGTATGAACCATACCTTCTGCAAATTGGTTTTATTTCCAGAACTCCGCGTGGGCGAATGGTCACGCCCGCTGCTTATGAGCATCTCGGAATAGAGTATCATCCCCAAAAATAGGAGTTGGACATGGTAAGTACTTTTGAAATTCAACAGGTAAGTTTAACTAATAAGCACGTTAGAAGTGGCATTTTGCATACGAATAGTGGAAACATTAAAACTCCGGCTGTGATTCCATACGCAAAAAAAGGGTTAGTTAGTCCATTAACTTCAGAAGAACTGCGGCAAACTGGTTGTCAATCATTAGCAGTTAATATTTTGCCATTAAGCATTCAACCAGGGACACAGACATTGGAATCATGTGACTCAGTTGGAAGCTTCTTAAATTGGGCAGGTCCTGTTATTTCATTTGTGGATCAATTTTCCACTCTAGAGAAGGTCAAAAAAAACGCCGGGGAATTGGGTGTTCGTTATGAGGAGCCGCACTCAGGTGCTCATAAAAGAATCACTGGTAAGCAAGCTCAACAATTGCAACAAATTGGCCAAGCAGATATTCAATTACCATTGTTTCAAAATGCAGATTATTATGCACCAGTTGACGACTTAAAAACGGCGTTAAAAATAAATATACAATGGCAACAGCAAGGCGAAAGTTCGTGGGGAGTAATTGGCGGAGCAGGTTTGAAAGAGCTGCGAAAATTAAATTATCAGCAAATCGGTAGTAAAGATGGTTATCTCATAACTAATCTTCCTGATGAACAAACTGAATGGCAAAGGATCGTCCACGAAACGATCGAAATATTGCCAAACGACAAGCCACGGATGTTGGTAGCAACCAGCAATGAGCAAATTAAGCGAGCATTACTAGCAGGTGTTGATATCATTGTTACCAGCATTCCCATTGAAATGGCTCATCAAGGACAAACCTATATTAATAATCAGATTGAAAAAGTGAGTTATGAACAGTACCAAAATAGTCAGGATAAAATCAATATAACCGCTCAAAACGAAGTTAATTTATCATATTTGCACTATTTAAGTCATATCCATAGTTCAGTCGGTGACCATTTATTGGGATTGCGTAACTGGAGATGGTTAAATTCTTACTTTAACAAGGTACGAAGTGAGATTGGTATCAAGTCGTAATGTGCTCTTTGATAAATAGTGGTAATTTGTTGTAATCTTTGGTATTCTTAAAGGTGAATTATTTTTAGAAGGGATGAAGTGTTTTGGGTAGTCAAAGTATGTCAAGCATCATTTTGATTTTGTTGATGGTTGTATTCATGTATTTCTTCATGATTCGTCCACAACAAAAGCAACGGAAAGAACATCAATCTATGATGAGTAAGTTGCGTCCGGGGGACCACGTTGTAACAATTGGTCGGCTTCACGGTGTGGTTAGTGAAGTTAACGAAAAGGAAAAAACAGTGACGCTTGACTGTGAAGGTATTTACTTAACATTTGACCTTGTTGCCATTCAACGAGTGGTATCAGCTAATAAGGCCAATACAAGTAATGAAACTAAACCAGCAGATACTAAGGAAGCTCCAAAAGAAGAAGCCGCTCCTCAAGAAACCAAGGCTGAAGATAACGCTGAGGATTCTGCTGAAGATGGTGAGAATACTGATTCAGCCAAATAGTGCGAAAAGCTGGGAGCAATCCCAGCTTTTTTCTTTCAACTTCATCTTTTATTTAAAAGGAGAATAACAATGGAAATTCTAGATGAAATTTACGCAAATATCAAAAAATATCCTAAGATTATTATTCATCGACATCAACGCCCTGATCCAGATGCTTTTGGTTCGCAAGTTGGTCTTGCAGAAATAATTAAGGCATCTTTCCCTTATAAAGAGGTTTATGTAGTTGGTAAGGATTTTCCTAGTTTGAATTGGATTGGGAAAATGGATGACTTAAAATCAAATGAATTCAATGATGCGCTGGTAATTGTAGTTGATACCGCTAATGCACCGCGGATTGATGATCGGCGATTTAATAATGGTGATAAATTAATTAAAATTGATCATCACCCTAATGATGAGCCCTTTGGTGATTTAATGTGGGTTCAGCCAGAAGCATCAAGTTGTTCAGAAATGATTTATGATTTTTATCAACACTTTGCTAATGACTTGAAGTTACCCGTTAAGGCAGCTAACGCATTGTATGCTGGAATTGTTGGAGATACCGGACGTTTCCTATATCCAGCAACGACGGCCAGGACAATGTTAGTAGCAGGGGCTCTAATCGCTCATGGGGCGGATGCGGCAGGTATTAGTCGGCGTGAAGACCAAATATCAGTGGCATTGGCTCGGTTATCTGCATACGTATATGAAAACTTAACAATTTCTGATAGCGGGACTGCATATGTAGTTTTAAGTAATGAAGTTTTAAAACGGTTCGGATTAACAGAAGCAGGGACGTCAGCTGTAGTTCCACTCCCAGGAAAAATTGAAGATGTTAAGGCGTGGGCAATCTTTGTTGAACAAGAAGACGGTCACTTCAGAGTACGATTACGGTCTAAGGGTCCAGCTATTAACGAATTGGCTAAGAATCACCAAGGGGGTGGGCATGCTCTCGCAAGTGGTGCCAAAGCAGCTGATACTGATGAAATTAACCAAATCGTGGAGGAATTGGAAACTATTACCAGTACTAATTAGAATGAGAGGAAATACAAATGAGTACAACTTTTACAGAATTTAATTTAAAAAAATGGTTGTATCCAGCCTTAAAGGCGATTAATTTTGTTCAACCGACGCCTGTACAGGAACGAGTGATTCCTGAAATATTAAAGGGAGAAAATGTTGTAGGTCAATCACAAACTGGTTCTGGGAAAACTCATGCATTTCTACTGCCCATTTTCTCTATGATGGATCCTAAACTTCAAGAAGTTCAAGCAGTAATTACTGCACCTAGTCGAGAACTGGCTTACCAGACTTATAATGCAGCTAAACAATTAAATAAATATGCTGATCCTAGCTTCACCATTCATAATTATGTTGGTGGAACCGACAAAGAACACCAAGTGGAACAACTACAACGGAAGCAACCACAATTAGTAATTGGGACACCTGGACGTATTTTAGACTTGATTAATTCAAATGCGCTTGACGTTCACAAGGCAAAACAATTCGTCATTGATGAAGCTGATATGACTTTAGATATGGGATTTCTAGAGCAGGTTTATCAAATTGCCAGTCATTTTCCAGAAAAATTGCAAATGATGGTTTTTTCAGCAACAATTCCAGTTGGCTTGCGGCCTTTCCTCAAAAAGTATCTGGAAAATCCGATAGTTGAGGAAATCCCAACTGAAACGGTTATAAATCCGAATGTTGATAATTGGCTGATGTCTACTAAGGGACGCGACAAGAATAACTTGATTTATCAACTCTTGACCATGGGTGAACCATTTTTAGCTTTAGTATTTGCTAACACTCGTGAACGTGCCACTGAACTCCACGATTATTTAACTCAACAAGGTCTCAAGGTTGCTTTGATTCATGGGGGATTGGAGCCTCGTGAACGTAAAAAAATGATGCGTCAAGTTCGTAATATGGAATTCCAGTATGTGGTGGCAACTGATTTAGTGGCTCGTGGAATTGATATTGAAGGTGTATCTCTTATTATCAACGATGATATTCCTACTGACTTGGAATATTTTATTCATCGTGTCGGTAGAACAGGACGTGCTAACATGAAGGGAACGGCCATTACACTTTATGCTCCTGCAGAAGATGACCTAATAGCTAAGTTAGAAGAACGCGGAATCAAATTTACTCCAAAGGTATTAACAAATGGTCGTATTAAAACTACCTATGACCGAAATCGTCGGCACAGTTATAAACGTCGTAAAAAAGCGTTAGATCCTACGATGAAGGGATTTGTGAAGAAAACTAAGAAGAAAGTTAAGCCTGGATACAAAAAACGAATTAGAAACAAAATTAAGGAAGAAGCTCGTCAACAGGCAAAACAAGAACAACGACACAAGTTACGTAAAGCTAAGCGTGCGCGTCAACGTCAACACCGAATGGAACGACAAAAACAAGAATTCGGTCGTTGATTTTAACTGGAAGTGAGTCTATAATAAAACGCGTCTGGGATATGATTTGAAATGGTAAGCGTATTAGAGAGTTTCCGGTTGGTGAAAGGAATCCATTACTTTTCAAATTGCTCCCCGGAGCAAACATGTTAATAAACCCTTATTAGGGAATGAAAGAGGTTAACGATCCATCGTTGCAATCAGAGTGGTACCGCGCTTGAAGGCGTCTCTGTGAGCAGGGATGGATTTTCTGTTTGGAGGGAAAGAAATGAAAAAATTGAAGAAGTTAAATAGTGCACAAGTACGAAGAATGTACTTGGACTTCTTTATTCAACATGGTCATAAAGAAATGCCAAGCCGCTCACTTGTTCCGGTTGACGATCCAACCTTACTGTGGATTAACTCCGGAGTTGCCACAATGAAAAAATATTTTGATGGCAAAGTGGTTCCTGAAAATCCACGAATGACGAGTTCTCAAAAGAGTATTCGGACTAATGATATTGAAAACGTTGGGAAGACCGCTCGTCACCATACTATGTTTGAAATGCTGGGTAACTTTTCTGTTGGAGACTACTTTAAAAAAGAAGTTATTCCATGGGCTTGGGAACTATTGACCAGTGATGAATGGTTTGCTTTTGATCCGGCAAAGCTTTACATTACTTATTATCCAAAAGACCATGATGCTTATAATTACTGGCGAGAAGCTGGTGTGCCAGAAGATCATTTAGTACAAAACAAGGATAATTTCTGGGACATTGGTCAAGGTCCTTCCGGTCCTGATACAGAAATTTTCTATGACCGTGGACAGGAAATGAATAACGTACCTGAAGACGATCCTGAAAATTATCCAGGCGGGGAAAACGAACGTTACTTAGAAATTTGGAACATCGTCTTTAGTCAGTTTAACCACACGCCAGAAGACACATATGAACCATTACCACATAAAAACATTGATACTGGAATGGGGCTGGAACGGGTTGTTTCGATTTTTGAGAACGCACCAACTAACTTTGAAACAGACTTATTTCTACCACTGATTAAGCAAACTGAAGAGTTTAGTGATAGTAAAAAATATGGTAGCAACGCCTCTGATGACATCCAGTTTAAGATTATTGCTGATCATATTAGAACAATTACGTTTGCCATTGGCGATGGCGCACTACCTTCTAATATGGGACGGGGATACGTTATTCGTCGTTTGCTAAGACGTGCAGTTGTGGCTGGTAAGAAATTAGGTATTGATGAACCATTTCTTGCTAAGATGGTCCCAACTGTCGGCAAGATTATGAAGGATTATTACCCTGATGTATTAGAAAATGCCGACTACATTGCTTCTGTCATTAAGTCTGAAGAAGACCGTTTCAGTGCTACTTTGAATGGCGGATTAAACCTGCTTAACAATGTTATTGCAGAGGCTAAGGAAAATGGCACTAATGAAATCGATGGACGGACTGCATTTAAGCTATACGATACATACGGTTTCCCAATTGAACTAACAAAGGAATACGCTGCTGATGAAGGTCTTAGTGTTGACCAAAAAGGCTTTGAAGCGGCAATGACTGAGCAGCAGAATCGAGCACGTAAGGCCCGGAACATTGATAATGGAATGGGTGTACAAACTGATGTTTGGACTGAATTTAAAGAACCTAGCAAGTATGTTGGTTATACTCAGTTAGAGGTTGATGGTGCGAAAGTGATTGGTTTGACGCAAGAAGGCCAGCATGTTGATGAAGCTGATCCTTCTGCAAAAGATATTGAGGTTATTTTTGATGTAACACCATTCTATGCTGAAATGGGAGGCCAGGTTGCGGATACTGGTGATATCATTGATAACTATGGTAAAAAAGTAGGACGTGTGGTTGACGTTCAACACGCGCCAAACCAGCAAAACCTTCACCGCGTTAAATTAACGGCACCATTAAAGAAGGGTGCTAAGTACCGCTTGGTTGTTGATCGACTTCGTCATTTGAAGATTGAAAAGAACCATACAGCCACCCACTTGTTAGATCAAGCATTGCGGAATGTCTTGGGTGGTCATACTCAACAAGCCGGTTCTTTGGTAGAGGAACATTATCTGCGGTTTGACTTTAACCACTTTGGTCAAGTAACTGAAAAAGATTTAAAAGCCGTTGAAAAGATGGTTAATGAACAAATCTGGAAAGAAATTCCTGTTACTACAGTAGAAACAGATATTGATTCTGCCAAAGAAATGGGTGCCATTGCTTTGTTCTCAGATAAATATGGAGATAAAGTCCGGGTTGTTAAAATCGGTGACTACAACACCGAATTTTGTGGTGGTGACCATGTCAACAACACAAACGAGTTAGGACTATTTAAGATTGTTTCTGAAGCCGGTGTTGGTGCCGGAATTCGCAGAATTGAAGCAGTTACTGGTAGTGATGCTTTCCAATTTATGCAGAAACGAGTTGATCTCCTTGATCAGGTAAGTAACGACTTGAAGGTAAGTCAAGAGAAGGAAGTTCCACATCGGATTCAAGAATTACAATCACAGTTAAAAGACTTGCAAAAGACTAATGAAAGTCTACAAGCCAAGATTGCCTCTCAACAGGCTGGACAGGTCTTTGATAATGTTAAAGAAACCAAGAATGGTGGTTTAATTGCTGCACAAGTCAATGTAGCCGGGATGGGTCAACTTCGTCAGTTGGCTGATCAATGGCGTCAAAAGGGTTTATCTGATTTCTTAGTACTTGGTACTGCAAATGATGATAAGGCTAACTTATTAGTAGCAGTAAGCGATGAGAAAGCTAAACAAGTTAAAGCTGGTGATTTAATTAAAGCAATTGCCCCTGCAATCAATGGTGGGGGTGGTGGACGCCCAACAATGGCCCAAGCTGGTGGAAAGAATCCAGCAGGAATTCCACAAGCATTAGAAAAAGCTGAAGAATATTTAAATCATTAGATTTAATGGGGATACGGTAAATTAATCAGTCGTATCCCCTATTTGTTAGATTAAATATGGTATAATTTTACTATTAAGTATTTAGTTAGAGGGAGGTTACCCTAATGGCAAATGATGAAACCATGTTTTTTAATTTCGATGAACAACATGAAAAGAATGTTAAGGAAACATTAAAAACAGTCTATGATGCATTAGAAGAAAAGGGGTATAACCCAATTAATCAAATCGTCGGGTATCTTTTATCTGGAGACCCTGCATATATTCCACGGTTAAATAATGCACGAAACCTGATTCGGGAACATGAACGTGATGAAATTATTGAAGAACTTGTTCGTTCTTATCTTGCTAGTAATGGGGACCAAAAGTAATGCGTTTATTAGGTTTAGATGTCGGTTCAAAAACTGTTGGTGTTGCGGAAAGTGATCCTCTTGGATGGACAGCTCAAGCTGTAGAAATTATTCCAATTGATGAAGATAATGAAATTTTTGGAATTGATCGGATTGCGGAACTGGTAAAAAAACGTCAAGTAGCGGGTTTTGTAATTGGCTTACCAAAAAACATGAATAATACTGAAGGACCGCGAGTAGATGCATCACGTCATTATGGCGAAATGCTTCAGGAACGTTTTCCTGATTTACCGGTTGATTTTCAAGATGAACGATTAACAACTGTTCAGGCTCACCGTATGCTAGTGGAAGAAGCGGATGTATCGCGGCGCAAGCAAAAGAAGGTTATTGATGAATTGGCTGCAAGCTTAATATTACAGAATTATTTAGATCGACATGGTAAATTAGTAAAAGAACTGTGAGGTAGAAAATGGCAAGAATTCAACCAGAAGATAAAGGCGAAGTGTTTACTCTAGTTGATGAGAAGGGTAACGAGGAACTATATAAAGAGGCTTTGCGTTTTCAAGCTGATAATTCAGATAAGTGGTATATTTGCTTATACCCTGTAGATCAGGAAAACGATGAAGAGGTTAATGTTCAAGCTTTTGAAATGATTCCTGGTGAGTCTGAAGAAGATGAGGTTCAACTCATGCCGATTGAGAGTGATGAGGAATGGGATATGGTTCAACAAGTTATCAACACGTTTATTGATGACGATGGTAACTTTAATATTTGATCTAGAGACTAGAACATAATTCTCTTTTACATATTAAAATGTTACAGTGTGGTATAAAATGGCCTCAAACATCCGGGACAACCGAACGTTTGAGGCCTATTTGTGCTCACTAATTCCTAACGATGGAAATCTTTTGGCTGGTAATAATTGATGTTATATTTATTTTTGATTAGCTAAACGACGCGCTTTCATAGTATTACCAAAGTGTAGTTTAGCAAATTGATCAAGATTTTTGCCTTTACGAATGAGGTCAGCAGCAATGAGGTCGACTTTATGACCTGCACCAATGGGCAGAGTTTGTCCAGCAAGGGCAGATAACTCATCCATCGTTTGAAGAGAAACATAGCGGGCAACAATTGATGCAGCTGCTACGGCAAGGTGATAGCTTTCTCCTTTCTCTTTAAAGAAGACATTTTTGGCAATAATTGGTGATTGCCCTTGAAGATAATTAAAATATGTTTGTGGACTTACAAATTCATCAATTAAAATTGCATCAGGACTCTGCGGCTTGATTTTAGCTAAAACCTTTCCTAAAACATAGTTATGGCAAATCGCTTTTAGTTGTGCCTGATTATACTGTTTAATTAAGCGATTATAATCGTGCGGCTTAATATTTACGACGTGATAAGGACAAATTTGCATAATCTGCTTAGCCATTTTAATAATGGCAGGGTCAGACAATTTTTTAGAATCTTCAACGCCTAACTCATTTAGTGCTTGTAGATGGTTATGTTGAACAAATACAGCAGCAGTTGTAAGTGGACCAAAATAGCTTCCTGTGCCAACTTCATCAGATCCGAGCACGGAAAGCTGATCAAAATTTTGCGGCAGGTCATCGGCAATTTTGGTGGGATGACTCTCTGATGTCATCATGTCATGAGTATCCCAGCGTTGGGCTTCCTGCTGAGCTAGTTGACCTTGAAACATTATTTTCCCGCTTTGGTAACCAGTAATTGTAACTCCAGGGATCTTAACTCTAAAAGAGGTTCCTTTTGGTAGTCCTGTTTGCTGATTAGTTACATAATTTTGTTGGATTTGTTTAAATTTAGATGGTGAAACTTGAATAACAACGTTCATTTTGTGAACTCCTTTTATTGATGGGATGTGAAATAATTGGTAATTAGTATGTTTATTCTAATAATACTTGTTGGTTGTTGGATTAATGGTTCTAAAAAGGGACTTGTAGCAATGTTAATATCAACTGCTACTTATTTTATTGGCTGGTTAGTAGCCAGAATGGGTGCTAAAGCACTGGGATTAGTGCTAAGTAATATCTTACCATCAATTGGTGGCCATGAAGCATCACCAACTGGTGGGACCTTTACAAATATGCTAACAGTTAGCAGCAATCAGTTTTTTTATAATGGGATTGCTTTTATTATCATTTTTTACGCAATTACTTTCCTTAGTAGGTGGTTGTTAAAAAGAGTTCGTTTTTTAAAAAAGGTACCTGTTGTTGGTACAGTAAATCGCTGGGCTGGTGGGTGTTTAGACTTATTAATTGGTTACCTAATTATTTTTATGATATTAATGGTATTTCAACTATGGCCAGGACAGTGGTGGCAAGATCAGCTTGCTAATTCAGGACTAGCGCAGTGGATCATTTTAAAAACACCAATATTAGCAGAAAATGCAATTCATTGGTTTGCATAGGAGATATTGATTATGAATAACAAAATTTTAGAAATTCTAGAATATGATAAATTAAAGCATCTTGCTGATAAGTATTTGTCTACAGCAGCGGGTATGAAAGAGTTAAAGCAATTAGCACCAGTATCTAAAATTGACACTGTACAGTGGATGATTGACGAAACAACGGATGCTGCGGATATTAATCGTTTAGTAGGGCCAATTCCGGTGCCATCATTGGATGATATTAATCCACAATTAAAACGATTGAAGGTTCATGCTAGCTTAAATGGTACTGAATTATCACAGATAGCCAAAGTTTTAAAAGCAACTATGGCAATGACCAATTTTTTTGAACGTCTTAGCGATGATCAAGTACATTTACGGCATTTGTATGATGTACAGTCACAACTGGTTACCATTCCAGATGTGACTAATCGATTGTTAAAATCTGTTGATGAGGATGGAAGGGTAAAAGATGAGGCCTCCAGCAAATTACACGGATTACGCCAATTAATCACAAGTACTGAAACAGAAATTCGTCAATCATTGGAGAAATATACTAGAGGACGCGAATCTAAATACTTAAGCGATAACATCATTACGATGCGTAATGATCGGTATGTCATTCCTGTTGAAGCACATTACCGTAGTCGTTTTGGGGGAGTAGTTCATGACCAAAGTGCAAGTGGTCAAACCTTGTACATTGAACCACAAAACGTGGTTGAGATTAATAATCGACTACGTCAAGCCCAAATTGAGGAACGACAAGAAGTTAGAAGAGTGCTGGCAGAATTGTCAGACATGATTAGCCCTTACCGAGAAGAAATAGCGAATAACGAACGACTACTGGGTCATTTGGATTTTGTGAACGCTAAAGCACGTTTAGCAAAAGAGATGGCAGCTACATTGCCGGTAATTAATGATGAAGGTTATATTAATTTAAGAAAAGCTCGCCATCCATTAATTGATACAAAACGGGTGGTCGCAAATGATATCAAGATTGGCAAAGACTATCGATCAATTGTAATTACAGGGCCAAACACTGGTGGTAAAACAATTACTTTGAAAACTTTAGGAATCATTCAATTAATGGGTCAATCAGGATTCTTTATTCCTGCTAATGATGGTAGTCAGATTACTATTTTTGATAATGTGTTTGCAGACATTGGAGATGAACAATCGTTAGAACAAAATCTTTCAACGTTTTCTGGACATATGGAAAATGTAAAAAGTATTTTGGATAACATAACAGATCGCTCACTAGTATTATTAGATGAATTAGGTGCTGGAACTGATCCTAAAGAAGGGGCAGCTTTAGCAATGGCTATTTTGGACCAAATTCAAAAGGTTGGAAGTGAAGTTGTAATTACAACTCACTATCCGGAGTTGAAGGTATACGGTTTTGAACGCCAAGATACCATTAACGCAAGCATGGAATTTGATCAAGAAACTTTGAAACCCACATATCGATTAGTGTTGGGAATTCCGGGTCAATCAAATGGGATTGCAATTGCAAAGCGATTAGGGCTGGCTAATAGTGTTATAGATGATGCTCAATCATTGGTTGAGGATGATAGTCAAGAATTGAACCAAATGATTGGTGATCTAGTAGAACAGCGGAAACAGGCTCGAGAAAAACAAGAACGTTTGGAAAAATTAGTAAATGATAATGAGCAAAAACAAGCAGAGCTTAATGAAAAGTTGCAGCGATTTAATGAAAATCGTGATGATCTGTATGAAAAAGCCCGTGTTAAAGCAAATCATGAGGTTGCCAATGCTAAGCGAAAAGCGGATAAAATTATTCATCACCTACGACAATTAGAAGTTCAAAAAGGAACACAAATCAAAGAAAATGAATTAATTGATGCACAAGGACAACTTAATGCCCTGCATAGGGATCCAAGGTTGAGTAAAAACAAGGTTCTTCAAAAAGCTAAGCAAAAGCATAACTTACAGGTTGGAGATGCAGTGAAAGTTAAGTCATATGGCCAAATTGGAACGATTCTTTCTAAGCGGGGAAAACATAAATGGGAAGTCCAATTAGGAATCTTAAAGATGGAGATTGATGATCGTGACCTTGAAAAAGTTTCCAAGAAAGAGCTTACCAAGGCAGATCATCAAAAAGAGGTGCGCCCAAAGCGCGTTCGAACTGTTCAAACAAGAAGGACATCAGCAAGACTCGATTTGCGTGGACAGCGTTATGAGCCTGCCATGGCAAACCTTTCCGATTTCATTGATCATGCTTTATTGAATAATTTACCAAGTGTCACCATTATTCATGGTAAGGGAACTGGTGCTATTCGTAAGGGGACTCAAGAATACTTGCGCAGCAACTCTAGAGTAAAATCCTTTGAATATGCATCTCCTTCAAATGGTGGAGATGGCGCAACAATAGTTTACTTTGAATAAGTAAGTGATTTTCATTGTAATTAGGTTGTTTTCTGGTAAAATAATAATTAAAAACGTAGGAGGCATAAATTATGGCTGTTAAAGTTACAACAGATCAAACTTTTGATCAAGATACTTCCAACGGTGTTGCATTAGTTGATTTTTGGGCTACTTGGTGTGGTCCTTGTCGGATGCAATCCCCAGTTGTGGAAGATTTATCTGATTCCATGGACCAAGTCAACTTTTATAAATTAGATGTTGATCAAAATCCAGATACTGCAAGAAAATTTCAGATCATGAGTATTCCAACGTTAATGATCAAAAAGAACGGAGAGGTAGTTGATAAAGTGATTGGTTATCACTCCAAAGAGCAGTTGCAGAAAGTGTTGGAACAATACTTATAAAATAAAAGAGCTTGAAGCGTACCCCCAAAGTTGGAAATCGACTTTGGGGGTATTTTTATGACTAAAA
>ENA-ORUR01000144-ORUR01000144.1-human-gut-metagenome-genome-assembly--contig:-NODE-144-length-58619-cov-8.64849_pt1 | contig 58619 bp, 50 predicted proteins | sample MGYA00242086_ERZ509223 | MGnify/ENA primary metagenome ERZ509223 (study PRJEB26280, sample SAMEA2338820) | human gut metagenome | biome: human gut; feature: human-associated habitat; material: faeces... | reverse complement strand
CCCTGGACCCACGGATTAAGAGTCCGTTGCTCTGCCAGCTGAGCTAACTGCCCACAATTATTAGCACAATAAGTATATTATCATTTTATATTAAAATTAACAAGCTTTTTTTGACGTTTTTTTAAATTTTCATCTAAGTGGTATAATATGAAAGTACTAAAAACGCAGTAAATAAGGTTTGTTGAATTAACAAGTTTATAATTGGAGGAATTCACATGGCCAATAAAGTTTTGGTAATTGATGATGAAAAGCCGATTTCAGACATCATCAAATTTAACCTAGAAAAAGAGGGTTACGAGGTGGTAACTGCTTTTGATGGTGAAGAAGGGTTAGAAAAAGTTGAAAGTGATCAACCAGACTTGATCATTCTGGATTTAATGTTGCCTAAAATTGATGGGTTGGAAGTTGCAAAACGGGTACGAGCAAAACATAATACGCCAATTATCATGGTAACAGCTAAAGATTCTGAATTAGATAAGGTATTAGGCCTTGAATTAGGAGCTGATGACTATGTTACAAAGCCATTTTCCAATCGAGAACTTGTAGCTCGGGTAAAGGCTAACTTACGTCGTCAAGATGCAGGCAGCGCACCAAATGAGACAGAAAATAATGATATAAAGATTGGTGATTTAACGATTCATCCCGATGCATATACTGTTACTAAGCGCGGGGAAAACATTAATTTGACTCATCGTGAATTTGAATTATTACATTACTTAGCACAGCATATTGGTCAAGTAATTAAGCGAGAACAATTATTACAAACGGTTTGGGGTTATGATTATTTCGGTGACGTACGAACTGTTGATGTAACTGTGCGTCGGTTAAGAGAAAAGATTGAAGATAATCCTAGCCATCCACAATGGTTAGTGACTCGGCGTGGGGTTGGTTACTACTTAGCAAATCCTAATCAGGAGTAGGAGAAAATAAGTTGTGAACAGCAAACTAAAATTTTACCAATCAATTCATTTTAAAATCGCCCTGGTTTTTGCGTTAATGTTAATGTTGACGCTAGAGATTGTTGGGGCGGTTTTTGTGCGTCAATTGGAACGCCAAAATATTTCTAACTTTAAACAGCAAATTGAATTGCCGTCGTATATTGATAATTCATTAGCTAATCAGGTGGGACGAAAAAACACTAAAAAAGCTAACCGACAAATTCGTGAAATATTAACCGAAGTTAACAATAATAACATTTCAGAAATTCGGGTAATTGATAGTAAGGGGATTATTAGAGGCAGTAGTAATAGTAACAATCAGAGTATTGTTGGCCAACGAACAACTGATAATACAGTTAAAAACGTGCTAGCAACTAATCGCTCCCATAGTAAAAATATTTATGATTATAGTAATCATAATCGCTATTATGTAAATGTTGTCCCTCTATTAAGCAACAACAATACCAACAATGTAGTTGGTGCGGTCTACATGCGTGCGAGTCTGGAAAGCGTCTATTCGACGATTAATAATATTTCTTTAATCTATGTATTTGCGGCACTAATTACCATTGTCATTGGATTAGGAATTACGGTTATTATTTCCCGGGAAATTACTCGACCAATTGAAGAAATGCGGAAACAAACACTTCGAATTGCTCGTGGAGACTACACTGGTCGTGTTGAGGTTATGGGGAATGATGAGCTAGGTCAATTGGCTGGAGCCATCAATAACTTATCAGTCCGTGTTGAAGAAAGCCAAGAAATTTCAGAGGCCGAGCAGCGGCGTTTAAACAGTGTCCTATCACATATGTCTGATGGTGTGCTGGCAACTGATCGTCAGGGAAATATCACTGTCGTTAACGAAACTGCACTCCAGCTTTTAGAACTAGATGATGATGACAATGTCATTGGAAAGTCATTACTCGATATTTTAGGAATTCGTCAAAACTATACAATGCGAGAATTAGTTGATGATGATGTTCAGCAAATATTGATTGATAATAGTGATAGTAGCGGAATGATACTATCTGCTTATTTCTCAACCATTCAACGTGAATCAGGATTTGTGAGCGGCTTTGTTTGCGTTCTCCATGACGTTACTAGTCAACAAAAGGAAGATCAAGAACGTAAGCAGTTCGTTTCTAATGTCTCTCACGAATTAAGAACACCTTTAACTAGTGTAAAGAGCTACGTTGAAGCATTGAGTGATGGTGCCTGGAAAGATCAAGAAATCGCACCACAATTCTTAAAAGTGGTCCAAGATGAAACAGACCGAATGATTCGGATGATTAATGATCTTCTGAGCCTATCCAGGATGGATTCTGGAACTGTGAAGTTAAATCTAGAATACGTTAACATTAACGAATTATTTAACTATATTTTAGATCGCTTTGACATGATTCTGAAAAAAGAAAAGGATCCTGATCAAAAGAAATATACCATTCAACGGAATATCACTAAGAAAGACTTGTGGGTTGAAATTGATACCGATAAATTTACACAAGTTATTGATAACATCATGAATAATGCTGTGAAGTATTCACCAGATGGAGGAGTCATTACTGCCCGTCTGATGGAAACTAAAAATCATGTCATCATGAGTATTGCCGATCAAGGGTTAGGAATTCCAAGAAAAGATATCAGTCATATTTTTGACCGTTTCTTCAGAGTTGATAAAGCTCGTTCACGGAAGCAGGGCGGAACTGGTTTAGGATTAGCCATTTCCAAAGAAGTTGTGAACTTACTTGGTGGCCAAATTTGGGTCGATAGTATTGAAGGTAAGGGATCAACTTTCTACATTTCATTACCATATGATGAAGGAGATGAATGGGATGATAGCGAAATTTAAGGACAATTGGGAAGCAATTCTTTTAACTGTCGTGGTAGTTATCAGTCTTATTCTGTCTGGAATCGTGTGGGTTAATCCATATCGCAGTGATCATCGCTTCTTTGGTGATAATGGAACTAGTACTAGTCGACAGATTACAACTCAATCAATGCGCGATATTTATTTACCAACGCAAGTGATTAAAACGAATGGTGATCAAGGACAGCACTTACTTTATGGCCAATCTTCCAATACGGTTTTGACTGCTCGTGAAAGTATTGAAAAATGGCGTTTTCATCGGCTAACTAGAATTCAATCTGGTCGGGAGAAGAACTATCTTAATTATTTACGGTTAAATAATTCTATAATGTTGTCGTATCCATCAAGTGTACCGATGACAATATTCAACGATAGTTTTAATCAAGATTTAAATGTGAATAGTCTAAATAAAGTTGATCATATCGTGATTCCACTAGACACAGGTAATAAAATTAGCCGAATTTATTTATTAAGCGATGATAATTTTAGAGTTTTCCGTTTAAAGGTGGATCATGCTAATGTAAAGGCCATTCGTCAATCTCTAAAGGGTGGATCATCAATTAGTGTTGACCATAAGATTTTCGATGGAAAACCGATTGTTACGTATCCCCATGGTGTTAAATTACCTAATTTTGGCTATCAAATTACTAAAATCAATCCGGACAGTATCAGTCAAACTTTGATGAATAATACTTCTAAGAGATCAACTGTTACATCCCAGCAAGAGAATGGTCATGTCATTTATCAAGGTGGGACAAGTCGTCGATTAACCTATGATTCTAATAAGGGAACATTAGATTACGAAAATTATATCGGCCAAACTGACCATTTCAGCTATCAGCAAATTTATGGTCACTTATATAATATGCTAGCTGGAACAGGAGTGCCTTTAGATTCTTTAAGGTATGATACGTATAGTAATAAAAATGAAGCAATTACGTACCGTAGTTTTGTGGAAGGTTTCCCAATCTTTAACGACCAGGGCTATGGAACAGTTCAAATCCAAAATAATCAAGACGGAGCAGAACGATATCATTTTTCGTTGTATAGCTTACAAGTACCCGTTGCGGTTAATAATAAGAAGACGTCCTTACCATCTTCTGCAGTGGTCTTTAATGGCTTGAGAAATGCAGGGAAGCTCAAAGAAATTACTGGTATGAGGATTGGTTATGATTGGAAAACTAATCAGGGTTCGAATGTTGTAACATTAACACCAACTTACTATCTAAGATATCGTGGTAATTGGGAAAATTACGAAAATTTGATTAACTAGGAGGGTGCAATAGTGAATTTTAAAAGGATTCAATGGATTTTTATTATTGCGTTCGTCCTGTTAGATATTGGGTTGTGCGTTTCTTTATTGATGGGCACGCAATTTCATAATACTGGTAAGCAACAAAGTCAGACGCAGATTACCCTGAAAGAAATGAAAAATGACATGATTAGTGTGGGACCTTTATCTGACAAACGACGAAATGGTTATTATACTGCTGCCCAGAGTAATAAAGCATGGACATCGAATAATCGAGTTAACCAATTACGAGGGCAAACAGCGCGGTTTAATGATGGAATCGTTAATAGTACCTTTCAGAAAAATATTAAGTTAAGAACTGGCGCTAGTCAGCAACAACAATTGGATAAGGTCGTTCATTCCAATTTAATACTTCATGGTAAACAATATTCATATAATGAAGATCTTTCGACGGCTAAGCAGATTGTTTATACACAAACAATTAAAGATCAACCGGTATTAGATCGAGCAGGTCAAATTAAATTTCATGTTAATAATAATCATGAAGTGACGGGATACACTCAGGGATATTTAAGTGAATTTAAAATTTTACGTCCGCGAGCAATGACTATCTCGCAACAACAAGCAGTAACGTGGCTTTACCGTCATAATCAAATTAATAATAATTCACGAATTACTCATGTGATCTTTGGTTATTCAAAAATCCAAAAGAATGGTAATCAGGTTGTCTTTGTCCCAATCTGGACCGTAAACGTAAAAAATAAGGCTGGTGGGTCAGCTCAAAGTTTACGTGTCAATGCCTTTAGTGGAACCCTCTTTAAAATGAGTACTAATAATTAACAAGGGAAGGATTATTTGTGGCAACAGTGAATGATTTAAAATACAGTATTCTGGCTAGCGGAAGCAAAGGAAATTCTACATATATTGAAACTGCTCACCACCGAATTTTAATTGATGCGGGATTAAGCGGTAAGCAACTAGAACAACGGATGGCACAAATTCACCGGTCTATGAAAGATGTTGAAGCTATTTTTGTAACTCATGAGCATAGTGATCACAGTCATGGAGTCGGTGTTTTAGCACGTCGCTATGGACTAGACATTTATGCTAACGAAGGAACATGGCAGGCAATGACCAATAAGATTGGAAAAGTTCCCTTAGAACAGAAACATATAATTGCACCAGGCAAAGTTAAAGATTTTGGTGATTTACAAGTTGAAAGCTTTGCCGTTTCACATGATGCAGCAGAGCCACAATTTTATCAGGTTCATCATGATAATAAGGCATTTTGCATTTTAACGGATACCGGATACGTTTCTGATCGGGTTGCAGGAACAATTCGTGATGCGGATGCTTATTTAATGGAGTGTAATCATGATACAGAGATGTTGATTAAAGGCACTAAATATTCATGGCCACTGAAGCAACGGATTCTAAGTGATGAAGGGCATTTATCCAACGAAGATGGTGCAGAAGCCTTAATGGATGTGATTGGTCGAAATACTAAGGAAGTCTTAATCGGTCACAGAAGCCATGAAAATAACACCCGTTCTTTAGCACATCTAACAGTAGCAACGCTTCTGGAACAGCGCGACTTTGGTGTCGATCATGATTTTAAATTAGATGATGCTGAACAGGATCAGGCAAGTGGACTGTTGACTTTATAATCAAAAACATTATAAATATTTCAAAAAATATTCATATTTGGTTTTTATAATAGAAACTAAGTAGGAGGAAGAATGATGCAAGAAAAAAATAATAAATTTTGGTTGAAAGTTGCAACAGTCGGCTTAATTGCTGGTCTGATTGGTGGCGGAATTGTTTTAGGTGCTGGTAATCTAATTTCAGGGATTCGGGATCGAATTGCTTTAAGGGCTCCTGCTGGTTCCAATAAAGCGGGTGGCACCTCCGTATCAAGTAATAAAGCCAACTTGAATAATGAGTCAACTAAGGCATACAAGTCTGTTAAAGACTCTGTGGTTTCGGTTATCAATCAGCAGAAATCTCAAACAGGTAATAATATCTATAGTATTTTTGGTGGCGGTAATTACGGAAACAGTAATTCTGGTAAACTTCAGACAGCCAGTGAAGGTTCTGGGGTGATCTATAAAAAGAACGGTGGGTCTGCCTACATTGTTACCAATAACCACGTTGTTTCTGGTTCCAATGCTTTGAAAGTGATTTTGAGTAATGGCAAAGAAGTGTCAGCCTCAATTGTTGGTACGGACAGTACCACTGACTTAGCAGTTCTGAAAATCAGTTCTACCAACGTTTCCTCAGTAGCATCATTCGGAAATTCAAATGATATTGCAGCAGGTCAGGATGTCTTAGCAATTGGATCGCCTATGGGTAGTGAATATGCAAATACTGTTACTAAAGGGATTATCTCTGCTAAGAAACGAACCATCACTGCTAAATCAGGAGCAGCAGCAACTAGCGTCATTCAAACAGATGCTGCAATCAACTCCGGTAATTCAGGTGGTCCATTAATCAATATGGCAGGTCAAGTAATTGGTATTAATTCGATGAAGCTTGCTTCTGATACAAATGGTAGCAACGTTGAAGGGATGGGCTTCTCAATTCCAAGTAATGAAGTTGTTCGCGTAATCAATCAATTAGTTAAGAACGGGAAAATTACCCGGCCGTCATTAGGGATTGGTTCGATTGATTTAAGTAGTGTTTCTAAAGATCAACAATCATCAATCTTAAAACTACCTAGCAGTGTTTCTAAAGGGGTAGTTGTAATGACCGTAACCGATGGTGGTGCAGCCAAGAATGCAGGCCTCAAGAAATACGATGTAATTACTAAGATTGGTAATAAGAGTGTTAGCGATGTTAGTTCATTACGAACTGCCCTATACAAGTATAAAGTTGGTGAGTCTGCTAACGTCACATACTACCGAAATGGTAAAGCACACACTGTAAAAATGAAGTTAACTGAATCAAGTTCGTCAAATAGTAGTTCTAATGATAGCGATTCTGATCAACAAAGCAATCAAGGACAGTCTCAACAAAGTCCTGATGATGATCAAGATGATACAAATGACGGATTTTAGTGGATAAACAGAAATATACCAACTTATTGAATCCTAGTGTTCAAATAATAGAACGCTGGGATTTTTTAGTTATTAACAGCCTGTTAAGGTCGGACCCTTGACAGTTTAATCTGATAAATAGTTCGTTAATTATTGTGATAATAACCTACTGAAAGTTAACCATAGGTAATTTTAATGAAATTAACGAATGATCAGGTCAGTAAATGGTAACAATTAATAATCCGTGGAAAAGTTTTCCACAAAGTTATCCACAAGCTGTGAATAGTTGTTAAGTCAGTGTTTTTCCTTGTGTATAAAGTTATCCACAGGTTTTGTGCACAGCTGTTAATAAGTGGATGATTATAATGAATGAACAGTGTAAACCATTGATATATCAATAAAAATAAAGGTGACGTACGAACGACTGTTTTTGTTTACAATGTGGATAACTTTATAGTAAAGATTTTAGTAGACCAAAGGAAAAAGTCCGAACTAACCAAGTTATCCACAGGTAGCTGTTGATAATATGTGGATACTCTGTTGAAAACTACTAAGTTATTCACATGTTATGATATGAGAAGATAAATAGAATAAAAAGGATGATTAAGCGTGAATATTAAAATTATTGGAGTTGGCAAGGTGAAGGAAAAATACTTTAAAGAAGGCATCGCGGAATATAGCAAACGATTAAGCCGCTTTTGTAAATTTAAGATTGTTGAAGTTCCTGATGAGCCTGCGCCAGAATCGTTGAGTCAAAACGAAATGGACGAAGTAATGGCTAAGGAAGGTCAACGGATTTTAAGTAAAATCAAGGAACGTGAATATGTTTTTGCCTTAGCAATCAAAGGAAAGGAGCGATCTTCTGAAGAATTTGCACAGGAAATCAACCAATTAGCCACGTACGGTCATAGTGACATCACATTTGTAATTGGGGGATCACTCGGGTTAAGTCCTGAGGTTTTGAAAAGAGCTAATACCCAGATTTCATTTGGGCGTTTTACGCTTCCACATAAATTAATGAGGTTGGTATTAACTGAACAGATTTATCGAGCATTTACGATTATTAATGGTCTTCCCTACCATAAATAAGATATATTCTTCACATTGTCTCTTCTTTATAATCGCTGATGTAAAGCCGTTTCAAAACAAAATTAAATAATTAAGCATAAAATTAGTTTTGATTTTCACAATCTTTTTATTAAAATGTAAAGTGTAATTTAATTTTGGAGGCTGTTAAGTATGGAGCGACAATTTGATTTTTTGATGCCTAGTGTCAACTTCTTTGGACCTGGCGTAATTGCCAAAATTGGTGATCGGGCTAAAATGCTTGGAATGCACAAGGTTCTAGTAGTAACTGGTGGTCATATTGGTAAAATCGAGAATGGACCAGTTGATCAAACAGTTGACTCATTGAAGAAGGCCGGTGTTGACTACGTAATCTTTGATGGTGCCGAAGAAAACCCAAAGATTCGTGATATCAAAAAGGGTAAGCAAATTTACCTTGATGAAGGCTGTGACAGTATTATCACCGTTGGTGGTGGTTCCGCTCATGACTGTGGTAAGGGGATTGGTATTATCCTTACGAATGGTGATGACATTACTAAACTAGCCGGCATTGAAACATTAGACAAGCCACTACCTCCATTAATGGCAGTTAATACAACTGCAGGTACTGGTTCAGAGTTAACTCGGCATGCAGTAATTACTAACGAAGAAACCCACTTAAAATTCGTTGTTGTTTCATGGAGGAATATTCCATTAGTATCATTTAATGATCCAATGTTAATGCTGGACATTCCACAAGCAACAACGGCTGCTACTGGGTTAGATGCTTATGTACAAGCTGTTGAACCATTTGTTTCTGTTGACCACAATGACATTACTGATAGTCAGTGTGAAAAAGCTATCCAAATTATTCAACAATACTTACCAGAAGCAGTTGCTAATGGTCACAATGTTGAAGCTCGTACTAAAATGGTAGAAGGAGAAATGCTTGCCGGTATGGCTTTCAACAACGCTAATTTGGGTTACGTTCATGCGATGGCTCACCAACTAGGTGGTCAGTATGACGCTCCTCATGGTGTTTGTTGTGCATTAATGTTACCTGTAGTTGAAGAATGGAATATCATTGCTTGCCCAGACCGCTTTGCTAAGTTAGCGCAAATTATGGGCTATGATACTACTGGAATGACCACGATGGAAGCAGCTCACAAGTCTATTGACGGAATGCGTGAATTAGCGAAGTCCATTGGTATTCCTGATTCCATTAAGGCAATTGGTGCAAAACCAGAAGACTTTGAACTGATGGCAAAGAATGCCTTGAAGGATGGAAATGCCTTCTCCAATCCACGTAAGGGAACTGTTGAAGATGTTGTTCAGCTTTTCCAAAAAGCATATGATGGCATTTACTAATTTGAAAATACAAAAAATGGCGATCGACTTGTCGATCGCCATTTTTGATTTCTATAAATATTATAGTTTTAACTTTAAATCATTTGGTTGAATAAATGAGGAGCGTTTTACAAATACAAAATTCATAAGCCAAGCACAAAGGACGGGAATAACTACAAAGGCTAAAATAATACGGAGGACAAGCATTGAACCACTCGAGTGTTGGTATGCTGTGAGGGGACCAATTAATCCTGAGAACCCGAAACCAGCTGAGAAGGGGGTTCCATTCATTTTCAAAACAGTGGCGAAGAAGCCGGAAATTCCGGAAGCAATCATAACCGGGATGAATAATTTGGGCTTTTCTAGCATATTAGCCATCTGAATCTTTGGTGATCCTAGGAAGTGAGCTAATGTCCCGCCAAGTGGATTAACGGTTGCCCCCATCCAAGCGAGGGTGAAGGAACAGGCGACAATTCCGGCATTGGCTGCTCCAGATCCAACTCCTGAAAGGGAAATTGCCATCGCAATAGCGACTGATGAAATTGGTGAAACAATGAGGACACCAAAGATAATCCCTAAAACTGTTCCCATTAATAATGGTGACATTGAAGTTGCTGCTTGAACGACTTGACCGATGGCATTTTGAATGGCAACCATTACTGGCATTGTTAAAAGACTGATTCCACCAGCGATTAAGAGTACTAACAGAGATTCCAGAATCATTTTGAATTGACCAAGGTAACGATCAAGTAAAATTACAACGATCGAAGCAATAAAAGTCGTCAGCATGATATTTAGAATAACTCCGGAGCCATTTAAAATAAATGCTGATTTATGAGGGACAGCATTGCCGGCAGCTACGAAGGTTGCTAGTGCCATTGATCCAACTTGCAGAGTGGAGAATTTTAAAATCATCCCAACTGCAAAGGCAGCAATAAATGGAAATGAGGCTTGTGCCAGGTTAATCATGTGAGTGATTCCGGTAGTAAACGAGTTAACCGGACAGAATTGTAACAGTTGTGATAATAAGGCACTAGGAATCAGTGCAATGACAATGGCAATCGCATTTCCGTTTAACGTTGCCATCGTTAGTTCTTTTAGCTTAGCTTTCATTTTGATAATCTCCTATTTAAATTCGTGTGGTGATTCTTTACCGTCGAGAATGTCTAGAACGTCGGTCAATGAAATGTCGACCATGTTTTGAACTGCAATATTAGTGAAGAAAGCGATGTGGGGAGTAAGGATAACGTTATCCATTGCATGAAGTTCTTCTACTAATGGAACGGCAGCTAAACCGTCTTGACGATGATCTTGGTTAAAGATATGTTCTTCTCCTTCTACAGTATCAAGAGCTGCTGCCGCAATCTCTTTATCCTTTAAAGCAGTAACGAGATCTTTAGTAACTACCACTGGACCACGACTAGCGTTCACTAAACCAGCAGTAGGTTTCATTAACTTAAAGTCATCTAATGTCATTAACCCCTTTGAAGTTTCATTCAAATCAACGTGAAGGGAAATAACATCTGCTTGCTTAAGTAATTCTTCCTTTGAAACGTACTCAACAATGCCTTCCATTTCTTTACGCGGATGGGTATCAAAGCCAAGGACCCGTGCATCAAGTGCTTTAAGTAACTTTGCAAGGGTGCCACCAATTCGACCAACACCAATAATACCAATAGTTGCAGAATGGATTTCTGTTGCTTGCAGTCCAGCCCAACGGTAATCATTTTCAGCGACGCGATGGTCAAATGCGTATGATTTACGAAGCAGACGGAAGATTTGCATCAGAGCATGCTCTGCAACACTGCGTGGTGAGTATGCAGGAACATTGGTTACTTTTAAACCATTCTCATGGGCTAAAGGAACATTGATTGTATCAACGCCTGCAGTTCTAGTACTAATTTGTTTTAAACCATTAGCTTTTAGAGCAGCATATGCATTGTCAGGAACTTTAGCATGCTGCTGGATCACTAAACCATCCATTCCCTTGGTCATAGCTATTGCTTCATCATTAATGAATGGTTTAGGGGTAGTTACAATTTCAACGTCATGCTCATCAGCAAATTGATGGATTGCTTTTTCTTCGTCGGGACGAACGCTGGTCATTAAAATTTTAGTCATAATTATTGTCACCTTTCTTTATTTGTTTAGTAAATCTTTAATTCTATCAACAGCTAACTTAAGGTTATCCATGCTGGTTGCATAACTTAAACGCAAGTAGCCTTCACCACCATCACCAAAGTATGATCCAGGAATTACTGCTACTTTGCCTTCTTGAGCTAGTTTAGTAGCAAATTTAACATCATCAGTTCCTTGATCAGCCGGAATCTTGGCGAAAACATAAAATGCTCCACGAGGAGTAGTGACAGTGAAGTCAAGCTTTTGAAGGGCCGCTACCAAGAAATCACGACGAGCTTCATAAGCAGCTTTCATGTCTAAGGTTGCTTGATGACCATCATCACTGTCAAAGATTGGTACTGCTGCGGCCATTGCAGGGTCAGAAGGGGATGTGATCATAATGGAATGAACCATCCCAATTCGTTTCATTAATTCAGCCGGAGCAGCCATGAAACCAATTCGGTAACCAGTCATGGCACCAGACTTTGAAGCACCGTTTAAAACAATCGTTTGACCAGGAATGAATTTGGCAATTGAAGTATGGTGACCACCGTAGATCAATTCTGAGTAAATTTCATCAGCGATTACTACCAAATCAGTATCCGCGAGTACATCAGCAATTGCTTTTAACTGATCTGCGGAGTAAGTAACACCTGTTGGGTTAGAAGGATAATTTAAAACGATAGCCTTAACATGATCATGATCAGCTAATGCTTTTTTGAGAGCATCAGGACTGAGGACAAAATCATTATCACTGGTGTCAATGTTGATTGCTTCACCACCGAGCAAATTAACAATTACTTCATAAAGTGGGAACGTTGGCGTTGGGATTAGGACTTGATCTCCCTTATTAATAATGGCAAATAGGGAAGCATAGATTGCCTCAGTGGCCCCAATGGTAACCGCGATTTCTGAGTCAGCATCATATGTCAAATCATACCGATTTTGAAGATAGTTAGCGATGGCCTGACGCAATTGAGGGGTCCCAGAACCAGCGGAATAGTGTGAATCATTATCATTGATACTCTGGATGGCAGCCTTTTTAGCCACGTCGGGAACATTAAAATCTGGTTCTCCCAAAGTCAGTTTAACAATTCCAGGAATTTTGCTGGCGTTATTGTCAAACACGCGGATGGGAGTTGGCTGAACTCGTGATAGGTTGGTATTAAATTGGTGATTTAAATTAGCATTCATTTGCGGCATTATGAATTTCCTCCTTATAAATAAAAACCGGGGTTGCAATTAGTTTGCAACACCCGGTAGCGCTAGTTTCTTAATCGTTATATGCCAAATTAAGGATGAGTAGGCTTCCGGATGTAGGATCCCAGAAGCCATCACAAAATGTTACTGACTCTGGGTTTAAATTTGCCAGAACCAGTAATAAAACGCATTATTTAAATTTGAAGTATGTAATGCTTTCATTTTGTAAAACCTCGATTAATTTGATTGGTTATAATTCTAATCTAATTTTAATAATTGTCAATAGGAAATTTAAAAGAATTGTGGGAAACAGTGATTTAAAAGCAAAGTACTTTAGATTTTAATTAAAAAACTTTATAAAAAATAATTTATATTTTTTCTATATCACACTTGTGTTATACTACAAATGTGATATAATATTAATCGTAAAGGAGTGAGCAACTAATGCGAGTAAACATTAAATCCTATCTTGATGCTAATCATTTGACGATTTATCGAGTAGCAAAGATTTCGGGTTATGGCTACACGACTTTACACAAAGCGTTTAACAAGCAGCAATCTAGTGCTACGTCACTTAACTTGCGAGATTTAGATGCAATTGCTAAGGCTCAGCACACTCAAATGTGGCAGGTTTTACGCGAATTAGAAGAAAACTACTTATTAGACGATTAAGTTAGAAATGTGTAGTCAAGCGATGAATCTCGTTTTTAACATTGAAAAATAAAAATTAAAACAGGAGGAAAACCAATATGGCACAAAATCCAAGAGACCCATTTAACGATGACATGAATGACATTTTTAACCAATTAATGGGAGGTATGAACGGCTTTAATTCTGACAACCGTCGTTATCTCATTAATGGTCGAGAAGTAACACCAGAAGAATTTGCTCAATATCGGCAAACTGGTCAACTACCTGGTGGAGCTAACCCACAACAAGGAGGTCAACCAGGACCACAGCCTAACGAAGGTAAGGAGAGTATCCTGCACAAGCTTGGACGGAACTTAACTGAAGAAGCTCGCCAAGGAGAATTAGACCCAGTTATTGGACGGAATAAAGAAATTCAAAAAACTGCTGAAATTCTTAGTCGGCGGACTAAGAACAATCCTGTACTAGTAGGTGATGCTGGTGTTGGTAAGACTGCGGTTGTTGAAGGACTGGCTCAAGCAATTGTTGCCGGCGATGTTCCAGCACCAATTAAGGACAAGGAAATCATCAGTATTGATATTTCCGGATTGGAAGCAGGAACTCAATATCGGGGCAGCTTTGAAGAAAATATGCAAAAGCTAATTGACGAAGTCAAAAAGGCTGGTAATATTATTCTCTTCTTCGACGAAATTCACCAGATTATCGGTGCTGGTTCTACTGGCTCTGATAGCGGTTCTAAAGGGATGGCTGATATTATTAAACCAGCATTATCTCGTGGTGAAATTACTGTTATTGGTGCTACTACTCAAGATGAATACAGAAACACAATTATGAAAGATGCTGCCTTAGCACGTCGGTTTAACGCTGTTACTGTTAATGCTCCAAGTAAGGAAGATACACTAGCTATCTTAAAGGGTATTCGTGACTTGTATGAACGTCACCACAACGTTAAATTACCAGACGATGTTTTACAAGCAGCAGTTGACTACTCTGTTCAATACATTCCACAACGGTCATTACCTGACAAGGCCATTGATTTGATTGATATGACAGCTGCACACTTAGCTGCTAAACACCCAGTAAAGGATGTCAAGCAGATTGAAGCTGAAATCAAGAAGGAAGAAAAGAAACAAAAAGAAGCTGCTGAAAAGGAAGACTACAAGGCAGCTCAAGATGCTAAGGATAAGATTGCTGATTTGAAGAAGCAAATCAAGGATCACTCTAAGCAAGAAGAAGTCACAGCAACTCCAGAAGACGTTGCAGCCGCTGTTGAACAAATGACTGGTATTCCAGTTTCAAAGATCGGTGCTAGTGATGTTCAACGGTTAAAGGAAATGGACAAGCGTCTAGAAGGTAAAGTTATTGGTCAAGATGAAGCTGTTGAAGCAGTTGCACGGGCAATTCGTCGGAACCGGGCTGGTTTTGATGAAGGGAACCGTCCAATCGGAAGCTTCCTCTTCGTTGGACCAACAGGTGTTGGTAAGACTGAATTAGCTAAGCAATTAGCATTAGACATGTTTGGATCCAAGAACGATATTATCCGTTTGGATATGTCTGAATACTCTGACCGGACAGCTGTTTCCAAGTTGATTGGTACTACTGCTGGTTATGTTGGCTATGACGACAACTCAAATACGTTAACTGAAAAGGTTCGTCGTCACCCATACTCCATCATCCTATTGGACGAAATTGAAAAGGCTAACCCACAGGTTATCACTTTGCTTCTCCAAGTCTTAGATGATGGTCGGTTAACTGATGGACAAGGTAACACAGTTGACTTTAAGAATACTGTAATTATTGCCACTTCCAATGCCGGATACTCAAACGATGCACCAGTTAAACTTGGTGACGAAAAGGACGATGAAGACTTAATCAAGAAGTTAACAACTTACTTCCGTCCAGAATTCTTGAACCGGTTTAACGCCATTGTTGAATTCCACAGCTTAACTAAGGATGATCTTCAAAAGATTGTTGACTTGATGATTAGTGATGTTAACAAGACGTTAGCTAAGAAGGGAATGGATGTAAAGGTTACCCCAACAGCTAAGAAGTTCTTGATTGATGAAGGCTATGACAAAGAAATGGGTGCACGGCCACTTCGTCGAGTTATTGAACAACAAATTCGTGACAAGGTAACAGATTACTACCTTGACCACCTTGATGCAAAGCACTTAGTTGCTGAAATGAAAGATGGCAAGCTTGAAATCGTAGATGCTAAGGATGCGGCAGACGATGATAGTAAAGAATACCAATCTGACGACAAGGACACTAGCGAAGACAAAGACTAGTTAATAAATAAAAGAACGGGTTACCAAAGTGATGATCAACTTTGGTAACCCGTTTTGTTTCATGTGAAACTTTAGTTTTAATGGTTTTTAAAATAGTACGCGAGAGCAATTAAGACTACAAGGATAATAATGGCCAATACTGGATTTTGGTTAAATAACATATGAAAAGCTCTAATTTGACCAACGGCTAATTCTGGAAACATCTCTTTCACTCCTTTAGTTATTTAACTACCATTATACTGGAACTGAGTGTTTGGTTCATCTTATGGATTGCGGTAAAATTATAGTTGAATATAAAGGGGGCATCACAATGGATTTAACATGGAATATTATTCGTATCTTAGTAATTGCGATTGTCCTCATTAATGAAATTGCTGCATTAATAACCGTCTTTAGAGAAAAGCGCGATATTGCAGCTACTTGGGCGTGGCTGTTAGTTTTAACACTGATTCCGGTCTTAGGATTCGTTGCTTACGCCTTTCTTGGAAGAAAGCCAACTCGCCAACGAATGGAACGGATTCAAACAGCAACGCAATTAGAACTTTCTGAAGCAATTGAGGAGCAAAAAAAGCAGTTTGCTAATATGATGAAACCCAAGAAGGCAACTAAGATGACATATTGGCGGACGGTCCAATTATTTCAAAACTTGGATGATGCTTTTTTCTCCCGACATAATCACGTTGAGATCTTCGATGATGGTAACCAGCTTTTTGAAAAGATGTTTCAAGATATTGAAATGGCAAAAAAAACCATCAATATTGAGTTTTATACCATTTATAACGATCAAATTGGTAATCAATTACGAACATTATTGGAACAGAAAGCCGCAGAAGGAGTAGAAGTTCGAGTATTGTACGATTCCTGGGGTTCACGAGGAGTACAGCCAAGTTTCTATAATCAGTTACGGGCCAATGGCGGAGCGGCCGCTCAATTTTTGATGACCAGAAGCAACTGGTTTGACTTTCGGATTAACTATCGTGATCACCGAAAAATTGTAACAATTGACGGTAAGATTGGCTATGTCGGCGGGTTTAATGTTGGCGATCAATACCTAGGTCGTGTTGCTAAATTCGGTTATTGGCGTGATACCCACCTGAGGTTAATTGGTGGTAGTGTGTATTCTTTGCAGCAACGGTTTATCCGTGATTGGAATGCCACTATGCAGGGAACTCCCAACCAAATTCTTCATTATCGGCGTTTTTTCCCACCAATTAAGGTGACTAATGCAACTACCCCAGTCCAAATCGTTTCTAGTGGTCCTGATAACCAGTTAGAAACGATTAAATTAGGATATCTACGCTTAATTAATGCTGCGCAGGACCACATCTGGATTCAGACGCCATACCTAATTCCCGATGATAGTATGATTGATGCCCTTAAAGTAGCAGCCCATTCTGGAATTGATGTCCGGATTATGATTCCATGTAAACCAGACCATCCATTTGTCTATCGTGCGACCCAATATTATGCACGAATGTTAGCTAACGAGGGGGTTACCATCTATTACTATGAGAATGGGTTTATGCACGCTAAAACAGTTATGATAGATGGTAAAATGGCTTCGGTTGGTTCTGCTAATTTGGATTACCGGAGTTTCAAATTAAACTTTGAAATTAACAGCTTTATCTATGATCCACAGATTACTGATCGTCTAGAGCAAATTTTTATGAATGATATTCGGCATAGTAAAGTAGTAACTCCGGAAATGTTTACTCAGCAGTCATTGTGGCTACGATTTAAACAAACCGCCTCGCGTTTATTATCACCAATATTGTAAGGGATAGATTAATAAAATATTGAAGGTGAAGATTATGAATAAAAACTTACAACCTCAAATTACGTTAAATAATGGTGTTAAAATTCCATAATTAGGATTAGGAGTTTGGAAATCAACCAATCAAGAAGCGTCCCGAGCTGTACAAACTGCGTTGCACAATGGCTATGTATTAATTGATACTGCCAAGCAGTATGGCAATGAAAAGGGAGTTGGCGAAGGCATTCAGGCAGCAATGCAAGCTGACGGCGTTAAACGGGATGATATTTTCTTAACTACTAAGATTTTTAATGGCGATCAAGGGGACTACGATCGTGTTCGGAAGGCTTTTGAAAAGCAATTGCAAGATTTACAAACAGATCATGTAGATTTGTTACTAGAACACTGGCCGGTGACTGGTAAATATAATGAAACGTGGCGAGCAATGGAAGCAATTTTAAAGGACGGGCAAGCTCGTGCGATTGGTGTTTCAAATTTTGATAATGGTCGAATGATTGACCTTTTGGATCATGGGACGGTAACCCCAGCGGTTAACCAAATTGAGTTTAATCCTAATATTCATCAAAAAGACATTGTTGATTTTGATCGACAACAAGGAATTCATATTGAAGCATGGTCACCACTTGGAAGCGGGAAGTTGTTAACCAATTCAGTAGTGAAAAAGATTGCAGCTGCACATCATAAGACACCAGCACAAGTGGAATTGCGGTGGGGATTGCAACACGGGATTATTGTAATTTCTAAGACAATCCATGAACAGCGGATGAGAGAGAATATGCAGATATTCGATTTTGAATTGACGCCGGATGAAATGAATGCCATTGACGGCTTGAATCAGGAAAAGCATGCTATTTGGTATGATAAATTTAAATGGAGTGGTAACCCAAATGGTGTTGACGATTATGTTGCAACACCAGAAAATTGGTAAAAACGGCTAGGTAATTGAGACAGCAAAACGAAAGCGCAGGGGATTTTGATAAATGAGCAAAGAAATAATAACCGACGATATGATTAACCAGTTTCATAATAGTTATGTTTCACGTGGAACAACTAAAGTGATCGAACGAGCAGTCAGAAAAAATGGGATAAAAGCAACGAGTGAAGATCCTGAAATTAGTCAACGCTTACACCGTGTTTTTTCTCATGAAATCAAAACTGGTAAAGTCAGCAATCAAAAACATAGTGGACGTTGTTGGTCATTTGCGACGTTAAATACGTTGCGGCATAAGTTTGCTTTGAAATATCATGTCAAAGATTTTGAATTATCCCAAAACTACCTGTTTTTCTGGGATCGAATTGAACGAGCTAACAAATATTTTGACAATATTTTGGCAACGGCTAACTATCCCATTCGTGACCGGTTAGTTAATTTCTATCTTACTTCCGCAGAAACGGATGGTGGACAATGGGCTAATGCCGCTTCAATTATCGAAAAATATGGAGTAATACCACATTATGTGATGCCAGATACGCATAACACTGAAGACACCACTGATATTGGTGAAGTTTTGACTTACATGATGAAAAAGGATGGACTCGCGTTACGAAAACTTGTTCATGAAAATGCAGGTGATGAAGAAATCAGGACAATTCGTCATCAAATGATGAATGATGTTTACCGTGCTTGTGCTTATGCATTTGGTGAACCACCTGCACAATTCGATTTAGAGTATCGGGATGATGATCATAATTACCATTACGATGGTAAAATGACGCCAATTGATTTCTACCATCAGTATTTTGATACTGACCTTCATGATTATGTAGTGGTAACTAATGCTCCTGACCACGAGTATGGTCAAGTATACTTTTTACCGTCTCAGGATAATGTGAATGGTGGAATTCCAATTCAATTTGTTAATGTCCCGTTTAAAGACCTTCAAACAGTCGTGTTAAACCAATTAGATGGGGACGAAACAATTTGGGTAGGTAATGATATTCTGCAACAGATGGATCGCAAACGTGGTTTGATGGATGCCAAACTTTATCGTCGTGAAGAATTACTTGGAATTGACTTTACAATGAACAAAAAAGAAAGATTAGAGACTCATCAAGCCGCAGTGACTCATGCCATGACGTTGACAGGTTATAATATGGTGAATGGTCAACCTAACCGGTGGAAAATTGAGAATAGCTGGGGAGATAAGAATGGTGATCAAGGCTATTTTGTAATGAGCCAGGATTGGTTTGAACAATATACTTATGAAGCAGTAATTAATAAAAAATACCTTACTGATGAAATAAAAGAAATTGCTCAACAGAAGCCAATTCAACTGCCTGCGTGGGATTCACTGCAATAATCAATTAAAGATGGTCGCTAACACTGAAACTAATCAGATGTTAGCGACCATCTTTTGTATTCACTCATAATTAATTTTCATTAGTAATCGTTACTGCTTGGTTTGGTTGCAATAATATTTTTTCTTTACCAGTTACAACAGTTCCTCCTGGACGGTCAGTTGTAATGTCAACTTGACCATCATGAACCCGAAAATGAACAGATCCACCTTTAATGGGCAGGGTACAGTCGAGATGCTCAAACATGGTTAAATGAGGAGCTACTTCAAAGGTTGAATAACCAGCTGATGTTGGTTGTAATCCCATAAAGTATCGTCCTAGAAGGTAAACAGGGCTGCTTCCCCAAGCGTGACAAAGACTTTTACCAAATGGATCACCATACATAGCAAATTGTTGTTTGCCAGTTACAGATGGGTCATATTCTTCCCAGATAGTAGTTGCACCCTTTTTAATCATTGATCCCCAGTAATCTTTGATCGTGTCATAAACAGTCTTTAACTGACCAAGTTGGCACAGTGCATCTTGTTCAAAAAATTTGAAGTAAGGAGTGGTTAATTGGGTAATTTGGTCATTTAAAAGCACGTTGTGTAAAATTTGTTGTTTCTTATCATCATCAACGATGTTGAATAAGATTGCTAAAATGTTAGCGTGCCTTGTAACATGATGTTTTCCTGATTCATAACTATCAATAAAAGCGCCTTGTTCATTATCCCAGAAGTATTTAACCGTATTTTCTTTTAAGGTATTAAACCGGTTTTCATAATTACTGGTATCTTGATTCAGTGCCTTTTTAGCAGTAATGATGGCCTTCAATGCTTGGAGAAGGAACATCTGCTCTGCAGCAACGGTCCCATCTTTATCCATTTCCGACCAATCAACAAAAATCCAGTCTCCCTGACGGCCGTAGATAAAGCCCAGATCATTAGTCTGATTCAGGAGATATTGCATCATTTTTTCCATTCGCGGCATAATCATTTGTAGAAATTCTGTATCTGCAGTCATTTCGTAATGGTTATAGATACTAATGACCCAGAGTAAAGAATAATCAACAATGGTGTTAATGTGTTGAAGAACCTCATCATGGCCTCGGAGGGCAATGATAGTACGTTTGTCAACGTCTTCATTAAAGAATGAATATTGGTTAATGTAGTTGTCTTGGTAAGCGTCACCGCCCCAAATCCACCGGTCACGTTTAATACCATCAATGTAGAAAACCTCACTGCATAATTTAAATATTCTGATTGAGGCCTGCCAAATGTTATTTAAAAGTTCATCATCGGAGTTAAATGATGACTTATTTTGCATTGGCAAGTAGATACAATCTGCGACAACATTAATTGAATTGGCAGAATAGTTAGGAATAAACAGGTAACGAAAAGCTCGTTTAGCAATCTTTGATTGATCAGTAATGTTTGATTGCTGGTAGTAACACATTTTAGTATCAAGAGCCTCGGCTTTTGATTCACCATAGCAAACTGTAATTGGTGCAGTGAGATTTTTAAAAATAAGAGCGGCATTAATTTCTTTACCAAAATCAACCAACAGACCATTATTAATATTTGTCATGGATACGGGCTGGATTGTTTGATGATGATATGGAATTTTAGCGGGATTATCGCTTAACTCGGTGAACAGCTTACTATAGCCAACGGGCCGCTGAATAACGTAATTATCTGCTACCCAACTAGGATCGGAATAGATGACGTCACCTTCAATGTAGATAGTAGGTAATTCGTCAGGACTAAAAATATAGATGACAATTGATTGTTTTCCCGCATCAAGAGTGATGGGTTCATTGACGTGATATTTAATGTCGTTAATGGTGATGTACCCTTGCTGATGAGTATGAACAGTAAAAGTAGTTGGTTCAGCGAGATCATATGTTTTTTCGAATTTAATGTTTTTGTAGCAATCATCGATGTACCAATAAGCAGGCCAACGCATGCCACGTTCTTCACGAGTAAAATTCTGTAACATTCCTTCGTGGATTTCAAAATCACCAGGGAACCAGATCCAATATTTATTCATAGTAAAACCTCTTTCTATGAAATCGAGGATGACAATATGCCATCCTCGATGCAATTTTTATTCCAAACCACGGTTGTGAAGCATTCGAACAATCAGAACAGCAAAGCCACCAGAAATTAATGCGCAAGCGAAAATAATCCAGAGGAAGTTTTGAACTGACCAAGCCATTAGTGTTGGTGTAAATAGTGAGAAAATAGCGGTGAAGAACCGAACAAATCCATATGAAAAACCAGTGATGGAAGCACGGACGTTGACAGGATAGAAGGTTTGCGTCCAAATCTTGTAAATTGGTTCACCACAAAGGGTATTAGTAGCAGAGTAAACAACGTATGCAACTGAAAATGCCCACCATACAGAACTCCAAACACCAGCACATAAGAATGCTAATGAACCAATGATAATTGCACCATACATTACTGGATAACGGTATTTAGTATCTGAAACTTTGACATAGAACGAATTGGAAGCCAGGTTAAATAGGTTAGCTACCAATGCAATCAAAGTGGCATATGCCTGAGTTCGATGAGAAACAGTAACTAAGAAGTAGTTAACAAAGGATCCCCAGGTGTTGGCAGGAAGGTTCCAGAATAAGTAGAAGAGGGTTAGAGCAATTAATACACTAACGTATTGCTTATTCTTTAAAATGTCACTTAACTTAACCTTCTTTTGTTCATGTTGATCAGCCTTGTTAGTTGATTCAGCTTTTTGAAGAGATTCTTCGACATTCTTGAATTTGTTTGAAAAGGCCCGGATGCACCAGTTTGTAAATGCAACTAAGGCGATTACACCAAAGATCCACCGAACTGAACCAACAGTCATACCAGAAGTAAGGAAACCAATGAATTGTGAAAGCAGGATCCCAATTGTCCAAAAAATCTGGGTAATTGTGATACTCCGGCCGTACATTTTATCAGAGGTCCGTTCTGAAATAACTGCTAATGAAGTTGGCAGGTCGGCACCAGAAGCTAATCCTGCAATGATCGTACCTAGTAGCAGAATTGTTAAGTTCGGAGCAAAAGCAATAATAAGTGCTCCAATTGCAACAAATAAAATGTCTAGGTTAAAGACACGAACCCGTCCAAAACGGTCCGATAGCCATCCGCCAGTCACGGATCCCAAGGCAACCATTAAGGTGAGCAGGGTTGATATAAAACCAGTTACCAATGGAGTTAAATGCATTAACTTAGTCCAAATTGGTAATGCAACCCCTAAACTAACTAATAAACTAGAGTCAAGATAGGAAGCTGTACCGGCCACTATTACTAGTGACAAAGTTTTTTTATCCATTTTTGGTTTATTCACGTTGTCCATAATGAATTACTCCTTAATTTAATAAATATTTTTTGATGAGAAATGCAGGTGTACATCCCCAAGCATGACAATAACTGGAAACAATCGGACTACCATAAGGCGAATAATTTGGATTTTCTGGCTCAAATGCTTCCCAGTAGGTATCAGCACCGAGTTTAATCATTTTGCCCCAGTAATCTTTTAATAGTTTGATTCCATCATCTTTAAGTCCAGCTTTAAAAAAGGCTGCTGCAACGTGGTGATACATGTATGGGGTGGCAATTCCCGTAATTGGGAAGAGTTCTTTCTTCATGGAGCTCATTACTTGCTTGGCATTCTCATCGCTGACAACACCAGCTAGAATCATCCAGACTTGACTAGCAACATTGAATTCATGATTAGACCCGGAAACGAAAAGATGATGCTTGATATCATATAAGTCGTTAATTGAATGATCCACCATTTCATCAAGAATCGGTTGGACGTTATTAATGTCATCATCATGGTTAAGTTGTTGGGCAAGGTGGATGAATTGCTTTAGTGCATAAATAATAATGGCTTGTCCAGCAGTGGTTTTATCAAATTCATTGGACCAATCAACGAATACAGGATAATCATCATCGGGTTCATAAATACCATCATGAACATAATTCAGGGCAACCTCAACTTGCTTCTTAGCAATAGGATAAAGATCACGTAGTGTGGCTAAATCATTGGATGCTGTAACATAGTCGTCTAACGTGGAGATGAAGAATAGCCCATAGTCCAAGAGGAAAGTATCATCTGGTTGTGGATCACCATTGGTAAAAACATTTGCAGCAATGCGTCCATCCTTAGCAGACATACCTCCGAACAGGTATAAACACCGTTTAACTAAGTCGTTATTCTGAAATGTGGCATAGTTTGCAAGTGCTTGAAGGTGAAGATCACCAAGCCAGAGACGACGATCCCTTTTTGGCCCATCTTCAAATACTTCTTGCATACAGTCATAAAGAGTTTTAACACTAACGTCGTAGATTGATTGCAATTCATGATCTGATAGTTTCACTGGTTGGTAGTTGTTCCAGTCAGCAGAACTAAGGGCGGTTAGCTCAGGATCGCTAAAGATAGCAGACCATTTTGGTGAGGTATCGATGACTTTTAACTCAACATATCTGAAGGCATAACGACGTGGCAAATTAAGTTCCACTGGTAATTGGTCAATGTGAATAGTTTCTTCTTGAATCCATGATTTGCTAAGCCAACCATCATAATCAGCAGAGTTAAAAGCAAATTCAGCCGGAGTTTCAGCAAATTTGATTTTGAGTGCTAATGGAGCATCTTGTGGCGACCCAATGTGGCGGATGTTAATTTTAAAGTGGCCAACGTAGTGGTTACCAAAATCTAGGATTACTCGATCATCACGTTTTAACTGGTGTTTATCCAGATTAGTGATGTCATCAGTTTTCTTCATTCCTGTTTCGTTGAGCTTGCTACTATCTTTAACCGGTTCGACAATGGCGACAGGTTTTACCACAGTTGATTTCAACTTTGGCGTCAAGGCAGCCGCTTTATTAAGCAGGGACTGATCATGATTAAACTTGACTTGATTATTAATTTGAAAAGTAAATGCCATACTAATTACTCCTTTGAGCGTTGTTGGATAATACCGTACTTCTTTTCCAGAGCAATGACGCAGAGGCCGGCAATAAATCCAATAATAATTAAGGCAGTGAAGCCAAACATGGTGTAACGAATTACGTTAGGCATCACCAGAGATGGGGTTACAAATGCGAAAAGACCACAAGCAAAGCGGGAGAAACCATTCATAAATCCTTGAATGGAAGCACGAGTTTCAACTGGGAATGATTCCTGAGTCCAAACTTTATAAATTGCTTCACCAGCAATGTTATTACCGATGTTGTAGCAACCAATTGCAATAACAATTGGCCATAAATCATGACTAGAAATTGCCAGTCCAAACATCGCGGCTGCTTGAATAATCATGCCGATTACAAAAAAGGTATTTCGTTTAGGGCTTGAAGCGACGGATGAAAATGCTGTAACAGCAGCAAGTCCTACGAAGTTAAGAACAATTCCCGCTCCAGTAGCAAATGTCTGTGAAGCGTGTGCCTGAACTAAAGTGAAGGTTTGGAATTGGCCGAAGGTGTTGGCTAATAAATTCCAGAAAATATAGAAAATAAAAATTCCTAGGAATAATCCAAGATAACGACTCTTTCCTTCACCAGAGAAGAGGACCTTCATTGCAGAAGAACTACTTAATTTAGTATCTGCTTTATGTTCCTCAGCAGCACGGAATTGGTCACCGTCAGCGTGAAATTTTTTAAACTTTGCTGAATTAGTGCGCCATAACCAGGTGACGGCAGCAATGATTGTTAAAATACCAAAGACAACTCGTGCACCGGTGGCACCAGCCATCTTTGAAACAATGAATGAACAGATATATGAAATGAAAATTCCAATTTGCCAGTAAATTTGGGTGGATGAGACAAGGCTGGAAGAAACTTTTTCATTTGGTGCATCATGTGAAATTACCGTTAGACTAAGTGGTAAATCAATTCCAGATGCGAGACCTGTGATTACTACACCCAGGAGTAAAACCAAATAATTAGGAGTGAAGACACAAATTAAAGTTCCTAAGGCGTAGAAAAAGTTAGTCCAGTTAAATGAGCGGATTAATCCAAACGCCTTGCTAACGGAACCAGAAAGGAAACCACCAATGGCGATTGCAAATGTTAATGCAGCAGAGATCACTCCGACCTGACCATTGGTTAAAGCAAGACCCTTTTGCCAAACAGTAATGGTGGCAGAAAGGCCAACAATAATTCCTGAACCGAGGATTGAACCAATCCCCGCAGCCGCGGCCAATGGCCGATATTCGGCAGTAAGTTGTTTATTATCCATAAAAAGAACCTCGCAATCTAAATAACAAAACTAATAATTCCTATGTTTACTTTATGATTATTTGACAGCGCTTACAATATTAAAAAGTGAGTGGTTTAGTTGCAAGATTACAGGTTCACAAATTATAATTGCTTTATTGGCAGTGATAATAAGAGTTTTGATATTTAAAGGACAAAATTGGTATGGAAAAATTACGAAAGCTATTGTTAAAGGAAGATCCTGTTGAAACCGAACAACGGCTTAATAATGGTATTAATATTAACGATATGGGGCTGCAATATGGACCAGGAATGATTCCCAAAATACCCTGTAGCAACTTTTTTGATGATTCATATGTACAAGTGACGAAGCAGCATCGTTATTCTTATATGCCGGCACATACACATAGTTTTATTGAATTTAATTACCAATTTTCGGGTAGTTCACAACAGCAGCTAAATGGTCATGAATATCTATTAAAAGCGGGTCAGCTGTTGGTAATGGATAAAACTTTAATCCAACGTTATGGATATATGGATACGAATGACTTATTAGTCAACATCCTGATTGATCCACAACAGTTACCAACAAATTTTTTACATACGATCAGACCTGCAAAGGGATTTCACCGTTTTATGTACAACGTGTTAGATAATCAAGCAAGCCATGACAGCTATTTAATCTATGATTTGAATAATAATGATGATGTGAAATTGATCTGGCAAGAACTAATGTATTATGGGCTAACTAATGGACGTCCATTTGAAACACGGGGGAGATTAATGGAAGCCGCGTTGAGTTGCTTGCCAGAGCCGATTATTACTAGTATTCACCTTCGAAATTCAAGTAGTGATCCACTAAATCATGTGATTGATTATATTGATAAACACTATGTTGATGTGACTCTGACACAAGTCAGTGATCACTTTGGCTATAATAAAAATTACTTAGGTAACAAAATTAAACAAAACACAGGAATGTCGTTTGGTGAGTTGTTAGACCGAAAAAGGTTATTAATAGCGGAGAGCTTATTATTAGATACAGACTTACCAGTTAGTAAAATTGCAGAGCGGTTGGGCTATCGGAACACTTCGTCATTATTTCGCTTGTTTAAAAATAAATTGCAAATTACACCAACGGATTTTCGTAATCAGCATACAGGAGAAATGAATTAAAAAAGGCGGGGGCCTGTGTCATTAGTCAGACTACAATCATTAAATACGAACAGCGCAGTACAACAATGGGGCCTAGCATTCGGCAAACCGAACGCTAGGCCCCTATTGTTGCTTCCTACAGGCTAACTACGTGTCGACGGGGGCGTGAAAACGAAGTCGTAAACGACTTCTGTCACGCTCCCACCCGCTGAATTGTATTAAATGAGATTTTAATCACGCCTTAGTTGTTGATGCATGGTGAAGAGATAACTGCAACCGAGCATGATTGCTAACCATAGCAAACCGAATAGAATCCAAGAGCCGTGCCAATTAAAAATACCAGCCAATGTATTTAAGGTAGCAGCACTAGGGTGCCAGAAATTAACCATTAGTCGAATAATTTGGACCATCAGAATTAGCAAGATAGTGGGGAGGGCAATCCCGACAATGATTTTCCAAAGGCGGGATAAAAGAGCGAAACCACTACCGATAGCATAAGAGAATGCTACGATATCAATAATTAATAATAAAATTCCGAATGCGGTTGCCACATTAAGATGTTGAAAACCAGTACCAACTAAATAAATCAGCCAAGCAAAAATACTAATTGAAAGAACGCCATAAATTTGGCTAACCCAGATTTGCCAACGGGACTGACCATTTTGAATACCAATTTTAAATTCGCTATATGGCTCTACGAGATAGTAAACCCCCATTAAGACAAATGAACAACTTAAAAAAGGATCAGCAACCCCATGGTAGAAGGATGAAAGAGTCAGCCCTGAGAGGCCGTTACCTGATAATAAACCTAACAGTTCACCGAGAATGTTAAAGCCTAATACGGTGATTAAGATAATGCCAAGTGCGTAGAAATATCTCTGCATTGATTTTTTATAAATAAGCGGTAATTGCATATTAATTCTCCTTCCCAATGGTTAATGCTGTAAATGCTCTTTGTAGGTCAATATGCTCAATTTTAATTTGATCTGGAATTACCTTGTTTTCAGATAACGGTTGAACAACATAAACAGTTTTGATGTTACTAAGAGTTTGTTGATCCAAGATAGTTAAGTCGCTGGTATATTCGTCAACTAATTTAGCAGGCCCACTAATTGCATAAGCATTTGCTAATAAGTCATTAACATCTTCATTACGAATAAATTGATGGTGATCTAGAATCCAAACATGTTCAACCAGATTTTGGATTTCACTAATTAGATGAGTGGAGAGGACGAAAGTTCGCGGACGTTCTTCATAAGTTTTCATTAGTTCACGATAAAAAAGTTCACGGTGACCAGCATCAAGACCCAAAGTAGGTTCGTCGAGGAAGATAAAATCAGCATTGACGCATAGGGCAGTGATTAGTTTGGCAATCGTAGTTAATCCTGTTGAGAGATTACTAAGGTAGGCTTTTTCATCAACACCAAAAGAATGGGTTAAGCGATGAGCCATGGCAAAGTTAAATTGACCATAACCATCATTTGCTAACTGAAACATGTCGCTGACACGAGTGCGTTTTGGATACATGGAAGTTTCACTCATTAAAAATAGTTTTTGCAAGGCGTCATGATTATTGTTAACTAATGAATTATCTAGGAGAATTTCTCCATCGGTTGGGAAATTACGATTGTTGATAATATTGAGTAAAGTGCTTTTTCCTGCACCATTCCGGCCTAAAAGTCCATAAATTTTATTTGGTTCAATTTGAAAAGTTAAATTGTCTAAAATGACATGATTACCAAAGCGCTTAGTAAGCTGGTTAATTTTGAGTGTTGCCATTTTGATACCCCCGTTGAATTAGTGATAATAAGTGATCTTCAGTGATTTGTAGTTTAGTGGCTTCTTTGATGAGACTGACGACGTAGTTTTGATAGAAACCTTCTTTACGTTTTTCCATAATCCGTTCCTTGGCGCCTTTCGTAACAAACATCCCCAACCCGCGTTTCTTTTCGAGAAGGTGGTGATCCACCAAAAGGTTCATTCCCTTAAGAACGGTTGCTGGGTTAATGTGAAGTTCTTGTGATAATTGGGTAGTAGAGGGGACCTGTTGACCTTCAGGGAAAAGCCCTGAAAAAATCATTTCTTCCATTTGGTCTGCTAATTGTTGATAAATCGGTGCGGACTGATCAAATTCAAAATGCACAGGTTTAGCCTCCTTTCTGATAAATGTTAGTTGGTTAATTACTTGTGTAACTAACTATATAACTAATTAAGTTTTTTTGCAAGAAAAAAATCGGCATTGTAAGCAACAACGCCGATTAATTGTTTTACAACTTTATAAATTAGGGTCCATCTTGTAGTTGATCTTAGAAAGCTCAGTTCCCTTTGTGAGAAGTTTGAAAATTAACTCACGGGTCTTATTATTACAATATTGAGCAATTTCATGGTTTTGCGATGTTAGGTAGTCCGTTAAATCTTGACCAGATTTTTGTGTGGCAACCACGTCTGCTTCGTGAATTTTACGCCTGGTCCATGAGTGCATTTCTTTAATGAAGTCTTGATCATCATTATAGAACTCGCCAAGATGAGATTCGACGATTTCTGCTAATGCTTCATCAAGCCAGAAGGCATGATCAAAGTCCATTTTCTTTGGTAATTTACTGTAGCTATCATCAGTATCTGTAGCGTTTCCGAAGAATGGAACGTAAGCTGAAAAACCAGGAATTCCAAAAGCAATCCACAGAATAGCTTGCGTGCCAGTATCGTGAGGACGAACTTGGAGAATATGTGATTAAGCGGTACGGCAAAGACCGATTGAACGGTAACGACGCATGTCATCAGGATCGCCTTCACCAACAGGGTTATACTTAGTTTCATTAAAGTGTGATCCTAGAAGGTATTCAATATCTTCAACAGAAATTTTTCTTTCTGCTTTACGAATGAAAGGCATGTCACTATCTTCTGGATGCTGATTAGCAGCGCTAGTTGGACTTAGGTAACGTTGAGCGAATCAAACACGAGGAGTGTTGTAATGACGGTCTAGTTTAGTGCTAGTTCCAAAAATATGACGGAAGTTCCATTGGTCTAAGTCAGGATTAAGATCATGTTCAGTTACAAAGTCACGGATTCCATCAGACCACATGTAGTTGTCGGGATCCTTAAAGTCAACTTTTTCAATCATAATTTGATTAGGAGCGACTGCATAGCAATCGTCTGGGATACGAACAGCGACCCATTGATGACCGGTAGCAATTTCCATGTACCAAACTTCATTTTGATCGATAAATTGGACACCGTTACCTTCTGCGGCACCATAAGTAGCTACTAATTTACCAAGGTATTCAACTCCTTCACGTGCTGAATGGATATAAGGTAAAACTAAAGTAGTCATTGAATCTTCAGCCAAACCATTTTTGACAAATGGATCATAAGCCAGAACTCGACCATTGGCGTAGACACTTTCCGTGGCACTTTCACCGACATTGGCTTCGTTAAAACCGTCCTCTTCATTGGGGCCTGCAGATTGGTCTAATGATGGGGTGGCGCTATAGCGCATTGCGTTTTCTGGAAGTGGAACAGTAAGTTTATTGTAAGGTGAAACATAGGTTTCGTGACGACCGGTCACAGCAGGGTGAACTAAAAACTTTTTTGGTTCAATGGCTTTCACCCGGTCTTCGTTTCTTGAAATAAAAGTAGAACCATCCATTGAGGCTTTTTTACCTACCATAATTGACGTACATGCTGAATTCCGCATAATATCATCCTCCTTATACTTATTATAATATCTTTTAAACATTAAGTAGCGATAAGTAATGATAGAATATGGCGGAAAAGGACAAATCAGGTTAATAGTATATTAAAATAGGTGGTGAATGAGGTGATGTTATGGCATATTTACAGGGACTATTAATTGGTCTGGCATTTGTAGCACCAATTGGGATGCAGAATATATATGTTTTCAATAATGGCCTGTCTTATAAGCTATCAAGAGCGTTGTTGTATACGTTTTTTGTTTGGATTTTCGATGCCTTATTCTGTTTTGCTGCCTTCTATGGAATCGGAGCATTAATTAGTAAAAATCACTTTGTAAAAATTGTTATCATGATTCTAGGTGGCGCCTTAACTGTATACATAGGTTATGGCATTATCAGATCAGCTAATCAGCGTGCGATTACAAGCGAAGATAATAAAATCAGTGTGAAACAAGCAATTTTACAAGCCATTGTAGTTAGTTGGGCTAATCCGCAAGCATTGATTGATGGCACAATGATGTTAGGAGCAAGCCGTGGGACCCTGACCACTGCTGAGAGTATTTTTTTCATTATTGGAGTAATTACATCATCTTTTATTTGGGATATGGGGATGACTAGTGCTTTTAATATATTGCGTCATCGGATGCCTGGAAAGATTCTCACAGGGATTAACTTAGTGAGTGGGTTGATAGTCTTTGGCTATGGTATTTTTTTGATTGTTAATGGAATTCAACAGGTTATGTAACATTAAAGTTTCACGTGAAACACACGTTGAATAATTAAAATCGATCGGTAGTAAGGCATAACAACGTTGTTATGCCTTATTATTTTACGTTAGAATAATCAATAGTTATTTAAAGAAAGCAGATGAACTGATGACTAAAAAACACTTAATAGTTATTTCATTAGATGCAATGGGCTTTCGTGACCTCAATGAGTTGCGAAATTTAGTACCTCATTTGGACCAACTAATAAGACGGGGAACTTGGGTAAAACGAGTTCGGGGAATTTTTCCAACATTAACTTATCCTTCCCATACTTCAATCATTACTGGGCAATATCCAGTTACCCATGGGATTGTGAATAATACGAAAATTCAGCCACGACGACAATCGCCGGACTGGTATTGGTATCGTAAGGATATTAAGTCAACGCCATTATATGATGTTGCTCGCCAAGCTGGGATGACGACAGCGGCCTTTCTATGGCCAGTTACTGCTGGCAGTAAAATTACTTATAATCTGGCTGAAATTTTTCCGAACCGCATTTGGACTAATCAAGTGTTGGTTTCTTTGAAGGCTAGTTCGCCGCTTTTCTTAATGTATTTAAATCATAAGTATGGGAAATTAAGACGAGGTATTAAACATCCATGGTTAGACGATTTCGTAACAGCATGTGCCGTAGATACGATTAAAAGAAAGCGGCCCAATTTAACATTAATTCACTTAGTAGATATGGATAGTATGCGTCATCGCTATGGTGCTCAGTCTCAAGAAGCTCAAGATGCATTAAAAAGACTTGATGGACGAGTTGCTGACATTATCCAGGCAAGTAAAGATGCGGGGATTTTTGAGAACACGAATTTTGTAGTCCTAGGTGATCATTATCAAATTACTGTTCAAAAGATGATTCACTTAAACATGTTATTTGCTGAACACGGATGGTTAACGCCAATTTCAGGGAAAACTACGTATCAAAATAATTGGCAGGTAACTGCAAAAACGTGTGATGGAGAAACATATATTTATACAAGAGGCAACGTTAATTTAGGAGCCCTTAAACAGATCATTGCTGGAGTTGAGGGTGTAGAACGGATTTACGATAATGATGAAGCTATCTCTCGGGGAGCAGATCCTCGTTGTACATTCTTAGTAGAAGCAAAAGCTGGTTATTACTTCACTGACGAGGTTAACCGTCCTGCAGTTGTTGAAGATGTCGACCCACAAAGTTTAGGTACCCATGATCGCTACCGTGGAGTTCATGGATATGGTCCTGATAAACCCGACTATTATACAACTGCTATTTTCGCTGGTCCGGATATTAACAAAGGTCAGACTATAGATGGGGCACGGCTTGTTGATGAGGGACCAACATTTGCCAAACTATTGGGATTAACATATCCAACTGCGACAGCGGGTCGAATTATTCCAGGAGTGATTAAAGAATGAGGTGCAAAAATTAGTGAAATTAACGAAACAACAATGGCAGTGGATTTTTTATGATTGGGCCAACTCCGGTTACGGTATTTTAGTTGTAACTGCTGTTTTGCCAGTTTATTTTAAAGCGGTTGCTCAACACGCGGGAATTTCGGCAGCTGATTCAACTGCTTATTGGGGATATGCCAACAGCTTCGGTACATTAGTAGTATCATTATTATCTCCTCTGTTGGGAGCATTAGCAGATTATCCACAAGCCAAGCGTAAGTGGCTAAACTTATTTGCGTGGTCATCAATTATTTTAACTGTTGGATTAGCATTAGTTCCCACCAATATGTGGAGATTGTTATTAGTAATATTTATCTTATCCATTATTGGCTATTCAGGCGGGAACCTTTTTTATGATAGTTTTCTAACAGATGTTGCGGATGATTTACAAATGGATATGGTTTCATCAACTGGATATGGAATGGGGTATTTAGGTGGTGTGATAGCCTTTATAGTTTTTTTAACAGCACAACTTAGTAATGGATTTGGTGGTTTGTTATCATCATATGGAATTGCAAAGTTTAGTTTTTGGATTGCCGCTATCTGGTGGGGCATTTTTGGTTGGCCATTACTGCGTCATGGACGTCAACGATACAATGTTCCAAGTGCTGAAAATCCGGTTCGTGACAGTTTACGACGGATTAAGGAAACTTTAAAACATATTCGTCGCTATCGACAGATTTATTGGTTTTTAATTGCCTATTTCTTTTACATTGATGGAGTAGATACAATTTTTACGATGGCAACTTCAATTGGAAAAGACTTGGGAGTTAATACCACAACGTTAATGTTGGTACTACTAGTAGTTCAATTGATAGCATTCCCATTTTCTGTTTTATATGGCTGGTTAGCGCGTAGACTTTCTACTAAAAAGGCGATTATCATTGGCATAGTGATTTACATATTTATCTGCATCTATGCACTGCATCTTAAAACGATGTTTGACTTTTGGCTACTTGCAATCCTCATTGGAACGAGTCAGGGTGGTCTTCAAGCACTTAGTCGATCTTACTTTGGTCAACCAGTACCGAAAGATTCAAGTAGTGAGTTTTTTGGTTTTTATAACATTTTAGGGAAATTTTCTGCGATTCTTGGTCCATTAATTGTTGGCGTTGTGACGCAATGGACTAATCAGTCAACTGTTGGTGTTGCTTCTCTAAGTGTATTATTTTTATTTGGTTTGATAATTTTCTGGTTATTACCAAGCACTGATTGATCAAGAGGCAGAAAACATTTTAAGTAACAATAGGACCTAGCATTCGTTTTACCGAGTGCTAGGTCCCTATTGTTATACTGCTCATTATTTAATACTGTAGTTTAACTTAAGTTTCGAGACCTTTATTAGTTATCTAGGTATTTTTTCCTTAGTAGTTGAATTTCATGTTTTGTAATACCAAGTTGCTCTTCAGCAAACAATGTTATGGATCCCCAGCCATCTTGAATGGTGTCTAGAAAGGTTCTCATAACGGGACCATCTCCCTTAGTGAGATTCATTTGAGCGACAAAGTTCCCCATATCATTGTCAGTAGGAAGCTGATGTTCATTGGCAAAGTCATATAATTGATTGGTTAGTAGGTAGTCACGGATGATTGTTTCGTCGTCTACGCCTAATAAGGAAAGAATAATGGCGGAAGCCATACCAGTACGGTCCTTCCCAGCGCTACAATGAAAGACCAAAGCTTGATCTGTTGGGAGGACTAAAAGTTCTGCTAAAACACGTTTAAACATTTGCTGGCTATGAACATTTAAAATTACATGTTGGTAGATTCCAGCAAGCATATCACCTTGAGGAATTGGATTCATAGGGTGAACTTCTTTATCAATATCGCCTTCATCTGGATAAATGTGCGCATCGACATATTTTATATCATCATCAATACGGTCGGGGGCCATTTGCTGTTCATAATCAGATCGTAAGTCACAATCAACAGTAATCTTTAGATTCTTAAACTTTTTCAGATCGTTTGCAGATAAATTACTTAGGGAATCGGAACGGTATATTTTTCGCCACTTTACTGTTTGACCATTAGCAGTTTGATATCCACCAAGATCTCGAAAATTCATGGTCCCATCAAATGAAATTAGGCGTTGATGATTACTCATGATTGTACCTCCCAATATTAAAACTTTCAGTTTTAAGTATACCAGTAAAAAGTGATCTAATAATAAAAGCATAACGATGATGAAAGTAGCATCGTTATGCTTTTAATTAGTATTTTTACGTTAGATTATTACTTTTCGTTATTCTTGCGAGAGTATGAAGCAATATCAGCAAGCAATTCGTCCATAAAGTCTTGCTTGCTCATGCTGTTTTGGTCCTTTTCACCGTATTTCCGTACTGAAACAGAACCATTAGCCATTTCATCATCACCAACAACCAGAGTGTATGGAACTTTTTGGGTTTGAGCTTCACGAATCTTGTAACCCATCTTTTCATTCCGGTGATCAACATTTACACGAATGTTAGCTGCACGCAATTCAGCGCCAAGCTTGTCAGCATATTCACCATGCTTGTCATCTGAAACTGGAATAATGTGGACTTGTTCAGGAGCTAACCAGGTAGGGAAGGCACCCTTGTAGATTTCAGTTAAGTAAGCAACAAACCGTTCCATTGTACCAACAACACCACGGTGAATCATGACTGGCATGTGTTCCTTACCATCATTACCAACGTATGTTAAGCCAAAGCGTTCTGGAAGCATGAAGTCTAATTGAATAGTAGACATCGTTTCATCGTTACCAAGAGCAGTCTTAGTTTGAATATCCAACTTAGGACCGTAGAAAGCAGCTTCACCTTCAGCTTCATAGTAGTCAAGGTTCAAGTCATCCATGGCTTGCTTCAACATTGATTGAGAACGTTCCCACATTTCATCATTAGCGTAGTACTTCTTCGTATTCTTAGGATCACGGAGAGAAAGACGGAAGCTGTAGTCAGTAATGTCAAAGTCCTTGTAAACACTCATGATTAACTTCAGAATCTTAGCAAATTCAGAACGAATTTGGTCAAGGGCAACAAAGGTGTGACCATCATTCAAAGTCATTTCACGAACCCGTTGTAGACCTGAAAGGGCACCGGACTTTTCATAACGGTGCATCATTCCTAATTCAGCAATCCGTAATGGTAAATCACGGTATGAACGGATATGGTGCTTGTAGATTTGAATGTGGCTAGGGCAGTTCATTGGCCGCAATTCCAGCATTTCGCCATCACCCATATCCATTGGTGGGAACATGTCATCACGGTAGTGTTCCCAGTGACCGGATGTCTTATAAGCATCCAAGTTCATTAATACTGGTGTGTAAACATGTTCATATCCGTCGGCCACTTCACGGTCAATAATGTAACGTTCAATAGTTCGACGAATTGCAGCACCTTTTGGCATCCAGTAAGGAAGACCTGCACCGACTTTAGGATCAACAAAGAAGAGGTCTAATTGGTTACCGATTACTCGGTGATCACGTTCTTTAGCTTCTTGACGCTTCTTAAGGTCTTCAGCTAAATCATCTTTCTTGTAGAAGGCAGTTCCATAAATCCGTTGTAACATTGGATTTGATGACATTCCCTTCCAGTAAGCACCAGCAACGGACAAGAGCTTAAAGTTCTTAACTACGTCACCATAAACTAGAATGGGGGATTCAGCAACGGCATAGGTATCACCGAGCTTATACATGGCAACTTTGCCATCCTTAGCATTAGCGTTAATTAATTCAGTGGAGAATTGGTCATCCTTTACATCGGCTAATGCTTCATCAACATCACGTTCAACAAAGTCAACTTTAGCATCGTCCTTAGCCATTTTTTTAATGTCTGCTTCCAGGTCTTCTAGTTCATCAGCAGAAACTTGTTGGTCATCCTTGTCTGAATCAACCCAGAATTGATCGTCTTCAGCAACAGCATCCCCTAAACGAATACCATCGTATTTACTTTCCAAAGCTGCTTTTAACATTAAAGCAACTAAATGACGAAGGGCAGCAGCACTTTCGGCTGAGTCCTTATCAATTTTGTTTACTTGTCCATCTGGTGACATTACTGCAACTTGTGCCATAAAAATCTCTCCTTTGTAATATAAATAAAAAACGTCCCTAGTACCGCCTAAACGATACTAGGGACGTCGATTTAACATAATCAGCGTGGTTCCACCCATGTTCAGAGTATTAGAAAACACTCTCTCTATGGTGTGTTAACGGACACGACCCGCTCCTCCTTATTTCGGAGGGAAAAATTAAAGGTGGTACCATTATTACTTTCGCTAATGATTCTTCCACTAATGAACCACTCGCTGGGTAGGAAAGTAGTAAGGCTTGTCCTCTAATTACTGGTGATTATATTCGTATCAATAATGAGTGTCAATACTAAAATGAAAATTTTCTAATTTAATTATTAGCCATTGTTAGTTTGTTGGTTTTGGTTACCGCCATTGTTTGTGTTGTTGCCTTGTTGGGTATTAGTATTTTGACTGTTATTCTGTTGGTTTTGTTGTTGGTTGTCAGATTGTTGTTGTGAATTTGACCGATTGTTGTCGGAGTTAGTGTTTTGTGAAGTTGTAGTGCCTTGGGAACCAGTGCCCCCAGTAGTAGTGGTGTTGCTACTTGGAGTTTGGATTTCGTAAGTAGCTTGGTTATCATCATCATCGTTACTACTCCGTTTGTGGCGACGATGGTGCTTCTTATGTGATGAGCTAGATGAACTTTCAGACGTTGACACAGAATTATTGTCAGTATTAACAGGATTTTGTTGTCTGATTACAAAGACCACAAATACAATCGCTAAAATAACTAATAGTAATGCTAAGATGGTCTTATAAAGACGACCGTTCTTTTTATTACGTGGCTTTTTGGGCCGCTTGTTTCCAGCAGTTCCCATGCTAGAACGGGTACCACTCATCTTAGGGTCAGTTGTCTCATTATTACCTAAGGTTGAGGTAGTCTTTTTTTTGCGATTAAATAGTGACCGTTTAGGTTTTCGTCGACTTTTGGGGGTGTCATAAAGTTCCACCCGACTTAAATGTTTTTGATGGTCGTTACGATTATTATTATCCAAATTCTTTCACCTCAGTTTGGCCTGGCAACTAATTAAGTAATCGGCCAAAATTCTTTCTGACATTATACCATTATCCCATGCTTCTTACTAAATGAACGCTAATTTGTCATGATATCGCAAAACTTTAATAAAACGAAGGGTCCCTTGTTCATATAATTTTGAATAAGAGACCCTTTAGCTAGAATGTAGGAATATTTGTAAAATTAATGGTATTTTTCGATAGCGGTTACTAATTGTTCCAATGTTTGACTTCCAAAAATTACTGGTGAGTGGTTGATCATTGTTGCAGGGACGCTCATGATCTTTTGGGATTTACGTAACTCTGGGAAATGTTGAAGGTCAATCATAGTAGCAGTAATTTGTGGATTTAACGCGGCAATGTGTTGGCAAGCAGCGACCACATCGGGACAAAAGTGGCATGTTAGGGAAACACCAATTCTAATTTGAGCCGCTGGTAACTGCTTAATCCGAGTTACCATTGCTGGATCAATAGTTTGTCCCGGACCGGCAACATTGTAGACACCAAGAACTAATGAATTGAGTTCATGGCCAGTTGGGATACCAGCATAATGTAATCCAGTATCTTTTCCATCAGCGTCTAGTATTTTCAGCATTGGTAAATAATTTCCCTGACCAGCTTTAGAAATGACATTGAAATGATCATTCAAGTGAGCAAATTCGTTTATGAAGCCCAATAGCTGTTGACTTAAATCAGTACTATTAGTATCCACTTCAAAAGTGATGTCACTAGTTAACCTTGCAAAAATCGGTTGCAGTTGGTTAGTAATATCACTCGTTAGCCAATTACCTTGATGAGGAACCACTGATTCTTCATGATTTAGATCAGTAGTTTGGCCAACTGGCGATGATGCACTAGTGTTGTTAGTTACAGGTGTAATTGGGATTCCAGCAGCTTGTTTTTGGCTAGTAACATAATGTTCAGCTGTTGTGGCTGCCTGGGCACCATCAGCAGCTGCAGTAATGATCTGACGAAGACTTTTAGCAATAACATCTCCTGCTGCAAAAACTCCGTTGATATTGGTAGCACCATCTACAGAAGTCTTAATGTACCCGTTTGGATCTAGATCTAAAATTCCTTTTAAATTTTGAGTAGCTGGTTCTGTGCCGACATAAACAAAAATTCCAAAGGTATTGTCACCAGGATCAACATGATAAATAGTTTCTTTACCAGTTTGATTATTGACTAGGGTAGCAGAAGAAACGTAATCATCACCACTGACTGACTTAATCTCAGTATTATATTCAATTGAAACCTTCGGATTATCAATTAATTTAGCAGTCATTGCTGGAGGGCATTTAAAGTGATCACTGCGGACTAGGACAGTTACATGCTTTCCAAAACGACTTAAGTAATCAGCTTCTTCAGCAGCAGCGTAACCACCACCAACCACAAAAATTTGCAAACCGGTAAAGAGTTCACCATCGCAAGTAGAACAGTAGGCAACTCCACGGCCACGGAATTGATCTTCACCATCAAAGCCCACTTTGCGTGGGTGAGCACCAGTTGCGATGATCACACTACGAGCACGATATTCTTGCCCGCTTTTGCCAGTCAAAATTTTGACCTCTGGTTTTAAAGAATATGCATCAATTTGGTCATGTTGGATTTGAACACCAAAGTCAGTAACCTGTTTTTGTAACTGGTTCATTAACTTGGTGCCATCAACCTTTTCAACTGCTGGGTAATTATAGACAACAGAAGTGGTGGTCACTTGGCCACCGACAGTGTCACCTTCTAAAATGAGAGTGTCAAGCATGGCACGACCGGCATATAATCCTGCAGAAAGTCCAGCAGGCCCGGCACCCACGATGATTAAATCATATAAATGTTGATCTGCCATTATTAATCACCAGATTAAAGCTTACCAACTAAATCAAGACTTGGCTTGATGGAATCTTGACCCGGTTTCCAATTAGCAGGGCAAACACGATCGCCATGTTCACGTACAAATTGGGCAGCTTGTAACGTCCGTAAAATTTCGTCAGCACTACGGCCAATTCCCATGTTATTAATTGTGTAAGATTGAATCTTACCATCAGGATCTACAATAAAGACGCCACGATATGCTTGCCCAGCTTCTTCATCAAGGACGTCAAACATACGAGCTAGTTTACCAGCAGGGTCAGCAAGCATATGATACTTGATCTTACCGATTTTATCAGAGGCTTCTGCCCAAGCCTTGTGAACAAATTCCGTGTCTTCAGAAACTGAATAAATTTCAGCATTGGCTTGTTTGAAATCTTCATATTTGTCTTGTAAGGCCTCTAATTCGGTTGGACAAACGAATGAAAAGTCAGCAGGGTAGAAGAAGAAAATGCTCCATTTGCCTAGCACATCTTGTTTAGTTACTTCTTTAGTTTCACCATCTTGGTAGGCGTTTACTTTAAAATCATCAATTTCATGTCCAACAAAGTTCATAGATATCCTCTCCTTAATTAGAATCATTCTTAACTACACTTACAGTATAATCTGTTTAAATTAATAATCAACCCCTTATAAATTTATTTTTATAGATAAATCATAACTAGAATAATTTTAAATAAAAAAAGCCACGATTAAATCGTGACTTTTTTTAACTATTCAGCGTCTTTTGAAGTTGTGTCTTGTTCCCAAGAGTGCTTATGATGCTCAGCAGCAAACTTGCGATCACCAATAACCATTTCGGTACAAGTCCAAACTAGGAGTACCAAAATAATAATGATGGTGGTCCAAGCTAAGATATCGGAAGTAGACTTGCTCCAAATTCCAAATCCTTCAAAGGTTTGTGGTAAGTTATATAAGTTTAAGAAGGTGAGGGCAAGTACTGAAATCCATCCTAAAATGTTAGTAATGATGTGGTTCTTGAATTGGCCCATTTCTGTTTCACTGTTAGTCATTAATAATAGTGGCAACATTGAGAATGGTAAGGCAAATGCCAAGAAGACCTGTGAGTTTTCCATTAAGAGGTTCAGAGCAGTGTGTTGTTGAGTGGTAGTTTCTCGACCAGTCATAGCAACACAAATCAGAACAGGGATAACGGAAATTAGACGGGTTACTAACCGACGTGCCCATAATGGCATCTTCATATGAACGAACCCTTCCATGATAACTTGACCGGTTAGAGTTCCAGTAATGGTGGAGTTTTGACCTGAGGCCAACAGAGCAACAGCAAATAATGTTGAAAGAATACTAGACTTAGCAACACTAATTAAGATTGGATTGCTAAGCATGGAAGTGTTGTTTAATGCGTCATAGAGACCAAAGAAGGAACTATCTTGAACAGCACCACTCTTGAAGACCGCAACCCCCATGATTAATAGTAAAGCATTGACAACAAATGCCAGACTAAGTTGGATGTTGGAATCCCACATGGAGAAGCGAACGGTTTGTTTAATATCATCAACGTTTGTATGATCAAGTTTTCGAGTTTGTGAAATTGCAGAGTGTAAGTACAAGTTGTGTGGCATTACTGTGGCACCAATAATTCCTAAAGAACCACTAAGTGGGGTGATCCCACCAACTACAGGTCCCTTAGCAATTGCTTTTTGGGAAGGAATTAATCCCATGAAAACACTGCCCCATGCAGGTTTAGATAATGCAACTTGATATGCAAAGACAAACAGAATAACTAAAATTAAACAAGCAACAATTGCTTCAATTTTACGGAAGCCAATCTTAGTTAGTAACAGAAGAACAAGAACGTCTAAGACGGTAATGAAAACTGATGGTACTAATGGAATATGGAATAATAAGTTCAAAGCAATGGCAGCACCAATAACTTCCGCAATATCGGTAGCCATGATGGCAAACTCTGTCATAATCCAAAGAATAATTCCTAAGGCCTTCCCTGTACGAGCCCGAATGGCCTGTGCAAGGTCCATTTGGCTTACGATACCAAGTTTAGCTGCCATGTTTTGTAGTAACATCGCAATCAAACTTGAAATCAGGATGGTTGTCATTAAAGTATATTGGAAACTTTGACCACCAGTAATTGAAGTTGACCAGTTACCTGGATCCATGTATCCAACAGCTACAAGTGCTCCTGGACCAGAATAAGCGAATAGGGTTCTCCAAAACCCTTTACCATGAGGTACTTCAACTGTACCGTTGATTTCCTCAAGAGATTTACCGTTGGCATATTCAATTAGTTTATGCTTACGGTGTTGATTTTTTGTGTTTTCCACGCCAAATCCTCCCTTTCTTTCGTATGCTAATAAGGTAATGTCCACAAAAATATTAAACTATTTGAACACCTTTGTTAGGTTAGCATAAAAAATAAAGTAACGCAATAGAAAATGCCGCTTTTTCGGCATTAGCAGTACTTATTAATGTGAATTTCACCTAATAATATAGAAAGAAAAAATGAAAACATGATGAATAACATTAAGATAATGATAATCGTTTGACAATTGTCCTCGATTTTCGTATACTGACGGGGTAAATTAAACTATTCACAAGCGAGGTATTTAAGCAATGAAAGCACTTGTTTTAACCGGTCTAAAACAACTTGAAGTTCAAGACATTGAAGAACCATCAATCAAACCAAATGAAGTTTTAATTCACACTGCATATGCAGGTATTTGTGGTACTGATAAGGCATTATATGCAGGTTTACCAGGTTCTGCTTCAGCAGTTCCACCAATCGTGTTAGGACACGAAAATTCTGGGGTTGTTACTAAGGTAGGTTCAGAAGTTACCAACGTAAAGCCTGGTGATCGGGTAACAGTAGACCCTAACATTTATTGTGGTCAATGTAAGTACTGCCGGACTCAACGTCCTGAATTATGTGAACATTTGGACGCAGTTGGTGTTACACGGAATGGTGGTTTTGAAGAATACTTTACTGCTCCAGCCAAGGTAGTTTACCCAATTCCTGATGATGTTTCACTGAAAGCAGCAGCAGTTGTTGAACCAATTTCATGTGCTATGCATGGGGTAGACTTATTGAACACTCATCCATACCAAAAAGCACTGGTATTAGGTGACGGTTTTGAAGGCCAACTCTTTGCTCAAATTTTAAAGGCCCGTGGAATTCACGAAGTAACATTAGCTGGTCGTTCTGACGATAAGTTAGCTAACAACCGTAAGCACTTCGGTGTTAAGACTATTAACACTACTAAGGAAGAAATTCCAGCAGATGCATTTGATATCGTCGTTGAAGCTGTTGGTTTACCAGCTACCCAAGAACAAGCATTGGGAGCAGCTGCACGTGGCGCTCAAGTATTGATGTTTGGTGTTGGTAATCCTGACGATAAGTTCTCTGTTAATACTTATGATGTCTTCCAAAAGCAATTAACAATTCAAGGTGCCTTCATTAATCCATACACATTTGAAGACTCCATCGCATTGCTTTCATCAGGTACTGTTGATCCACTTCCTCTCTTCTCTCATGAATTTGACTTAGATGGTGTTGAAGATTTTGTTAGTGGTAAATTAGGTAAGGTCTCCAAGGCGATTGTTAAGGTCGGCGGGGAAGAAGCTTAAACGATACCTTTAAAAATCTAAGATCCAATCAATCAGGTCTGCCTACGCAGGCCTGATTTTTTATTATCTAAAAACCTGAAACATCCCAAATTGACACGGTGTCACTTTTGATGTAAAGTAACTAAAAATGACATCGTGTCACTTTAGGAGGGAATAATGCCATCATCAACTTTTTTTCATTTAAATGAGACTAAACAGCTAAACATTAAGGAAGCGTTATTGAGTGAATTTAGTCATCATAGTCTTGCTAATGCCCAAGTAGCACGCATTATTAAAACTGCAGGAATTGCAAGAGGAACTTTTTACAAATACTTTCCAAATTTGCTAGATGCTTATCAATGGTTACTCGGAGTAATTATGGGTGAGTTGCAATTACACCCGCAAAAGTTAGTTCAAGGTAACGGAACCTCTCAGGAGTACCGAGAAGCGGTTCATCAATTAATACTACGAATTAACAATAGTGAATATATTGATTTTTTGAAAATGTATTACGTGACCAATGAGGGTATTCTGGACAGTGGAGACACTAATCGTCATATGATAGCACAACTTAATAGTCAGCAATGGGCAATTATGGTGCTGTGTCACCAGGCCATTAAAGAGAGTTTAATTACCCCCCTTCGTCAAGTGGGTATTGAAAAACGACTCGGGGAAGCACTAGATAAAATTATTGGAGGATAACAATGTTTTTAGCAATTCGCGAAATTAGGCATAACAAACTACGTTATGGTTTAATCATTGGAATGATTGCGCTGATTGGTTATTTAATATTTATGCTCATGGGACTAATGTTGGGCCTCGCTAATGAAAATACTGCTGCTATCAAAAGCTGGGATACACAAACGGTTTACTTAAACAAGAATGCTAACGAAAATCTTAGTCAGTCATTAGTGTCTAAATCTCAGGTTGGTCAACTAGGTAGTCATGAAGCCCTGGTTGGCACGACTCCGGTAGTAATTAAGAAAACGACAGGGCACGCTTCTAAGCAATCAATTCAATTTATGGGCTTATCAAAAAAACAGTATCTATATCAAAAAAAGTTAGAATTAGTTGCCGGAAGAAAGCCACGGAACAATAACGAAATAATTCTAGATGAATTTCTGAAAGATAAGGGCTACCATATTGGAAACACCGTTAAACTAAATTCCCAAGGGAAATCTTTGAAGGTAGTTGGATTTGTTAAAAACGCAAAATTAAATATTTCGCCATTAGCTATCGGTTCGCTGAGTACCTGGCAACAATTAAAAGGGACAAATGGACAGTATAATGCGAGTGGAATTTTTTCTGATCAAAAAACTTCTCATCATCATCCTCAACTCGCTAAATATTCCGTTCATGAATTTATTCAGAAACTACCAGGCTATTCAGCACAAAATACTACTTTCGAATTTATGATTGGTTTTCTAATGATAATCTCATTAATTGTGATTGCAGTATTCCTGTATATTTTGACAATGCAGAAATTACCAGAATATGCAGTGCTGAGAGCACAAGGAATCCCTGTTTCGACATTAACTGGTGCTACTTTTGCACAAGCAATGTTATTAATGATCATTGGTGTAGTCATTAGTTTGATGGTGACCCTTATTACAACATTGCTAATTCCTCAAGCCGTTCCGATGTTGATAAGTTGGCCAGTAACAATCTTGGTTGGGATCAGTTTAATTGTTTTAGGAGCAATTGGTGCGTTATTACCGGTCCACATTATTACTAAAATTAATCCATTAGATGCAATTTAGGAGGTCTAAGTCAATGCCAACAATTGAATTGAAAAATGTTAACAAGACATTTGGAACCGGAATTGGCAAAGTTCAAGCGTTAACAAATATTAATTTTGAAGCTCGCACTGGCGAATTAACACTTATTTTGGGACCTTCCGGATCTGGGAAAAGTACGTTTTTAACGATTGCAGGTGGATTACGTCAACCAAGTTCGGGTGATGTTATCATTGATGGACAAAATATCAGTGCAATGAAGCCCCGGCAATTGGATCAATTAAGACTAAATAAAATTGGATTTGTTCTGCAATCATATAATTTATTGCCATACTTAACAGTTGCAGAACAGTTCCGATTAGTTGACCATGTTCACCCGCAGAATAATTTAAATAATCAAGAATTAGAACAGTTATTAAAGGAATTAGATATTGACCATTTAAAAGAACAATATCCAGATCAACTTTCTGGTGGGCAAAATCAGCGGGTCGCCATTGCAAGAGCATTGTATACAAATCCGCCAATTGTTCTAGCAGATGAACCAACTGCAGCTTTGGATAGTGAACGGGGAGCAGCAGTTGGTCGCGAATTTCAAAAGCTAGCGCACCGTCGAGAAAAAACAATTATTGTAGTTACGCACGATTTGAGATTGCGGGAATATGCTGATCGAATTTTTGAGATTAATGATGGTAAAATAGAACAAACCAAGTAATCACTAATCAATATGAAGAAAGTTGAGGAATGAGATGGCGTTTTTAGAGTTACACCAGATTTTTAAATCATATTTCCTGGGAAATAATGAATTTCCAGTTTTAAAAGGAATCGATTTGACATTTGAAAAGGGAGAATTTGTTTCAATTTTAGGTGAATCTGGTGGTGGTAAGTCAACGCTAATGAATATCGTTGGTGGCTTAGATCGTGAATTCAATGGGCAAGTTAAAATTAATGGCGAGTTATTAGATCATCGAAACGAAAAACAGTTGGATGAATATCGTCGTTCCACAATTGGGCACATTTATCAGTCCTACAATTTGATTCCCCACCTAACTGTTTTAGATAATGTTCTAGTTTCATTGGATATGACAACATTAAGTTCTACTGAAAAGAAACAGCGTGCCCAACAATTACTATCTAAGGTGGGGTTAAAAGATCAAATTCATAAATATCCTAAGCACCTCTCAGGTGGACAAAAGCAGCGGGTTGCAATTGCTCGTGCTTTAGCCAGTGATCCCCAAATAATTATAGCCGATGAACCAACGGGAGCTTTAGATTCCAAAAACACTCAAGAAGTTTTGGAATTGATGGATGAAATTGCAAAAGACGGTAAATTGGTAATTGCAGTTACTCACTCGAGTGCAGTAGCCAATCACGGTACACGAATTGTGCATATGGCAGACGGTAAAATTGATCGTGATGAGCGGCTAAAAGAGGCATATCCAATTCCCGAGGATCCGACACGAATACAAACTCAAAAGCTACCCGCACATTCAAGCTATGAATTCTCTTTCAAACATTTGATGTATAATTTTTGGCGGAATTCTTTGATTATGATCGGTGTGGCCATTGGCTTGTTTGCTGTCATGACTTTTAGCGGTTTAGGTAATGGTGTAAACGGTTATATTAAGCAACAAGTTAATTCAGTAGCTAATCCGCAGGTGATTCAAGTATTAAGAAACACTACCGGCCGTAAAATGAATCAGCAAGAATTGATGGAGACATTCCAAAATATGGCTGGGAACCCGCAAGCAGGCTTAATAAGTCAGCATCAGATTCAGCGTTTGAGCAAAGTAGATGGGGTAAAGAAAGTAGAAAAAGGATTCACTTTACCAACTTATCGATTGGCCATGGAAGGAACTAGTAAGGTGCAAAGTGGTACGGGTCTTAGCACCTGGAATGCCAATAATAAGGCTGATTCAATTAAATATGGGCATCGTCCCGGCAAAGGTGAAATGGTGGTTGGCAAGCAGGAAGCTTCCCAAATTATGGGAGCCAAAAACTACCGTAAAATACTCGGTAAAAAAGCGTCATTAACCTTTAATTGGATTGATCAAAAGGGGCAACCGGTAGCAATTAATATCCCGATTAAAGTTGTAGGACTAGTTGATAGTAGCACTACTGGTGGTTCATCTGTGAACTATCAAACAGTTTACGATGCATTGAAGGATCAAAAGGCTGATACACGACCTAATTTCTTAGCAGTACGGGTGAAAAATCTCAATCAGGTTTCAACTGTTGCTCAGAAAATTGATAATCTTCGGGACAACAACAAACGGGTCTTCGGCACGATTACGGTTGGATCGATGCTGAAACGTATTAATCGTTATGTTAAATTAGCTTCTGATATTTTAGCAGGCGTAGCCGCAATATCTCTGTTAGTTTCAGCTTTAATGATTATCGTGACGATGTATATGTCGGTATCTGAGAGAACTAAAGAAATAGGGATTTTACGTGCATTAGGTGAACGAAAAGTTGATATTCGGCGCCTCTTCACATCCGAATCGATTTTAATTGGACTGTTTGCTGCAGTATTAGCATTAGTAATCACGCTTTTAGTAACTTGGGGGATTAATAGTGCCTTCTATGGGCTCATTAAGTACAACATCATCCAGTTAACAGTGGACAACGTTATTTTTGCTTTTGTTGCGGCATTGATAATCTCATTCTTAGCTGCGCTATTACCTGCAAGACGCGCTGCCAAACTTAACCCAATTGAAGCACTAGCGGCAGAGTAAATTATTTATAGAAAAGTGATGAGTCAATGATTGATGAATCACTTTTTTATTTGCAGTTAGAAATGATAAATGGTAAAATCATTAGAAATAAATAAGAATTCTATAATAATCATAAGAAAGATAAGAGACTCATATACTTTCAGAGGGAGAGATGCCAATGAATATTTGGAAACGAATGACAATGAAAGAAGATCCGAGTACCTACGAAATCAAGGATGCTCATCTTGCGAGAACGTTGAGGGTGCGTGATTTCTTAGGATTGGGAGTCGGAACGATTGTATCCGCTTCGATTTTTACATTACCAGGTGAAGTTGCTGCTCAGCATACTGGACCAGCAGTTGTAATTTCATTTATTATTGCTGCGGTCGTAGCGGGGTTAGTCGCCTTCGCTTATGCTGAAATGTCCGCAGCCATGCCATTTGCGGGATCCGCATATTCGTGGATTAACGTTATTTTTGGTGAGTTTTTTGGCTGGATTGCCGGTTGGGCACTGTTAGCGGAATATTTCATTGCGTTAGCCTTTGTTGGTTCAGGTCTTTCTGCCAACTTCCGAGCATTGATTGCTCAATTTGGTGTTAAATTACCTAATGCGCTTTCTAATACTTTTGGCAATAATGGAGGAATTGTTGATTTAGTTTCAGTAATTGTAATTATTGCTGTCGCGCTGCTAATTGCTCAAGGTGTCTCCGGAGCAGCACGTGTTGAAAACCTATTAGTAATTTTAAAAGTGTTTGCAATTTTACTATTTGTAGTGGTAGGAGCGTTCGCAATTAAGAAAGCTAACTTTGTTCCATTCATTCCTAAATATCGAATGACGGCAAACGGTGCTTTCGGTGGTTGGCAAGGAATTTATAGTGGGGTCTCAATGATTTTCCTATCATACATTGGATTCGATTCCATTGCTGCCAATTCTGCTGAAGCTATTAACCCACAAAAGACAATGCCTCGTGGGATTCTAGGTTCCCTTTTAATTGCCGTAGTTCTTTTTGTGGCAGTTAGTTTAGTACTAATTGGGGTAATGCCTTACATGAAGTATGCAAACTCTGCTGAACCAGTAGGGATGGCTTTGCGGGCCATTAATCATCCATATGTAGCAGTAGTGGTTCAGACAATCGCGGTTGTTGGGATGTTTACTGCACTGATTGGGATGACCCTTGCAGGTTCACGGTTAATTTATTCGTTCGGTCGTGATGGGATGCTGCCAAAATGGTTAGGAAAATTAGATGAAAAAAATCGTCCTAATCATGCACTGTTTGCTTTGACATTTGGTGCAGTTCTGATTGGTGCGTTCTTCCCATTTGCTTTCTTGTCACAACTAATTTCTGCCGGAACTCTGATTTCATTTATGTTCGTTTGCCTTGGAATTTACGCTTTACGGCGTCGTGAAGGAAAGGATATAAAGGATCCTGACTTTAAGATGCCATTATATCCTGTAATGCCATTTTTAGGATTTGCAGCCGCATTATTCGTATTCCTTGGACTAAGTCATGATGCGAAACTTTATGCAGGATTTTGGTTCTTAGCGGGATTAATTATCTACTTTGTATATGGTATTAATCATTCTGCATTGAGCCAAAAACAAAAACAATAGAAAATATTAAGGGAGTGAATATATAATCACTCCCTTGCTTTTTGACAAAAAAAGGGGTTAATATTAATTATTATGTATGATTATGCAAAGGGGAATGAATATTATGAATCATCGTGACAGGCGGAAATTACTTTTGGATATAATTAATAGTAATCACGTTAACACACAAGAAAAGCTATTAAGTTTATTAGCAGCCCATGGTGTCAACGCTACACAAGCAACTGTTTCGCGTGATATTCATGCCCTAAATATCGTCAAAGTTAGTGATCAAATGGGGCAGACTTATTATGCACAATTGAAAGTTGATAGTGAGGATCAACATCAGCGACTTTATGATGCCATCCACGACAACGTGGAATCATGTACTGTGGTTCAATTCATGAACGTAATTAAAACAACTCCTAATTCAAGTTTTGCTACTGTATTAGCTGGATTACTAGATGAAAGTGACCTGACGGACATTGTTGGTACGTTGGCCGGCAATGATACATTAATTACAATTAGCAAAACGAATGAAAGCGCGAATGCTGTCAGCAATTTAATTAAAAAGCATATTGCTGGTAAGTAATGGTTTAACTGATTAATTATATTAGAAATGAAAAATTCCCAAACTATTCTAAGGAAGATTTCCTTAGGTTAATTTGGGAATTTTTTAAAATTCACTGATACCACCAACAGCATCAGCAATTAAAGTCATAATCGTTGGATTATCAAGTTTATAAACAATTTGTTTACCGTGCCGCTCATAGCTTACACAGTTATATTGTTTCAGTAATTGTAATTGATGTGAAACAGCAGACTGCTCCCAATTTAGGGCCGTACTGATCTGTGACACTGTCATTGAGTGTTGGATTAGCAAGTAGAGCAGTTGGAGGCGTTTAGGATGACCAAGAATTTTAAAAAGATTACTTACTTCATTGAGGTCATCTAAGTTAGTCAGTTGGTAATTAATCATTGCCGAAAACCTCTCTCACTATAAATGAAAAAAACAACCAGCTTTCTATAAATTATAATTCTATTGTTAATACAAAGCAAATATTTGAACAAAAATTGTAAAAAAAAAGATAGGAAATTTACTTTCCTATCTTTTTTGCCTATTTATTAATATTCAAATGAATTATAACGAGATATGTTGTCCAACATAGATTGTGTATGGAGCGCAGATACCGTTCTTTTGAGCTAAGCTAGTCCAACTAACCCCATGGTTAGCTGCAATTCCAGAGAGTGTATCACCGCTTTTAACCACGTATGTTCCACGAACACTATTGTTAGAAACTCGTGTTTGGCCACTAACACGGATTACTTGACCAACGTAAATTTCATTTGGATTGTTAATGTTGTTACGTTGAGCAAGAGCTTCATAGGTAGTTCCAAATTTAGCAGCAATTCCAGATAATGTATCTCCACTCTTAACAGTGTAAGAACTGGTAGTTGAAGTTGGAACGTTAACGGTTGATTGAGTATTATTAACAGAACCATTAACTTTTAGAGTTTGACCAACGTAAATCCGGTTAGGGTTTGAAAGATTGTTTAATCGAGCTAATGTTTCATAGTTGGTACCAAATTGGTTGGCAATCTTGGAAAGAGTGTCACCGCTCTTAACAGTATAAGTACCGCTATTAGTAGTAACTGTGCTTGAACTGTGATTAGAATTTGTAGAACCAGCAGTTAACTTCAATACCTGACCAGCATAAATAAGGTTAGGGTTAGAAATATTATTTAATTTGGCCAGATTTTGCCAGTTAGTACCAAACTTGTTAGCAATTTCAGACAAGTTTTCACCATTTTGAACAGTGTAACTAGTGGCAGTGGAATTGTTGTTGCTTGGAGTGGTTGGTTGGCTTGGTGTAGGTGTTGACACAGTTTTCACTAATAGTCGTTGGCCAACGTAAATCCGGTTAGGGTTAGAAATATCGTTCAGTTGAGCTAATGCTTGAACCGTTGTTGCAAATTGGTTGGCAATGCCGGAAAGGGTATCACCACTTTGAACAGTATAGTAACCAGAATTATAACTATTATTGCCACTGTTATTCTTATTAGTAATTACTGGTTGTTCACCAGAAAAAGCAATGGTGTCTAGTCGATCCAACCCGTAAGTTCTAACCAGGTTAATTAAAGCACTAGCGTAGTTTGGATCGGTAGCATAACCATCAGCGCGTAATTTATTAGCAACACTGACATAATTTTTGTCACCAAGAAGATTGTGGTAACGAGAATTAGAATAAAGGAAGTTACCATGGTCCTTTACGGATTCAGAGTTGTTAGGGTAAGCACGGAAACTATCGTTGATATAAACGCTTCGGCCACCGTAAACTTCACGAGTTCGCATTGTGACAGATTGACCATTATATGATCCTTTAATCCCAAATAAGTTATGGGCTTGAGTAGAAAGTCCAGAGCCACCCCAACCGCTTTCTAGAATGGCTTGAGCAACTGTGACGGAAGGTAGAACACCGTATTCTCTCCAGCCTTCAATGGCACCAGGAGCAACACTTTCAATAAATTGTTGAGATTTAGCGTTGCTACTAAAGTGAATGGCACTGATATCTGCTTGATTATTGGCAGTTGGTGTTTGAACCAGACTAACAACAGCCTGACGAGCCATCACAGTTTGATTATTGTTAGCATTAGAATTGTTGTTAGTAGTCGCAGCATTGTTAGTATTGTTAGTGTTAACTTTAAAGTCCACTTGAGCTGCTTGAGTGTTTTGAGCATTATTTGCTTGTTGATTGTTGGCACTACCATTAATAGCGGCTTGAGAGTTGGTAGAATCGTCGTTATTGTTGTTAGCTCCCGCATTTGGCGTTTGATTATTAGCGTCATTTGTTTGACTATCCGCATGAGCAGTAGTAGCACCAGCAGCTAACATTGTTAGTGCAGCAACGCTTGCAAACATCCAATTACGACCACTTTTGAACATTTTGTAGTGGAGCGGTTGATCCACTGAATTATGGTTGGTCATAAGAAAAATCTCCTTTTTTAATAATTGCTTGATTAATAATTAAGAAAATTAAGAATCTTAATAAATTCATAAGATTCTAAACATCTCAAATTTAGCATTATTATCATGAGGGGTCAAAGAATTTTATCATTTTTATTTAAATTATTTTTTACAAAAAGGAATTAATAGAGATCATTCTGTTGTATAAAAATGACAAAAAATAAATATGATAATTTATCGATTGATATGAGGATATAAAATTGTAATAATTTCATTTTGATAAACGTTTGACAATTTGGTACAAGATTGATATATTTTTATGTGAATTAATGAGCTAATCATTAATAATTTTCTGTAGTTATGAGGTTAAAAAATGCGGAATAAGAATTCGATGGTTACGAAATTGGCGTTTTTGTCTGTTTCGTTTATGCTGACGAGTGCCTATGCTGTACAAAGTGCTTTACCACAATTGAAAGCATCTTTAAACGTTACCCAGACGCAATCTGAGTATTTGGCAACCACACCGTCTTTTGCAGTGATGATCTTTGTTGTTCTTTCACCACTTCTCCAACAGTGGTTTAAGATTTCTGACAAAAAAATGATTATGATTGGTGTTACTGTGGTTGGTTTAATGGGGCTAGTACCATTCTTCAACATTCACAGTTATCCCATCATTTTAGGATCTCGGTTACTACTTGGAGCTGGGTATGGTTTGTATAACTCACAGGCTATCTCAATGATCTCTGTTTGGTATGAAGGTGAAACAAGAGCACAGATGCTGGGGTGGCGTGCAGCTGCGGAACAAATCGGTCAGGCATGTACGCTTTTCCTTGCAGGTCTCTTGTTGACAGTTAGTGGCTGGCATGCTTCTTTCCTTGTTTATGCACTAGCTTTCGTAGTTCTGATCTTCTTTGGAATGCGTGTACCTGATGATTCTGAGGTTGAATCTGTTGAAGAGAAAGTTGTCGCTGAAAATGAGGAAATGGTTGACGATTTAGATAGTAAGGATATTAAGAAAATTAGTCCGGTGGTCTACCTTTTGGTACTATTTGCCTTTCTACTAGTCGTTGATTACGTTGGAATGGAGAACCGGTTCTCAGGACTGGCAGTTAATATTCGAGGAGCTCAGTACACAGGTGCTTCTAACTTCTTATCTCTCATGTTAATTGGTGCAACACTTGGTGGCTTGTTATACGGCTCAATCCAAAAACGCCTTGGCTTTGGTACAGTTTACCTGGGATTAGGATTGATGGCATTGTCGAACTTCTTGTTCTACTTTGCTGGTTCCAACTTTGCATTGTTAGTAATTGGGCTGTTATTAATTGGTTTCCCATTACAACTTGTTTCACCGTTAATTTTTAATCTGTTACCAGATTTAGCACCGGCTAACCGTCAACCATTGGTAACTTCCATGGTTCTGATTGGTTTTAATTTTGGGGCCTTCTTCTCCCCAACAATTGCGGAATGGACTAACCATTTAATGGGTCAGCCAACGAGTGGTTATGGTCTTGCAGCACCATTCCTAGTTTACGGAATTGGACTCTTAGTAATTGCGTTAATTATTTTTGTTGCTACTCGTCATCAAGCTAATAAATAGTAGAAGTATTTTATGGAGGAATAAATATGCCAATTCAAAATAAAGCAATGTTAATCACTTACTCTGATTCAATGGGTAAGAACATCAAGGAAACACATGAAGTCTTGAACAAGTACATTGGGGATGCAATTGGTGGGGTTCACTTACTACCATTCTTCCCATCAACCGGTGACCGTGGATTTGCACCATACCGTTACGATGTTGTTGATTCAGCCTTTGGTGACTGGAAAGATGTTGAATCATTGGGTGAAGACTATTACTTAATGTTTGACTTCATGATCAACCACATTTCTAAGAAGTCTGAAATGTATCAAGACTTTAAAAAGAAACATGATGACTCTAAATATAATGACTTCTTTATTCGTTGGGAAAAATTCTGGGAAAAAGCTGGTAAGAATCGTCCAACTCAAGAAGACATTGATATGATTTACAAGCGGAAAGATAAGGCACCAGAACAAGAAATTGAATTTGACGATGGTACTAAGGAACATCTTTGGAACACCTTTGGTGAAGAACAAATTGATATCAATGTTAAGAGCAAGGTAGCTAACGAGTTCTTTAAAGAAACGTTGATCGACATGGTTAAGCATGGTGCTGATATGATCCGGTTAGATGCGTTTGCTTATGCCGTTAAGAAGGTTGGCACGAACGACTTCTTTGTTGAGCCAGAAATTTGGGATCTTCTAAATGAAGTTCAAGATATTTTAGCTCCATACAAAGCAATCATCTTACCTGAAATTCACGAACACTACACAATTCCTCAAAAGATTTCTGAACACAACTTCTTCATCTATGACTTTACATTACCAATGACTACCCTATATACTCTATATTCTGGTAAGACAGAACGGTTAGCACACTGGCTAAAGATGAGTCCAATGAAGCAATTTACAACTCTTGATACTCACGATGGTATCGGTGTAGTTGATGCCAAGGATATTTTAACTGATGATGAAATTGATTACGCATCGAATGAGCTTTATAAGGTTGGTGCTAATGTTAAACGTAAGTATTCAAGTGCTGAATACCATAATTTAGATATCTATCAAATTAACTCTACTTATTACTCAGCATTGGGTGATAATGACAAAGCATACCTATTGGCACGGGCATTCCAAATCTTTGCACCAGGAATTCCAATGGTTTACTACGTTGGATTATTAGCTGGTTCTAACGACCTTGAATTACTTGAAAAGACCAAGGAAGGTCGAAACATTAACCGTCATTATTACACAAAGGAAGAGGTTGCCAAAGAAGTTCAACGTCCTGTTGTTAAGAACCTCTTAGACTTGCTATCATGGCGTAATAAGTTTGCAGCATTTGATCTTGATGGCTCAATTCAAGTTGAAACCCCAACAGAAACTACTATTAAGATTACTCGTAAAGATAAGGATGGTAAGAACGTTGCTGTTCTAGATGCGGATGCAGCTAATAAGACCTTTACAGTAACTGCAAATGGCGATGTCGTTATGGAACAAAAGTAATAAAACACTTTACGATATAAAAGAGGGCTTGAGATTACCATCTCAACCCTTTTTTCTTGTAATTGGTTTGCGGTATAATAAGATGACTAATAATGGGGTGAAATGAAAATGGTAGCAAAATTGAAAGATGTGGCGGATTTAGCGGGTGTTTCAGTAACCACGGTTTCTCGAGTTATTAATAATTATGGGTCACTGAGTAAAAAGACGATTGCTAAAGTTCATGCTGCCATGCGTGAATTAAATTATCAGCCAAATGCATTAGCTCGTGCAATGCAAGGGAAACCTTCAAAATTTATTGGGTTGATTTTTCCCAATACAACTAACCCCTTTTTTGCGGAATTAATTAATGACTTAGAGCATCGGCTCTTTAGCATTGGCTATAAAACTATTATTGCGTCATCAGCGGAAAATGAGCAGATCGAGCATGACTATTTAGGTATGTTAATGGCAAATCAAGTTGATGGCATTATATCCAGTTCGCATAATCTAGGGATTCGTGAGTATCAACAAATTACATCTACAGTAGTATCATTTGATCGGTATCTGGCTGGAAATATTCCTATTGTAGAATGTGATAGTTACCATGGAGGGCAACTATCTGCTAAATATGTGGTTGATCATGGTGCAAAACGGATTGCTGTGATGATTGATGAGGATACTTCTGTTTCGCCAACCCTTAATAGAATTCAGGGAACGGTTGATTACCTTACTGAACATCATGTTAACTACACCCCCTTGGATGCAAAACGGGTAAACTTTACAGAGACATTTCCCGGGAAATATGATGCGGTTATTGCTAATAATGACGTCCAAGCCTTAGAAATTCGTAATGTTGCTAAAAGGGCTGGTAAAAAAATAAATGAAGATTTTATTGTAACTGGATATGATGGTTCCAAAATTATCAGGACTATTGAACCGGATTTACCAACGGTAGTACAGCCAATTGATCAAATTGCAGATGAGTTAATAAAAACCTTGATGGCTAAAATAAAAGATCCACAAGCAGTGATTGAACCCGAACAGTTGCCGGTTAGCTTCCATTATCCAGAATAAAATGAATTTTTTACAGTTAGCATTGTAATTGAATGGATGTAAAAGAGCACCAAGTGTTTAACGAAATAAAACACTTGGTGCTCTTTTTGATGCTTTATAAAACTTAATCAATAGTTCAAATCATCATTTGAACTAAAAACTAAATGATTATTGGTGAGAGTCCATAAAGCGACGAAGTAAGCCTTCTTCTTCAGGAGTTGCATCACTGGCTTGGGACTTAATATCATGAACTCGTTCAACTGATAATTGACTACCAAATGCCATTTCGTTATCAGTCAAATCATGTTCCTTTTCATAATTAATGATGTCCATTGAAAGGTTATTTCCTTCATCCATTCTTGAAGTCCTCCTTATTCATACAGGTTATATACCAATATTACTATTATAACTGTTCTGGGTAAAAAAGGCGAAGAATAAATAGATTGTGGTACAATTAAACCTATAACTATTAAGCAAAATTGTCACCACAATGGTGTCAGAAATGGAGAGAATAGTATGACTTGGAATTGGTTAGGATGGTTACTATGGATAGGTGCCATTGCCTTTTTGTGTTATGTTTTCCATTATATTCGCGTAAAGCAATTGATGCTGATTGCAAAAACCGGTAAACGTTACAATGGTAATCTGTTTATCCGTTATGTGATTTTATTGGTGGTTGCGTTAGCTTGGTTATGGGGAATGTGTTATCTATCGTTTTTTAGAACAGTTGATTATCACAATTCCCAAGAGGTTCAAGTGCATACTAAATACCAAGCATTGCAATTAGGCCAAGTGAAGGGTGATTACTATTACGTTAAAGTTAACCGGAGCAAGTCCGGGAAACGGCCAGTAGTTTCGTATACTTATTGGACAACTGGTAATAAAAACATGACTAATTCACGTTATGGATCAATAGCAGATGGTAACCATTATCTAAGCACTGCTTCCACAGCATATCCGTGGAATAAAAAACAAATTTTAAAAGAAGATCAACGAACAAATCATGCATTTGCTGCAGTAATGTCAATTCGTTATAACAATAACATTTTGAATGGAATGGGATGTCGGGTGAACCACATGGCAGAACAATATACCCTGATTAGAGTACCAGCCTCCAACTTTATTTATCAAAAGTAGAATCCTAGCAGATCATTCTAAAAACTATTTCTAATATATGATATAATGAAAAAGCATGCTGTGGCTGTTTAAACCAGCAACAGAAATTTTCGTAACGAAGGAGTACTAATAATGATTCAAACAATTGATTTGAAAAAGGGTATGGTATTCAAGCGAGGAGATAAGCTCCTTAGAGTTTTACAAATTAACCACCACAAGCCAGGTAAGGGTAACACTTTGATGCAAATGGATATTCAAGACGTTCGTTCTGGTTCTATTGTGCACACAACAATGCGTCCTTCCGAAAAGGTTGAACAAGTTAATGTTGATAAGCGTAATACTCAATATCTTTATGAAGAAGGAGACAACTCCGTATTCATGGATTTGGAAAACTACGAACAATATGAAGTTCCTAACGCTAACATTAGTGAAGAAAAGAAGTACTTACAAGAAAATATGGAAGTACAAATGGACTTCGTAAACGGTGAAATTGTTGGTGTTGAATTACCAGCTACTGTTACTTTGGAAGTTACAGACACTCAACCAGAAATCAAGGGTGCAACCATTGATGGTGGTGGAAAGCCAGCTACTTTAAATACAGGATTGGTTGTTACTGTTCCAGCATTTATTAAGAATGGTGACAAGATCATTGTTAACACCGCTGATGGTGCTTATAAGTCACGTGCTTAATAAAAAAATCCAGGTCATTTGACCTGGATTTTTTTTATTATGGCAGATTGCAAGAAATAAGTTAACAATTATCATGTAAATTTCTAAAAAAGACTTCAATTGGTGTTTGCCAATTTAAACATTTCATTGGTCTCG
>ENA-ORUR01000133-ORUR01000133.1-human-gut-metagenome-genome-assembly--contig:-NODE-133-length-61118-cov-32.6439_pt1 | contig 61118 bp, 60 predicted proteins | sample MGYA00242086_ERZ509223 | MGnify/ENA primary metagenome ERZ509223 (study PRJEB26280, sample SAMEA2338820) | human gut metagenome | biome: human gut; feature: human-associated habitat; material: faeces... | reverse complement strand
CCCCCAGCCAGTAAGCTGTGCCAGTTTGTCAACAATCGCAGGCCGGGTACCGGCGGTGATATAGACGATTTTTTTTCCCGGCGTGGCTTTCAGCTCAAGCGGGCCGCCCCAGCCACCCGTTCCTTTTTCGATCCGAATATGCGTCATGATGTTGCTCCTGCCAGGTGAACTTTTTGTTCAAGTTGAATGCCCATCTTTTTCTCAAAAATGGCGGTGGTCAGATCGGTCACCCAGCCGCGGAAGAAATTGGTGACCAGACCAACCAGCAGATAACTCACCGCCAGTGGGCCAAGTGGCAGGTTCAGCGTTGTCAGACCGCTGGCAATGCCAAGATAAACAAACAGTTCGCCAGGGTTGATATGGGGGAAGAGGCCATTCATTGAGTGGCAGCTATAAGAGGCCGCCGCGTAGTAGCTGGGTTTGTACTTTTCCGGCATAAAGCGACCCAGGCTTAGGGTCATCGGATTGCAAAAGACAAACGTGCCAATGCACGGTAACAGTAGGTAACGGGAAACAGGGTTACCGGCGCAACGTTGAGCAAAACGTTCAATACGATGCTGACCGATAAAATTAATCAGTGCGTTCATGATAACCAGCAGGCTAATCAACAGCGGAAGAATGCCGGTCACCATCCCGGTAAACACCTCTCCGCCCTTTTGGAACAGCCCGATAAACCACTCTGCACCATGAGTAATGGTTTCTATCATTGTTCTCTCCTTCAGGATTTATTGTTTTATTACCAAACGGCAACCTAATCTAATCAGATTGAAAGATTTAAAAGTGTTATTTTGATCGCAAAATGAAAGATAAATATTTTAATTTGAAAGTTTGAATAAAAGGATAGCGAGGGGAATGAGTTGAGTTATGTAAAGTCCGTATCGGGCAGTGACTACCGCTTCCTTGTGCGGGGCGTGATGCTTTACCATACTTGCCCCTGGTTGAATCTGTTAAATGGACCCCTCATGTTCAAGCGTCGTTATGTAACATTGCTTCCCCTTTTTGTGTTGCTTGCCGCCTGTAGCAGCAAGCCAAAACCTACTGAGACTGATACGACCACCGGAACGCCGTCTGGCGGCTTCCTGCTTGAGCCGCAGCACAATGTGATGCAGATGGGCGGCGATTTCGCTAATAACCCGAATGCCCAGCAGTTCATCGACAAAATGGTGAACAAACACGGTTTCGATCGTCAGCAGTTGCAGGAAATTCTCTCCCAGGCGAAACGTCTGGATTCGGTACTGCGGCTGATGGATAACCAGGCACCAACCACATCGGTGAAACCGCCATCAGGTCCGAACGGCGCATGGCTGCGTTATCGCAAAAAATTTATTACGCCGGACAACGTGCAGAACGGTGTGGTTTTCTGGAATCAGTATGAAGATGCGTTGAATCGCGCGTGGCAGGTGTATGGCGTACCGCCGGAAATTATCGTCGGGATTATCGGCGTTGAAACCCGCTGGGGGCGCGTGATGGGGAAAACTCGCATCCTCGATGCGCTGGCAACGCTGTCATTTAACTACCCACGCCGCGCGGAGTATTTCTCTGGCGAGCTGGAAACCTTCCTGTTGATGGCGCGCGACGAGCAGGACGATCCGCTCAATCTGAAAGGTTCCTTTGCCGGGGCGATGGGCTACGGACAGTTTATGCCGTCGTCTTACAAACAATATGCGGTAGATTTCAGCGGCGACGGGCATATCAACCTGTGGGATCCGGTTGATGCGATCGGTAGCGTGGCGAACTATTTCAAAGCGCACGGCTGGGTGAAAGGCGATCAGGTCGCGGTAATGGCAAACGGTCAGGCTCCAGGCTTGCCAAATGGCTTCAAAACTAAGTACAGCATTTCGCAGCTTGCCGCCGCAGGTTTAACGCCACAGCAGCCGCTGGGCAACCATCAACAAGCCAGCCTGCTGCGTCTGGATGTTGGCACCGGCTACCAGTACTGGTACGGTCTGCCGAACTTCTACACCATCACCCGTTACAACCACAGCACCCATTACGCAATGGCGGTCTGGCAGTTAGGACAAGCCGTGGCGCTGGCGCGAGTACAGTAGCTATTTACAAGAGGGGGGCGTGAGCTTCCCTCTGGCTAATCAGCTTTTTTCTGAATCCTCCTCGTAAAATTGCAACGCCAACACCATCTTCCTGACGAAAGTGCTATCTTGTCCGGCATAAATTTTTGACTGACAGAGGTTGTGATGACTGACAGTGAACTGATGCAGTTAAGTGAACAGGTTGGGCAGGCGCTGAAAGCCCGTGGCGCAACCGTAACAACTGCCGAGTCTTGTACCGGTGGTTGGGTAGCGAAAGTGATTACCGATATTGCCGGTAGCTCCGCCTGGTTTGAACGCGGATTTGTCACCTACAGTAACGAAGCCAAAGCGCAGATGATCGGCGTACGCGAAGAGACGCTGGCGCAGCATGGCGCGGTGAGTGAACCCGTCGTGGTGGAAATGGCGATAGGCGCACTGAAAGCGGCTCGTGCTGATTATGCCGTGTCTATTAGTGGTATCGCCGGGCCGGATGGCGGCAGTGAAGAGAAGCCTGTCGGCACCGTCTGGTTTGCTTTTGCCACTGCCCGCGGTGAAGGCATTACCCGGCGGGAATGCTTCAGCGGCGACCGTGATGCGGTGCGTCGTCAGGCTACTGCGTATGCATTGCAGACCTTGTGGCAACAATTTCTACAAAACACTTGATACTGTATGAGCATACAGTATAATTGCTTCAACAGAACATATTGACTATCCGGTATTACCCGGCATGACAGGAGTAAAAATGGCTATCGACGAAAACAAACAGAAAGCGTTGGCGGCAGCACTGGGCCAGATTGAGAAACAATTTGGTAAAGGCTCCATCATGCGCCTGGGTGAAGACCGTTCCATGGATGTGGAAACCATCTCTACCGGTTCGCTTTCACTGGATATCGCGCTTGGGGCAGGTGGTCTGCCGATGGGCCGTATCGTCGAAATCTACGGACCGGAATCTTCCGGTAAAACCACGCTGACGTTGCAGGTGATCGCCGCAGCGCAGCGTGAAGGTAAAACCTGTGCGTTTATCGATGCTGAACACGCGCTGGACCCAATCTACGCACGTAAACTGGGCGTCGATATCGATAACCTGCTGTGCTCCCAGCCGGACACCGGCGAGCAGGCACTGGAAATCTGTGACGCCCTGGCGCGTTCTGGCGCAGTAGACGTTATCGTCGTTGACTCCGTGGCGGCACTGACGCCGAAAGCGGAAATCGAAGGCGAAATCGGCGACTCTCACATGGGCCTTGCGGCACGTATGATGAGCCAGGCGATGCGTAAGCTGGCGGGTAACCTGAAGCAGTCCAACACGCTGCTGATCTTCATCAACCAGATCCGTATGAAAATTGGTGTGATGTTCGGTAACCCGGAAACCACTACCGGTGGTAACGCGCTGAAATTCTACGCCTCTGTTCGTCTCGACATCCGTCGTATCGGCGCGGTGAAAGAGGGCGAAAACGTGGTGGGTAGCGAAACCCGCGTGAAAGTGGTGAAGAACAAAATCGCTGCGCCGTTTAAACAGGCTGAATTCCAGATCCTCTACGGCGAAGGTATCAACTTCTACGGCGAACTGGTTGACCTGGGCGTAAAAGAGAAGCTGATCGAGAAAGCAGGCGCGTGGTACAGCTACAAAGGTGAGAAGATCGGTCAGGGTAAAGCGAATGCGACTGCCTGGCTGAAAGATAACCCGGAAACCGCGAAAGAGATCGAGAAGAAAGTACGTGAGTTGCTGCTGAGCAACCCGAACTCAACGCCGGATTTCTCTGTAGATGATAGCGAAGGCGTAGCAGAAACTAACGAAGATTTTTAATCGTCTTGTTTGATACACAAGGGTCGCATCTGCGGCCCTTTTGCTTTTTTAAGTTGTAAGGATATGCCATGACAGAATCAACATCCCGTCGCCCGGCATATGCTCGCCTGTTGGATCGTGCGGTACGCATTCTGGCGGTGCGCGATCACAGTGAGCAAGAACTGCGACGTAAACTCGCGGCACCGATTATGGGCAAAAATGGCCCAGAAGAGATTGATGCTACGGCAGAAGATTACGAGCGCGTTATTGCCTGGTGCCATGAACATGGCTATCTCGATGACAGCCGATTTGTTGCGCGCTTTATCGCCAGCCGTAGCCGCAAAGGTTATGGACCTGCGCGTATTCGCCAGGAACTGAATCAGAAAGGTATTTCCCGCGAAGCGACAGAAAAAGCGATGCGTGAATGTGACATCGACTGGTGCGCACTGGCGCGCGATCAGGCGACGCGAAAATATGGCGAACCTTTGCCAACTGTCTTTTCAGAAAAAGTTAAGATCCAGCGTTTTCTGCTCTATCGTGGCTATCTGATGGAAGATATCCAGGATATTTGGCGAAATTTTGCCGACTGAACGCATACGGTATTTTACTTCCCAGTCAAGAAAACTTATCTTATTCCCACTTTTCAGTTACCAGCCCGGCGGTTAAGACACGCTGGAGCTGGTGGCGATATTTCGTTAGCTTGATTTCAGGATAATTATGAGCAAGAGCACCGCTGAGATCCGTCAGGCGTTTCTCGACTTTTTCCATAGTAAGGGACATCAGGTAGTTGCCAGCAGCTCCCTGGTACCCCATAACGACCCAACTTTGTTGTTTACCAACGCCGGGATGAACCAGTTCAAGGATGTGTTCCTTGGGCTCGACAAGCGTAATTATTCCCGCGCTACCACTTCCCAACGCTGCGTGCGTGCGGGTGGTAAACACAACGACCTGGAAAACGTCGGTTACACCGCGCGTCACCATACCTTCTTCGAAATGCTGGGCAACTTCAGCTTCGGCGACTATTTCAAACACGATGCCATTCAGTTTGCATGGGAACTGCTGACCAGCGAAAAATGGTTTGCCCTGCCGAAAGAGCGTCTGTGGGTTACCGTCTATGAAAGCGACGACGAAGCCTACGAAATCTGGGAAAAAGAAGTAGGGATCCCGCGCGAACGTATTATTCGCATCGGCGATAACAAAGGTGCGCCATACGCATCTGACAACTTCTGGCAGATGGGTGACACTGGTCCGTGCGGCCCGTGCACCGAAATCTTCTACGATCACGGCGACCACATTTGGGGTGGCCCTCCGGGAAGTCCGGAAGAAGACGGCGACCGCTACATTGAGATCTGGAACATCGTCTTCATGCAGTTCAACCGCCAGGCCGATGGCACGATGGAACCGCTGCCGAAGCCGTCTGTAGATACCGGTATGGGTCTGGAGCGTATTGCTGCGGTGCTGCAACACGTTAACTCTAACTATGACATCGACCTGTTCCGCACGTTGATCCAGGCGGTAGCGAAAGTCACTGGCGCGACCGATCTGAGCAATAAATCGCTGCGCGTAATCGCTGACCACATTCGTTCTTGTGCGTTCCTGATCGCGGATGGCGTAATGCCGTCCAACGAAAACCGTGGTTATGTACTGCGTCGTATCATTCGTCGCGCAGTGCGTCACGGTAATATGCTTGGCGCGAAAGAAACCTTCTTCTACAAACTGGTTGGTCCGCTGATCGACGTTATGGGCTCTGCGGGTGAAGACCTGAAACGCCAGCAGGCGCAGGTTGAGCAGGTGCTGAAGACTGAAGAAGAGCAGTTTGCCCGTACTCTGGAGCGCGGTCTGGCGTTGCTGGATGAAGAGCTGGCAAAACTTTCTGGTGATACGCTGGATGGTGAAACGGCTTTCCGTCTGTACGACACCTATGGCTTCCCGGTTGACCTGACGGCTGATGTTTGTCGTGAGCGCAACATCAAAGTTGACGAAGCTGGTTTTGAAGCAGCAATGGAAGAGCAGCGTCGTCGCGCGCGCGAAGCCAGCGGCTTTGGTGCCGATTACAACGCAATGATCCGTGTTGATAGTGCATCTGAATTTAAAGGCTATGACCATCTGGAACTGAACGGCAAAGTGACCGCGCTGTTTGTTGATGGTAAAGCGGTTGATGCCATCAATGCAGGCCAGGAAGCTGTGGTCGTGCTGGATCAAACGCCATTCTATGCGGAATCCGGCGGTCAGGTTGGCGATAAAGGCGAACTGAAAGGCGCTAACTTCTCCTTTGCGGTGGAAGATACGCAGAAATACGGCCAGGCGATTGGTCACATCGGTAAACTTGCTGCGGGTTCTCTGAAAGTGGGCGACGCGGTGCAGGCTGATGTTGATGAGGCTCGTCGTGCCCGTATTCGTCTGAATCACTCCGCAACGCACCTGATGCACGCTGCGCTGCGCCAGGTTCTGGGTACTCATGTATCGCAGAAAGGTTCACTGGTTAACGACAAGGTGCTGCGCTTCGACTTCTCACACAACGAAGCGATGAAACCAGAAGAGATTCGTGCGGTCGAAGACCTGGTGAACGCACAGATTCGTCGCAATTTGCCGATCGAAACCAACATCATGGATCTCGAAGCGGCGAAAGCGAAAGGTGCGATGGCGCTGTTCGGCGAGAAGTATGATGAGCGCGTACGCGTGCTGAGCATGGGCGATTTCTCCACCGAGCTGTGTGGCGGTACTCACGCCAGCCGCACTGGTGATATTGGTCTGTTCCGCATCATCTCTGAATCGGGTACTGCTGCAGGCGTTCGTCGTATCGAAGCGGTAACCGGAGAAGGCGCTATCGCCACCGTTCATGCAGACAGCGATCGCTTAAGCGAAGTCGCACATCTGCTGAAAGGCGATAGCAATAATCTGGCTGATAAAGTGCGCTCAGTACTGGAACGTACGCGTCAGCTGGAAAAAGAGTTACAACAGCTTAAAGAACAAGCTGCCGCACAGGAGAGCGCAAATCTTTCCAGTAAGGCAATTGATGTTAATGGTGTTAAGCTGTTGGTTAGCGAGCTTAGCGGTGTTGAGCCGAAAATGTTGCGTACCATGGTTGACGATTTAAAAAATCAGCTGGGGTCGACAATTATCGTGCTGGCAACGGTAGCCGAAGGTAAGGTTTCTCTGATTGCAGGCGTATCTAAGGACGTCACAGATCGTGTGAAAGCAGGGGAACTGATTGGTATGGTCGCTCAGCAGGTGGGCGGCAAGGGTGGTGGACGTCCTGACATGGCGCAAGCCGGTGGTACGGATGCTGCGGCCTTACCTGCAGCGTTAGCCAGTGTGAAAGGCTGGGTCAGCGCGAAATTGCAATAATATAAGCGTCAGGCAATGCCGTGGACTCGCTTCACGGCATTCGCATTAACGCTATCGACAACGATAAAGTCAGGTTGAAGTTGTGTATATCGGCTAAACTTAGGTTTAACAGAATGTAATGCCATGACTGCTTACATGTAATGTGTTTGTCATTGCTTACTTTTTGGCGTTATATGATGGATAATGCCGGGATACAGAGAGACCCGACTCTTTTAATCTTTCAAGGAGCAAAGAATGCTGATTCTGACTCGTCGAGTTGGTGAGACCCTCATGATTGGGGATGAGGTCACCGTGACAGTTTTAGGGGTAAAGGGCAACCAGGTACGTATTGGCGTAAATGCCCCGAAGGAAGTTTCTGTTCACCGTGAAGAGATCTACCAGCGTATCCAGGCTGAAAAATCCCAGCAGTCCAGTTACTAATCTTTCCGCGTCTCATCTTTATCGGTGAGACGCACCCTCAAAATTTCTCCTTCACTCTATAGTCTTTTCGCTTTACTCCCGTTCATTCAACTTAAGTCTCCATTTTTTTGCATTACTACTATCTGTCAGACCTCCATTTTTCTGTTGATAAAATACTCTTTTTGACGTTTTTACAGACTAATTGAACGTGAAGTGTGCAAACGATAAAAGTGTAGGAAAAATTGTTTGACTTATAAGTCTCAGAAAGTAATATGTGCGCCACGCAGCGACGATGAGCGATAAACAAGTTCTTCGAAGCACTCGTAAGAGGCGTGTGGTGAGGTGGCCGAGAGGCTGAAGGCGCTCCCCTGCTAAGGGAGTATGCGGTCAAAAGCTGCATCCGGGGTTCGAATCCCCGCCTCACCGCCATTTGCATCCGTAGCTCAGCTGGATAGAGTACTCGGCTACGAACCGAGCGGTCGGAGGTTCGAATCCTCCCGGATGCACCATATTCTCCGAAATCTTCAGCAATGAAGGTATCGAAGAGGTAGCGGAATTAACCGCAGGCACCAGGGATGATAACGTTGCTTTAGCAACGGCCCGAAGGGCGAGCCGCAAGGCGAGTAATCCTCCCGGATGCACCATCTCTTAATTGATATGGCTTTAGTAGCGATATCAATATCAGCAGTAAAATAAATTTTCCCGATGCATCCGTAGCTCAGCTGGATAGAGTACTCGGCTACGAACCGAGCGGTCGGAGGTTCGAATCCTCCCGGATGCACCATATTCTCCGTAACCTTCAGCAATGAAGGTATCGAAGAGATAGCGGTATTAACCGCAGGCACCAGGAAGGATAACGTTGCGTCAGCAACGGCCCGAAGGGCGAACGCCAGTGAGTCATCCTCTCGGATGCACCATCTTCTCCCAAAAATTTCCTTCAAAAATATCTCATTTCTAAATAACTACTTTATCCATTTCCTGAATTTTCTTCTCCTTCGCCATCAGCGACAAAATCAAGCAATTACGCTAAAGTAGCGTCATATTTTTCGACTTGCGAGAAGACCATGTACGAGCGTTATGCAGGTTTAATTTTTGATATGGATGGCACAATCCTGGATACGGAGCCTACGCACCGTAAAGCGTGGCGCGAAGTATTAGGGCACTACGGTCTTCAGTACGATATTCAGGCGATGATTGCGCTTAATGGATCGCCCACCTGGCGTATTGCTCAGGCAATTATTGAGCTGAATCAGGCCGATCTCGACCCGCATGCGTTAGCGCGTGAAAAAACAGAAGCAGTAAGAAGTATGCTGCTGGATAGTGTCGAGCCGCTTCCTCTTGTTGAAGTGGTTAAAAGTTGGCATGGTCGTCGCCCAATGGCTGTAGGAACGGGGAGTGAAAGCGCCATCGCTGAGGCATTGCTGGCGCACTTGGGATTACGCCGTTATTTTGACGCCGTCGTCGCTGCCGATCACGTCAAACACCATAAACCCGCGCCAGACACATTTTTGTTGTGCGCGCAGCGTATGGGCGTGCAACCGACGCAGTGTGTGGTCTTTGAAGATGCCGATTTCGGTATTCAGGCGGCCCGTGCAGCAGGCATGGACGCTGTGGATGTTCGCTTGCTGTGAGTGAAGCGTTATCGCTTTTCTCGTTGTTTGCCAGTAGTTTTCTCAGCGCTACACTATTACCCGGCAACTCCGAAGTCGTGCTGGTGGCAATGTTGCTTTCCGGGATCAGTCATCCCTGGGTTTTAGTTTTAACAGCAACAATGGGTAATAGCCTTGGAGGGTTAACTAACGTTATCCTTGGGCGTTTCTTTCCATTGCGTAAAACATCGCGCTGGCAAGAGAAAGCTACCGGCTGGCTGAAACGCTATGGTGCAGTCACGCTATTATTAAGCTGGATGCCCGTGGGTGGCGATTTACTGTGTCTCTTAGCGGGGTGGATGCGCATCTCGTGGGGACCGGTAATCTTTTTTTTGTGCCTTGGTAAAGCGTTACGTTATGTTGCAGTTGCAGCAGCGACCGTTCAGGGCATGATGTGGTGGCACTAATTGTAGGCCTGCACATATGGTCACCATTACAGTTATGCTAATTAAAACGATTTTGACAGGCGGGAGGTCAATTTGATCCCGGACGTATCACAGGCGCTGGCCTGGCTGGAAAAACATCCTCAGGCGTTAAAGGGGATACAGCGTGGGCTGGAGCGCGAAACTTTGCGTGTTAATGCTGATGGCACACTGGCAACAACAGGTCATCCTGAAGCATTAGGTTCCGCACTGACGCATAAATGGATTACTACCGATTTTGCGGAAGCATTGCTGGAATTCATTACACCAGTGGATGGTGATATTGAACATATGCTGACCTTTATGCGCGATCTGCATCGTTATACGGCGCGCAATATGGGCGATGAGCGGATGTGGCCGTTAAGTATGCCATGCTACATCGCAGAAGGTCAGGACATCGAACTGGCACAGTACGGCACTTCTAACACCGGACGCTTTAAAACGCTGTATCGTGAAGGGCTGAAAAATCGCTATGGCGCGCTGATGCAAACCATTTCCGGCGTGCACTACAATTTCTCTTTGCCAATGCCATTCTGGCAAGCGAAGTGTGGTGATATCTCGGGCGCTGATGGCAAAGAGAAAATTTCTGCGGGCTATTTCCGCGTTATCCGCAATTACTATCGTTTCGGTTGGGTCATTCCTTATCTGTTTGGCGCGTCTCCGGCGATTTGTTCTTCTTTCCTGCAAGGAAAACCAACATCGCTGCCGTTTGAGAAAACCGAGTGCGGTATGTATTACCTGCCGTATGCGACCTCTCTTCGTTTGAGCGATCTCGGCTATACCAATAAATCGCAAAGCAATCTTGGTATTACCTTCAACGATCTTTACGAGTACGTAGCGGGCCTTAAACAGGCAATCAAAACGCCATCGGAAGAGTACGCGAAGATTGGTATTGAGAAAGACGGTAAGAGGCTGCAAATCAACAGCAACGTGCTGCAGATTGAAAACGAACTGTACGCGCCGATTCGTCCAAAACGCGTTACCCGCAGCGGCGAGTCGCCTTCTGATGCGCTGTTACGTGGCGGTATTGAATATATTGAAGTGCGTTCGCTGGACATCAACCCGTTCTCGCCGATTGGTGTAGATGAACAGCAGGTGCGATTCCTCGACCTGTTTATGGTCTGGTGTGCGCTGGCTGATGCACCGGAAATGAGCAGTAGCGAACTTGCCTGTACACGCGTTAACTGGAACCGGGTGATCCTCGAAGGTCGCAAACCGGGTCTGACGCTGGGTATCGGCTGCGAAACCGCACAGTTCCCGTTACCGCAGGTGGGTAAAGATCTGTTCCGCGATCTGAAACGCGTCGCGCAAACGCTGGATAGCATTAACGGCGGCGAAGCGTATCAGAAAGTGTGTGATGAACTGGTTGCCTGCTTCGATAATCCCGATCTGACTTTCTCTGCCCGTATCTTAAGGTCTATGATTGATACTGGTATTGGCGGAACAGGCAAAGCGTTTGCTGAAGCGTACCGTAATCTGCTGCGTGAAGAGCCGCTGGAAATTCTGCGCGAAGAGGATTTTGTAGCCGAGCGCGAGGCGTCTGAACGCCGTCAGCAGGAAATGGAAGCCGCTGATACCGAACCGTTTGCGGTGTGGCTGGAAAAACACGCCTGACAGAAAAGAAAAAGGCCACTCGTGAGTGGCCAAAATTTCATCTCTGAATTCAGGGATGATGATAACAAATGCGCGTCTTTCATATACTCAGACTCGCCTGGGAAGAAAGAGTTCAGAAAATTTTTAAAAAAATTACCGGAGGTGGCTAAATGCCGTTGTTAGATAGCTTCACAGTCGATCATACCCGGATGGAAGCGCCTGCAGTTCGGGTGGCGAAAACAATGAACACCCCGCATGGCGACGCAATCACCGTGTTCGATCTGCGCTTCTGCGTGCCGAACAAAGAAGTGATGCCAGAAAGAGGGATCCATACCCTGGAGCACCTGTTTGCTGGTTTTATGCGTAACCATCTTAACGGTAATGGTGTAGAGATTATCGATATCTCGCCAATGGGCTGCCGCACCGGTTTTTATATGAGTCTGATTGGTACGCCAGATGAGCAGCGTGTTGCTGATGCCTGGAAAGCGGCAATGGAAGACGTGCTGAAAGTGCAGGATCAGAATCAGATCCCGGAACTGAACGTCTACCAGTGTGGCACTTACCAGATGCACTCGTTGCAGGAAGCGCAGGATATTGCGCGTAGCATTCTGGAACGTGACGTACGCATCAACAGCAACGAAGAACTGGCACTGCCGAAAGAGAAGTTGCAGGAACTGCACATCTAGTCAGTAAACTATCTTCACAATTAATTGAAAAAAGCCAGTTCAAATGAACTGGCTTAGTTGTACTTAGTGCGCACCGCCTCCGCCGCCACCTGCGCCAAATGGCGGTTTAGCAAACCACACCAGCCCCAGCAGGACGAGGAATATCCCGGCTGACATCCAGAAGATCTCATTGGCGGAAATAATCAGCCCCTGATTGGTGATCTGCTGGGCAATCCAGCCTGATGCCTGCTGTTGCGTCATCCCAAGCCCTTCCAGTTGACTGTACATCGCCTGGGCATTCGGGTTGAACGGGTTTACCGACTCAGTCAACTGCGCATGGTGCATCGACTCGCGGTTGGTCCACATGGTCGTGGTTATCGACGTGCCGATAGACCCCGCCAGCGTTCGCGTAAAGTTAGAGAGGCTCGATGCCGCCGCCAGTCGTTCCGGTGGCAAACCAGACAGCGTAATGGTGGTCAGCGGCATAAAGAAGCAGGCCACCGCAAACCCCTGGATAAACTGCGGCCAGGCCGACGCGCCAAAATCCATACCTGGTTCAAAGGTATAGGCACGCCAGTAGAAGCAGACGGCATACATAATAAAGCTGAAGGTTACCAGCCGCCGCATATCCAGTTTATGCGCGAAGCGGCCGATAATCGGCGACAGGATCACCGGAATAATCCCTACCGGCGCAGAGGCCAAACCTGCCCAGGTCGCCGTGTAACCGTAGACCTCCTGCAACAACTGCGGCAGCAGAACAATAGCGCCGAAGTAGAGCATATACGCGAGGCTGATACACAAGCAGCCGATGGTGAAGTTGCGCGACTTAAACAACGACAGATCGACTATCGGGTTATCGTCGGTCAGCTCCCAGACAATCAGGAAGCAGATAGCCACCACCGCCACCACGGTAAGGATGATAATTTCCTGTGATGAAAACCAGTCCAGCTCTTTACCGCGGTCGAGCATAATCTGCAGGCTGCCGATACCAATAACCAGCAGTGCCAGCCCCACGGCATCAATCCGCCGCCGTTCGGTGCGGGTTTCACGTCCGCGCAGAGTTTGCAGTGTCATCAACACCACCGCCACGCCAATCGGCACGTTGATGAAGAATATCCAGCCCCAGTGGTAATTATCGCTGATATAACCGCCGAGGATCGGGCCGCAAATTGGCGCGACAATCACCGTCATCGACCACAACGCCAGCGCGATCGAGCGTTTGGCTGGCGGGTAGTTATTCAGCAATAGACTTTGCGAAAGCGGGATCAACGGCCCGGCGACAATCCCCTGAATCACGCGGAAGAAGATCAGCATATTCAGGCTGCTGGAGACACCACACGCCCACGACGCAATAGCAAAGGCGATGGTGGACCAAAGGAACAGTTTCACTTCCCCGACGCGCTTTGCCAGCCAGCCGGTAAGCGGGATCGAGATGGCATTCGCCACCCCGAAAGAAGTGATTACCCACGTTCCCTGGCTGAGCGATGAGCCCAGATTCCCGGCGATAGTGGGGATCGCCACGTTAGCAATGGTGGAGTCCAGCACCTGCATGAATGTCGCCAGTGACAGCGCAATCGTCATAATGACCAGTTGCGCGCCTTCCAGCGGTTTTTGCTGTTGCATCACACGCACCTCTGGATTAGCCAGCGTTAGCTTTTACGATATCGTCGATCAGTTTATTGACAGGTGCCAGGCTGATTTCACGCGCGGTGCTTACCGCTACCGGAGTGGAACGTACTTTATTTGCCAGTACCTGACCGTCACGGTTAGTGGTATTGACGCTCACCAGCGTGGACAAACCGATACGCAGCGGATATTGCTCCAGCTGTTTCTGGTCCAGTTCGATACGCACAGGCAGACGCTGGACGACTTTGATCCAGTTACCGGTCGCATTTTGCGCTGGAAGCAGTGAGAACGCGCTACCTGTGCCCATATCCAGACCAACCACTTTACCGGTGTATTTCACATCATCGCCGTAAATATCCGTGGTGATAGTGACCGGCTGACCGATACGCATATTGGCAATCTGCGTCTCTTTAAAGTTGGCATCCACCCACATATTGGTGGCTGGAACGACCGCCATCAGCGGCGTCGTTGGGCTAATTTGCGCCCCAGGCTGTACCGCGCGGCGGGAGACATAACCGGTCATCGGACTGACAATACGAGTACGCTCCAGCGCCAGCCAGGCGTTACGTACTTCGGTGGCAGCCTGTTGCACGGCTGGCTGATCTTCCAGTTTAGTCCCCAGAATCATCGCCTGATTGGCATTGTATTGTTGAATCGCGACGTCCAGTTGCGCCTGGGCACTGGTGACGGCGTCGCGGGCGTGTTGCAGCTCTTCGCGACCAATCAGGTTGGCATTGCCCAGCGGCACACGGCGGTTGTAGTCGCTTTGTGCTTTCGCGAGGGCGATTTTCTGCACCTCAATATTCGCCTGCAACTGCTTGCTGTTAATCATCAGCTGGTGGGTTTGGCGAACGCTGGAAGCCAGTGCAGTTTTGGCTTTTTCAAACGCCTGGCGAGCATCTGTCGGGTCGAGAGTGACCAGCACGTCGCCTTCTTTTACAAAATCGGTGTTATCGGCCCAGACTTTCGTCACGCTGCCAGACACCTGAGACATAATTTGAATTTGATTCCCTGCCACGTATGCGTCATCGGTTTCTTCGAAGTGACGCAGTACCAAAAACCAATAAATCCCTATCGCTACGGCAATAATTATAAAGAGCAAGGTGAGAAGGAGGAGCAGACGCTTACGTTTGCCGCTCTTCTTTACCGGTTGCTGCGGGGTTTGAGTCTCCGCATTTGCGCTCATATTGTTCTCCACGATCTTCTTAACTCATCGGCTGAGCCGACCTGCTTGCCAAAAAGGCCAGCATGTTGCGATGCTGGCCAGTCATTTTTTCTTTTATAAATCTGGATTTTTGAGCGAGATGACGCGTTAGCTCATCGCTTCGAGAACCACACCGTCTTGTTCCATCTGGTCGAGACGGGAGAGCAATTTGCGGGTGATTTGCTCGAGCTGATCTTTTTCTGTTGTGCTGAGCGCGGACCAGAGTTGATGCAGGCAGTTATGCTGCGGTGGTAAAACCTCGCGCAAAAACTCGTGACCTTTTTCCGTTAATTGCAGATGCAGGCAGCGGCGATCGTTATCGCTTTCACGACGTTCGATCCAACCGCGTTTTTCCAGTTCATCGGCAATACGCGTCGCGTTGGTACGGGATGATCCAAGAGCACAACTTAATTCAGAAGGCTGAATACTGTGGTTTTCCTGAGACTCCAGCGTAATCAACGCCATAAACAACGTCTCGTTAATCCCCTGAGCCTTCAGCATTTTATTGCGGTTCTCCAGCAGCTTGCTTTGCATGTGCATGCAAAGACGAGTCAGAAGGATCTCCTGATAAGGAAAATCTTCGTGGCGGCTGGCGCGAAATTTTAGCATTTGTTCAATGGGCGTAAACGAACTATCCATTTGGGTATGACCTCATTAATTTCAGCCGATATAGTAACGACAGTGACAAATAAAGTAAATGTATTGTTTTAGAAAAATGATTCTTGTGGGTTATATAATCGCCATCACTTTCCAGACGAGCCCGTAGGTCAGCGCACTAAGCAGTGTTGGGATGATAATGCTGCGTGTTTTATAGAAACTGGCACCCAGTACCGCGAAGCCGACCAGCGTGGGCACGAAACGGCGTGTATCGTGCATCACTTCTGGTGCGGTAGAGACAACCAGCAGAGCGCATATCGAGGCGATGCCAATGGTGTCGAGCAAAATACCTACCGCGCCACGTTTGGTTGGGCGGGCATTACCCACACGCAGGCGCAGCGGCAAATAGCGGAAGCAATAATTCGCCGCGCCAACCAGTAACCCAAGCAGCAGAACCTCATAGCTCATCGGGCGCTCCTTGCCAGAATGCCTGGATTAACGCAGTGAGGCAGCCACAGACAATGCCTGCCAGAATGGCGACGGGAATAGAAAATAGCGTTACGCCTGCAAGGGCACCAACTAACGCTGCGGTAACGCAAAGAGATTGTTTGCGCTGGAAAGAGGCGAGCAGGAAACTCATAAAGAGTGCCGGAAGCATAAAACCTAATGCTGCTTCAACGGCGGGATAACCTTGCAGCAAGCCGCTGCCGGAGAATGCCCCTATTACCGTACCAAATACCCACGATGACCATGAACTGAAGGCAATGCCGATCATCCAGTTCTCGCTCCAGCGGCGATTATTGCGTACCAGTTTTGCGGTTGCGGCGGCAAAAACCTCATCCGTCAGGCCAAACGCCCACAGGGCGGTTTTCGATTTTTGCAGACGCTGAATAATACGGCTACGCAGTGACGGGCCATACAACACATGGCGAACATCCATTGCCATGACGGTCAGTGCAGCAACCCACAAACTACTCCCGGCTGCCAGCATCGCGGTAATGACGAACTGGCTCGCGCCTGCATAAATGATGCAGGAGAAAAAAACGCTTTCGAGAGGAGAGAATCCCAGACGGGTCGCATTCAGACCGAACGCAAAGGCCACCGGAATATAACTAATAACAATCGGTAAACTGTCTTTGCATCCTTCCATGAAGGTCGCCGAACCAGGAGCAGGCTGTGGAGTAGGGCTTTCCATAGAGTGTACGCTTAACGATTGTTAATATTATAAATAGACTGAATGAATATCTTAACCTTATCAGACTGATGGGCTTCTTAACACCCTTATAAGTGTAAAGCCACGAAAACGGTTGCTGATTGCTTAATTTGCGGCTTCCTGACGATGAAAACCTCGCCACCAGACCAGTAAGTTAACCAGGGCAATCGTCGCGCCAGCCAGACAAACGCCAGCCCAACCGCCATGTTGCCAGGCTGAGGCTGAAATTAGCGAACCGGCGGCACCGCCAATAAAGTAGCTGGTCATGTAACCTGCGGTCAGGCGATTACGCGCATCAGGATGTATTCGATAAATTACCGTCTGGTTAGTGATATGCACGCCCTGTACGGTGAGGTCCAGCACCAGAATGCCGATAATCAACGCCAGTACGGAAGTGTGACCAAACCAGATTGCCAGCCATGAAAGTAACAGCAGAAGCAGACCGAAAGTTGTGGTGTGGTGCGATTTGCCCTTGTCGGCAAAACCGCCCGCCGGACGAGCGCCCAACGCTCCGGCAGCTCCCGCAAGCCCGAACAGACCAATTACACCATCGCTGTAGTTAAAAGGTGGAGCGGCAAGCAAAAAGGCCATTGAGGTCCAGAGAATGCTGAAGTTGGCAAAGGTCAGGCAGCCCAGCAACGCGCGGGTGCGCAGGATCTTATTGCTGATAAACATGCTGAAAACGGAACCCAACAACTGTGGGTAATTGAGGTGGGTTTCTGATTTCATTTGTGGCAGACCACGCCATAATGCCAGCGCCATCAGAGCCATTAACACCGAGGCAACCCAAAAGACGGTGCGCCAGCCGCCGAGGTTTGCCAGTAACCCGGCAACGGTTCGTGCCAGCAAGATCCCCAACAGCAGACCGCTCATAATGGTGCCAACCACTTTGCCGCGTTTGTCCGGTGAAGTCAGCGTCGCTGCCAGTGGAACCAGAATTTGTGCCACGACTGAGAATAAACCGGTTAATGCCGTACCGAGGATCATCATCGCCAGCGACTGACTGCTGGCGGTAATCAACATGCCGCATGCCGCCAGTAAGGTCATCGAGACAATCAGGCGGCGGCGTTCAAACATATCACCGAGGGGAACAAGAAACAGCAGACCGGCGGCATAGCCCAACTGCGCGGCGGTAACAATAAAGCCTGCCGAACTGGCGGAAAGGGAAAAGTTACGCGCTATGGTGTCGAGCAATGGCTGGGCGTAATAGTTACTGGCTACCGCCAGACCGGTGGCGATAGACATCAGCACGATCAGCGCCGGGCTAAGCTCATGATTAGGTTTAGTCATTATTTTTGTTCATCAGGTGATGATTAAGCTGGAAATCAATAATAGCGGATGTTGATGAATATGGGATGAAAGATAGCTTGTTGAAATGTGCGATGTGGTTTGTAGGCATGATAGGACGCGTCAGCGTCGCATCAGGCATTGTGTACAGAGCGGCGGATGAGGTAAAAACGCCTTATCCGCCCGAATAAAAATTACTTCTGCGCTGCCAGCGCCTCATTCACCCAGCCATCGAACTGCTGCTGGTGGGCTTTGATCCAGCCATCAACATGGCCCTGAATATCGCCTTCTGAGGCTTTGCCGTCATGCATAATGGCGTTCTGGGCGTTAATATCGGCCACTGGCAACTGCATAATGGCAAACAGTTTCGCTGCCGCCGGGTTTTTCTCGGCCCAGGCTTTGTTGGCAACGATATGCATGGTGCTGACCGGGAAGCCATAATTCGCACCATTCGGCAGTTTGGTATCGGCGTTTTTATCGCCCGGCAGTGCGGAGAACGGCACCTGCAACCAGACGACATCTTTGCCCGGCTTCAGTTCGTTACTCACCCAGTACGGCGTCCAGGTGTAGTAAAACACCGGCTTACCCTCTTTGTAACGACTGATGGTGTCAGCCATCATCGCTGCGTAGTTCCCCTGATTATGCGTCACGGTATGGGTCAGTTCATACGCGGCAAGCTGGTGGTTGATCGCACCTTCGCAGCCCCAGCCAGGGTTACAGCCAGTCAAATCCGCTTTACCGTCGCCGTTGGTATCGAACAGTTTGGCGATCTTCGGATCTTTCAGTTGTGCGATGTTGGTGATTTTGTACTGGTCGGCGGTTTTCTTATCGATCAGGTAACCCTGTGCCGCGCCGTTAACAAATACCCCTTCACGATAAAATTTCTTATCGCCACCGGCAGCTTCGTACATGTTGTCATGCAGTGGCGTCCAGTTCACGGCGGTGAAGGTTGCATCGCCGGAAGCAAGCGAGGTGTAGCCAACGTTGTAATCTACTTCGCTGGGTTTGTTGACGGTATAGCCTAATTTCTCCAGCGCACGGCTGACCAGCAGTGTCTGGAAGGTTTCTTCGGTGATGGTGCTTTGAACTGGATTAACAGTAATGCCTTTGCCCGGCAGATCGGCAGCAAAAGTTTGTGTAGAGATAAGCGTGGCAAACGCTGTCGCAAAAAGTACGCTATGTCGCATTGTTATTCCTTTTTTTGGCAGGGTGATATGCCCGGCGTCACCGGGCAAGTGCAGAGTTACTTAATGAATGGGCGGGTCAGCAGACCGACAGGGCCAGTGGTGTACCAGCGACGGTTGCCGCGACTGCGTGAGTCGCGCCCAACGGCCTGCGTCAGACGATCGAGGATAATGGCGAGGATCACAATCCCGACGCCGCCAACGGTGGCAAGCCCCATATCCAGACGACCGATACCGCGAAGTACCATCTGACCCAACCCGCCGACGGCAATCATCGAGGCGATGACCACCATAGAAAGGGCCAGCATCAGCGTCTGGTTAACGCCCGCCATAATGGTCGGCATCGCCAGCGGTAACTGAACTTTGAACAGCATCTGGCGCGGGCTGGCACCGAATGAGCGCGAGGCTTCAATCAGATCCGCCGGAACCTGGTTAATCCCCAGAATGGTCAGACGGATAATCGGCGGCAGAGCAAAGATGATCGTCACCACCACGCCCGGCACGTTACCGATACCAAATAGCATGACGATTGGCACCAGATAAACAAACGCTGGCGTGGTCTGCATGGCATCAAGCAGTGGACGAATAATTTTCGCCGCTCGCGGACTTCTCGCCAGCCATATCCCCAACGGCAAACCGATGACGATACAGAACAGCAGGGCGGTTAACACCAGCGCCAGAGTCACCATTGCCTGCGACCAGGCACCGATTGCGCCGATGGCAATCAGCGAAACCAGCGTCGCCACACCCATTCCGACCCCGGAAATCTGCCAGGCGATGAGAGCGAAAACGATAATCGCCACCGGTGCGGGCATACCCAGCAGCAATTGCTGGAAACCGTTGAGGATATAATCAACCGGAACGCGCACGCCCTGGAAGACGGGACGGAAATGGGTAACGACCCAGTCGATCCCTTCAGTGACCCAACTGTCGAGCGGGATCAGCGTTTTATGGAACGGATCGAGAATATTAAAATGCTCGACGTTTGGCGCAGGCGTACTGGTCAGCCAGTCAGCACCACCGCCGTCAGTCGGTGCAGTCGTCGGTGTACCCCAGGCGTCTGCGGATTGCGCGGCACTGTCCGCCGCTGGCGTGGTATCCCACGGATTATTTTGATCAGCCATTATTTACCCCCTCACGATCTAAAGCGCGCAGCAGCATTCCTTTCGAAATGATGCCGACATACTGTTGGTCCTCGTCGACCACGGGCACCGCACAGGGTGCCTGTCCGACATGAGAGAGCAACTCGCTAAGAGGCGTTTGTGCATCGACTGCTAACGGCGCATCAATCAGCGCCGCATCAAGACCTTGCTGCTGCGTTAACGCGGTTTTAAGCGAATCGATGGAGACTGCGCCGACAAACTTATTACCGCGTTCGATAACGTAGCCATATTCGCGATCTTCATCCTGCAATAATTTCAGTGCCGAACGTGGGCCGAAGCCAGGGGTTTTACGAATTAAGCCATTCGGTGTCCGGCGGGCAATATCTTTCGCACTGAATACCTGACTAATATCAACGCCACGGAAGAAGGTACGGACATAATCATTCGCCGGATTATTGAGAATTTCATCCGGTGTGCCGACCTGTACCACTTCACCATTTTGCATAATGGCAATTCGGTCGCCAATACGCATGGCTTCATCGAGATCGTGGGAAATAAAGACAATGGTGCGCTGATGTTTCGCCTGTAATTTTACCAGCTCATCCTGCATCTCGGTGCGAATTAATGGATCGAGCGCCGAGAAGGCTTCATCCATTAATAAAATATCCGGATTAATCGCTAACGCGCGGGCTAATCCCACACGTTGACGCATCCCGCCAGAGAGTTCATCCGGGTAGCTGTGGGCATAATTTTCCAGCCCGACCTGACGCAGTGCATCAATGGCTTTTTCCCGGCGTTCTTCGGCATTAATTCCGGCCAATTCCATACCAAACGCAGTATTGTCCAGCACGGTCATATGCGGCATTAAGGCAAAGGACTGGAAGACCATCGCAATCTTTTTTCTGCGCACCTCACGGAGTTCGGCGTCGGATATTTTGGCAATATCCACACCATCAATCAGTACTTGCCCGCGGGTGGGTTCAATCAGGCGATTGAGAAGGCGTACCATTGTGGATTTACCCGAGCCGGATAATCCCATGATGACAAATATCTCGCCTTCTTCAATGGCCAGACTGGCGTCTTTTACGCCAAGCGATAGCCCAGTTTTTTCCAGAATTTGTTCTTTCGAAAGTCCTTGTTCGATATATTTGAACGCTCGCTGTGGATGCTCACCAAATATTTTATAAAGATTTTTAATTTCTAATTTAATTGCCATGCAATAGAAAGATTCCTTTATTTGTTTATGTCGATATATTACCCAATGGAAATAGTCACTTTTTTCTACCCTAACATACTGAGAATCTGAGGCAACCCCTGAGGGCAAATGTGGCATGAATATTGATGCGAGCAAATCGCCGGAATTTCCCGTGATATAAGGGCTGAGAGCAAATCGAGAAAAGTTGATATTTTTTGTCATAGATAGCGAAAAAACGCCTGAATATTGTAGTTTCAGGCGAATAATGCAACAGAGTATCAGTGTAGATCACTACAGAATATTTGCGTGATAAAAAGCTATTTGGCGGGAATTATTTCCCTGCTGCGGGTAGTGATATTTTTGAAAATAACACCCTCAGAAATTCCAGTCTTCATCTTCTGTTTCAACCGCTTTCCCCATCACATAAGAGGAGCCTGAACCGGAAAAGAAATCGTGATTTTCATCGGCATTCGGCGAAAGCGCGGCGAGGATTGCCGGATTCACTTCCGCCATTTCTGCGGGAAATAACGGTTCGTAGCCCAGATTCATCAAAGCCTTATTGGCGTTGTAACAGAGAAACGCTTTCACATCGTCAGCCCACGGGGTTTCGGCGTACAGCTCATCGGTGTATTGCAACTCGTTGTCGTAGAGTTCCAGCAACAAATCGAAGGCGAAACTCTTCAACTCTTCACGTTGTCCCAGAGATATCTTTTCCATGTTTTTCTGATATTTATAGCCTATGTAGTAACCGTGGACTGCTTCATCGCGGATAATCAGACGGATCAGGTCCGCGGTATTGGTCAGCTTTCCGCGGCTGGAAAAATACATCGGCAGCCAGAAACCGGAATAGAACAAAAAAGATTCAAGAAACACACTGGCGATTTTCTTTTTCAGCGGATCATCACCGCGATAATGTTGCTGAATAATCTGAGCTTTTCGCTGCAACGGTGCGTTTTCTTCACTCCAGGCGTAGGCGGCATCGACATCTTTGGTCTGGCATAGCGTCGAGAAAATCGAACTGTAAGAGCGGGCATGAACCGCTTCCATAAAGCTGATATTCGATAATACCGCTTCTTCATGAGGCGTGAGTGCATCGGGCATCAGAGAAGGCGCGCCGATAACATTTTGCAGCGTGTCGAGCAGCGTCAGGCCAGTAAAAACGCGCATCGTCAGTTGTTGTTCTACGACAGTTAATGTCTGCCAGGCAGGAATATCGTTCGACAGCGGCACCTTTTCTGGTAGCCAGAAATTGCTGGTCAGGCGATTCCACACCTCCAGATCTTTATCGTCAGATATCTTGTTCCAGTTGATGGCGCTGATACGTGAGAGTTTCATAGATATTCCTTAAAGTGCACAGGAGACGCAGCCTTCAATTTCAGTGCCTTCCAGCGCCATCTGACGCAGGCGGATGTAATAGAGCGTTTTGATACCCTTGCGCCAGGCGTAAATCTGCGCTTTGTTGATATCGCGAGTGGTGGCGGTATCGGGGAAAAAAAGCGTCAGCGACAGCCCCTGATCGACATGGCGAGTCGCTTCCGCGTAGGTGTCGATGATCTTTTCTGCGCCAATTTCGTAAGCGTCCTGATACAGCGCCAGATTCTCGTTAGTCATAAACGGGGCAGGGTAGTAAACGCGTCCTGTTTTGCCCTCTTTGCGTATCTCTACTTTCGCCACAATCGGATGAATACTCGACGTAGCATGGTTGATATAAGAGATAGAACCGGTTGGCGGCACCGCCTGAAGATTCTGGTTGTATATGCCGTAGCGCATCACGTCGTCGCGCAGCTGCGCCCACATCTCACGGGTAGGTAACGTAATACCGCTACGGGTAAACAGTTCGCCAACTTTCGCCGTTTTCGGCTGCCAGTTCCCTTGCAGATATTGGCTAAAATATTCACCACTGGCATAGCGTGACTGTTTGAACCCGGCGAAGGTTTCACCGCGTTCGCGTGCCAGCAACATCGAGGTACGCAGTGCATGCCAGGTGATGGCATAGAAATAGAGATTGGTGAAATCCAGTGCTTCCGGCGAACCATAAGCGATGCCTTCTCGCGCCAGATAGCCGTGTAAATTCATCTGCCCCAGTCCGATGGCGTGCGAGGCGGCATTTCCGGCTTCGATGGACGGCACGCTGCGGATATGACTCATATCTGATACTGCCGTTAAACCGCGCACGGCAGTCTCTACCGTGCGGGCAAAATCGGGGGAATCCATGGTGTGCGCAATATTCAACGAACCTAAATTGCAGGAAATATCATGGCCTGTGCGGGTATAGTCGAGATTCTCGTCATACTCTGAGGCGCTGTTAACCTGCAAAATTTCTGAGCAGAGATTACTCATATTTATGCGCCCGGCGATAGGGTTAGCACGGTTTACCGTGTCTTCATACATGATGTAGGGATAGCCGGACTCAAACTGGATTTCTGCCAGTCGCTGGAAGAAATCACGGGCGTTGAGGTATTTTTTGCGAATGCGTTCATCGGCAACCAGTTCGTCATAGTGTTGGCTGATGGCCACATCGGCAAACGGCTTGCCATAAACTCGCTCTACGTCATAAGGCGAAAACAGCGCCATCTGCGCATTCTCTTTTGCCAGATGGAAAGTGATATCCGGGATCACCACGCCAAGCGACAGTGTTTTAATGCGGATTTTTTCGTCGGCATTTTCCCGTTTCGTGTCGAGAAAACGCAGAATATCGGGATGATGAGCATGTAAATAGACTGCACCAGCCCCCTGACGAGCGCCGAGTTGGTTGGCATAGGAAAATGCGTCTTCCAGCATTTTCATCACCGGAATTACGCCAGAAGATTGATTTTCAATACGTTTAATTGGCGCGCCCGCTTCTCGCAGATTCGACAGCAAAAATGCTACGCCGCCGCCGCGTTTCGACAGTTGCAGTGCGGAATTTACCGCCCGACCAATCGACTCCATATTGTCTTCAATACGCAGCAAAAAACAGGAAACCAGTTCGCCGCGCTGCTGCTTACCGCAGTTGAGGAATGTTGGCGTGGCTGGCTGAAAGCGTCCTGACAGCATTTCATCTGTCAGTTGCAACGCCAGCGTCTCATCGCCTTGTGCCAGCGTCAGCGCCACCATCGTGACTCGATCGGCAAAATCTTCCAGATAACGTTTACCGTCGAATGTCTTCAACGTATAGCTGGTGTAAAACTTCCATGCCCCGAGGAATGTCTGGAAACGAAAACCGCTGGTGTGTGCGTGGGCAAACAGCGTAATGACAAAGTCGCGAGAGTAGCGATTAAGAACGCTTTCATCATAGTAACCTTCGTTGACCAGCCAGTTCAGGCGCTGCTGCTGGCTACTGAAGGTCACACTGTTCGGACGCACATGCGTCGCAATAAAGGCGTCAACGGCCTGGCGGTCTTTATCGAACTGAATGCGACCTGCGCTATCGTAGAGGTTAAGCATCGCATTCAGCGCGTGGTAATCCATCGTTTCCTGCGTCAGGCATTCTGCGGTTGTCGTTGCCAAAATTCGGTTACTCCTTTACGAACGTTTTCGATATCGCTTTGCGTACCCATGAGTTCAAAACGGTACAGCCACGGCACGCCGCATTTCCGGGCAATCACATCTCCGGCGCGGCCATACGCCTCACCAAAGTTGCGATTACCAGAAGCAATAACGCCGCGAAGCAACGCCCGGTTGTGCTCGTCGTTTAAAAAGCGAATTACCTGTCGTGGCACCGCGCCAGCCGTACCGCCGCCGCCGTAAGAGGGCACGATCAGGATGTAAGGCTCGTCTACCTGAATCCGTTCCCGCTCATTGAGCGGGATGCGCACCGCGGGCAGACCTAAACGTTCGATAAAACGCTGCGTGTTTTCGGAGCTGCTGGAGAAGTAGACGAGCTGGCTCATGCACTGGCCGCGTGTGGCGCTGGATGCAGACGGTTAATCATGTCCGGACGGAAACCAGACCAGCTAAGATCGCCAGCAATCACTACCGGCAACTGACGAAAGCCCTGAGCACGCAACGCTTCTGCCGCTTCAGGAACGCGATCGACATTAATCATTTCAAAATCAAAGCCCCGATTTTCCATCGCCCGTTTGGTGGCGTGGCACTGAACGCAATCGTTACGAGTATAAATAGTAATGCGCATGATTCGTATTTCCGTTTGAAATGAAGATACGGCGCGATGATACGCGTCGGGTTGTCTCTCTGTTGATACAGAGATACTAGATGTAGTTGAAAAAAGATTCAACCACACAATATATAGCAAATAGTGGTCGAAATTACCCTGGATATGAGCGTGACGGGGTAGGGGGATTTTTGTGATTCACCAGGCAAAAAGAAACCCCGAAGACAGGCTTCGGGGTCAAAGACGCGTATTTATTATCATTTTTGCACTACGATTTGCGCATGCTTAACAGTGCGCCGATAAAAATACCTACCGCAGCTGCTGTACCCACGCTACACCAAGGTCTTTCACGAACAAAAGAATCCGCGCAGCCAACGGCATCGCGTGCGGCTTGCTGGACGCGAGTACGACCATGCATTCGCGCCCTGGTTTCTTTCAGCAATGCCTGAGCTTTACTGCGTGCGGCTTCAGCTTCCCCTTTGGCGTCGCTGCCCCAGGACTTCAATACAGATTCGAGGCTGTCAGCTAATTGATTGACATCATTCTGGATATCCTGCACGCCATCATCAACGTCGTTGCGGTTCGGTCGGTTAAACATATGATCCCCCATTAGAATTCGATGTAATTTTCAGTGTAGACCATAATTTTCTTAACTGAGGTTCATCGCGGCTTTATGGACTTTTCTGAAAGCGTTGTGAATGCGCAATCAGGTAAGGTAGGCCCGCGGTTGATAATAACGAGGATCAAATATGTATTTACGACCAGACGAGGTGGCGCGCGTACTTGAAAAAGTCGGTTTTACTGTCGATGTGGTAACCCAGAAAGCGTATGGTTACCGCCGTGGGGAAAATTATGTCTATGTTAATCGCGAAGCGCGAATGGGACGTACCGCACTGGTAATTCATCCAACATTAAAAGAACGTAGTTCGACACTGGCTGAACCCGCTTCCGATATTAAAACTTGCGATCATTATCAACAATTTCCGCTCTATTTAGCAGGCGAGCGACACGAGCATTACGGTATCCCGCATGGCTTTAGTTCGCGTGTTGCGCTTGAACGTTATTTGAATGGTTTATTTGGCGAAGCCAGTTAAAGACGCGACTGGCGATGCCAGTCGCGAAAAGAAGGGTCAGGCTTTTACCTGCTGATAACGGCTGACTTTAAACAGTCGGCGGCAATAATCGAGGAAGTAGCCATAAACCGCCCCCATCAACATCGAAACAACGATGTTTGAACTGACCGCCGCCATAATCTGATGCCAGTCTGCGCCCACCACTAACAAGATCGCCACATACACCGGTGACTGGAACGTCACATAAGCCAGAATATCCGCCAGATTTTTTATCCAGCCCGACGGGCTAACTTTGCGTGCCGCGCGCATAAACAGATCACGGTACATACCGTATGGCCATGCAATTAAGATGTTCACCGGAATCGCTACCAATCTGGAATAAAAAGACTGTTCGAAGCTCATTCCGGAGAGGAAAACTTCAATACACATGTTCACGACAGAACAGTAAACAACCATCGCGAACGTATCTGCAACTGCATGACGCAAGCGTGACTGCGGTGAGAACATGCTAATGCTCCTTAATAAAAGCGTAATGGGATGTTAATGGAGATGAAAGCAGTGGATCTCATTGCCATCTGCATTTTCGCATAGCGTATATCGCTGGCTATGACTAATCAATTAGTGAAAAATTTTTATTTAGTCAGTTTTTGTAGATAAAATATTCCGTAACGGCTCGTTTTTTGTACATTGTGGATTTTTACATGCCGATATGATTTATTTTTAATTAAATCAATTAGATATGGCCTTACCTTTAATATCACTAATGAAAGTTTGGGGGTGAGGTAACGCTATAAGCGTAGAGAATTCGGTGTATGTAGTAGCTGGGTCATTTTCAGCATTTTTTATGCCAGACAATGTACATTAACAGCAGAAAGCACCAGTGATGGATGTTTTCTTTTATTCTCTTATATTGCATTTTTATTCACTTTGGTTTTGTCAGGCTTGCGGAATTAGCGAGCAGAGAGCGCCGCTCTGTTCACCAATAATCTAAATTACTCATCAAAATGGCTAATATATAATCTTGAAATTATTCTGAGAGTTTCAGAAAATAACAGCTGAAATAATCTCGCGCAGGACTGTAAATAGATTAAATTTTGTGGAAATATAATAAGTGATCGCTTACACTACGCGACGAAATACTTTTTTTGTTTTGGCGTTAAAAGGTTTTCTTTATTATGTCCGTAATGTTACAAAGTTTAAATAACATTCGCACCCTCCGTGCGATGGCTCGCGAATTCTCCATTGACGTTCTTGAAGAAATGCTCGAAAAATTCAGGGTTGTCACTAAAGAAAGACGTGAAGAAGAAGAACAGCAGCAGCGTGAACTGGCTGAGCGTCAGGAAAAAATTAGCACCTGGCTGGAGCTGATGAAGGCTGACGGAATTAATCCGGAAGAGTTATTGGGTAATAGCTCTGCTGCTGCACCACGCGCTGGTAAAAAACGCCAGCCGCGTCCGGCGAAATATAAATTCACCGATGTTAACGGTGAAACTAAAACCTGGACCGGTCAGGGCCGTACACCGAAGCCAATTGCTCAGGCGCTGGCAGAAGGTAAATCTCTCGACGATTTCCTGATCTAATTACTGAGGCCGGATGTCGCTGCTAGGGCGCGTCCGGCGTCGCTTCTCAAGCTCGTTGGTTCCACGGCATCTTATCTAACAACCTTGCCATTCCACAAAAACCGCTGATTCCTGCAAACAGTAACCCGGCACCAACAAAGCCACTTAATAAGAAGAAACCGCTATTTACGGTATAACCCAGTACAACGCCGATTAATATTAAACCACCCGCAGCGATCTGCACCTGGCGCATTAACGGCAAGGGTTGAGATTTATTTACCGCTACTGGCAATCCTGCTTTTTTCCAGCCATCAATCCCATCTTCGAGTAAAAAGATTTCTGCGGGGGCGGCAATCGCTGCTAATTTATCGGCATTATTACTGGTGCGTTTACCTGCCTGGCAGTGGAATATAATTTGCTCGTGACGTAATTTAGCCGGAAGACCTGACTGTTCCAGCACGGATAATGGAGCCAGATCTGCTTCAGGAATATGTTCACGAAGATATTCATCAGCATCACGAATATCGATTAACTTTGCGCCGCGTGCGATTAATTCTTGTGCATCATGCGGCGAAATGGTTGTCAAAGCCATAGTGACTCCTTACGGACAATAGACATTTTTCAGGGTGGCGATAATGGCATTTACCGCCTCATTTTTAATGGAATATAGAATGCGTTGGGCATCCCGTTGGCTGTCGATAAGCCCTTCGTCCCGCATACGAGCGAGATGCTGTGATGTCGCAGAGGCACTCAGTCCGGTAATGCGCGTCAGCTCTCCCGCGCTGGTGCCGGGGGAACCGCTAAGCATGCACAGAATCAGCAATCGTTTAGGGTGGCTCATTGCTTTCAATAAGGCCGCTGCCTGTTCGGCACTGGCCTGTAATTGCGCGAGTTCAGTCATATTTATTTAAGTATTTTCTAAATTAAGTAAACTCTAAACTAAAAATGCAACATATACCAGCCTCAGCAGCGTAAATGAGAGTAAAAGCGTAAGCTGAAACTGGCAGGCTCCGCTAAAATTACTACGCTTAAGAGATAAAATCTCTTTTTAAACAATGAGTAATTTTCTTATAGGGAGTACATATGGGTTTCTGGAGAATCGTCATCACCATCATTCTGCCGCCGCTCGGCGTGCTGCTCGGTAAAGGGTTCGGTTGGGCGTTCATTATTAATATTCTGTTGACACTGCTTGGGTATATCCCCGGTTTGATTCACGCGTTCTGGGTGCAAACCCGCGATTAAACCTGTGCTCATCCCCGCGGCGTTAACGCGCCGCGTTCCTCTGCTACACTTTCTGAGTGTTTCCGTTAACGAATGAGGTAGCTATGGGTCTGTTCAATTTTGTGAAAGATGCCGGAGAAAAACTCTGGGACGCGGTTACAGGTCAGCACGATAAAGACGATCAGGCGAAGAAGGTGCAGGAGCATCTGAACAAAACCGGTATACCGGATGCCGATAAAGTGAATATTCAAATTGCCGACGGCAAAGCGACGGTCACTGGTGACGGCCTGAGTCAGGAGGCGAAGGAGAAAATCCTTGTTGCGGTGGGGAATATTTCCGGTATTGCCAGTGTCGATGATCAGGTGAAAACGGCGACACCAGCCACTGCCAGCCAGTTTTATACCGTTAAGTCTGGCGACACTCTGAGTGCCATTTCCAAACAGGTCTACGGTAACGCTAATCTGTACAATAAAATCTTCGAAGCGAATAAACCGATGCTAAAAAGCCCGGATAAAATTTATCCGGGGCAAGTGTTGCGTATTCCGGAAGAGTAGTTAATTGCCAGCCATCGCCTGCTGGATAATGGGAATTGGCGTCAGTAAATGCTGGCGCATTAACTCACTGGCGCGCGCGGTATCTCGCGCCAGTACCGCCGCAGTCAGGGTCTGGTGCTGATCGTGTTTATCCTCCAGCATTTCCACCGAAAGCACCGTTCGCCGCAGCCAGATAAATCGATAACGCGCCGCCAGATCAAACAACCGTTCACGCATTTGCAGCAAATAGTGAGAACCACAGCCCGCCACAATTGCCGTATGAAACGCCTGATGACGCAGATCCCACTCATCAAGCATTTTCTCGCTGGCGTCACAGGCCTCAAGCTTACTCAGCAGATGCGCTTTTGCGAGAACGTCTGCCTCCCACTCATCGCCACCGCGGGCAATCGCCAGACTCACTAACATCGCTTCCATATTGGCGCGGGCGTCGAAAATATCGAGCAGCTCCTGCTCTGACATAGACGCCACCCGATACCCTTTTTGATTCACCACCGTGACCAGCCGTTCCGCCACCAGTTGCGAAAGAGCTTCCCGTAACGGCCCAACGCCAAGTGCATAACGCGATGTCAGCAAACTCATTCGTAATTTTTCATCCGGTTGAAAATTACCGCGAATAATATCGTTCTTCAGCCAGCGATAGCCATCCAGAGACGTAATGGTCATGGTGTGACTCCTGATCATGATCAGCGCGTATTATGAACGGGTGTTTTTTGCCACAATACCAGCTTTTTCCAGCGAGCCATAATTGGCACGGTACAGATAATCCCTATCGCTAATAAGCCGGTGGAGATCACTTCTAACTGTTGCGCCGGACGGAATAGCATCACTACCAACACAAAGGTAATAAAGCCGATGACTAGCCAGGTGAGCCACGGATAAAGCCACATTCGCAAGCGAATTTCGCTTCCTTCTGCTCGCAGAATTTTGCGCATCCGCAACTGTGAAACGGCGATGACTAAATAAACCAGCAGGGCGATAGCGCCGGAGCTGTCGATCAGAAATTTAAATACCTTCGCAGGCGCGTAATAGTTCACCACCACCGTTAAGAATGCCGCGCCGGTGGAGAGTAACACCGCCACGTACGGGGTTTTACTGCGGTTGATTTTACCCATTACCGCGGGAGCATCACCGCGACGGCTTAAGGAGTAGAGCATCCTTGACGCGGTATACAGCGCCGAGTTCAGGCAACTGGTTACGGAAAGTAATATCACGCAGTCCATGATTAATTTCGCATGGGGAATATTGAGCAATTCCAGTACCGAGCGATAAGAACCGACGGCTTTTAGTCCGGGCATATTCCACGGAATTAATGCCACGACGACAAAAATAGAACATAAATAGAAGATAGAAATACGCCAGATAACCGAGTTGGTGGCGCGGACAATATGTTTTTCCGGCGTGTCGGATTCCGCGGCGGCAATGGTGACAATTTCTGCGCCCATAAACGAGAACATGGTGATCAACATCGCGCTTAATACCGCACCGAAACCGTTGGGCATAAAGCCGCCGCTATCCCACAATCTTGAGATCCCGCTCACTTCGGCATACGGGTAAAAACCGCTAATTGCGACTGCACCAAGGAAAATAAAGGCCAGGATAGCGATGACTTTGCACAGCGCCAGCCAGAACTCAAATTCGCCGTAGTTTTTAACGCTTAATAAATTACTGCCAGTTAAGGCAAGGGTAATGACGAGGGAAAATAACCAGATGGGAATGCCTGGAACCCATGAGTGCAGGATCATGGCGGCGATGTTGGCTTCCAGCGGGATAACCAGTACCCAAAACCACCAGTACAACCAGCCGATGGTATAACCCGCCCAGCGGCCAATGGCTTTATCGGCATAGGTGGAAAACGAACCGGTATCGGGCGTGGCAACCGCCATTTCCGCCAACATCCGCATAATCATAACCACCAGTAATCCGGCGAACAGATAGGCCAGTAATACCGCCGGGCCCGCTTCGGCGATGGCGACGCTGGAACCGACAAACAGACTTGCGCCGATAACACCGGCAATAGACAACATGGTGACGTGGCGTGACTTCAGCCCGCCGCCTAACTCATGTGGTTGCGATGATTGCCCCATCCTGAATCCTCTCGAAAGTGTGTCACTTGGGAGAGCGCCCCGACATTTCCCGCGTCGGGTCACGCGTTTAATTGAGACGGTCAACAAAATCTTAAAAACGAAAGCGGGATGGTTTTCTCCTTCTCCCTCAGGGAGAGGGCCGGGGGAGGGTTTAGTCGCGTTTTTTACCTCTCACCCTAACCCTCTCCCCAGAGGGGCGAGGGGACTGTCCACAGTCGTTTTTAACTTTGTCGTTCGCCTCATCGTTATTATTTTTTACTGCATCGTTATCATTCCCTTAGCAACGGTTAACTCTTACGAACGGACATGACTACTGCTTCGCCTCAGCAAAACACTGGCTGATGATCTCCAGACCCTGACGGATCTGAGCGTCTTCAATGGTGAGCGGTACAAGGATGCGCAGCACGTTGTAATACGGGCCGCAGGAGAGAAGAATCAGGCCTTTATCGCGGGCGCGAGCCACGATGTCGGCGGTGAGTTTGGCGTCCGGCTTGTTGTGATCGCCATCTTCAAACAGCTCGATGGCAATCATCGCTCCCAGGCCGCGTACGTCGCCGATCTCCGGGTGTTTTTCGGCTATCGCCAGCAATCCGTCTTTTAGCTTCTGCCCCAGATCGTTGGCTTTTTGCAGCAGATTTTCCTGCTCGAACACCTTCAACACTTCCAGCGCTGCCACGCAGGCAATCGGGTTACCGGCATAGGTACCGCCCAGGCCGCCCGGTGCGACAGCATCCATCACTTCTGCGCGCCCGGTGACGCCCGCCAGCGGGAAGCCGCCCGCGATCGATTTCGCAAAGGTGGTGAGATCGGGTGCCACGCCCATCTGCTCCATTGCAAACAGCGTGCCGGTACGCCCCGCGCCGCTCTGCACTTCATCGGCAATCAGCATGATCCCGTGCTCGTCACACAGCGCGCGTAAACGCTGCATAAAGGCTGGCGTCGCGGCGTAGAAACCGCCTTCGCCCTGAACCGGCTCAATCACGATGGCGGCGATATCTTCCGGCGCGGCATCATTTTTGAAGATCCGGTGGATGCTGGCGATAGCGTCATCCTCGCTTATGCCGTGCAGCGGGCAAGGGTAAAGCGCGCGATAAACGTGCCCTGGCATCAGACCCATGCCCGCAGAGTACGGATTCACCTTGCCGGTCAGCGCCAGCGTGTAATGCGTGCGCCCGTGATACGCGCCGCTAAAGGCGATAGTTCCGCTACGTTTGGTGGCGGCGCGGGCGATTTTCACCGCGTTTTCCACCGCTTCAGAACCTGTGGTGACCAGCAGCGTTTTTTTGGCGAAATCGCCCGGTACCTTCTGATTCATAATCTCGCACAGCTCCAGATACGGCTCGTAGGCCAGCACCTGGAAGCAGGTGTGCGACAGTTTTTTCAACTGCGCTTCCACTGCCGCAACCACTTTCGGATGCAGGTGCCCGGTATTGAGCACCGCAATCCCGCCCGCGAAATCAAGATACTCACGGCCTTCAACGTCCCACACCCGGCAGTTTTCCGCGCGGTCAGCGAAAATCGGGTGAATTTGCCCAACGCCACGGGGAATCGCCTGACTGCGGCGCTGCATTAACTCTTTATTGCTGCTCATTCGCGTTCTCCAGTTAAAGACCGATGCACATATATTTGATTTCTAAGTAATCTTCGATGCCATACTTCGAACCTTCACGACCCAGACCCGAGGCTTTGATGCCGCCGAACGGGGCCACTTCATTGGAAATAATCCCGGTATTGATGCCGACGATGCCGTACTCCAGCGCTTCGCCCACCCGGAAGACGCGGCTTAAATCACGGGCGTAGAAATAGGCGGCAAGGCCAAATTCGGTGTCATTGGCTTGCGCAATCACATCAGCTTCATCTTTAAAGCGGAACAGCGGGGCGAGGGGGCCAAACGTCTCTTCTTTCGACACTTTGGCGTCGGCCGGAACGTCCACCAGAATGGTCGGCTGGAAGAAGTTGCCGCCGCGTTCGTGCGCTTTACCACCGCAAACCACGCGCGCGCCTTTCTCCAGCGCATCGGCAATATGCTCTTCCACTTTTGCTACCGCTTTTTCATCGATCAGCGGCCCGATGGTGACGCCTTTCTCCAGCCCGTCGCCGATGTGCAATTTGCTCACCGCCTGCTGCAATTTTTCGGCAAAGCGGTCATACACGCCGTCCTGCACGTATAAACGGTTGGCGCAGACGCAGGTTTGCCCGGCGTTGCGGAATTTCGAGGACAGCGCACCTTCCACGGCTTTGTCGAGGTCGGCATCGTCAAAGACGATAAACGGCGCGTTGCCGCCCAGCTCCAGCGACACTTTTTTGATGTCTTTCGCGCACTGTTCCATTAACTGGCGGCCAATTTCGGTCGAACCGGTAAACGACAGCTTGCGCACCAGCGGGTTGCTGGTCAGTTCGTTACCCACCGCGCCCGCCGAACCGGTGACCACGTTAAATACCCCAGCCGGAATGCCCGCGCGAATCGCCAGCTCCGCCAGCGCCAGCGCAGAGAACGGCGTCTGACTGGCAGGCTTCAGCACCATGGTGCAGCCTGCCGCCAGCGCCGGACCGGCTTTGCGGGTAATCATCGCCGCCGGGAAGTTCCACGGCGTGATAGCTGCGGTGACGCCAATCGGCTGCTTGATAACAATCAGGCGCTTATCGGCCTGATGACCAGGAATGGTGTCGCCATAAATGCGTTTGCCTTCTTCAGCAAACCACTCAATAAAGGAGGCGGCGTAGCTAATTTCGCCTTTCGCTTCAGCCAGCGGTTTGCCCTGTTCTAGGGTCATCAGGCGCGCTAAATCGTCCTGATGCTCCATCAACAAATTGAACCAGTTGCGCAGAATGTTGGCGCGTTCTTTGGCGGTGAGCGCACGCCAGGCGGGCAGAGCGCGGTTGGCGGCGTCGATAGCGGCGCGGGTTTCATCAGCGCCCATTTTGGGTACGCTACCCAGCTTGTCGCCGTTCGCCGGATTGGTGACATCGATGACCTCGCCATTGTTGGCGTCCAGCCATTCCCCGTTAATCAACGCCTGCTGGCGGAATAATTTACTGTCGTTAAGTTTCATTGTTACGTCCTGTTTTCAAAGGTTATTGATTAAATGCGGCGTGTAAGGCATCCACACTACGTGCCGCTCGCAGCGTGCGTCCGGGGTTACTCTGGCTTGCCAACAGCGTTTGTACCTTGCTGACAATATGCGCACCAATAGGAATTGCTGATGTCGCTGCCGGGGAGGGCGCATTGCAGGTGTGGATCGTGCGCGGGGTGGTGACAAACAGAAAATCGTCAATCAGTTTGCCGTCCGGCGATACCGCCTGCGCCCGCACACCGGCGGGCCAGGGCTGGAGATCGCTTAACGAAAGCCGGGGACAATACTTTTGCACCAGCCGCAGATAGCCGCTTTTGCACAGCGAGTTTTTCATCTCGCCCAGTCCTGAGCGTAGATGGTTTTGCAGCACCCGGCGAATCCCCGACGAGCCCAAAATTTCCAGCGTGTCGCTAAACGAGAAGTCGCGCTTGTGGTAGCCTTCGCGTTTAAAAGCCAGCACCGCGTTTGGCCCGACGGTCACGCTGCCATCGATCATTCGGGTGAGATGCACGCCCAAAAATGGCATCGCGGGGTCGGGAATGGGGTAAATCAGGTGGTTAACAATCTGGTTATGCTCCGGCGCAAGGCGGAAATACTCACCACGGAACGGGCAGATGATAAAGCCCGGTTCGAGTCCGAGCATTTTCACCAGCCGGTCAGCCATCAGCCCGGAACAGCTAATCAGCGTCGATGCTTCATATTCGCCGCCCTGGCGGGTACGTATCACCACGCCGTTTTTATGCTCACTGAGGCCGCTGACTTCGGCGTTATAGATAATCTCGCCGCCTCTGGCCTGGAAAATTTTTGCCATCGCCGCCGTTACTTCGCGGTAGCTGACAATGCCGCTGGACGGCACAAAAATACCGCCAAGCCCGGTGATATTCGGTTCGCGCTCGCGCAGTTCATCGGCGTTTAACCACTCGCGCTCGATACCGTTTGCCGCCGTGCGTTCCCACAACGCGCGCATCCGTTCCATTTCGAGTTCAGAGGTGGCGACCAGCATCTTGCCGCAGTTGTCATAGCGAATGCCGTTTTGATCGCAAAAGGCTTTAGTGGCGCGGTTTCCCGCCAGGCAAAACTGTGCCTTCAGGCTACCGGGCGTGTAATAAACCCCGGCATGGATCACGCCGCTGTTGTGGCCCGTCTGGTGACAGGCCGGGCCGGACTCTTTTTCCAGCAACGCAATGCGGGCGTCCGGGTAGACATCAATCAGTTGCATGGCGGTCGACATGCCGATGATGCCACCGCCAATAATCACAAAATCATACATCCGCTCAATTCCTTTGCGCTACTGATGCGTCTGGTAGTGGTGAGTGGCGTAAGCGAAATAGCCACGCTGACGCATCAGTTCACGGCGCAGATCCGGGTGCGGAGTAAAGCGGTCGCGACCGTGCAGCCAGAACAGGTTGTTAATCAACAGGAATTTGCCAACGGGAACGGGCACAGAAAGAATGCCTTTACTGGTTTCAGTGGCGTCCGAAAGCTCGCTCAACCACACGCCTTCTTCGAAGTCTTTTGGCTGGACGAACTGGTCGATATAACGCATCACCGGGCGACCCTGTTGATCAACGTCGAACACCGGATGGAAAACATCTTTGCTGACGTTTTTACTCGGCGGCGCGGCAAAGCGCATTGGGCGACGCGCCAGCGGGTGGCGGAAATAGTGGTCCAGATGTTCCCAGTCATCGAGATGCAGCAGCAACGAATTTCCACCCTGCATGTTTTGCTCATCGATTTTCATCATCAGCACGTAATCGGTGATCTCTTCGACATACGTGCCGTCGTTGTGCAGTTCCATCACGCGGTGCGGCTGACGCAGATAGCTGTCTGAGTTATCGACATTTTTCACCACGAAACGCGCGTAATACTGACCGCTCATCGCATCGAAATTTGAGCGACCAATCAGATGCGCTACCGCCGTTGCCAGCTTCACCATCTCATCTGCCTGCGCCACATCATCGATACCCACCGCATTGATCAACAGCGCACCTTCAGCACGGTTTAGCAGGGTCTTCAACAGCAATGGTTGCAGCTGATTCGCACACAGATCGTCAAGAATTTTGCCTACCCGAAAACGCAGAAACGATTTGTACTCCAGCGCCTGCACGGGCCATTCGGCAACCTGTTCGAGAAACTGTTTGGTCGTCTGTTCGGTGAAGGTGAGTTCCAGCAGACGCGGGGATTGCGCCGACGGGATGAGAGTGAATCCGCTATAGTCCTGGCCTGAATCGACAGCGTTATTGTGTACGGCGGTCAGTGCATTCATCAGAAGCGATCCTCTTATGAGATGTAGGGTGACATGGCGATGCTCATTTCGTAGCCATAATCTAAAAATATCTACATTTCTGAAAAATGCGCACAAAAGCGACATATTGTTTTCTTATTGTGATCAAAAGCAACAAATTAGTAACATTTAACGTAGGGTATTAAGGCAAAGTGAGACAGGAAATGAATAACTAAAGCAACAGGTTAGGGGGAGTTAACATTAGAGAACAGATTATCTGGTCGATAAAAAACAGTAAATGGCTTCACTGCAAAATGACCGTTAGTAAACTAAACATATTATCTGCCCCGTTTTATCGGGGCAGATATAACATTAAATTATAAATAGAGATAGTTCGGCGGTTCTCCTGTTTTCCCTAAAAGAAGAGCGCTACGCCCAGGAATATTGATATTTAGAGTTCCGCCTCTAAGCGTAAATACTTTACCAGGGGGGATAATTTTTCGGGTATTATTAATAATAATGTTAACGCTATTACTCCCCATGTTTTTGTATATTCCAGGTTGCAATTTGTTAGGCCAGGTACCTTCAACTTCTTCGTTTCCTTTATTTATTATAACTAGTCCATCATGAGGAGAGTGATTAATGTTCACAGAATCCCCACGACTAAAGGCCAGAACGTTTTTAGTTGCAAATACACCCTCAAATGCGCTCCATATTCCTGCTTTATCTATATATAATGCGTGGAATTCATTGTAGAGCTGCTGATAGGTAGAGCAACCTTTATTAAGCTACGCCTCACCGCCGACACGCGTGGACCCATCATAATTTTTAATTTCAGTCGTTGATTTTAATACTTGGCCATCCCAGTAAACTAAAGGCCTGCTGAACGGCAGAGCGGCTATATATGCCATTGCTAATTGTTCATCTTGTTGATGGTTAAATAGAAAGTCATTGAAAAGATTACCATTGTTAGGAAAATCGTGGTTAATGTTAATCAATATCCGTCTTTCTGATGGGATACTTGAGATTGTGGAACCCGGTTTTGATGCAAGGGTTTGGAGATCTCCACCAAATGAAAAGGCTTTTATCGTTTTCATGAGCAATGAAAAATCAATGGCGCTTAAATCATCTCTTTCATAAAGCAGTGATGACATTTGTTGTTCATCCAACTGACAAGTTACCAGATATTCCATGTAATTCATAACGGCTTTTTTATGATATTTTGGGTTAAATAAGTTAGTATTGTGTAACCGCTCATTATAATTTTTAAGCGGTGGGGTTATTGATCTTTCTATTTGTTCATGTTTTGAGTGTTTTGCCGCATCATAACGTAAACCTCGTACGCCATATTTTCGCATTTCACGAACGTATTGATTTTGCAACATAATAACCTGGTCACTTTTGGGTGTTGTTTTAGGCATTCCATTTAAACGCTTTTCTTTTAATGCATGGAGGTTTTCCCATTCATCCTTAGAGATGTTATCTTTACTTGCTTCGAAGTCTTTTGCAGTGAGATGTATATCTTCTGGATGGATTTGTTTACGTTCTTTTGTTACTGGATCTATAGTAAATGGAATCAAAACCTGACCTTGCCAATAGCCAGGGATACCACTTTCTATATCTTTACTGATCTTCGCTCGTATATCAGCAGAGGGATAATCCAGGTCATTTTTACCACTACCCCCGATTCCCATAAAGTTAAAGGTATAATCAGGAATGATATCGATACCAAATTTTTTAGCATCTTTAACCAATGCGATAAAATCCTGCAAATCTCCCATTGGATTGTGGATGGTACAAAGATCTTCGGGTTGATAAGCGTGAAACCAGTAACCTTTTTCTTCTTCGGGAGTTTCTGGTCCGTCGGCACGGAAAGTTGTCACTGGAGGGATTTGTATATACCCATAATGGCAACGTGCAAATTCAGACATATTTTCTCTGATCTGCTGGTAGGTGGCATTAAAAGCATGAAGAATCGCTTCGCCAGGTTTTTTGGGGGTGATGATTTCACATTGTGATTTCTGAACAGCAGTAAGAGATTTACGCTCAAGTGTTTGCCGTAGATGTTCTGGATTGATTAGTATTTTAAATGTTTCTTGCTGTCCGGAAGGTGACGTCACGTTAATATTATATACATCGGCTGCCAGCTCATAGTCAGGAATGTTAATAGCATATGCAACATATTTATCTTTTGGGGAAGGTTTGTCAGATATAATGTGGGTGAAGTGTTCAGCAGGACCATACTGATAAACACCGCTGTTATCACCTCTTTCAATCATTGTATCTCGTTGATAAACCCATGTTTTTCCTTCTCCTATCCTGTCTGGCGCTGTAATGCTACGCTGTGCTGCTTTATTCAGCTCTCGGTAAGTTGTATCTGGAGAAAGGGAAATTTTATAATCGTTTTTTAACAGATCATTAATGACTTTTTCTGCGTGAAAAGTTGATATAATTTCTCTGTCTTTTAAATCCTGAGGATAAACTCCACAAGCATTAATAATATTTGTTATACAGTTTAGATATTCTAATGTATTAAATTTGGAATTTAGATCCCCATCAGTAATGTTCCATGATAACAATGTGGGGTTGTCGATAGGTAAATTTCTTGGTCCTAGTTTTATAGAAAACATAATAACGTTCCTCTAATGGTAGAGTAATATGATGTATACGGAAACATAAAAATGTTTAATTGTTGTGAAAGTAATTGCAAACAGATGTCCTATTTTTATCCAATATTTATATGGAAAAGGATAATGCTTAAATCTGTTTTTTTAATTATCGATGTGGTCTGGAGAGGCAACTGTCAAAAATCGCTCATACGAAACTAATTATTAGCAGAATAAGTTCTATAAAAGAATATATTGCTATATGAAGTTTATTTTTATGGAGTGAAAAGTAACAGATATCATAATGATGCGAAAACTCTTCAGTTAATGTAATAAACTTATATTATTAGATACAAAATCATTACAAAGTATCATTGAATCGATGATAACTATAGATAGTGTTAATTATTAACATTTGCTTGTTGACTGCGAGTATCGACTTTGCGAATGGAGGCGATGTCGGGTTTTATGTCGCATGTATTGACGACCCAGGATGGATGAGAACGCATAAAAATCTGTTATTTACATCATAAGATCATCATGTTTATTACGTGGTTTATAAGTATTGTTATTGCATACTTAAGGCCCTTTAGCTCAGTGGTTAGAGCAGGCGACTCATAATCGTCCGGTCGCTGGTTCAAGTCCAGCAAGGGCCACCAAATCATCATTCATGTATCAGGAAGAGTTAAGGGTACAAGGGGTGCTCGATGGCGGTCTATATTTCATGACTAACGCCATTTAAAGGAAGAAGTGCGGTGGGTTGTTTCGAATGAGGGCTGGTGTTTTGGTACGTGGCACGCCACTGCAATGTATTTATCCATCAGTACTCATTCAAAAGTACCTGGAAAAAATGCCCGCTATGCCAAGCGGGCAAATTGCTTACATGTGGAATTAAGTAATTAACGATAAAGCCAGAGTATTATCATTTATTATACCCATTCATTTAATCAGGTTAATTACTCAAATCACTGAACTATTCTCTGTTCGCTCACTGATGATGAGTTAGTGTCACAACCACGATTTGTCTGTGGACCAATGCCGTAGAGTAAGGATGAAATGTCTCCGCCACGCCTTAAACATCTACTACTGACCAGAACACCCGCCGCAGGCAGATGAGTCTTGTGAGTGTTACAGAAGCATGGCTATGCTCATTAACCAACTCTAATAGATATAAATTCCTAACACTCGAAAAACGAATTTCACTAATAAGTCATAACGGGTGATTTTTATCATACAGAGAAATAACCTTTTGTTTATTAAATTTAACATTCTTGTGCTTATTTAATTAAAAGTTCCATGCGTAGCATGTGAAACAGTTAATGTCAGCAAATGTCTCAAATGAGCGATTTTTTATAGTGACAAACAGTAATAACGTTAAAAATAGCCATGAAGACATTAACTGAGGAATAGACAATGTTAGTTAGTAAAAACAACGAATTTAACACTAGCGCAGTTTTGGCTAGCAGGAATTATAATGAAAACAATTCTTCCAACCCCATGGGGCTACTAGCTTATAGTATTTTAAATTTAATTTGTAAGGAAGCTGCCTCAGGGACGTACAACGGTGCTATTGAAATTTTACAAAAAATGATGTCTGAATGTAAATATCAAGAAGGCAACGCCTTTGTCATTATGGGATCTGGAGAACAATTAAAACGTATTAAATATGATGTTGATGAAAATAACTTAAAAGTATTCAACGTACACTTTAATAATAATGAAGAGTTAGTTACTGATGGTGAGTCTGACGTAGTATGTTTAAGCAAGCAGGTCTGGGAAGATCTTCTCATTAAACTAAAGCTGGAGAACAAAGAAAATGCGGTTTCTGAAACTGACCTGTCATCGAATAAAAATAATGTTGATCATTTTTTTCAATCCGCTAAGAGAGATGAACAGACCCTATTCGGCAATATAAGAAAAAGTGAGTTTCATGTTGATTCATTTAAGCCAGGTAGTACACGTAGTGTTATTTTAGAAACGCCGCCAAATGTCTGTATGGAATCACGTAATTCATATGACAACCAAAAATATAAGGTTACATCTGTAAAAGTAATGCCACCGAATGTTTGCATGGAACCACGTAATTCATATGAAAACAAAATAGATGAAATTTCATCTTTGTCAGAGTCAAAGGAACACTCCATAGATATTCAAAAAATAATAGATTCGTTTGTGAAGGAGTTCAAGGGGATATTATTTGATAAAAATGGAAGGTCTTCAGAGCTTCTGTTTAATTTTTATGAGTGTTGCTATAAGTTTTTACCAAGAGCTCAGCCTCAAGATAAAATCGATAGCTATAATTCAGCACTGCAAGCTTTTTCCATTTTTCGTTCATCTACGTTGACACATAATGATGTAGGGTTTAATTTCAAATTATTTCCAGAAGTCAAACTGTGTGAGGAAAATCTTGAAACGGTATTCAAATACAAAAATGGCGATGATGTCCGGGAGATAGCCAAAATTAACATTATCCTACCAAAAGGAGAGGGTGATTTATATAATTTGGGTGGATTGGATTTTAAGGGATGCTTCTTTTCTGGACAGAACTTCAGTAACTATGATATTAAATATGTGAACTGGGGAACGTCATTGTTTGATGTTGATACTCCGTGTATTTTTAATACGTCTGCTAACAATGAGAGTTATGAAAAATCATTAAAACCTGTGAGCGAAAACGGTTTAAATGGAGTCTTATCTGATCGTAATAAAAAAATAAAAATGATCACGGGCGTGGCACCATTCGATGATATTTTATTTATGGATGATGACTTTGATGATAGTTCCTCTGAGGATAATTCCCCTGAGGATGGTTCCATTAAGAATCGTCCCCTTGTATAAAGTTCTAAAAGCAGTTTTCAATGATAAATAAATTGCAGGTATTACAAAGAGATAATAGCAGAGATTAAAACAATATGTATTGTTGACTGATTAAACGGAATTATCCTTCACACTACAACCATTTGCTGCCACTACCAAAGAAAAAGGGGCTACGCTTTCATGTAACCCCTTGATTTATTTGGTTGTCTAGCGGTATCTGTATTGGTGCTGTAATTGATTAAAATATTTCATCTAATGTCTGATTCAACTTTCCTTAGCTGCCTGAAAGTTTTTTGAACTTACCCAGCAATAATGGCGTTACGGTGCACCACGCCTGACTGATGAACTGCGTGCTCAGGGTTACCTCTTCAATGTAAAACCGTGGCAGCAGGTCCGGACTGAACAAACGGCTCAGGACATTATCGGCAGAGGACGCACTGGTAGTCTGTAAACTGAACCGACTGGGGCGCAGTATGTGGCATCTTGTCGTGCTGTTGGAGGAACTGTGCGAACGTGGTATTAACTTTCGTGCTCTGGCCCAATCTATATTTGCCCAACAATGGGGGGACGGAAGCTGTAAAAGTAAAACAATCTGCGATCTCAAAGTTATTGTGTGATTTTTATGTGAGCAGAAGATATTCATCAGAAACGATTATGTAAATCATTTTATTTTGCCAACTGCCTGATTGTCGAAAGAAAAGAATACGCCCGTGTTTCCTGAATAGATTGACTTTTTTATCCAACCACACTTCAGCGCACTGCGTTTAAAAAATGCCTCATTCTTATGCGGAATATCACCATTTCATCATGATGTCTTTGATGAGCGGTGAACACAATACACTTGCGCTGTCTCTTCAGGATGAATCCCCTGGTCTGGTGCCTGTGGGCTGATGTTGCAGCAAAGCTAAGGTCGCTTAAACGCTACTCAGTATTCACTTTTCAGAGGATGAAATTTATGAACAGGACCAGTCCCCATTATTTTCGCCGCTCAGTACTTTCCTTATTGATATCTGCCTTGATATATGCCCCGCCCGTGATGGCGGCCTTTACTACTAATGTTATTGGTGTGGTAAACGATGAGACTGTAGATGGTGTCCAAAAAGTAGATGAACGAGGTACAACAAATAACACTCATATTATCAACCATGGCCAGCAGGAGGTCTATGGTGGGATATCTAATAGTAGTATTATTGAAACTGGTGGCGAGCAACTAGTATCAATCCATGCCGATATTAACGGGCAAGCTAATAATACAACCATTAATGGAGGCAGACAGTCAATTGAGTACGGAGGAATTTCTACTGGCACGATAATCGAAAGTGGCAATCAATATGTTCATAAAGGTGGTACCAGCAATGACACGACAATTAAGGGCGGTACTTCACGCATAGAGGGGGGGACTGCGAATGGAACAATCATTGATGGTGGCAGCCAACGAGTAACAACTCAGGGGCATGTCGACAGTACAACGATAAATAAGTCTGGCTCTCAGGACATCACGCAAGGAAGTCTGGCAACGAACACAACCATAAATGGTGGTCGACAGTATGTTGAACAGAGCACAGTAGAAACAACCACCATTAAAAATGGCGGTGAGCAAAGAGTATATGAGAGCCGTGCGCTGGACACGACGATTGAAGGCGGAACTCAGTCTCTGAATAGTAAGTCAACGGCAAAAAATACGCATATCTATTCTGGTGGCACGCAAATTGTTGATAACACCAGCACCTCGGATGTTATTGAAGTTTATTCTGGTGGCGTGCTTGATGTTAGTGGTGGTACGGCAACAAATGTTACCCAGCACGATGGTGCAATTTTAAAAACTAACACTAACGGTACGACGGTGAGCGGTACGAATAGTGAAGGTGCATTCTCCATCCACAATAAAGTGGCAGACAATGTGTTGCTGAAAAATGGAGGCCATTTAGAAGTATCTCATTCCGCAAACAAGACGATTATTAAAGATAAAGGAACAATGTCAGTTTTAACCAATGCTAAAGCTGATGCGACCCGAATAGATAATGGCGGGGTTATGGATGTTGCAGGAAACGCGACAAATACCATAATTAATGGTGGCACACAGAATATTAATAATTATGGCATAGCCACAGGCACCAATATCAACAGCGTAACGCAAAATATCAAAAGCGGCGGGAAAGCTGACACAACAATTATATCCTCCGGGAGCCGGCAGGTTGTTGAGAAAGATGGTACGGCAATTGGCAGCAATATTAGCGCCGGAGGCTCGCTGATTGTCTATACCGGCGGTATTGCACATGGGGTTAACCAGGAGACGGGCAGTGCTTTAGTTGCCAACACGGGCGCAGGGACTGATATCGAAGAATACAACAAGCTCTCTCACTTCACTATTACCGGAGGGGAGGCTAATTATGTTGTGCTGGAAAATACCGGCGAACTGACGGTAGTGGCTAAAACCTCGGCGAAAAATACCACCGTTGATGCTGGCGGTAAACTGATCGTCCAGAAGGAGGCCAAAACAGATACCACCAGACTTAACAATGGCGGCATTCTGGAGGTTCAGGACGGTGGAGAGGCTAAGCATGTAGAGCAACAATCCGGCGGCGCATTAATTGCTTCCACGACTTCCGGAACACTTATCGAAGGAACCAACAGTTATGGTGATGCTTTCTACATCAGGAATTCAGAAGCTAAAAATGTAGTGCTGGAAAACGCTGGCTCATTAACAGTCGTCACTGGTTCCCGGGCAGTTGATACGATTATTAATGCCAACGGCAAAATGGATGTTTATGGAAAAGATGTTGGCACTGTACTTAATAGTTCTGGCACCCAAACAATATATGCCAGTGCCACTTCTGATAAAGCAAATATCAAAGGTGGCAAGCAAACGGTATATGGTTTAGCCACTGAGGCAAATATCGAAAGTGGTGAACAAATTGTTGATGGTGGGTCAACAGATAAAACACACATCAATGGTGGCACGCAAACCGTTCAGAATTATGGTAAGGCGATCAATACCGATATCGTCTCTGGCCTACAACAAATTATGGCAAACGGGACAGCGGAAGATTCCATTATTAATGGCGGTTCACAGGTAGTTAATGAGGGCGGTCTGGCTGAAAACTCGGTGCTTAATGACGGCGGCACACTCGATGTGCGGGAGCAAGGCAGCGCAACGGGGATACAGCAGAGTAGCCAGGGCGCGTTGGTTGCAACCACCAGGGCGACGCGGGTCACAGGGACACGCGCTGATGGCGTCGCGTTCAGCATCGAGCAGGATGCGGCGAACAATATCCTGCTGGCAAATGGCGGCGTGTTAACCGTGGAGTCAGACACCACTTCCGCCAAAACACAGGTCAATGCGGGCGGTCGGGAGATCGTCAAAACAAAAGCCACTGCGACAGGCACGACGCTCACCGGCGGCGAACAAATCGTCGAGGGGGTGGCGAATGAGACAACAATTAACGACGGCGGAATACAAACAGTTTCAGCTAACGGAGAGGCAGTAAAAACAACGATCAATGAAGGCGGTACGCTGACAGTCAACGATAATGGCAAAGCGACAGATATCGTACAAAGCAGCGGTGCCGCTCTCCAGACGAGCACGGCTAACGGTATTGATATCAGCGGTACTCACCAGTACGGCACTTTTTCCATTTCCGGCAATTTAGCGACCAATATGTTGCTGGAAAATGGCGGTAATTTATTGGTATTAGCAGGTACCGAAGCTCGCGACTCCACGGTTGGCAAGGGTGGGGCAATGCAAAACCTGGGTCAGGACTCCGCCACAAAGGTTAACTCTGGCGGGCAATATACCCTTGGGCGGTCAAAAGATGAGTTTCAGCCTCTGGCCCGGGCAGAAGATCTCCAGGTCGCTGGCGGGACGGCAATCGTCTACGCAGGTACGCTGGCGGATGCATCGGTCAGTGGCGCGACAGGAAGCCTGTCGTTAATGACGCCACGGGATAATGTTACGCCAGTTAAACTCGAAGGGGCGGTCCGGATTACCGATAGCGCGACATTAACTATCGGAAATGGCGTCGATACGACACTTGCCGATCTGACGGCTGCCAGCCGGGGCAGTGTCTGGCTTAACAGCAATAATTCCTGTGCAGGTACCAGCAACTGCGAATATAGAGTAAACAGTTTGCTACTCAACGACGGTGATGTTTATTTATCAGCACAAACAGCAGCGCCTGCCACAACTAACGGTATCTACAATACGCTGACAACCAATGAACTTTCCGGCAGCGGTAATTTCTACCTGCATACCAACGTTGCAGGCTCCCGCGGTGATCAACTGGTCGTCAGCAACAACGCCACTGGTAATTTTAAAATCTTTGTTCAGGATACCGGCGTCAGCCCTCAGTCTGACGACGCGATGACGCTGGTGAAAACAGGGGGAGGGGATGCTTCGTTTTCGCTGGGCAATACTGGCGGTTTCGTTGATCTTGGGACCTATGAGTATGTCCTGAAAAGCGATGGCAACAGCAACTGGAACCTGACCAATGATGTCAAACCCAACCCGGATCCCAACCCAAATCCGAAGCCGGATCCAAAACCAGACCCAAAACCGGATCCGAAACCAAACCCGACTCCCGATCCAACGCCGACACCCGTTCCGGAGAAACGCATCACGCCTTCTACGCCAGCCGTACTCAATATGGCAGCAACATTACCGTTGGTATTTGATGCTGAGCTAAACAGTATTCGCGAGCGGTTGAACATAATGAAAGCGAGTTCACACAACAATAATGTCTGGGGGGCGACGTATAACACCCGTAATAATGTCACCACCGATGCGGGTGCCGGGTTTGAGCAGACGCTGACCGGAATGACAGTGGGGATCGACAGCCGTAATGATATTCCAGAAGGAATTGCCACGCTGGGCGCTTTTATGGGTTATTCCCATTCACATATCGGTTTTGATCGCGGAGGTCATGGCAGTGTGGGCAGTTATTCTCTGGGCGGCTATGCCAGTTGGGAACATGAAAGTGGTTTCTATCTGGACGGTGTCGTGAAGCTGAACCGTTTTAAAAGTAACGTAGCAGGTAAAATGAGCAGCGGTGGAGCCGCCAATGGCAGTTACCACAGCAACGGGCTGGGCGGTCACATTGAAACCGGGATGCGATTTACCGATGGTAACTGGAACCTGACGCCGTATGCATCGTTAACGGGGTTCACCGCTGATAACCCCGAATATCATTTATCCAATGGCATGAAATCGAAATCAGTCGATACCCGCAGTATATATCGTGAACTGGGCGCAACGCTGAGTTACAACATGCGTCTGGGGAACGGTATGGAAGTTGAGCCGTGGCTGAAGGCGGCTGTGCGCAAAGAATTTGTCGATGATAACCGGGTGAAAGTGAATAGTGACGGTAATTTCGTCAATTATTTGTCGGGCAGACGTGGAATATACCAGGCAGGTATTAAAGCCTCATTCAGCAGTACGTTAAGCGGGCATCTTGGGGTGGGGTATAGCCATAGTGCCGGTGTGGAATCCCCGTGGAACGCGGTAGCTGGTGTGAACTGGTCGTTCTGACCATCAACGAAAAAGCCCACATCTGTGGGCTTTCATGTTACCAGGAGCCGCGGCTCCTTTGCGTATCCTTTTATGTCTCCTCACCGTCTGGTCGGTGTTTTGCTGAGACTTCTAACTTCCTGTTTTTGTTGGTGTTGTCCTTACACCGTCCAATCATGATTGGTGGGCTGGCGGGAGTTGAACCCGCGTCCGAAATTCCTACATACCATTTTTACTATAATAAAAACATGTATTTATCTTTAAAATTAGTATGTTAGTGTTATTGTGTGTTTGCTTGTTTTACCTATTTTTAATGCTCTGCCGCCAAAGTGCCGCCAGATTTTATCTCAAGTACATCATACTGTAGCAGGCGATCCATGCACTGTTCTAGCTTGTAGAAGTCTGTTAAAGGATAAAGGTTTATAAGATCTTCATTTAAATCTTGTATGCCACTTAATCTTTCTTTCTGTTTTAGTAAATGAATTGCTTTTTCTTGCTCTTGATTTATTTCATTATCAATTTTATAGTCTAATGTTTTCAAAACCTGCCATGATACAGGTTGAGTAAACTCAAACATTGACAATAGTTTCTGACAATAAGGTTTTGTGATTGTATCTTCATAGTTTACTTTTGGAGGCAAGACGACATTAGTTGCTAAGTGTGAGTTTGCTGTTCTTTTTATTTTTGTTGAGCGATATGCTATGCCGACAATAGCTCTATCTTCAAGTCGACTTATCCACTGCATTAACAAATTTGGGATGATATATTCTTGATTAAATGAAGAGTTTTCATTCTGCTTTAAATAATTACATGCAATTATCAGAGGCCATAAAGTTAAATATGATATTTTAATGAGGTTATCTCTATTACTAATATCACCGTAAAATCCTTTAGCGGTTCTACTGTAAAGAAAATCTGCAGCTAAATTTAAAATATAAGATTCCTCATCCCAAGATATAAATGATGATAGGTATAATTTATCAAAGTCAGGTTTATCCATTTCCTGCCAGCATATATAGAGAGATGAACCTAAGTAAAGGCATGGCAAACCTGCAACGGAGTAGCGTTGAGCATTGACAAGATGTCGATGAGTGAATGGGATATGAAATATTTCCTTTCTTGTTACGACTGGTCTATCTGACTTTCTTACCCTGAATAAAGGCTTGTGCTTATTACATATTTCTTTTAGTGGAATGGATATTCTTCTTAGATGTCTATAGACAGTAGGGTATGATAAAACTTCATCAAAAATATCGTAGGCTCCTTTAATGTCGCCAGATAAAAATGCTTTAAGAGAATTAGTTAATCCATGTTGTATTTTTTCAATAGTTTTAATTCTTGGCTTAACTCTTTCGGAAGCAGCATTATTGTTATCACAAATGTATTCATTTAGGCACTCTTTGAACTGCTCGCATCTGTTTGAAAAATCAGAGACTATATCCCCATTTATTTTGATGGGGGGGCGAAAAAGAGAACGTCTTAAAATACTAACAAATAAATCTCTTAATTCTTTAGATAAAGTTTGATGGAGAGTCATTATTTAGTCCTTTAATAGCGAATAAAGTGGATTTTTAGTTACTGCATCTTCTAAATGATCAGGGGAAAAATGTGCATAAATCATAGTCATTTTAATATCTGAATGCCCAAGAATATCTTTCAAAACGAGTATGTTTCCACCGTTCATCATAAAATGACTGGCGAATGTATGGCGCAGAACATGGGTACACTGACCTTCAGGCAGTTCAATACCAGCCCGTTTGACCGCTCGTTCAAAAGCCTTTCTGCATGGCGTGAATAACTTCCCTCTGTTTTTGGGGAGTTCGTCATAGAGAGCCTGAGATATCGGTACTGTCCTATTTTTCTTTCCTTTCGTCTTTGTATAGGTAATACGGTATTTTGATAATTGGTGGCCCTGTAAGTTTTCCGCTTCACTCCAGCGCGCGCCGGTAGCCAAGCATACCTTTGCGATCATCAACAGACTTGGATTTTGAGAGTTTGCGCAGGCGTCAAGTAGGCGTTTAATTTCCTCCTGAGATAGGAATGCCAATTCACCTTCAGCAATTTTAAATGTTGGAAGCCCTGCCAATGGGTTTGGTGCTGACCAGTGTCCTAGTTTTTTCAATGTGCCGAATACAGATGACAGGTTACGCTGCTCAAGATTAACCGTGCGAGGTTTTACGGGGGACATGAAAACACCGTCTTCATTTTTGACCTCCCCCTTTAATCTGGCTTCCCGATATTTTGTGAAATCACCTGCTGTCAGTTCCGAGGCAATAGGATTGCCGAGACCGGTACAAATAATTTTTAATTTTGCCATCAAACGCTTTGGGTCAGCGAGTGTCTGACCATACAGGGAATACCACTGCTCAATCACTTCTGACAGTTGTCGCCGATCTTCTTTTTCTCCTAGCCAAGGTTTCTTGTTTACCTCGTCCATGGTGAAATTCTCAAACGCAATGGCTTCGCCTTTCGTCGCAAATTGTTTGCGTACGCGTTTGCCATCTCGCCCGTTTGGGTAGCATTCACATAACCACTTTCCGTTCGGCTGTTTTCTGATGGTCATATCAAAGGCTCTTAATGATTTTCAGTGCGCGGCCTATTACCTCAATGTCATCCAGTTCGCACTCAAACGATGAATCATCCTGATGCACTACTAATCTGTTTCCCGGGAGTCGTGTCAATTTTACAATGCTTTTTATCCCGTCGATGTCCACTAACCACGTACCATTTACTGGTGGTGTTTGGTTGCGATCTATTAAATAAGAATCACCAGAAGTAGTCACCAGCAGCAGGTTGCTTGAGTCTGAGGGGAGTATGCTGCTATCAATGATTGCTTTTCCAGCATCGATCAGCAAACCTCCGTTGAGAGTTGCCTTGTCAATTTCAGGAGATACAAGCTCCGAAAGAGGTTTAACTTTGCTAGAGTTCACGGAATTGATATTTCTTTTAGGGTCAATGTTTGAACCTGGATCGCCCTGTCCGGTAGTTAGCCACAGTAAAGAAACTCCTGTTTCCAAAGCGCACTGAATCACCCATTCTGCAGGAAAACTATCTCTTAAGTATCTGTTTGCCATAGTGCTTTTTGATGCGCCCAAGTGATCGCAAAGTTGCTGTCTGGACTTGAAATCATAGGCTGCCATTAGCCTATGGATAGCCTCTCTTCCCCCTGTATTCTCGCCAGCTTTTACTTGTATCATTTTTTAATCCTGTTGACGTATCAAATATTGGATCGTAGTATCTTGGTGTATCAAATATTGAATCAAATAAAACAAGATAAAACGACGTAAACCAAACCTTAATCGAGAGATACTGCACTATGAGCAACGACATTTCAATTCGTGTACCAAAAGTGATGGCGACACCAGCTGAGTTCGCGGAATGGGAAGGCCGCTCTCGCGGTTCGGTATATCAAATGATTCATAATGGTAAACTCGCTAAATTCTTGGAAAGAAAAGAAAAACCGAAAGACAGAGTATGTATACGTTACCTTGAGTACAAAAAGGAACAAGTCAGGAAAAACATGGGCCAATCCAATTTCAACTTTAATGTCATCGTTGGTGACTAAGTTCAATTATGAGAACTTTCTAAGGGGGCAGCATGTTTGATTACAAGATTTCCAAACATCCGCATTTTGATGAAGCCTGTAGAGCTTTTGCACTACGTCACAATATGGCAAAGCTGGCAGAACGTGCAGGAATGAATGTTCAGACACTGCGAAACAAACTCAATCCAGATCAACCGCATCAGCTCACCGCACCAGAAATCTGGTTGCTTACCGATCTGACTGAAGATTCAACGTTGGTAGACGGTTTTCTGGCACAGATTCATTGTCTGCCATGTGTTCCGATTAATGAGGTGGCAAAAGAGAAACTGCCGCATTACGTCATGAGTGCAACTGCAGAGATCGGGCGTGTTGCTGCAGGTGCGGTATCTGGCGATGTAAAAACCAGTGCAGGTCGTCGTGATGCTATCAGCAGCATTAACTCTGTAACACGACTGATGGCGCTGGCGGCTGTTTCATTGCAGGCCCGTTTACAGGCTAATCCTGCGATGGCAAGTGCAGTTGATACTGTAACTGGCCTCGGTGCGTCATTCGGTTTGCTGTGAGGTGCTTATGCTGACGAAAGAACCATCATTTGCATCGCTGCTGGTAAAACAAAGCCCGGCAATGCACTACGGTCACGGCTGGATCATGGGGGAGGATGGTAAACGCTGGCATCCGTGCCGTTCACAAGATGAATTGCTGGCAGAACTATCTACGAAAAAACGGGGGAACAAATGGCTATTGAAGGCGCTGCGGCGACTGTTCCATTAAGCCCCGGTGAACGCCTGAATGGACTTAACCATATTGCGGAGTTAAGGGCGAAAGTATTTGGCCTGAATATTGAGTCAGAGCTTGAGCGGTTTATTAAAGATATGCGTGATCCACGGGATATCAATAACGAACAAAATAAACGGGCACTGGCTGCTATATTCTTTATGGCAAAAATTCCAGCTGAACGTCATAGCATCAGCATTAATGAGCTGACCACTGACGAAAAGCGGGAGTTGATTAAAGCAATGAATCATTTTCGTGCAGTGGTGAGCTTATTTCCAAGACGGCTAACCATGCCGAATTAACCAACTAATGAAATTAATGGCGTAAACCCGCCGGGTATCCCTTTATCTAAATTCAGGAGAATTGATTATGCGTAATATTGAAACCCTCACGACTAAAACCGGACCGGATGATGCAGGGCTTAATATTTTACTGACAGAGGCTCGTCTGGAAGAACGCCGGGCAAGGGCTGAAGCAATGGCAGCTCGCCTTGATAGCCTGGCGTGTCATATCACATCCCGCCAGCTAAACCACGTCGAAGCAGCAGAACTACTGCGTGTAACTGCTGAAGCAATCCAGAACGAAGCGCAGGAGATCCACTAATGGCTGATGCAATGGATCTTGTACAGCAGCGCGTTGAAGAAGAACGCCAGCGCCATATCCGTGCTGCCCGTGCCAAAACGCCGGGCGTGTCCCGCGTGCTTTGCATTGAGTGTGAAGCGCCAATTCCGCCAGCACGCCGCCGCGCCATTCCAGGTGTGCAGCTTTGCATTACCTGTCAGGAAATCGCAGAGCTGAAAGGCAAACATTACAACGGAGGTGCTGTATGAGCACCATCCTGAAATGGGCGGGAAATAAAACCGCCATTATGTCCGAACTGAAAAAACACCTTCCTGCTGGCCCGCGACTGGTTGAACCTTTCGCGGGTTCCTGTGCTGTGATGATGGAGACGGATTACCCCAGCTATCTGGTTGCGGATATTAATCCTGATTTAATCAACCTCTATAAAAAGGTTGCCGCTGATTGTGAATCGTTTATATCTCGCGCCAGAGTTTTATTTGAGATCGCAAACAGGGAGGTAGCTTATTACAACATAAGGCAGGAGTTTAATTACTCAACTGAAATTACTGATTTCATGAAAGCGGTATATTTCCTGTATCTCAATCGTCACGGTTGTCGGTACAAATACCGCGCATTGTTTCACTGCCCCTATCACCGCAACCATAAGGCTCCAGTAAGTTTTTTCTAACGGAGCACGGCTCATGACAGTGAAAGCAAAGCGTTTTCGCATCGGGGTGGAAGGTGCCACCACCGACGGACGCGAAATCCAGCGTGAATGGCTGGAACAGATGGCAGCCAGCTATAACCCGGCGGTGTATACCGCGCTGATTAACCTTGAGCACATCAAGTCTTATCTGCCGGACAGCACCTTTAACCGCTACGGCAAGGTGACGGCGCTGTTTGCTGAAGAAATCACGGAAGGTCCGCTGGCAGGCAAGATGGCGCTGTATGCCGACGTTGAGCCAACGGAGTCCCTGGTGGAGCTGGTGAAAAAAGGCCAGAAATTATTCACCTCTATGGAAGTCAGCCCGAAGTTCGCTGATACGGGCAAAGCCTACCTGGTCGGCCTGGCTGCCACTGATGACCCTGCCAGTCTGGGCACTGAAATGCTGACATTCAGCGCCAGTGCAGCCCATAACCCGCTGGCAAACCGCAAGCAGAATCCCGCCAATCTCTTTACCGCCGCAGAGGAAACGGTGATCGAACTGGAAGAAGTCCAGGACGACAAACCGTCCCTGTTTGCCCGCGTCACGGCGCTGTTTACCAAAAAAGAGCAGTCCGATGACGCCCGGTTCTCTGATGTGCATAAGGCCGTGGAGCTGGTCGCCACTGAGCAGCAGAACCTGAGCGCACGCACCGAAAAATCCCTGTCTGAGCAGGAAGAACGTCTGTCTGAGCTGGAGACTGCCCTGCAGGCACAGCAGACCGCCTTTAACGAACTGGTGAATAAGCTGAGTCATGTAGACAGCCGCCAGGACTACCGCCAGCGTGCAACAGGCGGTAACGCCCCCGCTGACACTCTGACCAATTGCTGATGGAGCACAAAACCCGATGAAGAAGAATACCCGCTTTGCTTTTAACGCTTACCTGCAGCAGCTGGCGCGTCTGAACGGTGTGGCAGTTGAAGAACTGTCCAGCAAATTCACTGTGGAGCCGTCTGTGCAGCAGACGCTGGAGGACCAGATCCAGCAGTCCGCCGCTTTCCTGACGCTGATTAACGTCACGCCAGTGACTGAGCAGTCCGGTCAGCTGCTGGGGCTGGGTGTTGGCAGCACCATTGCCGGAACCACTGACACCACCGCGAAAGAGCGTGAACCCGTCGATCCGACCCTGATGGTCGATGTGGAATATAAATGCGAGCAGACCAACTTTGACACGGTGCTGACCTACGCGAAGCTGGATCTGTGGGCGAAGTTTCAGGATTTCCAGGTGCGCATCCGTGACGCCATCGTGAAACGTCAGGCACTGGACCGCATCATGATCGGCTTTAACGGCGTGAAGCGTGCGAAAACCTCCAACCGTAGCGAAAACCCGCTGCTGCAGGATGTGAACAAAGGCTGGCTGCAGAAAATCCGTGAGGATGCACCGGATCACGTCATGGGCAGCACCACCACGGGCGGTGAAACCACTCCGGGTGCGGTGAAAGTCGGGAAAGGTGGCGAATATGCCAACCTGGACGCTGTGGTGATGGATGCCGTCAATGAGCTTATCGACGTGGTTTACCAGGACGATGACGATCTGGTGGTGATTTGCGGTCGTGAACTGTTGTCTGACAAGTATTTCCCGCTGGTCAACAAAGAGCAGGAAAACAGTGAAAAACTGGCTGCCGATATGATCATCAGCCAGAAACGCATGGGTGGCCTGCAGGCCGTGCGTGCGCCGTTCTTCCCGCCGAATGCGCTGCTGATCACCCGTCTGGATAACCTGTCCATCTACTGGCAGGAAGACACCCGCCGCCGTTCAGTTATCGACAACCCGAAACGTGACCGGATTGAAAACTTTGAATCCGTTAATGAAGCCTATGTGGTTGAGGACTACCGCTGCGCCGCACTGGTGGAAAACATCCAGATTGGTGATTTCAGCGCCGCCGCAGCCGAAACCGGAGCGTAATCCATGAGCCTGAGTCCCGCACGGCAGCATCGCCTGCGCGTTCAGGCTGAACAGGCCGCCCGCGAGGGCGGCAGTGTTCGCCACGCATCGGGCTATGACCTGATGCTGCTGCAACTGGCGGAAGACCGCCGCCGTCTCAAGGGCGTTCAGTCCACGGTCAAAAAAGCGGAAATCAAGGTGGAGCTGCTGCCGAAGTACGCCGCCTGGGCAGAGGGTGTCCTGGCTGCCGGAGGCGCTCAACAGGATGACGTGCTGATGTACGTGATGCTGTGGCGCATTGATGCCGGAGATTATGCCGGGGCGCTGGAGATCGGGCGTCATGCCCTGCGTCATGGCTGGGTGATGCCGCTGGGTAACCGCAACGTGCAGACCGTGCTGGCAGAGGAAATGGCAGACGCCGCGCAGAGCGCAATGCTTGCCGCCACCGGCTTTGATGCCGATCTGTTGTTGCAGACGCTGGAGCTGACAGACGGTCTGGATATGCCGGACCAGTCACGGGCGCGTCTGCATAAAGCGATTGGCGCTGGACGGGGTGGGCTATTACCCTGGTCTTTTATCTACTGACCGTTATTGCCTTCTGGATCACCCGTAATCAGATGGCGCAACAGGTATCAGCATGAACCGGTTGCTGCTGGTTGTGCTGGCGTTATTACTGGCGGCGCTGGGCTGGCAGACGTGGCGGCTGGCTGATGCCAGCCAGACCATCAGCACGCAGGCAGACGAGCTGCAGAGCAAAAGCCAGGCACTGGCAAAGAGCAATAGCCAGCTTATCAGCCTGTCCATTCTGACTGAAACCAATAACCGGGAGCAGGCGCGGCTCTATGCCGAAGCAGAACAGACCAGTGTACTGCTGAGACAACGACAACACCGGATTGAGGAACTGAAACGTGAGAACGAGGATTTACGCCGCTGGGCTGATACACCTTTGCCTGCTGACATTATCCGGCTGCGGGAACGCCCCACACTCACCGGAGGTGCAGCTTACCGTCAGTGGTTGTCCGCGAGTGACGCCGTGTCGGCTGGGACAGGCAGCGCCGCGCACTAACGGTGGCCTGAACGCGTTGCTGGATGAAACGGAGGCCGCCTGGGCGGTCTGTGCAGACAAAGTGGACATGATTATTGCGTGTCAGGAGCGAAACAGTGAACAAACCACAATCCCTGCGCCACGCCCTCAATAAAGCGGTGCCTTATGTCCGCAATAACCCGGACAAACTGCATCTGTTTGTGGATAACGGTTCGCTGGTTGCCACGGGGGCCAGCTCCATGTCGTGGGAGTACCGTTACACACTGAACGCGGTGATTGAGGATTTCAGCGGCGACCAGAATCTGCTGATGGCCCCGGTTTTGCTGTGGCTGAGGGATAACCAGCCCGATGCCATCAATAACCCGGCGTTACGGGAAAAGCTATTCACCTTTGAGGTGGATATTCTGCGCAACGATGTCTGTGATATCAGCCTGAACCTGCAACTGACGGAACGTGTGCTGGTCAGCACTGACGGCAGTGTGTCGAGCGTTGAAGCTATAGCGGAACCTGATGCACCTGAAGAAATGTGGACGGTGAAACGTGGCTGAACTGCAGAAGGTGGACGACTGGCTGAGTGCCTTGCTGGCGAATCTGGAACCAGCCACGAGAAGCCGCATGATGCGCCAGCTGGCGCAGGAACTGCGCCGGACACAGCAGCAGAATATCAGGATGCAGCGCAATCCAGATGGCAGCAGTTATGAACCGCGCAGGGTAACAGCACGCAGCAAGAAAGGCCGCATCAAACGTCAGATGTTTGCAAAGTTGCGCACCACAAAATACCTGAAAACTGCCGCCAGCGCCGACTCTGCCAGCGTACAGTTTGAAGGCAAGGTGCAGCGTATTGCCCGTGTTCACCATTACGGCCTGCGTGATCGCGTCAGTCGCAAAGGACCGGAGGTCCGTTACGCAGAGCGCCGCCTGCTGGGTGTAAATGATGATGTTGAGGCAATGACCCGCGACATGATTCTGCAATGGCTGGCGGGATGATCTTTGTATCAGCACTGATACAAGTTGCAGCACTGCCGCCTTTCTTCCCCTGATGGCAACCTTTCCCTATGAACGCACAATTAACCGAAATCATGCGCCTTATCACCAACCTGATCCGCACTGGTGTAGTCACCGAAGTGGACCGGGAAAACTGGCTTTGCCGGGTGAAAACGGGCGACCTTGAAACCAACTGGATTAACTGGCTGACGCTGCGCGCGGGTAATGCCCGCACATGGTGGAAACCATCGGAAGGTGAGCAGGTGGTGCTGCTGAGTCTGGGCGGCAATCTGGAGACGGCCTTTGCGCTGCCCGCTGTCTATTCGAATCAGTTCGCACCACCGTCGACGTCGGCGGACGCCTGCGTGACAGAACATCCTGACGGTGGCTGGTTTGAATACGAACCCGCCAGTGGGCGCTGGTATGTCAGGGGCATCAAATCAATGGTCATTGAGGCCGCTGACAACATCACCATGAAAACCAGTGAGTTTGTACTGGAGGCTGACCGCACGCGCATTAACAGCGAAGTGGTGATCAATGGTGGCGTTACCCAGGGCGGCGGAGCGATGAGTTCTAACGGGATCGTGGTTGATGCGCATCAGCATACTGGCGTCCTGAAAGGCGGCGATACCACCGGAGGTCCGGTATGACGCTTTATAGCGGGATGAACAATACCAGCGGTAAAGCTATTACTGATATTGACCATCTGCGCCAGTCGGTGCGGGACATTCTGCTGACACCGCAGGGTAGCCGCATTGCCCGCCGGGAATATGGTTCCCTGCTGTCGGCTTTAATAGATCAGCCACAAAATCCGGCGTTACGCCTGCAGGTCATGTCGGCTGTGTATGTGGCACTGAGTCGCTGGGAGCCACGGCTGACGCTGGATTCCATCACCATCAACAGCAATTTTGACGGTTCAATGGTGGTGGAGCTGACCGGGCGGCGGAATAACGGTGTGCCTGTGTCCCTTTCCGTATCAACAGGAGCAGAGAATGGCAGTGATTGACCTTTCGCAGTTGCCTGCGCCGCAGATTGTGGATGTGCCGGACTTTGAGACGCTGCTTGCCGAACGCAAGGCAGAATTTGTGGCGCTTCATCCGAAAGATGAGCAGGAGGCTGTGATCCGCACGCTGGAACTGGAATCTGAACCCGTCACCAAATTGCTGCAGGAGAACGCTTACCGTGAGTTGCTTCTGCGCCAGCGCATTAACGAAGCCGCGCAGGCGGTGATGGTGGCTTACGCGATGGGCGGCGATCTGGACCAGCTCGCTGCCAACTACAACGTGAAACGCCTGACGGTGACGCCTGCTGATGATGACGCTGTGCCGCCCGTTGCAGCTGTGATGGAAAGCGATGAAGCGTTACGCCTGCGTGTGCCTGCAGCCTTTGAGGGGCTTTCAGTTGCGGGGCCAACTGCAGCTTATGAATTTCATGCCCGAAGCGCCGACGGTCGGGTGGCGGATGCCAGTGCAACCAGTCCGGCACCTGCAGAGGTGGTGCTGACAGTCCTTAGCCGCGAAGGCGACGGAACAGCAGAAAAAGACCTGCTGGATGTGGTGGAAAAAGCCCTGAACAGTGAGAACGTCCGCCCGGTGGCTGACCGTCTGACGGTTCGCAGTGCAGAAATCATCCCGTACCGTGTGGAAGCCACCATTTTTCTCTATCCGGGACGGTATGCCGCGCCGGATTGAGTTCACCCTGTCGCTCAAACGAGTGGATGAATCCCTGTCCGATATGTTCGGTGATCTCAGTGCGCAACTGAATAATCTGCAGGACACGGCAACGTCTGCCTTAAGCGATATCAGTAAAACGGTGGGAGGGCTGCTGTCGTGAATTTCAGCTCTGAACTGCTTAACAAAGGCAACAAAACTCCCGCATTCAGCATCAGTATTGAGGGCAGGGATATCACCACTGTGCTGGATAACCGCCTGATGAGTTTGACGCTGACGGATAACCGGGGCTTTGAAGCGGACCAGCTTGATCTGGAGCTGGATGACGCTGACGGAAAAATCGTGCTGCCGCGCCGTGGTGCGGTTATTACGCTGGCGCTGGGCTGGAAGGGGCAGCCGCTTTTCCCGAAAGGGGCATTCACAGTGGACGAGATTGAACACACTGGCGCACCGGACCGCCTGACTATCCGGGCGCGAAGTGCTGATTTTCGGGAAACGCTGAATAATGGTTTTACGACCAGTATTGAACTCGAAGTGAAGATTGATGATCTTGAAATGGAATGAAGTGTTCTCAATATTGATATTTTGTGTATCATTACAATGATTCTGATAGCAAAGGTAGGGATCTGGATATGATGAATTGTCCAAAGTGTGGTCATGCGGCACACACAAGGAGCAGTTTTCAAGTAACTGAAAGCACCAAAGAGCGTTACTGCCAGTGCCAAAATATTAACTGCGGGAGCACTTTTGTTACCCATGAAACAGTGGTCCGGTTTATTGTGACACCCGCACTGATTGCTACTGCTCCTCCACATCCATTGCCAGGTGGTCAGGGGCATATGAATTTTTGAGAAAGAGAACCTGCTACGGCAGGTTTTTATTCATCTGGGATCTCACCCGTTTCAAGAAAATGTATAAAGCCAGGCTCATCTATGATGATTGTGCCTTTCATCCTGGCTGCCGATACTTTTGATGGGCCTGCATTGTAACCGCAACAGAGCATCTGAAGGCTTTGGGTTACAGAGGTTCTTACCGTTAATCCTTGTTCATTCGCCTTATCAACCAATCTTTCTTTATCTGCTTTCTTAAATCCGGTGAAACACACATCGAATGTATTTTTTTTCGGACCAGACTGCTTAGTGAGGTGTGAGTAGTTTTCGGGGAGGAATGACGCGCATTCCTGAATGGCTTGTTCTGGTGAATCGTACTGTTTAAGAATGCGGTCTTTTCGGAAGGTTTTTATTCGATCGGTGTTCTTACAAATGCCCTGTATATGATTTTCGCTATAACTGATGCTCTGTATTGAGTGAACTCCGATACGACCATTTGCATTGATGTAAACAAAGTGAAGTTCTTCCATGTGAAACCTCTTTGCATGATTTCAAGATGGCGACAGGCAAGATGGACGCAAAAGTCTGTCGCCATTTTGCCGCCACTACCAAAGAAAAAGGGGCTACGCTTTTACGTAACCCCTTGATTTATTTGGTGGAGCTGGCGGGAGTTGAACCCGCGTCCGAAATTCCTACATCCTCGGTACTACATGCTTAGTCAGTCTTTACATTCGCTTGCCAGCTGCGGACGGACACGCCACTAACAAACTAGCCTGATTAAGTTTTAACGCTTCAACCCCAGGCAGGGCTTCCACGCGATCTCTTTTGGGTTTGACCTCTCTTGATCCCCGTCCTAAGAGCGGAGGCTAGGGAGAGAGGGCTCTAAGCAGGTTATTAAGCTGCTAAAGCGTAGTTTTCGTCGTTTGCGACTATTTTTTGCGGCTTTTTACGAGGCCAACCGCCCCTCGGCATGCACCTTGGGTTTCGCAAATCCCGTCGAATCCAGAATCAGCCCCAA
>ENA-ORUR01000130-ORUR01000130.1-human-gut-metagenome-genome-assembly--contig:-NODE-130-length-63093-cov-51.6737_pt1 | contig 63093 bp, 48 predicted proteins | sample MGYA00242086_ERZ509223 | MGnify/ENA primary metagenome ERZ509223 (study PRJEB26280, sample SAMEA2338820) | human gut metagenome | biome: human gut; feature: human-associated habitat; material: faeces... | reverse complement strand
ACGCTCTACCAACCCGGCGGAACCCACACCACCACAACGACACCACCACGAACCGGAACGACCCCCACGCACGCCCCCAGACCACGACAAGACACGACACACCCCGACACCAGACGCACTTGACAAATTACATAGGGACACCCCCCCAGGATGACGGGTATGCCTTGGCATCTGCGTCATCCTGCGCAAGAAGGCCGTGTATCTCGCGGGATTGTACGGAGTGCGGCCCGGCATGTCGTAGATGCCGGACTATCCACCGATACCTGCACGAGGAGCAGCAAGGAGAACCAACACAAATCCCCCTATCCCTGATATACAAGGGCGCGGAAATACTCAGAGCCCCCGGACCTCAGCATGCGAGGGACGATGCAACCGTCGCCCCATCTATCCTGCCGCACCCGTCGCCCTGCCGTCTACTCCCGATTCAGCCGCCGCGGATGCTCTGCCGAAACCTCCCAGCCGAGCGCCATCAGCGTTTTACGGTCGGCCTTGCTCAGCTGCGCACAATCCAACTGTTCGATCAAATCAGGCCGAATCGCATCGGTAAGCGCCAACGCCTCATCGCGACGGAAGCGGTCGACTTTCCCGTGGTCGCCTGAAAGTAGCACATCAGGCACGCCCATTCCGCGCCACACCGCCGGCCGCGTGTACTGCCGATGCTCGAGCAGCGCCTCGGAACCCGTATACGATTCCTCAACAATGGACTCCGGATTTCCCATAAACCCGGGCAGCAGGCGCGTAATCGCCTCCAACATCACCGATACCGCGACCTCGCCGCCGTTGAGCACATAATCACCGATCGAATATTCGCGTACATCCACGCCCTGCGCCCGGTAGTACTCAGGAATGCGCGCGTCATAGCCCTCGTAGCGCCCGCAGCCGAACACCAGTCGTTTGGCGTGACTCAGTTCGGTCGCGTCGCGTTGGGTGAACAGGGGAGCGGAAGGATTGGGGAAGATCAGCACGGTGCCGAGATTGTGGGTGGGAACCTGCGAATCGCTGTCGAGTACCGTATCCGCCGATGCACTGTCGGATGCCGGCTGATGCTCCGTGTCGCCGGTGCCGTCGCTCTCGGCGGCTGTCACAACCGTGCCGTTGCTCGGTGATTCGCCCGCTGCGGCGCTCGTCGTAACCGTGGTGTCAGCGCCGTCACAGACGCCTGCGCTGGCATCGCTATTGCTGTCGCTCTCGCCATCGGCGTTCATCTCGCGCGGTTCCAGCCCGAGCAGATCGTCGAGGCATTCCGCCCAGATCTCCGGTTTCATGACCATGCCGGCGCCGCCGCCGACCGGGGTATCGTCCACGGAATGATGCACGTCATGCGTCCAATCGCGCAGATTGTGGGCGTGGACACTGACGAGCCCTTTGCTCTGCGCCTTGCCGAACAGGCTCAGGTTCAGCACGTCGAAGTATTCGGGGAACACGGAAACGATATCGATCTGCATGCCCACCACTGTACCGGCCCGCCGCCCCAAGAATCTGTACAGCAGATGTGTGCGGCCACAGCCTTTGGCGTGGTCGCCTGTCCATATTGCGGTGTGGCGCCGGCGTTCGCGTCGATTCGCTGATACAGTTATCTCAGCAGAAGCCTGCATGGTGCTGAACAATGATGAATGTGAGGCAGGCGCGATTTTATCTGGGCCTTGTCATCCATGCGGTGGAAGCGACAATGCCGGAAGTCCTTGATGACACGGCGTTGCATGTCAGCCAGTCTTTTGGCAAAGGAGCAAGAAGAACATGACCAACGGACAGATTCCATGGGATGCACAGTCCGGCGAGCAGCCCGACGCGGGTATGGGCCAGCAGCAGGCACCTCAAGATATCCAGCCTGCAGCGCCGCAGCAGTACGGCCAGCCCGCCGATCAATCTTTCCCGCAGCCCCCGCTGCCAGCTGACCCGCAATATCGGCAGCCTGTGCAGCAGCCGGGGTACGCGCAGCCGGCAGAGCAATCCGGATACGCGGCTCCGGCACCGCAGCCAGGGTACGCGCAGCCGACCCAGCCGGTGCCGGCGCAGGGGACAGGATACGCGTACCCGCAGCAAGACTATGCACAGCAGCAGTATTACGCCCAACCGACCCAACCCGTTCCCGCTGCGGCTCCGGCCCCCGGTTACGGCGCGCCGTACAATGCGGCTCCCGGCAATTATGCGCCGTACCCGGTCAAACCGAAGATGAACACGATGGCCGTCGTCGGTTTCATCTTTTCGTTCCTGATCTCGATTGTCGGCCTGATCCTGTGCATTATCGCGAAGAACCAGATCAAGACCAGAGGAGAGCGCGGCGATGGTCTGGCGACCGCCGGCATCATCATCAGTATTGCCAGTATGGTGCTTGCGGTGATTCTCCGCATGTCCATGGGCTCATCATCCGACACCTACAGTTCGACGGTGCTGCTGCCGATGCTGTTCGGCTTCCTCGGCTGACAGCCGGTCGCCATACGCGCGACAATACAGCGTGAGGGGTGTACGTTCCGTAACAGAACGCACACCCCTCACGTGTTTTCGCGCGGCAGATGCCGGGCGTGTCACCAGCCGGGAATCAATCCTCCAGGCGGGTCGAGCGTCAGGTACCCGTTCTCAAGGTCGATGTCGGGCACCAGCTGGTCGACGAACGGCACCAGCGTGCTGGTGTCGCCGTCCACCGGCTTGGCGAGGCGGATTTTGAGCAGATATTGGGCGCCTTCGATGACGTCCACGACCTTGCCGACCGTCTGCCCGGCTGGCGCGCCGAGCATGTTGCCCTCGGCAAACCGGGCTTCCAGCCCCAAGAGATCCTTCGGATACCATGCGTCCTCTTCGAGCATGTCCTCCGGATCGTCGGCTTCGCCGTACAGGACGGTGCCGTTGAGGGCTTCGGCGGCATCACGGTCGTCGACACCTTCGAAATGGATAATCCAACGGTTCTTGAAGGTCCGCGAATGCGCGACTTCGAACTCCTGTTCGCCGTCACGCGTATAGAGCAGGGAACCCGGTTCGAACCGGTAGTCAGGCTCGTCGGTGAACACCTGCACGGTGACTTCGCCTTTAAGCCCTTGAGCGCGGCCGATACGACAGACCCTCAGCAGTTCGCGCTGCTGAGGGTCGTCGGAGTGTTGCTGATGCACCACGCTCTCGCTCACCTGCGTACGTCCATGATGTCGACACGCACTTTGTGGTCGGCGATGGCCTGCACGACCGTGCGAATCGCATTGGCCGTACGGCCCTTGCGACCGATGACACGGCCGATGTCCTCAGGGTTCACGCGAACGCGCAGCAGTTCGCCGCGCGCGTTCTCGTGGGATTTGACCGAAACATCGTCCGGGAAATCCACGATGTTCTTGATGAGGTGTTCAACAGCTTGGGCGAGCATGTCACTCAGCCTTTTCCTCAGCCGGTGCTTCAGCGGTCTCCTCGGCCTTCTCAGCCTCGGCGGCGGCTTCAGCTTCAGCCTTGGCCTTGGCCTCAGCTCCGGACTTGGCGGCCTTCAGCTTCTGTGCCTGGGCTTCAGCGGCCTCGACACGAGCGGCGGCGTCCGGACCGGCTTCCGGGGTCTTCAGGGTGCCTTCGGCGCCCTCAATGCCCTTGAACTTCTGCCAGTCACCGGTAATCTTCAGCAGCTTGAGCACAGGCTCGGACGGCTGCGCGCCGACACCCAGCCAGTACTGAGCGCGCTCGGAGTCAATCTGGATAAGCGAAGGCTGCTTGTTCGGATCATAGATGCCGATCTCCTCGATGGAGCGGCCGTCGCGCTTGTTGCGCGAATCCATGATTACTACGCGGTAGAACGCGTAGAACTTCTTGCCCATGCGCTTCAGACGAATCTTGGTTGCCAAAATGGCTCTCCTTGTATTGATAATGCGGGTTACAGCTTCTGTGTGGGGCACGGAAACCGAATCCACGTGTTCCTCATGACCGCGGAAAGAGAGGGCTCCGCACCCATGAATAACTTAACAAGTATAGCGCAAACACCACGATGTTTCGGCGTGTCGTGCGCAGTGCCATCTCCTCTCCCACAAACTATCTACGCTAAGGCTCCTGTTTGCGTAGACAGTTTGTGGAGGGGAGGGAGGTTACCGCACACTCAAGGTGACGAGCAGCGCCCGATGATCGGTATCGCGCACGGTGATGGCTTGCGCCGAATGGAAGACCACGCCGCTGTTCGCCAACGCATGGTCGAGTTCGATACGCGGCCACGGCGTCCAAGAGGGGAACGTCAGGGTCGGGCCATGCGCAACATCAAGGCTCGCGTCATGCACTCCGGCGGCAAGTACATCACGCAGGCACCGGTGGTCAAGGCAGGCGTTCAGATCCCCGAGTACGACCACAGGCTCCGGACTGGTCACGATGGCATCCAGCTCCCGCACGCCGTACGACCATTCCCGGCACCCGCGCATCGGCGATTTCGTGTGTGCGGCGGCGAACATGACTTGGCGTCCCGGATTGCTTGGAGCGCCCGGTGTGTCGCAGGCGTCCGCATCGATAGTGATGGCGGGAACATCCGCCGCATGAATATTCAGGAACGTCGCAATCCGCCCGACCGGTTCGGCGCGTGACCAGATTGCGTTGAACCCGCCGTTGTCTCCGGCATGCTGCGCGCCCTGCTGGCAGTAGGGCAGCAGCGTGTTCAAGCCCGCGTGCGAGAGTCGTTCGACGAGCTCGTCAGTGAGTTCTTCAAGCGCAAGCACATCGATGTGCCGCTCCCGTACCAGCCGCACGATGTTCTCGGCATCGGCACGTCCATAGCGGCAGTTGAGCGTCATCGCGCGGATGACACCGTCGGCAGAGGTTCCCGGACGGTCGGTTCCATCGGTCGCGGTGTTCGCCGTTGCCTGCGACGTGTTGGCAGTTCTGCCGAACAGATGCCGATAATACGGGGATTCGCCCGCAATCACCAGAACGAGCAGCAACGCATACAGCGCCGCACCCCACCAGCAACCGAGCGCCGCCGACCAGACCGCGCCGATGACCGCGGGCACCCACAGATGCCGGTCAAGCGCGGTGCTGTACGGCATTGGCATATGCGCTTCCACGCCCGCAGGCACAAAGCGCAGCAACCACCACACCAGCAACAGGACGGCGATTATCGTCAATACCACGGCCATTCGCGTTCGCTCCATTCACGTATGTACAGTCCACCTAACCTGTGATGGGCATTATAGGAGAGATGATGTGATGAGGCCCGCAAGCATCGCAAACGCTTGCGGGCCTCATGAGATTTGCTGATTCAACTGACTGATTCAATCATTGACGCCGCCGGACGGCCATGAACCTGAATCGGCGTGGCTTCAGCCGAGCAGATCGCCCAATCCATTGCCGAGATTCGGCGGCAGATCAGGCATGCCGTTCTCGCCCATCATCTCCTGCAATCCGGCAGGAAGTGCGGGGTTCTGTGGCTTCTTGGCGAATGCGGAACCGCCAGAGCTCTTGCCGCCGCCAGCGAGCCGCTGACGCAATGCCTTCTCTTCGGCTTCGCGCTTCATCGGATTGCCGGACTTCGAGCCTTTCTTCTTCTTGCCGCCCTTCTTGTTCTTCTTGCTGCCGCCGGGGCCGCCGAATCCGGGGATACCACCCATGCCGGCACGGTTCGTCATGCGGCGCATCATCTTGGATGCCTGCTCGAAGCGCTCCAGCAGACCATTGACCGCAGACACGGTATTGCCGGAACCATAGGCGATGCGGGCGCGGCGAGAGCCGTCGATGATTTTCGGGTTGCGACGCTCCTCAGGGGTCATCGAGCGGATAATCGCCTCGGTGCGGTCGATCTCATGCTCGTCGAGCTGCTCCAGCGCCTGACGATGGGCCGCCATGCCCGGAATCATGCCGAGCAGGTTCTTCATCGGGCCGAGTTTGCGCACCTGCTGCAACTGCTCTAAGAAGTCGTCAAGCCCGAAGGTGCCTTCGGACATCTTGGATGCCGCCTCGCGGGCCTGCTCCTCGTCGAACTGCTTCTGCGCCTGTTCGATAAGCGTGAGGATATCGCCCATATCGAGGATGCGGGACGCCATGCGATCGGGGTGGAAGACCTCGAAATCCTTGAGTCCCTCGCCGGTTGAGGCAAACAGGATCGGCTTGCCAGTCACGCTGGCAACCGACAAGGCGGCACCACCGCGGGCGTCGCCATCGAGCTTGGACAGGACCACGCCGGTGAAGTCCACGCCTTCGTCGAAGGCCTTCGCGGTCTTGACCGCATCTTGGCCAATCATCGCGTCGATGACGAACAGGATTTCATTGGGATGCACGACGTCGCGGATGTCGCGCGCCTGCTTCATGAGCTCTTCGTCAACGCCCAAACGGCCGGCGGTATCGATGATGACGACGTCGTACAGCTTGCGCTTGGCGAATTCGATGGAATCGCGCGCAACCTTCACCGGGTCGCCCGTGGTTTGGCCGGGGGCTGCGACCGCCTCGCCGCCGTCGGACTGCACACCCTTCTCGGGAGCGTACACCGGTACGCCGGCGCGCTCGCCGACGACCTGCAACTGGGTGACCGCGTTCGGACGCTGCAAATCAGCGGCGACCAGCAGCGGGGTGTGGCCGGCGTCTTTCAGCCAGTAACCGAGCTTGCCGGCGAGCGTGGTCTTACCGGCGCCCTGAAGGCCGGCGAGCATGATGATCGTCGGCGGGTTCTTCGCGAAATTCAGCGGACGGTCGACGCCGGCGCCGAGAATCGCGGTCAACTCCTCGTTGACGATTTTCACGACTTGCTGTGCCGGATTCAGCGCCTGCGAGACTTCCTCGCCGAGAGCGCGTTCACGCACACGGCCGGTGAAGGAACGGACGACTTCAAGCGACACGTCGGCGTCGAGAAGCGCACGGCGGATTTCGCGGATGGTACCGTCGATATCCGCTTCGGAAAGCTTGCCCTTGCTCTTCAAATGCTTGAAGGCATTCGAGAGCCGGTCTGTCAAAGAACTAAATGCTGCCATAATGCATTCCAGTCTAGCCGTGATGCGGGAAAAACCGCCACCCGCGCCCCTCCTGTTTCTGCCGATGCTGGGACTGGTGTGAGCGTCAGCAGTGGGTTGTGGTTCTGTTTCTGCCGACGCTGACGGGTAGCTGAGCGTCGGCAGAAGCTTGCATACACAAACTAGCTACGCGTGGGCTCTCGTTAGCGTAGACAGTTTGTGGAGATGGACAGTCATGACTTTGCGCGATTGGGATTCCTAACCTCGTAGAATCTCAAACCTCGCAGGGCTCCTAACACCGCGAGAATCCAAACGGCGCAGGAACCGAGTCGCTCGGAATCCTGCGCCGTTCGCATCGCTGCATCACTGTGCCGCTTACGCCATTTGCGTCACTTGAGCGACCAGGTCGAGCCGGACGGCGTGTCCTCGATGACGATACCGACCGCCGCAAGCTCGTCGCGAATCGCGTCGGCCTTCGCGAAATCCTTCGCGGCGCGCGCGGCCTGACGGGCCTGAAGCTGCTCGGAAACCAAAGCGTCGAGCGCGTCAGCGGCCTTGGAATCCCCGCCGTCTTTGGCACCGGCCCACGGTTCAGCCAGCGGATCGAGCCCGAGCGTATCGAGCATCGCGCGCACGGACACCAAAGCCTTGCGCACCCGTGCCTGCACCGTGTCATCGGCATGGTCCTCAACCTGCGACAACAGCGTGTTGCCGGAGCGAATCGTGCTGAAGACAGCTGCGATGGCGCCGGACACATTGATGTCGTCGTTCATCGCGTTGACAAAATCAGCAGGCAGCTGATCAGCGCCCACCGTGGTGATTTCCTCACGGGACGGCTGACCGCCGATGGCGGCGCCGGCGCGTTCGATGAAGTTGCTCACGCGCTCAAATGCGGCCTGCGCTTCGGTGAGCGTCTGGTCGGACCATTCAAGCATCGACCGGTATTGCACGGATCCGAGCGCGTAGCGCACCACCCACGCGCTGTGCTCGGCGAGCACAGCCGGCACGGACAGTCCGTTGCCCAATGATTTGGACATTTTCTCGCCCTTGGCGGTCACCCACGCCGAATGCATCCAGCGAGCCGCGGAATTCCAGCCGGCCGCGCGGGTCTGTGCCATCTCGTTCTCATGATGGGGGAAACGCAGATCGAGCCCGCCGCCATGGATGTCAAACGCCTCGCCCAGATAACGGTGGCTCATTGCGGAGCACTCGATATGCCAGCCGGGACGCCCCACACCGAACGGGGTTGCCCAGCGCGCATCCAGCGGATCGGTGGCCTTCGGCGCTTTCCACAGCGCGAAATCACGGGGATCATGCTTGTCGGGGGAGGCATCGGCCGGGTCAATGGGGTTGTATTTGTCGTTGCCCGCCGCGTCCACGCTCGGACCCATGCGGTCGGCGACCGCCGCGGCCTCGTCCGCCTCGACGGCGCCCTGCTTCTGATGCGTCAATTCGCCGTAGTGCGGCCAGCTTGCCACATCGAAATACACGTTGCCGGTCGGGTTGCCGTCGGTGTCCTTCACCACGTAGGCGTGCCCGTTGCGGATAATCCGCTCGATGAGCTCGACCATGTCGGGGATATGCCCGGTCGCACGCGGCTCGACTGTAGGCGGCAGCACGCCGAGCGTATCGTAGGCGCGAGTGAACTCACGCTCGTAGTAGTACGCGCGCGCCCACCACTGCTGTCCTGCGGCGGCGGCCTTGTCGAGAATCTTGTCGTCGATGTCGGTAACGTTGCGCACGAAAGTCACGTCATAGCCCAGACGCAACATCCAGCGGCGGACGATGTCGAAGGCGACGGCGGCGCGGATATGCCCGATATGCGGGGAGCTTTGCACCGTCGCACCACACACGTAGATCCCCACATGGCCGGGACGGATCGGCCTGAACGGCGACACGGCATGCGAGGCGGTGTCGTACAGATTCAGCCCGGCGGCGGCTCCAGCGAGCTCATGTGCGCCGGAAATGTTGGAATTCTGCGGTTCTTCGACGTTTCCCATACCCATGAGCGTATTCGATTTGCCAGACAAAATCGGCCGGGTGTCCGCATGTTTACATAGGCAATGCCACAATGGTGTGTATGACGCAACCAGAAGTGCTTATCGTGCAGCATGTCCCGTGGGAGAAGCCGGGGCGTATTTTGGATAGCCTTGAGGACTTGCAAATCCCGACGCAGACCGTCAACATTGTCAAGGAAAAGAAGCCCGACCTGCCGGATTTCAAGGAGCTCGCAGGCGTGGTGATTATGGGCGGGCCCATGGGGGCCCAGGACTATGACAAATACCCGGGTCTGAAGGCGGAGGAGAAGCTCGCGCGAGCCGCGATCAGCGTCGGCAAGCCGGTGCTCGGCATTTGCTTGGGCCATCAGATCATCGCCGGGGCGCTGGGCGCGAAGCTCAGCCACGGCAAGGAGCCGGAAATCGGTTTCGCCCCGATCAAGCGCGTTGACAAGCATGATTACTTCTCCATGTGGGGCAAGGAACTCAACGTTCTGCACTGGCACAACGATGTGGTCGGTCTGCCGGAGGGCGCCCAGCTGCTCGCCCGGTCGGCGAATACGAAAAACCAGGCGTTCCGGGCGGGCTCGGCCTTGGGCTTGCAGTTCCATCTGGAGGTCACGGCCATGCTGCTTGACGAATGGCTCGCCGAACCGGCCATGGTCGAGGGGATGAAGAAGTCGCAGATCGCCAAGATCCGCAATGATTTCGCCGAATACGACCCGCAGTTGCAGCCTTTGGCCGACCAGGTCTTCTCCGGGTTCGCGGCGCGTTGCAACACGTATATCCGCACGTTGCGTGGACGCTGATACCGCTGCCGTGCCCTCGGCGGTCGGACTCGTCTGCCCGGGTGTGCCTATGCCGGGCGATACGATGGGGGCATTATGCCGACTTATGATCTTGGACTGGAACACGTTTCGCTTTCGTTCGCCACGAAAACCATCTTCACCGATATGACGCAAGGGGTGTTCGAAGGCGACCGCATCGGTATCGTCGGACGCAACGGCGACGGCAAATCCACATTGTTGCGCCTATTTTCCGGGGAACAGCAGCCTGATTCCGGCCGTGTGATCACGCGCAACGGGCTGACCTTCGGCATGCTCAGACAACGTGATCCGTTAGACGACAACGCGACGCTGCGCGAGGCGGCGCTCGAGGGACGCGAAGACTACGAATGGGCGTCCGACACGTCATCGCGCGAAATCGTCGAGGCGCTGCTCGGAGGCATGAGCCTTGACGTCAAAGTCGGCTCGCTGTCCGGCGGCCAGCGCCGTCGCGCCGATCTGGCCCGTCTGCTGCTCAAGGACTGGGATATCCTCGCGCTGGACGAGCCGACCAACCATCTTGACGTCGTGACGATTCACTGGCTTGCCGAACACCTGAAGAACCGCTGGGCGTCCGGTCAGGGTGCGCTGCTGCTGGTCACCCATGACCGGTGGTTCCTTGACGAGGTGTGCGAATCGATGTGGGAAGTGCACGACGGGCTGATCGACCCCTTCGAAGGCGGGTACAGCGCGTACATGCTGCAACGCGTGGAACGTGACCGTCAGGCCGATGTGCGTGAGGAACGCCGACGCAATCTCGCCCGCAAGGAGCTCGCATGGCTGTCCCGCGGCGCGAGGGCGCGTTCGACCAAACAGAAGTTTCACGTGAAACAGGCGCGCGAGCTCATCGCCGATGTGCCGCCGATGCGCAACACGTTGGAATTGAAGCAGATGGCGACATCGCGATTGGGCAAACAGGTCGTCGATTTGATCGATGTGACGCAGATTTATTCGCAGGATGACGAGCGTCGGCTTGATGCCGATGCTGCCGCCGTCACCGCGGCATCCGGGCGTGTGGACGTGGTTCCGCCGCTGTATGCCGAGCCGATTGTCACCGGTTCGGTCCAGCTGTCCGTCGACCCGGATGCGCCGATTCCCGGCACAGGGGAACGCGAGACTTCCGCTCATGTGTCCGAGGCAAGCGATGCGGATGGGACGCCGGTCGCCGATACCGCCGCCGCACGTACGGTGACCGTATCCGGGCGCAAAATCCTTGATGATGTGACCTGGCTGATCGGCCCAGGCGACCGATTCGGCATTGTCGGTGCCAATGGCGCCGGCAAATCCACGTTGCTCAGGATCATCGACGGCACCCTCACCCCGACGTGCGGGCATGTGAATATCGGCAAAACCGTGAAATTCGCGGTGCTTTCGCAACGGCTCGACGAGCTGGAGAAACTCGGCAAATACAAAATCAAGGAAATGATCAGCCGATACAAGCCGAGCTATATCGTCGACGGCAAGGAAGTCACCCCTGCCCAGCTTATGGAACGGCTCGGTTTTTCGTCAGCCCAGCTCATGACACCGATCAGGGACCTGTCAGGCGGCCAGAAACGCCGGATGCAGCTGTTGCTAATTCTGCTTGACGAGCCCAATGTGCTCATCCTCGACGAGCCGGGCAACGATCTGGACACCGACATGCTCGCGGTGATGGAGGATCTGCTCGACACTTGGCCGGGCACGCTGATCGTCGTATCGCACGATCGGTACTTGCTGGAGCGTGTCACCGACGAGCAGTTCGCGTTGATTGGCGGTAAAGTCAGGCATCTGCCCGGCGGCGTCGGCGACTACCTTGATATGGTCGAACAGGCCGGGAAAGACGGCGATTGGTCGGCTATTCTCGGTACCGGCGATGACCGGAAGGTCGGCACTGGTACCAAGGGTGGCTCCGCCGCCTCGGATGACGGCAAACAGACGGACACCGACCAAGCCAAGCCCCAGACGCATAAGCTGGGCGGCAAGGAATTCCACCAGGTGTCCAAGCGGGTGTCCGCCATCGAGCGCAAACTGGCGAAACTCGAGGAAAACCGCGCTGATATCGAGGCGAAGATGGCCGCGCATGATCCCAGTGATTTCGCCGGACTCAACGAGCTCAACACGCAGCTCAACGCAGTGACGGACGAGAAAGACTCGCTTGAAGCTGAATGGCTGGAACTATCCGAAGAGTTGGAAGGCTGACCGGCGGGCAAACGACATCTGAACTGGACAGTCACCCGGTTCTGATGCTGCACGCCAATCGTTTGGTGGACAGGCGGCCAACCTGCCAGACGGACACCTGCCAGAGGGCGACCTGTCAAGCAGCCAATCTCGCTTGCCTATGAAACAGCCCCGTGAAACCTTGGGTTTCACGGGGCTGTTTCATAGGCAAGCGTACGGCTCGCACGAATCGTACACTTCGCACGAATCGCTGATAATCAGCGGCCGGTAATCTCCGAACCGATGACCTTCTCGCTCAGCGCCTTCGGACCGCGGGTCACCGCGACCGCGCCGGAACGGACCAGCTCAATCACGCCGTAATGCTCAAGCAGACCGAGCAGCGCGTCAATCTTGCCTTCTGCGCCGGTCGCTTCGATGGTCAGCGACTCCGGGTTCACGTCGACCACGCGCACACGGAACAGACGCACGATCTCGAGCACGTCGGAACGGTTGGATTCGTCGGCGCTGACCTTGATGAGCACAAGTTCGCGTTCGACCGTGTTGTTCGGATCCAGCTCGACGATTTTCAGCACATGCAGCAGCTTGTTGAGCTGCTTGATAATCTGCTCCAGCGGTACCGCCTCGACATCGGCCGTCACCGTGATGCGGGAGATATCCGGGCGTTCCGTAGGCGAAACAGACAGCGAGTTGATGTTGAACGCACGACGGGCGAACAGGCCGGCCACGCGCGCGAGCACGCCAGGACGGTTTTCGACCAGCACGGACAGGGTGTGACGCTCGGAACCGGGCTGTGATGCGGGATAGTTTGCCATGATGACTCCTCTAAACCTCGATGCCTTCCTTGCTTGACTCACGCCGCGTCCGCGGCTGCGACGGAATTGCCAGTGCTGCCGGCTGCGGCCTTCGCCTGTGCGGCGGGGCTGAGCAGCGGTCGGACACCCGGACGGTAGGCGACCTCGTCGTTCGAGGCACCAGCCGGAACCATCGGCCACACCATCGCGTCCTTCCAGACGCGGAAGTCGATGAGCACCGGGCGGTCGTTGATCGCATTGGCCTTCTTAATCGCCTCAAGCGCCTCATCCTTGGTGAACGCGCGCATGCCGACGCAGTCGTAGGCCTCCGCCAGCTTCACGAAATCAGGCACATCGACGATATCGTCGCGGTTCTCGCCGTCGTTCAGGCTTGTCGCCGAATAATGATGGTCGAAGAACAGGGTCTGCCACTGGCGGACCATGCCGTACACGGAATTGTTGATGATCGCGATCTTGATCGGCGTGTGGTCGAGCAGGGCGGTTGCCAACTCTTCGGAGGTCATCTGGAAGCTGCCGTCGCCGTCGATAAGCCACACCGGCTTGCGGCCGTTGAATTCGCGCTGCGAGCCGACTTGCGCACCGATTGCGGCGGGCAGGCCGAAGCCCATTGTGCCCAGGCCGCCGGAGGAGATCCACGAATGCGGATGCTCGAAGTCGATAAGCTGCGACGCCCACATCTGGTGCTGGCCGATGCCCGCGACCCAGATGGTCTCGGGATCGGCGTTCTTGGACAGCTGCTCGACGACCCACTGCGGGGAGAGCGATCCGTCCACGGGGGCGTCCTGCGGCTCGTCGTACGTGGTCGGATACTTTTCACGCCATTCGTTAATCTGTGCCCACCACGGCTTGAGGTTCGGCTTGCTGTGGATAGCCTGCTGACGCTTGATTTCGGGGATTAGGTCGTCAAGCACTTCGGCCACGTCGCCGACGATTGGCACGTCGGGCTGACGGTTCTTGCCGATTTCTGCCGGGTCGATGTCGATGTGAATGACGCGGGCGGCGGGAGCAAAGGAATCGAGCCGGCCGGTCACTCGGTCGGAGAATCGCGAACCGATGGCGACCAGCAAATCGCAACGCTGGACCGCGCCGGTCGCGGCGATGGTGCCGTGCATACCGAGCATGCCGAGCACCTTCGGATCGGAATCCGGGACGATACCGCGTGCTGGAAGCGTGGTGACGATTGGTGCGCCCGTCAGATCGGCAAGTTCCTTGACCTGCTTGCCGGCGTTGGAGCGGACCGCGCCGCCACCCACATACAGCACCGGGCGGTAGGACTGCGAGAACAGCTTCGCGGCATCCGAGAGCACATGGCCATGCGCCTTGGTGGTGGGGTTGTAGCCGGGAAGAATCATTCGCTGCGGCCAGGAGTAATACATCTGGCCGTTTTGCGCGGTCTTCGTCAAATCGACGACCACCGGGCCGGGGCGGCCGGAACCGGCGATGTAGTAGGCTTCGGCGAGCACACGCGGAACATCCTGCGCATTCGTGACCAGATAGGAATGCTTGGCGACCGGGTAAGTGATGCCGACGATATCGGCCTCCTGGAAGGCATCGGTACCGATGGCGCCCACGCCCACCTGGCCGGTGATGACGACCATCGGGATGGAATCCATATTGGCGTCCGCGATGGCGGTGACCACGTTCGTGGCGCCTGGGCCGGAAGTGACGATGCACACGCCGACCTTGCCGGTCGCGACGGCGTATCCTTCCGCCGCATGGCCTGCAGCCTGCTCATGACGGGTCAGCACGAAGCGGAACTTGGTGTGCTGGTTGATGGCGTTGTAAACAGGCAGGATGGCTCCGCCGGGGATGCCGAATACGTCCTTGACGCCCAGATCCTCCAGCGCACGGACCAGCGCCTGTGCGCCGGTCATTTTCTCACCGTCGACGATGGACTGTTTCTCCGTTGCGGGTGCCTTAGGCACGCCGCTGAATGCCTGAAGTGGCGTTGGTGTAGCCATGATCCCTCTCATGTGTTATTGGTGGTGCTCCGCTGCGGCGTCGCCCCTGGTGAGGCGCAACCCGGTGAGGCTCCTGTGCCGCCTGTCCCGCTTGTGGCGGTCTGGCAGGCAAGATAGTTGTATTGGTCTTATCGTAATCGCCTGTGGAGAGATAATCGCCGGACCGACCACATGATGGTAACGGTGGCGATTATCTCTGTAGAGGTGTTGTGGCTGGGTGAGGGCGTTGCGGCTGCCTGCGGGGCTGGCCAGCACGTTGCCTGCGGAGACCTGTGCGCCTGCCTGCAACGGTGGCGTGTACGGGCCGTCAGGCGGCGTCGGTTGCGTGGTCGGTACCGGTGGTTGCGGTGCCGTCGTCAGCCTTGCTGTTGCCGCTGATGCCCTTACCGTCGTTGCTGCCATTCACATCTGCGGTATCGCCGGAACCTGCATGGGCGCGCATACGATTACAGTCACGTTCGCGTTGTTTGAGCGTATGCCACGCCTGTTCCGCCGCGGCAAGTTGCGCCTTGCGCTTGCTGGTCCCCGAGCCGGTCCCCAGCAGCGGGTCCTCGCCTTCCTGCGCGATCGAGCCATGTTCGTCACGGATCGGCAGTGTCCAGCGCTTGCCATATCCGCCGGGAAGAATGGCCCGGGCGGTGAACTGTTGCGCGTATTCCGGACCGCTGACCGACATGCGGTACACCGGCTCGGTCAAATCCATGTGATGGGCGAGCACGGTCAGCGAGGTCTTCCAATCCAAAGCCGGGCCTTCTGTGGCGACTTCCCGGAGTGTATCGTCCACCAGCCGGTGAACCACTTCGCGTGCCCCGTCGATGCCGTGTTCGACGAAAGTGGCGCCGATCAGGGATTCAACGATGTCGCACAGAATGGAACTTTTATCAGCTCCGCCGGATTCGGATTCGCCGTGGCCGAGCAGAATGAATCGTCCGACATGGAGTTTGTCGCGTGCAATGGCCGACAACGATTCCTCGGACACCGCCTTGGCCCGCATCTTCGCCAGCTGCCCTTCCGTCATGTCGGGATGCGCCTTGAACAGGGTCTCTGTGGAGACCAGTTCCAGCACTGCATCGCCGAGGAACTCGAGCCGCTCATAGTTGGGGGCGCCGGGATGCTCATGGGAGAACGAGCGGTGCGTCAACGCCTGGACGAGGAGCTCAGGGCTGATGGTGGTGCCGAGTGCGTCGAGCAGTTCCTTGGTCGGCGCCTGGTTTGCCGCTTCCTGTCCGGAAACGCCGACATGATGCCGTTGCCGGGACATCTCGTCGGTATGGCTTGCGTGCGTTGCGCCGGATGGGTGGTGCTTGTGGTGGTGCTGATGCTCTGATGTGCCGTCGCGGTTGATAACCATGTTGGGTGTCCCCTGTCTGTGTCCTGTTCTGTCGTCATGCGTGGTGCGTGACGGCTCGGCGGCTTCCGGTGTTCTGCTGACGGCCGAATCAGGGGATGTCCCCGTTGTGGTAGCCGGCAGGATGCCTGAAGTCCATGTCTTGATGGCTTGCGCGTCAGGGATTGCTTGTCGGTTGCTCGTCGGTTGGCAGGCACTCCTGCTGTGCAAGACCTGACCACTATCATACCGGCGGTCGTGATATTGCCGGTCTTCGGCACAGCACACCCAGGGGGACGGGTGGGGGTATCTGCTCGGTGTGCGACGTCTCGGTCGCACTGCGGACGGAATCGTCGCAGATACGACAGAACCCTGCCACCCGTCGATGGCAGGGTTCTGATCTACTAAATTACCTCAGCTGCTCCGGAGCGCTCACTTGGTGTGGGCGGACTGGATGGCGTCACGATAGACGCGGCCGCGGAAGGAGCCGCAGCTCGGGCAAGCCACATGCGGCAGCGTCGGAGCGCCGCAGTTCGGGCAGGTGACGGTCTGCGCGGCAGACGCTTTCCAGTGCGCGCGACGCGAATGCGTATTGGCGCGCGAGGTCTTGTACTTAGGCAGTGCCATGGTGTAATCCTCTATTTCGTTCGAACGATTGAGCTTAAGCATTCAGAATTGTACCGCATAGCTCGTACAACGTCCATCGGGGCGGCATGGCGCCGGTCAGCGATCCTTCGTCTCCCGCTCAAGCTGTTCCTTGAGCCCGGCGAGTGCCGCGAATCGGATGTCCGTGGTGTCGTGCTTGTGTTCGGGGTGCTCGTTGAGGTTGATGCCGCATTGCGGGCACAAGCCTTTGCAGTCAGGCTGGCACAGCGGTTGCAGCGGCAGGCTTTCGGCGAAGGTGTCGCGCAGCAGGGCCTCGAGATCGGCGAAGCAACCGTCGGGGCTAAGCGGGTAGGTGTCTTCGGATTCCTCTTCTCCGGCGATGATGTCGGTCTCGTCGTCCGTTTCGTCTTCCTTGTAGGAGTAGGGGAAGAACGCGGTGACGTCGGTGCCCCAGTCGTGTTGCAGAGGTTTGAGGCAGCGGGTGCATTCCGCGTGGACGGGGGCGGTGATGTGGGCGTGGAATACCAGGCCGTCCACGATGGAGTCGAACGCTCCATTCACATGAATTGGCTCACCTTCGGTCACGCCGACAATGGCGTCGCCGATTCCGCTCGGGGCGGGGAAGTCCGCGTCCACGGGGGAGCTTTGCCCTGGTCGTGAGGCGACTTGCGCCACGGATACTGCCCATGCTGAATCTTCTGGACGTGCCATATCAAGCCTCCGGATAGTCGTCTGATTGGATGTGGTCAAGCCGTGCGCTCGCTTCGCGTTCGCGCCGGTCGAGTACTGTCAGGCCGCCCCGCACATCTTGGCTGAGCTTGTCGAGCTGGTCTTGCAGACCTTGCATGACATCGGTGCAGTACTGGTTGGCGCCGCTGGTGAGTTTGTCGGCTTGTGTTTGTGCCTGGTCGAGGATAGCACGCGCTTTCTGCTTTGCGATATTGGTGATGTTGTCCTGCCCGGCGAGGAACTGCGCCTGCTCCTGGGCATCCCGCACGATGTCCGCGGCGCGGCTTTGGGCGGACGAAACGACGGCGTTCGCTTGGGTTTGCGCGTTTTCGAGACGGCGTTCCGCTTCGCGCATCAGCGCCGAGGCACGTTCCAGCTGGACGGGCAGCATGGCTTTCAGTTCGTCGAGTTGGCTTGCGAATGCTTCGCGGTCGATTCTGACTTGGGAAGGGGTGAAGATGCTGCTTTTTGCCTCGTCAAGCTGCTGTTCAAGGGAGTCGATGATGTCGTAGACGGTAGTGAATTCCGCGCGGCTCTTGTCTTTCGGATCGTCGTGCGGGTCAAGGGCGTGCAGATCGGCGGCATGCGGGTCGCGTCGCGAGTTGGCACGCACATCATTTCGACCGGCGGAAGCGTTTGCGCGGTCGTCGTCCGCGGGAGTGTCTGAGTTAGCGCCGCCGTGGCTCGAAGGGTCGCGCAAATCCGGCAGGGAGGACATATCGAACGGGGAGAACACCGGTTTCGCCGTCGGTTTCGTGTTTTCGGGGTGTTCTGCGACTTGTGCGGTACGGGTGTTGCCGTCATGGGGGACACCGCTCAGGTCGCCCCCCGCGGCGGGTGCGTGTTGCCTGGCGTCGGCGGATGGTGCCGATACCGAAAGCGGCGTGGTCTGGTGTTGTGCGGGAGTCTGGGCGTTTGCTGACATGCTGGCTGACGCGCTGGCTGGTTCGCTTGCCGGATTGCTCGTCGGAGCGCCCGTTTGGCCGTCGCTGGTATCGGTCGCGTGCTGAGGATCGTTGGCGTTGTTGGCTTCCTCGCCTGTCATGCTGTCTCCTTGCTACCTGTGGTGTCCTGTGGCTGTCAGTGTCGGTGTGCGGTCGGTCGCGCTCGCCGCATCCGCAATGTCCTGCTGCCACATCGTTGCGTCTTCCTCTATCGTAGGCGATACGCCGGCGGTGTCGGGATCGTTTTCTGCGGTGTGTTACCGGTTATTTCCCGGCTTGTTGCCCCTGTTCTTCCTCGTGCAACGCCCGTTCGAGCAGGGGAATGACACAATCGGGGACCATGCCGGTCACATCGCCACCATGGCGGGCGACATCTTTGACGACGGAGCTGGAAATGTGCTCAAGCACCGGGTCGGCGGGCAGGAACAGGGTTTCCACACCGGCGAGTTTGCGGTTGACGAGCGCCATGCCGAGTTCCGCTTCGTAATCGCCGTTCTGCCGCAGGCCTTTGACGATGACGGTTGCGCCCACTTTCTTGCAATAATCGGTGATAAGGCCGTCGGTGGATGCGACGGTCACGTTGTCGCAGGTTCCTCCGAGGGCCTGACGGATGATATCAACCCGGGTGTGTTCGGAAAACATCGGTGTTTTCGCTGCATTGACGGCTACGACCACATGCACTTGCGTGAAGAAACGCGAGCAGCGTCGGATAACGTCAAGATGTCCGGCGGTTACCGGGTCGAACGAGCCGGGGCATACTGCGATAGTCATAGCACAAGCGTACCGCGTTTCCTGCCGGGAGCGTCAGCTGTCTCAACGTCGGTAGAGGGTTGTGCCGACGCTGAGTGGCTGGTGAGCGTCGGTAGAAGGTCGCGCTTCTGTTTCTGCCCACGCTGAGTGGCTGGTGAGCGTCGGTAGAAGGTCGCGCTTCTGTTTCTGCCGACGCTGAGTGGGTCGTGAATGTCGGTAGAAGGTGGCGGGGCGACGGGCTGTGGAAGCTTCTGGCGATGTGCCGCCGCCGTCGGATATCTCGCGTGACTATGATGGTGGCATCGACGACAATCCGGTGGAAGGCGGAAACTCATGAACAGGTACGGAGAAAGCATCAGTGGCAACAAGAATATGCTCGTGGAAGAATCCTTTGATACGCTCAGGGCGTCGGGCTCAGCGGCGGGCATAGCAACGGGCCGAGCTGCGGGTTCCGTGGCGGGGCTGATCGCACGCGATGCGGATGAGGCAGTCTCCCCGCTGTCGAATCCGGATTCCGCGACCGGCACGGCGGTGTTGGAGCGCCCGCAGGCGGAAGAGAAGCTCAAAGGCACTGATGACGGCGACGCGGACCGTTTCGCACATTATGTCTCCAAGCGCCGCATGGAGCAGTCGCGCCTGACCGGTCGTCCGGTGGTCGCGTTGTGCGGCAAGATCTGGGTTCCGAAGCATGATCCGTCGCAATATCCGGTATGCCCGGAATGCAAGCGCATCTATGAGCAGATGATGGGCGGCGCCGGCAACGGGGACGAGTGAGCCCAGTTTCCTGCCGACATGCCTTCCCGCGTGCGAACGATATCAGTATGACGAATGCGATGAGCCGGCTGTGGGGCGTTGAAACGTCCTCGCAGCCGGCCCATCGTGCATATGGATGCAAAACCGTGCGCTGATTGACGTCACCTGCTCACCGCATCGCAGCAACGGCGACAATCATTGCGCTACCAGCATCATCGCAGCGCTGATGACGCCGGTCAACCATCAATCACAGTCACAGCACCGTTGTCTCGGTTGGAATCGCCGGATCGCCCTTCATCAGGCTTTGCGCGGTGATCGGCAGCTCGGCCAACGCCTTCGCGCGGTAGTTGTGTGCGTTGACAATCGCGTCATGCCCCTGGTAATCATGGTTGATTTCGCCATGATCCACGTACTGCACGAGCAGGTCCTTCCAATCCTCGGGTGCGTGGAAATCGGCCAGCTTGCTTTCGGAACCGGAAATGACGTGTTCGCAATCCGCGAGATTGTACTCATAGGAGCGGTAGGCGAGTTTACGCCCGGGCACGGTCGCTTTGTCCTTGGATTTCTTGGCGACCGGCTCCATGATGCCGTCCGCGTTCTCGCGCTCGGTCAGCTTGTAGACCATCGCGCAGGTCGGGGCGCCGGACCCGGTGACGAGCATCGTACCCACGCCATAGGAGTCGACCGGTGCGGTCTGCAGCGCGGCGAGCGCGTATTCGTCGAGGTCGTTGGTAACGGTGATGGTCGTGGAAGTCGCGCCCAGGGCATCCAGTTCGTTGCGCACGCGTTGCGCCATCGCGGCCAGGTCGCCCGAATCGATGCGCACACCGCCGAGGTCGGGGCCGGCGACTTCGACGGCGGTTTTCACGGCTTCCTCGATGTTGTATGTGTCAACCAGCAGTGTGGTGCTCTTGCCGAGCGCGTTGATTTGCGATTCGAAGGCCTCGCGCTCGCTGTCATGTACGAGGGTGAAGCAGTGGGCCGCCGTGCCGATGGCTTTGAGGCCGTATAGCTGGGCGGCCAGCAGGTTCGCGGTGCCTTGGAAGCCGCCGACGACCGCTGCGCGTGCTGCGGCAACCGCGGCCCATTCGTTGGTGCGCCTGCCGCCCATATCCATGCAGGGGCGATCCTTGGCGGCGCTGACCATGCGGGAGGCGGCGGAGGCGACGGCGGAATCATAGTTGAGGATGGACAGCAGGAGGGTTTCGAGCAGTGTGCATTCGCCGAACGTGCCTTCGACCTGCAGCACCGGGGAGTTCGGGAAGAACATTTCACCTTCGCGGTAGCCCTTGATCGAGCCGGTGAACCGGAAGTCCTTGAGCCAGTCGAGCGTCTCCCTGCTCACGATCTTGCGGTCCGCGAGGAACGCAAGGTCCTCATCATCCAGGTGGAAGTGTTCGAGCGCGTCAAGGATGCGCCCGGTGCCGGCGAGCACGCCGTAGCGGCGGCCTGCGGGCAGATGCCGGGTGAAGATCTCGAAGACGCACGGGCGGTCCGCGGTCCCGTCCTTGAGTGCGGCGTCCAGCATCGTGTACTCGTACATGTCGGTCATCAATGCCGGTGAATAATCAACCATGATTTGTCCTTCTCGTGATGTTCTCGTATTCGGTCCGTTGCCGGTTAGCGTAGTCCGACGGTACGCGCCGTGCAAGCGTCGGTGGAAGGGTCTGCCGACGCTGAGGGGCGGGTAAACGTCGGCAGAGGGTTGTACCGACGGTGAGGCGGGGCGGGCGTAAGCTGACGGTATGAGATTCATTGCGGGTGTCTGGCGTCTGGCAATTGCCGCGCTGTGCTTCGTCGGCACATACGAGGCGTGGACGATTCCCAATCGATGGGTGTATTTCACATTCCAAACCGGGTTCATGCTCGGCATCGTCATGCTGTGGTCCGGCGCCGCGAGCCTGCTCAAAGGCATCCAACCGCCCGCATGGCTCAAAGGCTGCCTGACGGTGTACGCGATTATCACCGCGCTGGTCGCGTTCCTGCTCATGCCGCCGGATGACCCGCATTACGTGCCCCAAGTGCTCGGCATCATGACCAATACGATGCTGCATCGTATTGCGCCGGTCATGGCCGTGGTTGATTTTCTGCTGTTCGACCCGCACCGGCGGTTCAAACCAAGCTATGTGCTCAGCTGGATGGGCTACTTTCCGATCTATCTCGCCTTTGTGGTGATTCGCGCACAGTTGTGGCCGCATTCGGGCCCGTCGGTTGGCGGCAACCCGTACCCGTACACCTTCATCGATTTGGGGCAGCTGGGGTGGAGCCAGTTCATCGTCAACATCGTGGGCCTTGTCATCGGATTCCTGCTGGTCGCGCTCGCCGTGTTCCTCATTGACCGGATCCTGCCTGAGAAGTCGCTGTTGCGCTCGCAGTGAGCGGTGCCGCACGGTGACTGTCTCGGACATGCGGGCGTTGCGCTGTGCTAGGTTGAGAGCGTACGAAGGATGATACGCCGGTAGGCCCGGCACATTGCAGATAATTGCAGATGAAAGAACGCGAGGCAGACATGACACAGACGGATTTCGCGCACGAGAACGAGACGGATACTAAGGACGACGCGCAATCACGGCTCGCCTTGGAAGTCGATATGAACCTCACCCGTGCGGACGGGCGGAAAGTCAACGAACTTCGCCCGGTGCGCATCACCCGGCATTTCACCGAACCGCCGGAGGGCTCGGTGCTCATCGAATGCGGGCATACGCGCGTCATGTGCACGGCGACCTTCACGCCGTCCGTGCCGCGTTGGCGCAAGGACAGTGGGTTGGGCTGGGTGACCGCGGAATACGCGATGCTGCCGCGCGCCACCTCGGAGCGCACCGATCGTGAATCCGTCAAAGGCAAGATTGGCGGACGTACCCATGAAATCAGCCGTCTGATCGGGCGTTGCCTGCGCGGTGTCATCGATATGAAAGCGCTGGGGGAGAACCAGATCCAGTTGGATTGCGATGTTCTGCAGGCGGACGGCGGCACGCGCACCGCATCGATCACCGGCGCGTATGTCGCGCTCGTTGACGCGTTGCGCTGGGCAGAGAAGAACGGGCACATCAAATCCGCTGACAAGGTGATTAAGGATGCGGTGTCCGCGGTGTCTGTCGGCGTGATCGACGGCAAGCCGATGCTGGATTTGCCGTATGTGGAGGACAGCAAGGCGATGACCGACATGAACGTTGCCATGACCGGTTCCGGTGCGTTCATTGAGATTCAAGGCACTGCGGAGCATCGCCCGTTCACGCGTGCGGAGCTCGGGATCCTGCTTGACCTTGCCGAAAAGGGCAACCGCGAATTGCAAGCCGCCCAGGCTGCGGCGCTCGCCCAGGACTGATTGGTTCCGGACTGATTGGTTTTTGGCTGATTTGCCTCGGGCTGGTCGGTTTCGAGCCGATTGGTTCTGGGTGATTGGTTCTGGACCGACCAATCCGGCCGCCGCCGCGCGCAACCCAACCCAAATCGATGAAAGGAATTACGTTGGCACTCACCATCGTCGTCGCCTCGCATAACGAAGGCAAACTCGCGGAAATCCGCCGAATTCTCGCAGAAGACCTCGCTGGCGCGCCGATCGAACTCGTCTCCGCGGGCTCGCTTGGTCTGCCCGACCCGGTTGAGACCGGCGTCACCTTCCAAGAGAACGCGCTGCTCAAGGCGCGGTTCGTCGCACAACGTTCTGGCATGCCCGCGATTGCCGACGATTCCGGGCTGATTGTTGACGTGATGGGCGCGGCCCCCGGCATCCTGTCCGCCCGCTGGGCCGGCGAACACGGCAATGATGCGGCGAACAACGAGCTGTTGCTCAAGCAGATCGCTGATATCCCCGACGACAAGCGCACGGCCCGGTTCCGTTGTGCGGCGGCGCTCGCGGTGCCCGGGCCGGGTGCGGACGCCGACGGACTGCATCCAATTGTCTCCGACCACGTGGAAATCGGCGAGATGCCCGGCCGCATTATCCGCGAGCCGCGCGGGGAGCATGGTTTCGGCTACGATCCGCTGTTCGTGCCGGATGATCAGCCTGCCCGGGCGTCGGGCGGCCCCGAGGTGACATCCGCCGAGATGAGCGCGGATGAGAAGAACGCGATATCGCACCGCGGCAAGGCATTGAAAGCTTTGGTTCCAGCCATCGCGCAACTGGTGACGCGGTAGAGGGATCGCGCTCCGCGGCTCATAAGCAACTCAGCCGAGCAGCGCCATCCGTGCAACGGTCATCAAGGTCAACGACACCACTGCGGTCAACGCGAGCGAGAACCCGGCAAGCCGCGCATTGCCCAGCACCTTGTCGGTGAACATCGTGGAGAACACCGCAATCGGGGCGAGGCAGCACAGCGCGACCGCTTGCCGGACCTCGGCACCGAACGGCAGCAGGAACCAAGCGGCTGCGGCGAACGCGATGCCGCACGGCAGCCGCCACAACAACACCTCAGCTACGGCTCGGACATCCGCACGGCCGGCCGGCACGTCCATGAGCATGCCGACCATGAGCATCGCGCACAGTGAGTTCGCGTTGGCGAAAGGTTGCGCGATATCGGCGATACCGGACGGAATGCGGACGCCAGCGATCATCAGGACGATCATCACCATATACACGTCGAACGATACCGATGAGACGAATCCGCGCACGATACGACGCCCCAACGTGCGCCGGGCGAGTCGTTTGGCGTCCCGGTCTGACGGGCGTCGGTAGGGCAGCGTCGGCGCGTCGCCCGCGTGCTGCTCGGCAAGCGTCATTCCCGGCGCGATATGTAGCAGTGTCTGTGTGAGCACATTCGTCCCCGCGGCTACCATGATGCAGTTGCCGACGTCGAACATCGCGGCAGGCACCAACGCCGCAGACCCGTAAAATGCCTGCAATACTGGGAAACAGAAGCAGCCGACATTGAATCCGGCGCCGTTGAGCATGATAAAAGCGCGCTGGGAAACCGGGCGGTGACGGGTGAACAGGAAAATCAGCATGGGTGGTACCGCGGCTGCGGCGAACCCGAAGAGCGAAATCCACAGCAGGCGGATGTCATGCGGCTGCGTGGCGAACGAGTAGATGATGGCGCCGGGCAGGATGAGATCGAATTCCGCGGTCTGCAACACCCGGTAATCGCGCGGCCCGAACAGTCCGAAGCGTTTGAACGCGTAGCCCACCATGATGATGAGCAGCAGGGTGACCGGTTGGATGAGTGTGTGCACGTCTTTCCTCCCTGCGATGTTGCGATGCCTGACGGACGGTGACGTTGTTCATCATAGGATTCGGCTGCGTCGGCGCGCGGGATGTGTCCGTCGTGCGGTGTGGGGGCGCTGATTCGTTTCGGATGTGGTGTCCGTCGTACGGTGGGGTGCGGGTGTGAGTGCGGCGTGCGTGCGGGCGTGGTGGAATAGTGACCGAGACGTTGCTGTAGGCTGCGTTTTCGGTCGTATAGGAAAAACGCGGTGCTCATGATGTGACTGAGTCCTGACGGCAGTAAGCGTGTCGTGAGGTGATTCATCGTGCGCTTATTCATCCCGGCATATCGGCGGTGCAGCACCACCCGACGCCGTCGCATGCTCGTCACCGGACACATCCGTTGTCCCTCAACCCGATGCCTCGGTTCAGCCAATCACTCCACAAACTGGTTACGCTAGCACCTCTCACAGCGTAACCAGTTTGTGAAAAAACAATGATTGGCACACTCATTACTGAGCCGCCGCGCCAGACACACATTTTGTTATGCAACCCATTTCCCATGGCTTGGCGGATATCATTGCATGCGAAAACGGGATAAAACAAGAACGGCACGCCTAACGACGTGCCGTACCGGAGCCACTTGACAGAATCGAACTGTCGACCTGCTCATTACGAGTGAGCCGCTCTACCGACTGAGCTAAAGTGGCGTGTTGCCCGAGAAGCATACGCTCCTCGCGCACAAGTCCTTTACTATACCGGAACCTCCAGATATTGCAAAATCGACGGCGTTGTCGCACCAATCTCCCTTGGTATGAGCCCCAAGACAATCAGCACAATCATTCTGCCGATGCCGGGGCACATACACCAGTGCGCGCGAAGGGACTTGAACCCTCACGACAAAGTCACAGGAACCTAAATCCTGCGCGTCTACCAATTCCGCCACGCGCGCGACCTGTCCAATGTACCACCGGGCCAAGCCAGCCGCATCAGACCGCAGGCAACCGCAGAATTCCAAGCGAAACACGCTGACGCACAACGGCACGACGATTGGTGGAGCCCCCAAACTGCGCAACATCCGAAAGCTCCGAAAGCACAATCAAAATCATGCCGATAACGGGAACCGCACGCCACGGCGCAATGTGTTGCCCACGTTGTGCCCACAGTTTGCCCACGATTTCGGTCAGACGGCACGAATCGCGCCCCCGATTCCGTGGTCGTGGACGCGCAGCCGATTCAGTCTTGCAACCCGCTTGCTGCAGTGCATCACACGCACTCAACACGACGCACTCCACGAATCCCTCTGCGCGCACAGCGAAACACACTCGCCAATCACCACTGCAAACGATGGCGGTTACACTTCTGCCGGCATCCTCGCATACCGACAGGATGCCGGCATTCACAAGGATAGAAACGTTGTCATCAACCGGTTGGTTACGCAATCATTTCGTAAAATTACCGTGAAATCAGCCTTCCGTTCACGCAGCCGAAGCGCCGGTCGGGTATATTCATGATTGCGCGATTCATGCGCATTGCCGGATAATCCCGACGCATCCAACCATTATCAATCGAGAAAGGAAGGACAGACCATGACTGAGCAAATACTCAGAATGGATTCGACGCTCGCCGCGCTCGACCGACTTATGTCGGAAGACAGCGACAACGACGACGATCATGAGGAGGCCTGAGAGCCTCCTCATTTTTTATCCGGTCTTTCTTGTCTTTCCAGCGCTTTCAGATCCCCGCACTTTTAGCTTTCCCGTCTTTTGGCCTTTCCAGCCGTTGCAGTCATTGCTTCAGGCTTTTATCGAACACCCCTCATCTGCAGCGACACAACAGTCGGTCCGACGCCGGAACCATTAACCGCATCCGGCAACGGCATGGTCAACCGCGTCTGAAACAGCGCATCAAACCGCATCGTCAATTCGTCTTTCCGGCATATAGGAACCGAAGGTATTGCTTTAGGCATTCCATTTCTTCGCGTATGCGGCGGCATACACAACCAGACGGAAGGTGCCGGGGAACGACGGGATCGCCTGGCATTCGCCGGCCCGCGCATGCCAGGGCATACGCGGCGCCCCGCTACCGGCATATCAGGCCCGTCGGGCGCTTGCTTCCGGCGTACGGCGTATGCCCTGGCATACGCGCGATTGACAACCCCCGGCCTGCACGGCAAACTCGGTTCCATCCCCTGCGGCCGGCAAGGACACGGGATGCAAGTCCGCTGTCTCGACATGCTTCGACTCATGCCATTCGTTTCCGTATCCATTCCGCCTTGAGCACCCGACGCCGATTGCCCGGGCACCATACCAAAATCTCAATATCTCCCGTTCGAGCCGCGATGTTGAGGGATTGTTCGAAAAAAGTCTCAACGACTCGCGCAAACGGCAATTTAGACGAGATATTGAGATTTCTCGATGTGTCGAGCATGATGGTCAGTCGTGAAAAAGCCTGGAATTTCAACGATTCTTGACTGCTCGCCGTCTGTGATGCCGAGTGCGGAATCTCAATAAATCGGGAAAATCCGGATTCGCAAGGAGATATTGAGACTTTGTTCTGAAAATCTCGATGACATGGTGTAAATCGTCGAGATATTGAGATTTTTGCCGTTCTGTGTACATTACGTTCTGCGACATTCCATTTCGCGGATTTCGTCCCCTCAAATATTTCTCCTTCGGAATCGCGCCCCCGGTCTCACAACACGCCAGAAGTTCGTGATTGAAAGCACATGTCATCAGCATCGCAGTATTTCTATACCGCATTCCTGTGCCATACGCTTGTGCCACAATGGAGCCATGAGCAGCATGATCGACGCGAATGCACAGAATGCGCAGCACGGTGAACCGCAAGATACTCCGGGCATGGCGACGGAACGGCAGGAACCGCAGTCGCTGAGCGGGCGCGCGGAAGCGAATGAAAACCAGGATTTCTACGCGGTGATTCCCGCCGGCGGCACGGGGACCCGCCTGTGGCCGCTGAGCCGTGAAGCCAAGCCGAAATTCCTCTACGACCTGCTCGGCCAGGGTCGCACGCTGATCCAATCCACCTACGACCGGCTGGAACGCGTTGCGGGGCGGGGTCATGTCACGGTGAGTACGGGTTGGCGGCATGTCGCGGCGATCCGTGAGCAGCTGCCGCATCTTGACGGCAACGACATCTTCGCCGAGCCGGTGCCGCGTGATTCCACCGCCGCGATCTGCCTCGCCGCCGCCGTGTTGGCTCGCCGCCACGGGGAGCGCGTCGTGGTGGGGTCGTTCGCCGCGGACCATGTGATTCGTGGCGCTGCCTCCTTCGCCCGCGCGGTCCGTGAGGCCGTCGCCACGGCGCGCGCCGGCTATGTGACGACCATCGGCATCGCCGCCTCCCGCCCGTCTACGGCGTTCGGCTACATCCATCAGGGCCGTTCCCTGGCCGCGGACGTGCCCGAAGCCCCGAACGCACGGCTGGTCGAGCGGTTCGTTGAGAAACCCGATGCCGCGACCGCCCAGGCCTACTTGTCCACCGGCGAATACCGTTGGAACGCCGGCATGTTCGTGATGCGCGCGGACGTATTGCTCGGCTGCTTGCGTGAATACAAGCCGCGTATGTACGACGCGATTTCAACTATTGCGGACGCGTACCTTGCCGGCGGCGATGCGGTCGACGAGGCGATGGCGACTCACTGGTCGGGCATCGAGAAAATCGCTTTCGATTACGCGGTCGCCGAACCGCTGAGCGTGCAGGGCGGCGTGGCGATGATCCCGGGTGATTTCGGTTGGGATGATATCGGCGATTTCAATTCCGTCGCCGCGTTGCTGCCGAGCGCGAACCAACAGAACATCAAGATTCTCGGCGATCGCGAAGACGTGTCCTATATCGATTCCGCCGGCGATGTGGTGGTGCCCGCCGCAGGGCGAACGATTGCATTGCTCGGCGTGAACGACATGGTTGTGGTCGACACGCCGGATGCTTTGCTCGTCGCGCCGCGTGCACGCAGCCAGGAAGTCAAGAATATGGTGGCGCATCTGCGACAGGAAGGCCGTGACGAGCTGCTGTGACCGGCTTCGCCCGGACGGCATCGAGGACTGTCCGGTTCTGTCCTATTTTGTGAGTATCTTGTCACATGGAAGCAAACGATGTCATTCCGTGCCGCGTGCCTGTCACACATGCGGGAAGATATCGCTTCGATTATGAAGAAAGGACCAAGTATGGCCATCAATCCGCCAGTTGACGCCACCAAGACTCCTGAGTGGGCTGCCCTGCAGAAGCACTATGACGAGCTGCAGAACGAAGGCATCAGCCTCAAGAAGTGGTTCGCCGAAGATCCGAGCCGTGTGGACCAGCTGAGCTTCGATGCCGGCGACCTGCACTTCGATCTGTCCAAGAACCTGATCAAGCCGGAAACCCTGAAGCTGTTCGCAGACCTCGCCAAGGCCGTCAAGCTTGACGAGCGCACCAAGGCCATGTACACCGGCGTGCACATCAACAACACCGAGGATCGCGCCGTGCTGCACACCGCGCTGCGTCGCCCGGTCGAAGATGAAGGCAAGTACATCGTCGACGGCCAGGATGTCGTCAAGGACGTGCGCGACACACTCGATCGCATCTACGCCTTCGCTGACAAGGTCCGTTCCGGTGAGTGGAAGGGCGTCACCGGCAAGAAGATTGAAACCGTGGTCAACATCGGCATCGGCGGTTCCGACTTGGGCCCCGTCATGGTGTACGAAGCGCTCAAGCCGTACGCTGACGCCGGCATCTCCGCCCGCTACATCTCCAACATCGACCCGAACGATTTGGCCGAGAAGACCAAGGGCCTCGACCCGGAGACCACCCTGTTCATCATCGTCTCCAAGACCTTCACCACGCTTGAGACCCTGACCAACGCCCGTGAAGCCCGCACCTGGCTGCTCGAAGAGCTCAAGGCCAAGGGCGCCATCGACGGCTCCGACGCGCAGAACGCCGACGCCATCAAGAAGCACTTCGTCGCCGTCTCCACCAACTTGGAGAAGGTCGAGGAGTTCGGCATCGACCCGTCCAACGCTTTCGGCTTCTGGAACTGGGTCGGCGGCCGTTACTCCGTGGATTCCGCTGTCGGCACCTCCCTCGTCGTGGTCTTCGGCCCGGCCCGCTTCGAGGAGTTCCTGCACGGCTTCCATGAGATCGACGAGTACTTCGCCAACACCCCGTTCGACAAGAACGTGGTCGTGCTGCTCGGCATGCTCAATGTGTGGTACCGCGACTTCTTCCACGCCGCGTCCCATGCGGTGCTCCCGTACGACCAGTACCTGCACCGCTTCCCGGCGTACCTGCAGCAGCTGACCATGGAGTCCAACGGCAAGTCCGTGCGCTGGGACGGCACCCCCGTCACCTCCGACACCGGCGAGATCTTCTGGGGCGAGCCGGGCACCAACGGCCAGCACGCCTTCTACCAGCTGATCCACCAGGGCACGCAGCTGATTCCGGCTGACTTCATCGCGTTCGTCAACACCCCGAACCCGACCAAGGACGGCGACCAGGACGTGCACGAGCTGTTCCTGGGCAACTTCCTCGCGCAGACCAAGGCGCTCGCGTTCGGCAAGACCGCTGACGAGGTGCGCGCCGAGGGCACGCCTGAGGACATCGTCCCGGCCCGCGTGTTCACCGGCAACCGCCCGACCACGTCGATCTTCGGTGTGGCGCTGACCCCGTTCTCGCTCGGCGAGCTGATCGCCCTGTACGAGCACATCACCTTCGTCGAGGGCACGGTGTGGGGCTTGAACTCCTTCGATCAGTGGGGCGTCGAGCTCGGCAAGCAGCTGGCCAAGCAGATCACCCCGGCGATTTCCAAGGACGACGATGCGCTCGTCGCCCAGGATGCCTCCACCCAGGGTCTGATCAAGTTCTACCGCGCCAACCGCGAGTTCTGATTCGCTGCGTGGTGTACGGCGGCCAGGACGTAGCCTGACCTGCCGGTAGACCAAGCCAACAGGATCCCGCCATCCGTTACCGTTACGGATGGCGGGATTTTTGTGTTGGTGGTGTCTGCTCGGTGGGAGCTGTGTGCGTATCTGCTCGTGGTGTGACTGCCGGGTTGCGCGGCGGCGGGGTATCGGCTGCATCCGGATTGGCCGGTGGAAGTATCCGCCTGCGGTGCGACTTGCTGGTCGCATGGCAAGCGGATACCAGCTACCGCGACGAGTCGGTCGGCCCCTGATGCCCCTGACACGCTTGATATCCCAGGCGCGCCCGATGACCGAGCCGCCGTCATGTCCGCACGGCCACAGTCTGTACACCCCAGTCTGCATGTGTCACAATCCGCACGACCCCAGTCCGCACGTCACAGTAAAATGAACCTCTGCTATGCCGAAAAACGGGACGCCGCATAATCCCGTTTTTCTTTGGGTCCAGCCGGAACACTTACGTGGTGGCAACGCCATGATTCCGGCGGATTGGCACCCTTCGCAGGCGAACCTGCGAAGACATTTCAGCTGAACGGAATCCCGAAGTGGACCGTGCAGCCCCGACCAATCGTCGGTATGCGGCGGCGATGGAGGAACATCATGGTTAATGCCATCGAAGCATTCGACGCCAAGCATCTTAAGCCGGCGGAGGAAATCCCTGCGTTCCGTCCTGGCGACACCGTCGAGGTCAACGTCAAGATTAAGGAAGGCAACAACTCCCGTCTGCAGGCGTTCACCGGCGTGGTGATCGCTCGTCAGGGTGCTGGTGTGTGCGAGACCTTCGTGGTGCGCAAGATTAGCTTCGGCGTGGGTGTCGAGCGTCGTTTCCCGCTGCACTCCCCGTCGATCGATTCGATCAAGCTGGTGCGCAAGGGCCGTGTGCGTCGTGCGAAGCTGTACTACCTGCGTTCGCTGCGCGGCAAGGCTGCTCGTATTGTCGAGCGTCGCGACAACAGCGAGAAGTGAGTTTCGCGCTCATCGCATGAACCGGACAGCCCGGCGACCAGTAACGGTCGTCGGGCTGTCTGCGTTTCAAACAGTGTGGACGGCGCGGGCGTGGCGGATGCACCGGCGGCCCGTGCCGCTTGTGGCAGCACGGATTTGCAATACCGGGACATTCCGTAGCAAGCCGCAAATCGGAACCGCCGTGGAGTATGGACTTGGTTGTTGACCGTCCGATAAGTCCTCGCTTGCGGAGAATCGGCGGGTACGAGCAGACATGCTGGTAACGTATGCGACAGCACCGGTCAAGCTGGGGTGGCGATAGCATGGTCGAGCCAATACGATGAGCGACCGGCAGTACTGCCCGACGGCGGCACCGACGACGAGCGGCTGACAGCACGGCAGGTAGATGCTTCGGCAGGGCGTGCTGTCAGCGCAATCTGGCGGACGTTCTGCATCCTCCCGGCGTGCTCCGGCAGGATGCCCCGGCAATACGCCCGGCACGGTGCCTGACAAGGCTTCGCCGACAGCAGGTCGGCAGATGGGAGAATCATGACGCAGCAGATGTCTCAGTCGTCAAGCGACCAGCGCGGTGACGCGGATTCCCACATCCTTTCAGTCGCCGAACGCGGCATCGATCCCGCCCCTGTCGCCGCAACGGCACAAGCCACCGCAACGACACCAGCCTCGGCATCACCACAACCCCCGGCTTCCTCCCAGACTTTCTTCCAAGATTTTTCCCCGGAGTTTTCCCCAGCGAACGCCCCAGATGATGTATCATCCCGACACGCCCGGCACGCAGCGCGCGCAGCCCATGCGGCCCACGCATCCGGCTCGTCGTCCCGCGGCGGTGTCCCTCGACGCTCTGCAAGCGCATCGTCAACCTCCGAGAACGCCCGCGAATGGCTGCTGTGGTGTGGTATCCCGGTACTGATCGTGCTGCTCATGCGCGTGTTCCTGTTCGGTTTCTATGTGATTCCTTCAGGCTCCATGCTGGACACCATCGAAATCAACGACCGGGTCATCACCACGAAACTTGCGCCCGACCTCATCAAGTTGCAGCGCGGCGACATCGTGGTGTTCAAAGACCCTGCCAACTGGCTGCAATCCGAGTCATCGATGGGCAGCGATGACCTGATCAAACGGCTTATCGGCCTGCCGGGCGACACCGTGGCATGCGCTGGCGCCGGCCAGCCGGTGACCATCAACGGCGTGGCCATCGATGAAAGCTCGTATCTCAAACCCGGCGTGCAACCCAGCGATTTTGCCTTCAACGTCACTGTGACCGAGGGCCATATTTTCGTGCTCGGCGACAATCGCGCCAATTCTGCGGATTCCCGCTATCACCAGGATGATGGGTCGAACGGTCTCGTCCCGATCAGTGATGTGCTCGGCGTGGCGATTGTGCGCAACTGGCCGCTCAACCGCATAGGCAGACTTAATTCCCATCACGAGGTGTTCGCGAATGTCCCCAATCCAGCATGACGAGCCCGGCAGTTCTCAAGACACCGCTCATACCGCACATACTGCGGGCGGCAATCGACGCACCGGTCAACGTAGTACGACACACGTTCGCCCGGTTCCCACACTCGAGCTGGAACGCACCCTGGCCGCCCAAGGCTACGATGTGATTGTCGGATTCGATGAGGTCGGCCGTGGTTCCCTTGCCGGCCCAGTGATGGTCGGCGCCGCCGCGATTTGGGCGCGTGACTTGCCGACATTGACGGTGCCTGAAGGGGTCGCGGACTCCAAAATGCTGACGGAACACCGCAGGGAAGCGATATTCCACCCGTTGCGCCGGTGGTGCGCCTCAAGCGCGGTCGGTCAGGCGAGCAATACCGAAATCGATGAATGGGGCATCACCTATGCGCTCGGTGTAGCCGCCCTGCGTGCGTTGGACGAGCTGGAACGCCAGCTTGGTATCGGCAGCGCGACACAGACGCCCCAAAGCGTCATCCGCGTCGGCGGGATTCTCGTCGGTCCCAACGATTACATCACCGCCGCTCTTGGCACCTTCGACGCGCCGGACGTTCCAGTGCCCGCCCACATCATCACGAAAGTCAAAGGCGATCAGCATTGTGCCACGGTTGCCGCTGCGGCGGTCATCGCGAAAGTCACCAGGGACCATCTGATGGTGGATATCGCCAAGGGAAATCCGGCGTATGAGCCATACGGTTGGGCGCGCAACAAAGGGTACGGCTCGCAGGTGCATCGCGACGCAATCGCAAAGTATGGGCCGACGCCCTTGCACCGGTTGAGTTGGCATCTGGTCTGAATCCGGACAATTCAGCCGTGTGACAATTCAGCCGGGGCGCCAGCTGGATTGGCACCAGTCGGGAGCCAGCCCGCCTAGGTTGACGACACTACCCGCATATATCAACCGGATTGGCTGCACCAGCCAGATAGACGCCAGCAGCATCAACACCATGAAGAAAGGAGACGAATTCGATGGAGCACCATCGCCGCACCGCCCGCCCGTCAATGAAGGATGTGGCCGCGCTGGCGGGAGTCAGCTATCAGACCGTCTCCCGTGTGATCAACCATTCGCCCGACGTGTCGATTGACACGCGCAATCGTGTGCGCCAGGCCATCCAGCGGCTCGGCTATCGCCCCAGCAATTCCGCGCGGGCCCTCGCATCGAGCCGTTCCCGCATCATCGGCGTGATTATGGGAGGCGACCAGTTCCATGGCGAGGTGCAGACCTTGCAAGCGATTGAAGCTGCTGCACGGTCTCGCGGCCTGTTCGTCGCCGTGTCGATGATTTGCAAGGCCATGTGTTCGCAAAACGATTTCAACCATCTGTGCGACGCCTTCGACGAACTCAACGTGGACGCGTTCATCATGATGGTGCCGACGGATGTCCTGTTCATTGCGGCGTGTCGTGCCCCGGTCACTAGGCCGCGAATCTTGCTGACGGCAACACACGGCGGAACCAGCATTAGCACCGGGCTGAGCATGATTCATGACGAAGCCCAGCGCAATCGGACGGCGGTCGTGGGCATCGACCAATGGGGAGCCATGGACCGGTTGCTCAGCATGATCGCCGGCTATGGGCACCGCACGGCCTTGTATATCGCAGGGCCTTCTCAGTGGCGTGATGCGACGACACGGCTCGAAGCGTGGCGTGAACTGTCCGCGCAATACGCGATTTCCTCGAATGTGGTGCGATGCCGTTCTTGGCAGTCCAATGAAGCGTACGCGCAAATGAACCATGTGCTGGAATACTTCGGCTCATCGGGCGCCAAACTGCCGACGGTGATTGTCACGGCAAGTGACGCTCAGGCCATCGGTGTGGCCCGTGCGTTGCGTGAGCACGATATTCGCATTCCGCAGGACGTCAGTTTGGCCGGTTTTGATGACATTGCGGTGGCCAGCGATACGTTCCCGCCGTTGACAACGATTCGTCCGGACTACAGCCAGCTTGGCGTCGCCGCGATGCGTGAGGCGCTGTTCCTGATGGGGGAGGGGCCGGAACCCGGCTATCCGGTCTCCACGTACGGTGTCGGCCAGGTTGAGGCGAAAGTCGTCAAACGCGCCTCACTGGCGGGCGTATCGCTGGGACGGTGACTGTCCGCTCAGTTGCGAAACACCGGAGCCGGAAGCGGAGAGCCGGGAGTGGTTGGAGCCAGAGCAAGCGCATCCACCAGTTTTGCGGTTCCGCCCGCCTTCGCACGGGATGACGCGGGATTATGGAGTATTGGTCGCGGTTTGCGAAAACTCTGGTGGATGCCGAGACAATCAGCTAAAATACCCCCATTGTGATCGTGACCGTATGCGGTTGGCATGAAGCGTCTAGGATCGTCTGAATCCCAAGTTTTCAGGCCTTCACAGCATGATGTCCCCATCATGCGCGGACCGCTCCGCCGGCTGCCGGACGCATCGACCGTCACCGGATGGTGTCGACCAACCCCGTTGCCGTGCGACCGCTACGAAGCGGACAACACGGCAGGCAGGCGGCGAAGCCCCCGGCGCAGGCCGCTCAGCTCCAGGTCAACGGGTCCAGTGAGATGTTGTCATGTGATTTGCGTACGCGGAAAGGGGTCGGCATGTTCGATAAGCGGCTGTTTTCGTTGACGCCGGGCATCAAGCGCTTGGTGGCTGCGAAGGTGGTATGCCTATGGGTGTCGCTGTTGGCGGATATCGGATTCGCCTATGTTCTGGTTGGTCTGCTCGGCAACATCCTCGGGTATGTCGAGCCGCTTGACGCGTCCAAATGCACCCAGCTCAACGCGATCGGCAGGTGCCTCAACCCTGCGCAGACGCAGGGCGATTCGGCGCTCGAATCCGGCAAACACGCCCTGTCGGCGTACCCGGACAATTACGGCATGTTCATCCTGTTCATCGCCGTCATCGTCGTCGTGAAATACGTGGCCACCCGCTGCTCCGCCTATTTCGGCACCCGCGCCAGCGAAAGCGTCAAACTTGCCCTGCGTGAGAAGCTGTACCGCAAAATGCTGCAACTGGGCCCCTCCTACGCCCAGCGCGTGCGCACCTCCGACGTGGTCCAGTCCGCGGGCGAGGGCATTGAGCAAATCCAAAGCTTCTTCGAACTGTTCCTTCCGCAACTGTTCTATTCGATTCTCGCGCCGATCACCCTGTTCGTCTTTGTTGCCCCCGTCAATTGGCCTGCCGCACTGGTGCTGCTGGTGTGCGCTCCGCTGATTGTCATCATCGTGGGGCTGGTCGCGATGAGCGCCTCCCGCGTGTTCAAGAAGTACTGGGGCAAGTACACGGATATGGGCGCTGCGTTCCTTGACGACCTGCAGGGCTTGGAAACGCTGAAAACCTTCGATGCCGACGGGCGTGCGGCCGAGGACATGAACCGCAAGGCCGAGGAATTCCGCGTGATGACCATGCGCGTGCTGCAAATCCAGTTGCGCTCGCTGTCGGCGATGGACCTGGTGGCGTACGGTGGCACCGCGGCCGGTATTGGCGTGGCGATTTGGCAGTTCATGATCGGCCAGATCTGGCTGCCGGCTGCCCTGGTGGTCGCGCTGCTGTCGGCGAGTTTCTTCCTGCCGTTGCGCCAGTTGGGGTCGTATTTCCATGTGGCGATGAACGGCATGACATCCACGAAGCGCATTTTCGCGCTGCTGGATGCCCCGGTGCCGCATCACGGCAGCATTCGTCTGCCTTCTGTCGCGGATTCCGTGTCGGTGACTTTCGACCACGTCGGATTCGCCTACGGCTCTGGCAATGACAAGAAAATTGCTCTGCATGATGTTGATTTCTCCGCGCAGCCGGGCCAGTTGACGGCCATTGTCGGCGTGTCGGGGTCTGGTAAGTCCACGGCAGCCGGTCTGCTGGGCGGTTCGTTGGTCGGCTATGACGGCTCGATTCGTCTCGGTTATTCGCTGCTCGGCACATCCGCGGATGTGGAACTGAGTGATGTTGCGGAGCAGTCGCTGACGGGCGCGGTCACGGTCGTCAGCGCCCGCAGCCACTTGTTCGCCGGCACGCTGCGTCAGAATCTGGTGATGGCCAAGCCCGGCGCCACGGACAACGACCTGTGGGTCGCGCTGCATCAGGCGCGTATCGATGATTTCGTGTGCGCCCAGCCCGGCGGTCTTGACATGAAAATCGAGCAGGATGCGGCGAATCTGTCAGGCGGCCAACGCCAGCGCTTCGCGATTGCCCGCGCCATGCTGCGTGACAGCGCAATCTATGTGTTCGATGAGGCAACCAACAGTGTAGATGTGGAAAGCGAGAACCGTATTCTCGCCACCATCCGCGATTTGGCGGACCGCAAAACGGTGCTGATGATTACGCATCGTGTTGCGAATGCGGTGCTCGCCGACCAGATTGTGGTATTCGACCACGGCACGGTCGCCCAGACTGGCCAGCATGATGCGCTGGTGGTAACGGATGGCGTGTACGCGAAACTGTTCCGGGCACAAGCGGTGTTCGAGCATGTCTCCCACCGCGATGACGCCCGAATGATGGTCGGTAGCGAGCAGATGCGCCAGCTGGCGGGTATGGGCAGCCGTGCCGCGGCATCCGGTGCTTCCACCCTGTCTATGGGCGACACATCTCAATCGGCCTCTCAATCGGCGGCTGAGCCGGTATCTGCGGCTTCGTCAACGGATACGGCGGTGAACGCCAACAGCGCCGGCACCAGCCCGGAAGCCGCCCCGGGAACCGCCTCCGCTGCCGGTGACACGCCAGGCAAACGCTCCGGCTCAATGTCGTTGATCGGCCGTCTGCTCGGCGAAGTCCGGCCGTTGAGCCTGTACATGGTCCAAGCATGCCTGTACGGCACCATCGGTCATCTGTCGGCGACATTCCTGCCGGTGTTCGGCGTGTGCGCCCTGTTCGCTCATCTCGGTCATCCGGTGTGGGGGCTGTCGTCGCGCACTGCGGTGATCTGCATGGTCGTGTGCGGTGTATTGCGCGGTATCATGCGGTACGCGGAACAGTATATGAACCATAATGTCGCGTTCCGCCTGCTGGCGCTATTCCGGTCCAAGGCCTTTGCCGCGCTGCGCAGACTGGCTCCCGCCAAGCTCGCCGGCAAGGGCAAGGGCGATTTGATCTCGCTGATTACCACTGATGTCGAATTGCTGGAGATTTTCTTCGCGCACACGATTTCTCCGGTTGTCATCGCCGTGGTGACCACGGTCGTGTTCGCGGTCGCGGCCTTCACCCTCGACCCGTGGTTCGCGTTGCTGCTGGTCGTCGCGCATCTGATTGTCGGCGTATTACTTCCCCGCCGTTTCGCGGCGAGCGTGCGTACGCTTGGCCCGAAGATTCGCAAGTATTCCGCGCAACTTGACGATGTCATGCTCGACGATATGCACGGTCTGGACGAAATCATCCGGTTCGGGCAGGGCAGTAAGCGGCTGGGCAACATCGTCTCAAGAACCCGCCGCCTGTGGTCGGAACGCTCCCGTCTGAGCCGACGTACCGGTCGTTTTACTGCAATCGGCGGTCTGCTGGTTATCGCCGCCACGGTGGGCGCGGTCATGGTCGCCTTGCGCGTGTCGCAGGGCAATCCGTCCTCCATCCCGAATGCGGTGGTCGCCGTGGTGCTGATTGCCAGCTCGTTCGGCCCGACCCTCGCCTTGAGTGCGCTTCCGGCGAATCTGACGCAGACCTTCGCCTCCGCGAGACGTCTGTTCGCACTGCTTGACGAGCAGCCGGCGGTTGTGGAAACGGGAACCGACAAGCCTGAGTATGACGGCATGGCGTTCGAGCACGTGGACTTCTCATACCGCCCTGACCAGCCGATTGTGCGTGACCTGTCCCTGGCTGTTCCCAAGGCCGGCATCCTCGGCATTCAGGGTCCGTCCGGGCGTGGCAAGTCAACAGTGCTGAAACTGCTGATGCGCTATTGGGATCCGAAGCGCGGCCAAGTCCGCTTCTCCGGCGTGCCACTTCCGCAGGTGGATGCGGCCTACCGCCGTCGTGTACAAACCATGATGAGCCAGGAGACATATCTGTTCGACGGGTCGATTGCGCAGAATCTGCGCATCGCCGACGAACATGCGAGCGACGAGCAGCTGCGTGAGGCGTTGCACAAGGCTTCTGCGCTCGATCTGGTCGATTCGCTGCCTGACGGGCTCGATACACAGGTCGGCGAGCTTGGCGGGCGCCTGTCTGAAGGCGAACGGCAGCGCATCGGCTTGGCACGTGTCTTCCTGCGCAAGGCGGACTTGGTGCTGTTCGATGAGCCGACCAGTCGTCTGGACGCCTTGAACGAGGCGGTGATTCTCACGTCAATCAACCAGATGGCCGCCGAGCGCGATGTCGCCATTGTGCTGGTCTCGCATCGGCAGTCGACAATGCGCGTCGCCGACGTGGTGGTGCGGGTCTGATGCCGATTGGACGGCGTCAATCCGCTGACGCCGTCCGCCAAAGTCCGCCTAGGTTCGTCTAGGTCCGTCAATCAGCTGTCGTCCATCTCCCGCACCCATCGTCCCAAACCATCAGCCTGATGTGCGTGGTGGAAACGGAAACGTGGAACAACGGTGGACATCCCCGTCAAGCCGCCAGATGCGTTCCTCGGGTGCGGGATAATACAATGCGGGATATTTTCAGTTGGATTGCATCGGTGCGGCCCAAGGTGTGGCATAGCCGTACCGGGCTGCATACCGGGGATCGGTGAGGAGCAAGATGAGCAGACATACCGCGCAGCACGGCAATATGCCCGGTGTCCACGGGGGCAGGCGCAGGCATATCTGGCCATGGATTGTACTGGCTGTACTAGTGGTCGTGGTTGCAGCCGCAGGCATCACGGCATACACCTTCTACAAGCAGGCCATGGAAGTCAAAGCCCACGAGGAGAAGGCGATTTCGCTGATGTCCGGCCTGAAGGGGCTTTCGGGCTCAGGTGCGTCCGGCATTAGCAAAGACACGGTGGATTCCATCAACGCGGTGTTGCCGCAACTGCAATCGGAAACCGCCGCCGCCGAACAAATCACGAACGGCAAGCTGTGGACGCTGGCATCCCGCATGCCGGTGTACGGCGATGACATCACAACTGTCCGCGGCATGACACGCATCGTGCATGCGCTGACCACCGAGTCGATTCCGCAGCTGAGCTCCACACTGGGCACGCTGGTCAACACACCGCTGACCACGGACGACGGGTCGCTGAACCTCGAGCCGATCACCCAGGCGGCCACATCCATGAAGGCCGCGAACGAGCCGCTCCAGAAGCTGGTCAAAGAGTATGACGCCCTGCCGCAACCCAAGATCGGTAAGGTCGCCACGGCGTACGCCAGCGGCAAGCAGCAGCTGAACGCCGCGGGAACGACCATCAACAATCTGTCCAACGCGCTGGATATCATCCCCGGTTTCCTTGGCTCCGGCGGCGCGAAAACGTATGCAATCATGGCGATGACCACGTCCGAAGCGCGCTCCAGCGGCGGCCTGCTGGGTTCGGTGGGCGTCATGACCACCGACAACGGCAAGATTTCCATCGGGGATTTCCGTTCGAACAACGAGTACATTCCGTATGGTGCCGGAGACCCGACCGCGGACGAGCAGCGGATTTTCAATCAGTGGGGGCCTCTGCAAATGTCCTTCGATATGCGCGACCTCGCGGTGTACACAGACGCGCAGCGTTCGGCGGAAGGTATGCGCGCGATTTGGCAGCGCACCCCGTGGGGGGTGAGCCAGAGTCTTGACGGCGTGATTATGGTCGATCCGGTGTTCCTGCAGAAGATGGTCGCGATCAACGGGCAGGTCACCCTGTCGGACGGCCGCGTGCTCGACGGCACCAATACGGCGGAATTCCTGCTCAACACCGTGTACAAGGAGTACCCGGTGAGTATGCAGGACCGGTATTTCACCGAGGTTGCAACCCAGTCGATCAGCGCGATGTTCTCGAATATCAATCTTGAGAAGCTCACCCAGGTCGGGCAGGCGATGTCCTCGCTTGCACAGAACCGGCACTTCTCCATGTACAGCTTCGATGAGACGACGGAAAACTCGTTACTGTCCGCTGGCTTCACAGCATCCACGCCGAGTGACGAGGCCAACCCGAAGATCGGCGTGTACATCACCGAGCAGAACCCGTCCAAGATGGACTGGTACGTGCACCGCACGACCAAGATCACGCGCACGTCGTGCAATAGTGACGGTTCGCAGACCTACCACGTGGAATACACGCTGAACAACACAATGACGAATGCCGAACTGTCCAAGGTACCTGATTACATCGCCGGTGGCGTCCAAGTGCCGAGTCTGGCGCGCGGTATGGCCGCTGAGAAGATGCTGATTTACGCGCCTGCCGGCGGGTCGATTTCGAATATCACCACAAGCGGGAACGGCACGGTGTCCGTGGCACCGAAGCAGACTACGTTGAACGGCAAGAGCGTCACCACGACGCTGGTGCTGTTGAATCCCGGAAAATCGATGACCTACTCCTTCGACGTGACCACCTCCACGAAGGTTACGGCAGACCTTGGTGTTGACCAGACGCCGATGGGCTGGGAAGATCCTGGAGTGAGTGTGGATACCTCGGCTTGTGCCATCGGGACGAAGTAATCGGAGTCCTGTAGTCGGTTCAGGGCTTCACAGCGAGCCCCACATCGGGAATTCCATATAGCACCGCACCCCCGTAACCTTCTACCGACGCTGGGAGTTGTCTCACCGTCGGTAGAAGCAGAGTGCCATCCTTCTGCCGACGCTTACACACCCTTCAGTGTCGGCAGAAGTGCAGATGGCGGCGACCACACCTTACTTGCGGTACACCTTGGTGTAGGAGCCTTCCGCCCGCGGCCTGACCACAATCGAGTCGATATCGACGGTATCGGGCTGGTCAAGTGCCCAACGGATGCATTCGGCTATATCCTCGGCCTTCAGCGGGTCCGGCACCCCGGCATACACGGCTGCGGCCTTGGCAGCGTCGCCGTGGAAGCGGTGCATCGAGAACTCATCGGTATGTACCATGCCGGGGGAGATGTCGACCACGCGGATCGGCTCGCCGATCATCTCGAGCCTCAAAACGCGGGCCATCACGCGTTCGGCGAATTTCGACGCGCAATACCCGGCACCGCCCTCATACGGTTCGATGCCTGCGGTCGAGGAGATGACGAGCACGGTTCCGGCGGACTTCTTGAGCGCAGGGAGCAGCTTCTGCGTCATGCGCAGCGTGCCGAGCACGTTGAGTTCGTACATTGCCCGCCAATCGTCGATGCTCGCGGTGGCGACCGGATCCTTGCCGATGGCTCCGCCCGCGCAGTTGACCAGCGCTTTGACCGGCCCGCCGGCAAGGATCGTTTCAACCGCCGTTTGTGCGCTTGATTCGTCGGTGATATCGGCGGCGATCGGTTCGACCGCATCGCCGAGCTCCTGAGCCAATGCGTCGAGACGCTCGGCCCTGCGTGCCAGTGCCACGACGTGCCATCCGTCTGCGACCAGCGCGCGGACTGTCGCCGCGCCGATTCCGCTGGATGCTCCGGTCACAACCGCGCGCTGGTCGCCGTCTGCCGGCTGTTGGGTTGATTGTCCAGCAGGTGATGTCGCAACTGGCGTTACATGCCGTGTTGCCGTTGGTGTTACTGATTGCGTTGTCTGTTGTTCTGTCATGGTCATCCTTCCTGCTGCTTTCGCAGCGGTGTCATGCTCGTCTGGCTGGTTTCAGCATCCGGCAGCTGTCATCGCTTTGTCAAGCCGGGCGACGCCTTCGGCCGCTTCCTCGGCGCTGATTACGCAAGGCGGGGTCACGTGGATGCGGTTGTTGTGCACGCCGAGCACCAGGTTCAGTTTGTCTGCCTCCGCCACGATCCGCTGGATACTGGCGTCATCAAGCGGCTCTTTGGTTGTCCGGTCGGCGACCAGTTCCACCGCCCAGAACACGCCCTTGCCACGCACCTCGCCGATGGTCGGGTGATGCTCGGCAAGCGCCTGGAGGCCCGGCCCGAGTATGTCACGGCCGACATCGTGGGCGTTGTCGACGATATGCTCGCGTTCCATCGCCTCCTGCGTGGCCACGATCGCGCCCATCGCCAGCGGGTGCCCGGAATATGTCAGGCCTCCCGGGAACACGACGTCGTCGAAATACTTGGCGACCGGGTCGGACATGATTACGCCGCCAGCCGGGACATACCCGGAATTGCAGCCCTTGGCGAAGGTGATAATATCCGGCGTGTAATCGTAGTCGTCGAGCGCGAACCAGAATCCGGTACGCCCGAAGCCGGCCATCACCTCGTCGGTGATCATCAGAATGCCGTATTTACGGGTGATTTCACGCACACCCTTGAAATAATCCTTCGGCGGGATGATGATGCCCGCGGTGCCGGGAATGGATTCCAACAGCACGGCGGCGATGGTGTCCGGCCCCTCGAACTGAATCACATGCTCGAGATGAGTGAGCGCGCGCTCGCATTCCTCCTCCTGCGTGGTGGCGAAGAACTCGGAACGGTACAGGTACGGTGTGAAGAAGTGGACGTGGCCGCGCGCGTAATCGTTCGGTTTGCGCCGCCAGTCGCCGGTCGCGCTGATCGCCGCGCCCGTATTGCCGTGGTAGCAGCGGTAGGAGGAGAGGATCTTGTCGCGCCCGGTGACTAGTCGTGCCGCGCGCATGGCGTTCTCGTTCGCGTCGGCGCCCGCGTTCGTGAAGAACACCTTGTCGAACCCTTGAGGTGCGCGGCGTGCAACAAGCGAGGCCGCACGGCCACGGGCGAGGTTCGCGTAGTCGGGGCCGATGGTGGCGAGCAGTTCGGCCTGTTTCTTGATGCCTTCGACGACCGCGGGGTGCTGGTAGCCGATATTCACGTTGACCTGCTGGCTGGTGAAGTCCAGCATCTCACGGCCATCCGCGTAGTTGAGCCACACGCCGTGGCCGGTGACCACCTCGGTTGGGTGGAGGTTGCGCTGCGCGTGCCAAGAGTGGAAAATGTGCGCGCGGTCCAACGCGTAGGCGTCGTCCCAGATCGTCTCATCTGCCGAGCAATCGTGTCCCATGATGTGTCCTTTCCTAGGATGGGTTCCGGCGTCAGGCCGGCTGTGTTCATTTGGCATCGCATGTGACGCCATGTGACGTTGCAATTGGCATTGTGAGCAATGAACATTTCGCGTTTTACGTGGACATTTCCTGTTGTGCATCGTCTTGAAACACCGGAATAACCGCGATTGGCGATACTGGGCGTGTCATATGAAGCGTATGCGCGTGGGCCGCGGAGAGTGCAGAAGGCGAGAAGGCGAAATGATCACAGACAATAAGCACAATGATTCGAGGATTCGTCATCCGGACGATGTTAAGCCCGGTGCCGGCAGCGGCAGCGGACTCGTAGATACCCGTGATTCCAGTGACTCCCTTGCTCTCCAAGGTCCACAGCAATCTCAAGGCGGGCAGGAGCCCGATGATTCCGCGGGAACTCCCGTGTTAGCCGGCGCGGCTGATCGTGGCACGTCCGGCATCCGGGCGGGGCAGACGCTGGTCGTCGAGGCCGAGCGTCTTGCAGGATTCGTCCGTACCCAGACTGCCAGGGCGACTCCGCAACGCATTGTCGAATCGCTGACCACGTTGGTCTCCACTGAAGTTCTGCCTGAAGGAACCCGTCTGCCGACCGTTCGCGCACTTGCGGCGGCACTTCGCATGAGTCCGGCCACGGTTTCTGCCGCGTATCATATGCTCGCCCGTTCGGGGGTCATCCATTCGCGGGGTAGGGCGGGCACGTTCGTGCTTCCGCAGGCGCTGTCCGAAGTGAACATTCCGCCGGCCCCGGCTGCGTCATTCGCGGGAGGCGCGGATGGCTGGGGAGCGCGTACGGCCATGCCTTCGGTGGCGGGTGCCCGAGCCGTGTTCGACATGTCCGATGCGGGCCAAATCCTTGAGATGCCGGGCGATGAGGAAGAATCCAGGCAACATATCAGCGAAGATGCCGGACTCGACGTAGAGCGTGATGCCGGACGGGCTGCTGGGCGTGCTGACGGAATGGACGACGGAATGAGCGAGGGGTGTGCCGACGGACGTGATGCTGGGCCGAATCATGGTCGAAAATCCGGGCGAAATACCGGCGCGTCCGCTTCTCGTACATCGGGCGCCAGTGCGTCCGGATTCGACAGGCGTGCATCCGGCCAAATGCGAGGCTTCGCCGCCGTCTACGCCCCGGTCATCGACCTGTCCCGCGGAACTCCGGACAATACGCTTCTGCCGCCCATCCGCCCATATTTGGCCCGGCTTGGCAACCGGCGGGCATTCGTGAACTCGTACACCGGGCCGACAATTCTGCCGATGCTGGAGGAGGAATTGCGCGGCGATTGGCCGTATGATCCGCAGGCGATGACCATGGTGTCCGGTGCGGGGGATGGACTTGCGCTCGCCATCGCCACATTCGTGCGCCATGGCGATGTCGTGATTGTCGAATCGCCCACGTACCCGTTCATTCTTGATGTGCTGCGCGAAAGCGGGGCAATCGCCGTCGGCGTGCCGGTTGATGCAGAAGGCATGGATCCCAATCTTTTGTTCGAGGTGCTGGAGCGTTTCAGCCCGTCCACGGGGCCGACGCACGACCAGGGCCGTCGCATCGGCATGATCATCATCCAGCCGCGGGCGCAGAATCCCACAGGTATCAGCTATACGCCCCGGCGGTTGTCGGTGATCGCCCGGGTGCTGCGCATGTGGGAGCAGGAAGCCGCCGGGCGCGAGATTCCGCCGATTCTCGAGGATGATAGCAGCGGCATGGTCGCTGATGTATTCGCGGTGTCCCTGGGGTCCCTGTTGCCTGACCGGGTGATTCATATCCGCAGTTTTTCGAAGTCGCATGGCCCCGATTTGCGGCTTGCGGCGTTGTCGGGGACGCGTGAAGCGGTTGATGCGATTGTGGAGCGGCGACGGCTGGGAGCCGGCTGGGTGAGTCGGTTCCTGCAGGAGCTGCTGTGCGAGATGCTCGCGGATCGTCAAGCGTATTCGACCATTGCAGGCGCACGCCACACGTATGCGCTCAGGCGCAAGACGATGGCTGCGCTGCTGGAGCGTTTCGGGATGCAAACCGTGCCGGGCAGCGGATTCAATATGTGGTTGCCGGTGCGTGATACGGCTGCGGCGAGGCGGATTCTCGCGCAGGAGCATATCCGTGTGGCGGAAGGCGGACGGTTTCTGCCGGAATTCCGTGTCTCGGCAAGTGATGACGATTCGCGCGTGCAGGAGTGTGTGATCGGCGGCGACGATTGGGCGGATGGCGGAATCGTCGGGAGCAATGTGATTGCTGGGGTTGCAGGTGTTGAGAGGACTGCGGGCGTTGATATCGCTGGTGCTGGCGGTGACGCTGAGGTTGCTGGCGTTGCTGGGACTGGTGGGGTCAGCGCTGCCAGTGTCGGGGATACTGGTTGCAGGGCTGGTCGCGACATCGGTGACGCCGCCTATCATGTCGCCGACACTGCAGGCATCGGAACTGTTGGAACAGGCGGTTTCAGCCGTGCTTCGACTATTGGTATTGATGGCACGGCCGCAACGCTGCTGACCGATGCGGGCGTCACCCAAGGCAATGCGATGCGAGTGACGATTTCGCAACCCGAAGCAATCACCGAGCGCGTCGCCCAATGCCTGGTACAAGCTGCAACTGCCTGAGCTAGGGCGGTGTGGTCCCGCGAAGCTGCCCGGATTCACATCCCCCGCGTCCCTCGATCCAAACCGCAAACTCCCCACCGTGTGAGTGAATCCTCACACACTCGCCCTTTGGCTGGCCCGCGCGGCCGATTCCGGTTACTTGCCGGGTCGTTGTGCGAGCCAATCCTCGCATAGTGGAGCCTCGGTGCTCCCATCCACCGCGACCTGTGTCGGTTCGGCGCTGGCGTTCACATTTTTGTGGTACCGGAACTCCGGCATCTCGTTTATCTGTAGTACCTCGCGGACCGCATCTCAGCTATTTGTGTTCGCATATGCCTGATACCGCAAGTACAATCCGCGAAAAATCAACGACCCTACTGCAGGTATCTGCGGGTGACGAACACAGATAAGCGAGATAGCTTCCGGCAGGTACTACAGATACGGCAGATAGGCACACCCCGCATATAGTACTCCGTTGTACCAAGGCGAATTCCACCAAGCTTCAACCGCATCACACCTAGGCCCCGCCAAACGCAGCCCCTGCAGCCCCCGCCCAGTCAAACCACCCCCGAAACACGATTGTGCGCTGATGGTTACGCACCGCCCCGTCTGGCAACAGCGATGTTGCCCAAGAGGAACGGCGGGGAAATGTTCAATCCGCACAATGGTGCGCAACGCAACACCCCGGTATTGCACCGGAAACCATCATCTGGCGCAAACCGCTATCGATGAGACGCGCGTTTGATGCCGATGATTCGAATCGGCTCGAACACAAGCCCAGGCTCAAGCCCAAGCTCAAGCATCAGTTTGATACCGGTTCCCGGGGAGGCGGATTGTTTGGGAAGCAGAAGAAAGGAAGCTATCATGACTGGATTCACAGATACCGGGCATGCGATGAACAATGCCGCAGACGGCTACGCAACAAGCCCGGACAATGAGCGGTTCAACCGCAAGGAACACATGCGTCGCCGCTCCGCCCGCATCGCCATGCGCACCACAGCGCTGGTCGCCACCGCCGCGCTTGGTCTGTCCGGCCTCGCTGCCTGCGGTTCGGGGGCATCCTCGTCATCAGGCTCATCCTCAGCCGATTCCGGCGCGTTGATGCTCGGCGGCTTCTTCCCTGAGACCGGCAGCCTGTCATACCTCGGCCCCGATACGGTCGCAGCGTTCAAGCTCGCCGTCAAGGATGTCAATGCGGCAGGCGGCGTGCTCGGCAAAGACGTGAACACCGCCATCGCCGATTCCTCAGACGCCGACCACGCCGACCAGAACACCTCCGGTGTGCAGTCGTTGCTCGCCAAGAAGCCGGGGGTCATCATCGGCTCGCCGTCCAGTTCGGTGACCAAGAACATCTACAAGCAGGCCTCCGGTTCCAAGGTCCCGGTTATTTCGGTCGGCGCCACATCGCCCAGTCTGTCCGGCATCGACGAGTATTTCTTCCGCACAATCGCCCCTGACGGCGTGCAAGGCGCGGTGATGAGCAACGTCATCGAACAGGATGGCGTGCAAAATCTCGCCATCGCGGTGTTCAACGACGAGTACGGCACTGGGTTGCGCAAGGTGATTGTCAACAAGCTCGCCGACAGCAACGTCAACATCGTCTATGGCAAGACCGAGACCTTCGACCCGACAGAGACGAATTTCTCGTCACTGGTGACCACGCTGAAAGCATCCCATCCCGACGCAATTCTGGTAATCGCCTTCGATCAGACCAAAGCGCTGGTCAAGGAAATGATCAGCCAGGGCATCAATACCAACAAGCTGTACCTGACTGATGGCAACACGCAGGATTATTCGGGCGATTTCGACCCCGGTGTGCTGAAGGGTGATTCCGCGACGATTCCGGGCGCCGAAGCGAGTGAGGAATTCCAAAAGCGCATCAAGTCCATCGATTCGTCGGTCAAGAACTTCACGTATGCGGCTGAAACCTATGACGCCGTAGTGCTCTCCGCGCTCGCTGCTCAGAAGGGTGGCGCGGTTGACGGCGCGACAATCAAGGACAATCTGCCGGCGGTCTCCGGTGCGGATGGCGGTACGAAGTGCAAGAGCTACAAGGAGTGCCTGGCGCTGATTAAGGGCGGCAAATCCATTCAGTACCAAGGCCTGACCGGCATCGGCCCGTTCAACAAGGACCATGACCCGTCGAGCGCCAACATCGGCGTCTACAAGTTCGACGGCGATAACAAGCCGGTCTTCGACCACTTGCAATCCGGCAAGGTGGCGTGATTTCGGCGATACGCTCGGGTGACGGCGACAAGTTGCGCAGGCAGCTTGTCGCCGCCGCTCGTTTGTTGGGGATGTTGACGGTGTGATTGTGGTTATTGACTGCTGATTGTTGACTGGCCATGAGACAGCACGTGCGGAAATTGCGGTGTCAAATAGTGCCGGTGTTATGCAGCGGTGTCGTGCCAGTGCCCGTGCTTTTGGTGGTGTGTCCTTGGCGCGCGCTCATCACCCTACCGTCTGCCGATGCTGAGTGGTGTGTGAGTGTCGTCAGAACTTCTGCCGACGCTTAGGTGCGTGTCAGCGCCGGTAGAAGCAGAGTTGGAGGGCAGACAGGGCTGTCACACTCGTCCGATAGATTGAATCCGGGGCAAGCTGGGGGGCGGCGACGGAGATGTCATGAACATCGGACACATCGGTAACGGGCAGGGGGAGCCATGGACCGTGGGCGAAAGCAGCATCGGCAATATCAACAGTATCAACGGTTTCGGGAGTCTTCGCGGTGTCAGCCTTCGCGAGCGTCGCAACGGCTTCGGGATCGCGGCAAGGTTGGGACGTCATCATTCGCAGGTCGGTCTTTGCGAGCGTCGCAACGATTTTGTCGATTTCACTGGCGTCGGCGGCAACATCTTTCATCGGGGCGTTTCAGCCGCCCGCGTTTCGCGAGTCCGCGGGCGAGATGCCTGATTGTCATCGTTGTGGTCGCGTGCTTCGGTTTTGCGGTCGGTTTGGCTCTGCCGTACGTGAGTCCGCCGGCAGCACGAATCACCGGAGAATACGTAGCGACTGGCCCGGTTGCGGATGTGTTGCGCACGCTCGTGGTGGATGCCCGGCAATCCGGAAAGGGGTACCAGCGCGACGAATTCGGGTATCGCCAGACCGACGATGACGGGAACGGTTGTGACATCCGCGACGATATTCTCGCGCGGGACTTGCATGATGTGCGCTTCACCGTAGCGGGTGGCTGCGTTGTGCGGTCCGGCACGCTCGAAGACCCGTATACCGGCCGCACGATTGCTTTCGTGCGCGGCGCCAAATCCAGCTCCGCCGTCCAGATTGACCACGTGGTGGCCTTGGAGAATGCCTGGCGCTCCGGCGCTTCCCAGTGGAATCGTGCGCAGCGGTATCGTTTCGGCAATGATCCGTTGAATCTGCTGGCAGTCGATGGTCCCGCAAACGAGGAGAAGGGAGCGGCGTCCGCGGCCTATTGGTTGCCGACGAATGCGGAGTTCCGCTGCACCTATGTGGCGTTGCAAGTCGCGGTGAAGGCTGCATATCGGCTGAGTGTGACGCCACAGGAACGTGAGGCGATGGCCGCGGTGCTGCGAGGATGCCCAGGCCAGCAGATTCCGACCCGGCAGACACGGTGATGGCAAGCGGGGGCTCATGCGAGTGGGGTGTTGTTCGCGGACTGTATCGGATATCGGCGTTCGATTTCCGATTCAGGTCCGGCGGCTGCCGCATCTGGGTTGTGTCCGGCGGTGATGGCCGGTGGGAATCATTGGAATTCCATGGTTTTGTATGTTCGGTCGATGATGCCTGTCGAGCCGGAGATCCTTGTCCGGTGGTGTTCCGTGGACTGGTTCCGAGTTCAGTGCCCGATTGCCGGTTTGGTCCGCGGGATGGGGGATGTCTGGAGGATTGTCGGTGGTGGTTGTTTGCCGTCGGGTGCGATGATTGTTGGAATTCCGCGGTTTTGGTGTTGCCGGTGAGTTGGTTGCCTTGCGCTGGTATCTCATCCCATGACCGTTCCATGGACTAATTCCGGGTTCGGTGGCCGATTTCCGGTTTGGTCCGTGCTGCGGGTTGGTTTTGGGGGTCCTTGCGGTCGAGGGGTGTAGGGGGAATGGCTTGTTCTGCGATTTTCTGTCGGGTACGCTACGGAGTGGTAGCCCGGCATCGCCTTGTGTGGCCGATGCATGCGACCTGAGTCGGATTTCAACATCCAATCTCCGATTTGGGCCCCGCGGATGGTTTGCCCGGGGCACAATGCGAAGCGGTTAGCCTCGTGATGGATCGGGCCAATGGATATTGCGGTCACCAGATGCGAATCGAGCTGGCTTCAAACATAAGGATCCATCGGCGGTCCCAGATTCTGAATGTGTGCGAGTCGAGTCGGTGAAGTGTATGACGGGATAATCGGACACTTCGTCCCGATTTCGGGCGCGTGCATATCAAGCTGTCCGATTCCGGGCAAGGCACAAGATTTATGCCCCGATGCCTATTCCCCGTTGCCAATGCCCCGATACCTCTGTCCCGGTGTTCACGTTTCGGCGCTCATCCTGGCATTCTTCTCCACCGGCCAACGGCGTGTCGCCTTGCGGCGCAAGGGCTGGAGGCCGCATGCCGGCCCATGTTACACAGTGTTACAAACCGGACCTATAACATTATCGGGGTCGTGCGGCGGTCACCCCGTCGGCGCGACTCACATTGACGACGAGACATGAGAGATGGTTTGACATGAGCGAGTCGGAATATCAGGGGACGAATGCCGGGGCAACCGCCCACAAGGCGGTGCCGGGTTCGTATCAGTCGGTACGCGGCCACACGCGCGGGGGTGAATCCGTTGTGCAAAGCCGGCATACGGCATCCAACGGGTTGACTGAATCGGGCAATGTTGCAGATCGTATACGGCGACCCGAATCTGTGATGTCAAACACGCCTGCGACCGGTGATGTTACGCCCGACGCCACCCCGACCGGTATTCCACCGACCGGTATTCACACGACCGGTATTCCCGCGATCGCCAAGCAATCTGCAATCCAACCATCGAACGTTTCGCAGGCTGGACAATCCCCAAAGCAGCCGCACCACACGCGACCGCAGGCCACTCCACAACGCCCGCCCACTGTGCCCTCCCAACCTCACCACCACGGCCATGCGCTCGCCTCGATCCTCGGCCCGGCTTTCGTCGCCGCAGTCGCCTACATGGATCCGGGCAATGTGGCGGCGAACATCACTTCGGGCGCCCGCTACGGCTATTTGCTGGTGTGGGTGCTGGTGCTGGCGAACCTCATGAGCGTGCTGATCCAGTATCAGAGCGCGAAACTCGGCATCGTGACCGGCAAGTCGCTCCCGCAGATTCTCGGCGAACGGATGAGCGACGCCGGCCGATACATGTTCTTCATGCAGGCTGAGGTAATCGCGATTGCGACGGATTTAGCGGAGGTTATCGGTGGGGCGATCGCGCTGCGCCTGCTGTTCGGCCTGCCGCTGTTCTGGGGCGGTTGCGTAATCGGCGTGGTGTCAACGGTCCTATTGTGGTTCCAGGGTGGCCGCACTCATCGTGTGTTTGAGAAGATTGTCATTGCGATGCTGCTGGTGATCACCGTCGGCTTCATCACCGGCCTGTTCGTCGACCCGCCGAACGGCAGCGATGTGCTCACTGGTTTGGTCCCGCGGTTCCGTGGAACGGATTCGGTGTTGATGGCGTCGTCGATTTTGGGCGCGACGGTGATGCCGCACGCGATTTATCTGCATTCCACGTTGGTGAATGATCATTACGCTCCCGGTGAGCAGAAGCCGAATACCCGGCAACTGCTGCGCGGCTCCAAGATTGATGTGGTATGGGCGTTGGCGCTGGCGGGTACGGTGAATCTTGCGTTGCTTGTGCTTGCCGCCAATTCGCTGTACGGCATGAAGGGCACGGACACCATCGAAGGAGCCCAGCATGCGATTGAGATGGCGCTCGGCCCGGTGGTGGGGACGATTTTCTCGATTGGTCTGCTCGCCTCGTCGTTGTCGTCTACTTCGGTGGGCACGTATGCGGGTTCTGAGATTATGCGCGGCCTGTTGCACATCCATGCGCCGATGTGGGCTTGCCGCGTGGTGACGCTGGTTCCTGCGCTGGTGGTGCTGTGGTTTTCTTCGAATCCGACATATGCGCTGGTTATCGCCCAGGTCGTGTTGTCGATTGGTATTCCCTTCGCGATTATCCCGCTGATACGGTACACCCGTGACCGCGGGCTGATGGGGGAGTACCGCGATGGCTTGTTCAAGCATGTAGTGTTCCTGCTTGTTGCGGTGTTGATTATCGCGTTGAATGTGGTGTTGGTATATCTCACGATGACTGGTCAGAACTGAGACAAGCGTGCCCTCCCAACACCGGCAGCCCCGAGACATGGCTTCAACTTGGCCGCTGCGCCGGTGTCGGCTCAATTTTCGGCACTACCATGCGACCGCATCCGCTTGATTGCGTACTGTGCCGCCTCCCGCGCCGAGCCCGCGCCTTGTCCGCGCACGCCGAAGATTACGAGCAGCAGCTGGGCGAGCACGAAGCATGCGCTGATGCGCAGCGTCCATTTCACGCCGTCGATGTTGGCGAGTGTCGATTCCAGCCCGCCTTCGTGGAACACCCGCGTCAGGGTTTCCATGGTGATGACCATGACTGGTGCCCCGATGGCCCCGGCTATCTGGCGCACGGTGTTGGTGACAGCCGACCCCGCGGACACCTCCTGCCGGGCAAGACAGTTGAGCGACCATGTGGTGATTGGCATGAGTACGAGCCCCATACCGATCTGCCGCGTGAATTGCGATATCGAGACCCACCAGATCCACGTGTCGGTGCCGATCATGCTCATCATGAGGGTGCCGATCAGGAGTGTGGCCGATCCGACGAGTGCGACGGGCCGCGCCCCGAAACGGTCGAGCAGCCGTCCTCCGCAGAATTGCGCGATGCACTGGCCGATGGCGCCCGGCAGCATGATCAGGCCGCTCATGGTCGCGCTGTATCCGCGGTCGTTTTGTATGTACAGCGGAATGATCACCATAATCGAGCTGAATGCGAAGAAACTCAGTGCAGCGCAGATGGTGCCCACCGTGAAGCTCTTGTTGTGCAGGACGCCAAGATTGAGCAATGCCGGTCGCGGCGCCGGGGATTCGGGCGAAACATGTGTCGATTCGCCTGACACCGCGGCGGAAGTCGTACGCCCGCTGTCCCGCGCGTCTGCGCGTCCGCCCACACCCCCAGTGGCGTCCGCCACGGCAGCCCCGGTCCCGCTCTGGGCATTGGCGCTCTCCGCACGCTCCCACGCCCGGTACGCTGCCGCCATGTGAATCTGCCGCATGACGAACCAGATGATGCCGGCGATGCCCACAAGAATCGGCACCCAGACCAGCGGATGCGTGAACGCGTGCGCTTCGATATTTGTGAATCCGAACATCAACCCGCCGAAACCGAAGATGGAGAGGCTTACGGAGAAGAAGTCCGCTTTCGTGCTGCGGTCGGTGACTCCGAAGTTGTGCAGCCCGAAGAAGGCCAGCAGCACCGAAGCCGCGCCGATGACCGTCAACGTCATGAAAATTGAGCGCCATCCGTTCGCATCGGTCTGCCACCCGCCAATCACCGGCCCGATGGCCGGCGCGACGCTCATCGCCATGCCGACGGTCCCCATGGCGAATCCGCGGCGGGACAACGGGTAGATGGAGAAGACGGTAATCTGCAGAACCGGCCACATGACGCCCGTGCCAATGGCTTCGAGGATTCGCCCGAGCAATACAATCACGAAGGTCGGGCCGAGGCAGGCGAGTACTGAACCGGCGGTGAACACGAGCATGGAGGTGATGACGATCTGCCGGGTTGTGAACCGCCTAGTGAGATATGCGGTCAGCGGCACCATGACGCCCATGACCAGCTGGAACACCGAGGTGAGCCATTGCCCGGTGGTGACGCTGATGTGGAATTCCTTGACGATGGTGGGCAACGCGGAGCTGAGCTGCAACTGGGTGAAGTTGCCGACGAAGGTGATGAAGGTCAGAATGATCAGAGAAATGAACGCGGTTCTGCTGAGGTGCCCGTCCACGTAGGCGTCGGCTGAGCTGAGCGTCTTGCTTGAAGGTTGCGGCTGACGCGCTTGGCCTGACCGCCCTTGTTTGACGCCGATGCCGGATTCATCTGCCGTGCGTGGCTGCCTGTGCTGTTCTCTCCTACTCAATACCTCACCCGTTTCGTTCGGTTCATTCCGCTTGACTTATGCGACACCTCGTCCGGGCGGGCATAGACCTTGTGATTGCTCTGGAGAATCCCATGATAGTCGGGTCTACGCACAAAGGGCGGCCTCCCGGGCATGATCGTCCAAGCTGCCGCCCTTTGGAAGAGGTGACGGAATGCCGTGATACGTCCCCTTCCCGACGCGTCAAGACCTTACGCAAAGGTGATTGCGGAATCGAACCGGTTCGGCACGGTTCCGGATATCCGCCGGCTTGTCGCCGGTCAGCGTGATCAGTAGGATCCTGTGCCTTTCAGCACTGCCGACACCGTCTTGAACAGAATCGCGATGTCGCCGGTGATCGACCAGTCCTGGACATAGGAGACATCGATGACTTCTGACTGTTCCTTCGACAAATCGCTGCGACCGGAAATTTGCCACGGCCCGGTAATTCCAGGCTTGACGAGCAAACGAGTGGAATACAGCGAATCGTATCGTGCGACCTCCTCCGGTAACGGCGGGCGGGGGCCCACCAGACTCATGTCGCCTTTCAGCACGTTGAACAGCTGGGGCAGTTCGTCGATTGAGGTTTTCCGAATGACATGCCCGATTTTCGTGATTCGTGGATCATCTTTCAGTTTGAAGATGAACCGGTCCTCGATGCGGCGTTCCTTAGCCAGCTTTGCCTTGACCGCATCAGCGTCGGTACGCATCGAGCGGAATTTGTACATGGTGAACGGTTTGCCGTAGATTCCGATTCTCTGTTGTGAATAGAGTACCGGTCCACCATCCTCTTTTTTCACCATGATTGCAGCCCAGATCATGAGGGGTGACAACACAATCGTTGCGATAGTGGACAGAACGATGTCAAACAGGCGTTTGATGACTCGCGTGGCGACTGTGTATTGCGGGAGTTTGGCTGTCAATACCGGTGTGGTCGGGTTGTTGCGGAATCGCAGTTCGCCTCCGCCGATGTCCGCGACCTTGGTGGTCAGTGCAAGTTCGATCCCCATGGATTCCACGGCGAGCGAGAGCGTCCGCATGGTTTCCGAATCCCGGGTGAGCACGTCGGTGATGAGCACGGTCTGTGCGTTGAGCCGTTTCGCGGCCTGCGGCAGGTGTGAATTGAGCGGCAGGATTCTCAGACGGCGTTCGAGGTCACTGGCTGGCTCGAACGGGACGGAGACAAGATGCTGCGGCGAGTCCGCGTTGTCGGTCTTACGCGTGGAAGCGATCGGACAGATGGCGATGGGCTTGTATCCGAGGGGATTGTTTGCCCCGAGGTTGGCGATGGTTTCGCGTATGCCCTCTGGTGAGCCGACAATGACAGTCGGATAGTTGTATTCGCCATTCCTGCGGTTGCGGTGGAGCGACAGCCGCATCAGCCAGCGTTCGATGATGAGCAGGGCCAGCGTGATGATGGGTACGAGGAAGACAAAGCTACGGGGAATGTCCAGTTTGAAAATATAGGCAGCTGAGCACAACATCACGAAGTTTAGCAGCTGCGAGTTGATGAGCTTCGTATACAACCCGTAGCCTTCGCCCATGGTGTGCCGTTCATAGCTCTTGCAGATATTTAGGCACATGAGATTGGAGACACAAACGATGACAAGGAATCCTGTGACTCCATCAATTTGCCCGCGGTTGGCCAGTAGGGACTGGTACCCATGATGGTTGAAGAGGAACACGAGACTGCATGCGATCAGAATCATCACAGTGTCGAGTGCAATCAGCGTGGCGTTGTACATGTATCGCCAGCGAGGCACAGAGACTCCCAGCGGCGGATCGCCATTGCCGGTGCGGTGGAAGATGCCTTGCTCGTCCGGCGCGAAATATGACCCATCGAAGAACGATGTTTCATGGTTTCGGCCGGTTGTCTCGTGCTTGGCGGCCCGCGGCTGTTGCCTCGTTCCGGATGAGGCTACTCGTGGCGTGCCTTGCTGGGCCGGCGGTGCAGGAATATCCTGCTGTAGCCGGTCTGGGGACTGTACTGCTGTCGCGGAGCCTTCCCGTGCTGGCATGCGTTGTTCTCTCCTGTCTTCATGTTTGTCACAAGCCCCTCCCCCCACCCCCTATCCATGCTTGAAGAAGTATGGACCGTTTCGGCTCTTGAATATCGAACTGGTTTGTAGGGCTCACGGCATATTCTGGGGTCGAGTATACCCTGACCCTGAACGACAAATTGGTAGCTTCTGCATGTTTGCGATATCAATCCAACACATTGCCCTGCAATGTTGTTTCATTGTGTCGTCATAGGTGTTTCAATAGCATGTTTTCGATGATTGCTGAAATTCATAGAGTTCGTCCGAGGTCTCTTCCCCTTTTTTCCCTCAAAGCACCGGTCGAGATGGTCTTCTATATGGTCGTTCACAAAGACGTGTCGTCCCGGTAGAATGGTGACTTATAGGTCTTCCCCAAGAAGACTCCCAGCCGTGAAAAGGGTAGGTCGTATGCAGATTGTGTTCGTGTGCACCGGTAATATTTGCCGCTCGCCCATGGGCGAGTTGCTGTTGTCCCGTTACCTTTCCGGCACATCCATCACGGTGAACAGCGCCGGCACCAAGGGCTTGCCCATGCATCCCATCGATCCGTCGAGCGCCCGGCTCATGTCCAGCATCGGCATTGATTCCAGCGGCTTTCGTTCGCGGCGTCTGACCAGGCAGATCGCGCAGGAGGCCGATTTGATTCTGTGCTTCGAGGCTTCACAGCGTAAAGATATTGTGACCCTTGCGCCAACGGCGGTTCGCTATACCTTCGTACTTACGGAATTCGCCGCATTGTGCAAGTACTGTGCCGAACACGGCATGGTGCAGGGGCGCACCATCCAGGAGCGGCTCAACTCCGTCATTGATTTGGCGCCCATGGTCCGCCCGATGCTCCCGCAGTCCGCGGATATCGAAGACCCCCATGGCAAGGAGTTCGACAAGTTCCGCATGGCCGCCAACCAGACCAATGCCGCGTTGCGTACGATTCTCACCAGCATGCGCAAGCATTACGGGGTAGGTGCGGCGCCGCAGCGCACACAGATCATGTGGCAGGGGCTGACCGCTACCGTGTGAGAGACGTGTTCGAGGTGCGCCTGAAGTGTGTCTGAAGTGCCCGGCACTCGCTGAACCGCATACGTTCGGCTTCATGTGCAGCTGTGCCGCCGAGCATCCACGCAAACTTCGCCGTATATTCTTGTTTCGTGAGACTTCTGTAACACCGTCTGTCACACTCGCCGTTGTTGCACTAAGGTGGTCGCATGCCGCTTCCGGGGAGTTCGCGGCAGGGCCGCATGGCAAGTACGCGGGGTTTCGCGCGGATTTCGCGGGGAATTTCGCGTCCTGGAATCAAGAAATCATGGAACGAGGTATGGCATGGGTGATGTCCAGCAGCTGTATGATCAGGTCGACACCGATCAGGATTTGTACGGCGATTGGCAGCGCGAGGATTCCCTGCGCGCACGCCCTTTGTTCACCGTCTTGTGGCTGATCACGCTTGCGGTGATTGGCATCATGGTCCTGCGCATGACTCCTAACGGGCTTGACGGCAAGAAATATATCCCTGTGGTGGTCGCATTCGTGCCGTGGATGGCGTGCGTTTCAGCGGTTACGCTGGTGTGCGCGTTAATCGGGCGTCGTCGGACGCTCGCCGTGGTATGCGCGTTATGCTTGCTGACCCAATTGTGCTGGCATTGGGGGTATATCTGGACGTCGGATGAGCGTACCCACGAACTGCCGTCGGTATCGAGCCTCACGGGCGGTTCCGCGGACCGGTATGCCCGCGTCATGACCTTGAATACCAAGAATGGTCTGGCGGATGCGCAGCAGATCGTACGCACGGTGCGTGAGGAGCATGTCGAGGTGCTGACCTTGCAGGAGGCGAATACTGGCCTGTTGCAGCATCTGGCGGCTGCCGGGCTGGGCGGTGTGCTGCCGTACTCGGTGGTGGCCACGCCGACCGGCCACGACAACGGTGGGGTGAACGTGCTGTACACCGCCGCAAAGCCCGTCAGCACAACCGGCAATCTAATCGCCATTGAGGCATCCAGCGTGCCGTCGGCATGTGTGCGTATGGCGTCGAGAACGGTGTGTTTCGGCAGCGTGCATCCCTTCTCTCCTCGGCCCAGAAATCAGGGCCTGTGGAACAGCGGCCTTGACAGTATTGCGAAGTTGCAGTCGAATGCCCGTCTGTTCGTGCTTATGGGTGATTTCAATTCCACATGGGATCATGCAAGCTTCCGTTTCCTGCTTGGCGACCGGTTCGTTGACGCCGGTGAGCAGAACGGCTCGTGGTTCCATATGACATATCCGGCGAATATCACCTTGTTCGGCGGCCGGGTCAAGGTGCCGTCGCTGGTGGAGATCGACCATATCGTGCACGACCGCAGTGTCGTGGTCGGGGATCTGGAGACAGTGACAATTTCCGGCTCCGATCACAAGGCCCTGCTCGGCACGCTTGATGTCGAGGGCTGAACGAAACAGGCAAGCAGAGACCGGCAGTATGCATGCAAATCTTATGCAAACGTTACATTTTTGTATTTCGAATATCCGCGTATATTTGTCTGAAACGCTCGTGCTGAATATTCGGCAGCGGTGATGAAAATTGCAATACCGGCATGGCATGTTGCAACGCCGGTATTGTCATGTTTCACCCTGGTGATTCAACACGCCCGGCGTGTCGAAATCGCTTTGACAACACATTGGGCATCAGTGTTGCGAACAGTGAGAACCGTTTGTGGATTCGACGATGCAACTGTTTGATAAGCCGGCGGACATGGTTTCTGCAATCGTTTTCAGGCTTGCGACCAGCCTAGACTGAGGCTGGCGTCAGACAACAGTGTCAGGCGCCATACATCATCGAGCCGTGGTATTCCACAGAGGCGATGCCCGGCTTCATCGAGTCAAGGAGGCTCAATGAGTACTGGTCGATGGTCGACTGAACTCTCATCCGACGCCGTTGGAACACAGCGTCACCGCGCGCCACATGCCATGATGCGCGTCATTCTAGCTGGTGTCACGGCATGTGCCATGCTGTTCGCGAGCTTCTCCATCGTCGGCACGCACACGGCGCTCGCCGCCGGAACCGGCCGAGACAGCTATGCCGCCACGCTGGGCAATACGGATTTCGAAGCCGCACGCACCAAGTACGGCTTGACCAAAGATATGAAGAACGGCGCGATCCTCCACGCATGGATGTGGTCGTTCAACACCATCAAGAACAACATGAAGGCGATCGCCGAAGCGGGCTACACGTCGGTCCAGACCGAGCCGATGAGCGCCATCAAGACGGACCCCGCCAACGGCAAGAAATTCGCCAACAACTGGTATTACGTCTACCAGCCGACGGACACGACCATCGGCAACTTCGTGGTCGGTACCGAACAAGACCTCAAGGATATGTGCGCCGAAGCCCACAAGTACGGCGTGCGTATCATCGTTGACGTGGTCGCCAACCACTTCACGTCCGACTGGAATGCAATCGGCAGCGACTGGAAGGACACCAGCCTGTTCCACTCGCGCACCAACTGCCCTGGCAACGCCGGCGACCAGATCAACTACAGCAACCGTTGGCAGGTGACGCATTGCCATCTGCTCGGCCTGTGGGATATCAACACGGAGAACCAGACGGCCGCCAACAAGATGAAGGGCTTCCTCGTCGAGGCGGTCAATGACGGCGTGGACGGTTTCCGCTTCGATGCCGCCAAGCACGTCGAGCTTCCTGACGAGTTTCCACAGCATTCCGTGTACTGGGAGACCATTTTGAAGAACGGCGCCCAGTACCAGTACGGCGAAGTGCTCCAGGGCGACAGCAGCCTGAGCTATACGGGCTACACCAACATGTTCACCCAGTACTCCTCCGATGGCGGCGGCGCCACGGCCTCCGATTACGGCAAGACCGTGCGTGCGGCCATCAAGAGCAGCAGCCTGAACGCCAGCAACCTGTCGAGCCTGCGTAACGGCGGTGCGAAGGATGATCAGCTGGTCACCTGGGTTGAATCGCATGACAACTATGCGAACGGCGACAAGGAATCCACCGGCCTTAACGACTACCAGCTGCGTATGGGCTGGGCCATCGTCGGTTCCCGTGCCGGCGGCGCCCCGCTGTACTTCAACCGCCCGGTCGGTTCCGGCGGCAACAACGCGCAGTTCGCCGAGCAGTCTCAGCTGGGCGATGCCGGTGACAACATGTGGAAGGACAAGGCCGTGGTGGCGGTCAACCACTTCCGCAACAAGATGAACGGCAACAGCGAGTACCTGCGCAACTGCCAGAGCCAGAACTCCTGCCTCATGGTCGAGCGCTACGCCAAGGACGGCAAGGCCGATGACGATGGCGTGGTCATCGCCAACATGGGCGACGACGTCAACCTAGCCGGTTCGAACACCACCCTTGACGACGGCACCTACACCGACCAGGTCAACGGCGGCACTATCACCGTCTCCGGCGGCAAGATCACCGCCGGCACCGCGAAAGCCTATGCGGTCAGCGCCTACTATCAGACGAACGATTCGGGCAGCGGTTCCAACACAGGTGGCTCCAGCACGGGCGGTTCCGGTCAGACAACCGGCACAACCGTGGTGTATGCGACCAAGCCCTCGTGGTGGAACACCATCAACGCCTATATTTACAAGGATGATGGTTCCGCATCCGCAGCATCCAACGCATCTTGGCCGGGCGTTGCCATGACACGGCTCACTGCGGATGACGGGTGTGCGAAAGCCGGGACATACCGTGTGGACGTGCCTGATTTGGGCAGCGGAACCTACCGTGTGATTTTCTCGGACAATGGAAGCTCCAGTAACCGGTATCCCGCGGATATGGTCGCCGGATTGGCGTTCACGCGAGGTACGTCGGTGCAGTGGGACGGACAGGGCACGTCGCTGGAAACAGTGCAATGCAGCACCCCGGCCACCAAGGTGGCCATCAGCGGTGACGGCGTGACTGACGGCAAGCTCAGCCTGAACACCGGGGCAACTGCACAACTGACGGCCGCCGTCACGCCGAGCACGGCAACCGGTACGGTCACCTGGACTTCATCCAGTCCATTGATTGCCACGGTGGATGCCAACGGCCGTGTTTCGGCGCTCAAAGCCGGTACTACGACCATTACCGCGAGCGTTGGAAACGTCACTGCGAGCCTCGACGTGACCGTGACCGCAAGCCAGACCGGCAGCGAAACCAAGAACGTGGTGTACGCGTCAAAGCCGAGCGGCTGGAACGCGTTGTATGCCTACGTATACACCGGTGACGGCACCTCGGCGAAGAGCAACGCAACATGGCCGGGTGTCGCCATGACCCAGCTGACCGCTGATGACGGTTGCGCGAAAGCCGGCATGTACCGGTACGAAGTTCCCGACCTGGGAACCGGCACCTACCGCGTGATCTTCAACGACGGCGGCTCGCAACAAACCCCCGGAGCGAGGCAGGCAGGTATGGAGCTGAAAGGAACCATGGCCTGGACCGGAGGTGACACACTGAACACGCTGAGCTGCCAGACGGTGCCGCCGGCGGCCGGCGGTATCACCGGTGACGGGGTGGCGGACGGTGCGCTCGCCATTGCCGCCGGTAAGACCGTGCAGCTTGGTGTGAACGGCAAGACCGTGAGTATGCCTGATGCGAAGTGGTGGTCCGATGGTGCGGCAGTCGCCGTCACCGGAACCGGCCTGATCGTCGGCGTGACTGCCGGCACCAGCACCGTGAGCGTCACCACGGGTGATGCCACGTATCAGCTGGCTGTGACGGTGAAGTAGCCGGAGCATGACATGCGGTTGGTGTGGTGCGTGGTTTTGGCCGCGTACCACACCAACCGCGTCATTGTTTCTGAGATGGGTTGGCAGCGGTACTATTTTCGAAAACAAGTGTCAGGGTGAGAAGAATATGAGGCTTCGGACATGGTTGTGGGTGGTTAGTGTTGTGGGAGGGGTGTTTTGATTGGTGGTCGTGTATTGAAGAAGCTATCCCGTCTCCTGTAAGGTGTCAGCATCTCAACATTCATCTGGCGGGAGGACCGGAATGGCTTGCTCGGATACCTTATGCAGGAAACTGCTCGATGCCAAGGACACGGTCGTGCAGCCGCATGTCCTGTACGCCGACGCGGACGGCGCCACGCGTCTGAGGATCATGACCCGTCCGAACGTGTTTGTGTTCAATTAGTTGTTGCGGGTTGGGACTGCGGTGGTGATCCTGGACCAAGAAAAGGTTACACGGAGGACCGCATG